>Ga0181524_10001375_pt1 | contig 27996 bp, 22 predicted proteins | sample PEATcosm2014_Bin_34_FD_119761 | JGI IMG/M metagenome (GOLD analysis project Ga0181524, IMG submission 119761) | Peatland microbial communities from MTU Mesocosm Facility, Houghton, MI, USA - PEATcosm2014_Bin05_60_metaG | ecosystem: Environmental > Terrestrial > Soil > Wetlands > Peat | place... | reverse complement strand
ACAATCCGAATAGCCGCGAAAAGGCACAAAAGGCGCAAAAACCCTGATTTCTTGCGCCTTTTGTGCCTTTTCGCGGCTATTCCATTCGGGGTTGGTGTCGTCCATCCCACGAACCAGTCAGTAGGGCGGGAATTCGCTTCGTCCTCAGTTCGGCGGCCAGGGAGTTCAGGAAGAGGCGCAGTGGCCCCTCCGCGACTGGACGGCTGACGCGAACCGCGCGGCGAAGGCGGCTCAGTTAGCGCGCAATCCAAAAGAACATTGCGGCGCAACCGGCAAAGTGCAGGAGCATGAGCCAGGCCGTCCAGTCGAGCCCGGCGTCTTTGGCAAAGGCCATCCCTGGATGAGCGGAGGCCCTCGGCGCGGCAAACGCGTTCGCACCGCGCGGACGTTTCATGTCCAGTTCGGGGTTTGCTTCGCCGGAGACGGCGCGGGCGAAGTGGGAATCGCGGGCGGCGGCAACTGAGGGCTGGTTCCCCGGTTTTGCCGGAGCGGACGCCTCCACGCGCGGCCCGAGTTGGCTGAACGCTCCGGACGGCACCGACAGGAATGGCGGGACGGCGAACTTCAACAAGGCCACCAGCAGCACCCCGTAGCGCCAGGGCGCCGGCCACTTCCGCCCCAGTGCGGCCACACTCAGGAGAATCGCGGTCGTGAGCACCGCCTGCCAGGTGGCGTGCAGAGTATATTCCCACCAGGCGGGCGACCATTGGTTTAAGATGCGCGCGTGGCCATTCATTTCGGGTTCTCCTTTCCTGTGCGACTCTGACGGCGCAATTCATCCAACATGGCCTGCAGCTTCTGCACCTCCCGGCCCGTAGGAGGCCGAGTCTCGAAGAGCCAAGCCACCAGCGAAACCGGGTCCCCCTGGAACACACGATGCACCAGGTCCCGGAGCAGGTGAGTAAAGGTGGATTCCTGGGGCTTGGTGGCATGATAGACGAAGGCCTTGCTCCGTGAATGCGCCCGCGAAGAGTTCTTGCTTTTCGAACGCTTGGGCTCAACATGCGGAGGAATGGTCGGTGAACGACTTAGCGAGGGACCTACTGTATGAAACACCTCTTTCCTTTCTTGGCTGTAGGCTTGACGGCAGCATTTTGGGGAGCCGCAGAACCATCGGATTCCGCGAGGAGCAGGACCGGGCGGCTATCCTTGGCCGCTTCTTCCGGGGCATGTCGATTTCAGGTCTGGTTGCTCGCGCACAGAACGTCGTTTCAACCTCACTCGCGGAATTGCAGGGCGGCGAGGCGTCGGTAAACGCCGTATTCAATGGCCTGCAGTTTTTCGTGGCTGCCGGATTCCACGACCCGTCCGCCAGTGATGACGATGATTCGATCCGCGTGCCGCACGGTGGCGAGCCGGTGAGCGATGATAAAGGAAGTGCGTCCCCGCATCAGGGTTTCCAGTGCTTCCTGAATCAGGCGTTCGCTCTCCGAATCCAGGGAGCTGGTGGCTTCATCCAGAATGAGTATGGCGGGATTCTTCAGGATCGCTCGCGCGATGGCAACGCGCTGGCGCTGGCCGCCCGAGAGCTTGATGCCGCGGTCGCCCACCAGCGTGGCATAACCCTCGGGAAACGCCTGGATAAACTCGTGCGCGTTGGCCTGTCGAGCGGCCTGTTCGATTTCTTCCGCGCTCGCGCCCGGCTTTCCGTATGCGATGTTTTCCGCGATACTCCCGCCGAACAGCAACACCTCCTGGGGCACCATGGACATTTGACCGCGCAGCTCCGTGAGCCGGTAGTCGCGGGCGTCCCGACCATCGACCATGATGCGGCCAGCCGACGGGTCATATAGGCGCAGTAACAGGCAAATGAGGGTGGATTTGCCCGCGCCGCTCGGGCCGACCAGGGCGATCCTTTCTCCGGGGGTTGCGGAGAGACTGACCGCATGAAGAACCTCGACCCCTGGTCGTGAGGGGTAGGTGAAGCTAACCTGCTCAAACACCACGCCGCCACGCAGCCGGGCCAGGCTGGAGGGCGGCGTGGGGCCCAGGTGCGCCTCCAGTTCGCCGGTTTCCCGAAGGAGTTCCCGGACGCGCTGGGTGGCTCCGATGGCCTTCTGGAGCTGGCTGTATAACTCGGCGAACTGGCCCATCGCTCCAGCCACAAAGGTTGTATAGAGACCGAAGCGGGTGAGATCGCCGAAGGAGATCTCACCCCGTTGCAGAAGTCGCGCCCCCGACCAGAGCACCAGCACGATGAAGCCGAACAAGGCGAAGATGATGAAGGCGATGAACGCCGCGCGCAGTCGGGCCACGCGCAAGGCGGAGGCCAGGAATCTCCCCAGTCCCTGGTGGTAGCGATTGAGTTCATAGCCCTCGTTGGAAAAGGCCTTCACGTTGACGATGCCTTGCAGGGTTTCCTCAACGATTGTGGCCGTGTCGGCGAGGCGGTCCTGCGCTTCGCGGGAAATCTTGCGCGTCTGGCGACCGAACACCACGGCGATCACGATCACCGCCGGCAGGCTCGCAAGCATGATGCCCGTCAATTGCAGCGAGGTGACTGCGATCAGCGCGATCCCGCCGACCAGTATTGTGGTTTGGCGAAGAAACTGGGGCAGGATCGCGATCAGCGTGTCCTCGATCTGGATCAGGTCGCTGGAAAGACGGCTGGCCAGCTCGCCCACGCGGCGTTGGGCAAAAAACGCCATCGGCAGCGAGATCAATCTCGCATAGGTATCGCGACGCAAATCGACGAGGCTGCGTTGCCCCACGGTGGCGAACGAGAGGGAATGGAAGTAGGAGAGGCCGGCTTGCAGCGCCAGGATGCCCATCAGCAGGAGCGCCGTTCGATCCGCGCCCGCCATGCTGACGCTGCCTTGGGTATGAAGCATGGCCGCATCGATGATGCTCCCCGCCAGGTAGGGGAAGGCAAGGCTGAGCAGGCTGGCCGTGAACAATGATGCCAGAGCGGCGCTGAATCGAGCCCGATAGGGACGCAGGAACCGGAACAGTTCCAGCGCCTGCCGGAGTGATTCTCGATCCAGTTTCGCCTTAGGCAGTTCGACCCCCGCCTGGTCATTGCGTGAATAGCGCGCCATGCCAGGATTTTAATAAAGGAACCATCCAGCGCGAGCGGTAAAGGAGGCTACGTCTGGACAAGCACCTCGGCGCAGCCCGTATCGTCCGATGGCGATTGCCGCCACCCGCAGTCGGCGCATCATCTCCCAATTAGCTGCGCGCCCGAGCCCATGCGCGTCAGGCTTAGGCCCGGCCGGCTTGGGAGAGGAGTTCATAGTAGTTCTTACGGTCTCGTCGGCGTTCGTAGAAGGCGTGCCGAGCCAGATTAAACTCTAACCAACGAGCGACCGAAATCCCCAGCACCGTCGCCGAGAACCCGCAACCGAACTGCCCGAGAATGCGCCCTACACGTAAGAGGCTGACATGCTCGTCGGGGGCGCAAACCAGCTCCAGCAGGTCGGTGAACTGGCAGACCAACGCGCAGAACAGTAACTTGGTTAGCAGCGAGAGTTGCAGCAGCACGGCGGTGCGGCAATTGAGTTGGCGCAATCCCAGATGGCTCTTCCAGGTTTTGAAAATGATCTCGATGCGCCAGCGCAGCCGATAGACCAGGACCAAGATTTTGGGGCGCCAGGTCGCCGCTGGCACGTTGGTGACGAAGAGGTTCCAGGCCATCAGAAAGAGGTGCTCGGCGCCGGGAGGGGAGCGGCGGCGGCGCTGGGCGGAGATCTTGGCTTTGTGCCGCCGCAGGTTGGCCACCTCCTCGGGCACGGGTAGCGCGACCAGGCGCACGGGCACCCGCTCTGGTCCCAGAAGCACCTCCAGATCTAGGGAGCCGGAACTCTTCAGCAGGGCCTTTAAGTTCAGGGGTTTGTCGGTCTTAGCCCGGATATTTCATAAGGCTCCGTGAGATTCGACCAAAAACCTTAGCGGCAGCCCTCATTTTATTGAGCTTTTCGTGCGGCTGGCGGTGCGGCGCGTTGCCGCATTGGGCCGCAACGAGGCAACCAAGTTTTGCGATCATAGAATTATTGGAAAAGAGCGTATTCGCAAGTAGCCGCGCTCAAGCTACTTACGCAAGCACCGTTTTTAGTGTGATTGTTTGCTGAGACCTCTGGAATCGGGGGTTTTCGGCCAGGCACTAATTATCAACCTGGCCGAGATTTGGGAGAAGGGCAAGAGCAGCAACGATGTCGTGGTCCAAGCCGGTGACATAGTGTTTGTGCCTAAGAAGAACATCGGTTTTTGACAGCGATGCGAATGAATGAGGACGCAACAACTGATGCCCCAGATCGCCGAGTCGATCGAAAAGTTAGGGGATTATTCGCGCACGACGGCTTGGAGGCGCTGCTTTAGGCGGGCGACCAGTTTTTCATGGGCGGTGTTGGCTTCGGCGTCGGTCAAGGTGCGTTCCGGGCTTCGGTAGGTGAAGGCGTAGGCCATGCTCTTCTGGCCTGGAGGGACGTTTTTGCCACGGAAAACATCGAACAGTTCGACTGATTCGAGGTTTGCCGGTTTGGTCTCCTTCACCACCTGGAGCACAGCGTCATGGGCGGTGGCTTCGGGCACGAGCATCGCGATGTCCCGGCGAATTGAAGGGAAGGCGGGCAGCGGCTTGAAGGACCTGGCGGTATTTCGGCGGGCAAGGAGAACATCGAGGTTCAGCTCGGCGAGCAGGACGGCATCGCGCAGGTCGTAGTCTTTGGCCAGCGAGGGGTGCAATTGGCCGAATTCGCCGAGCTGGAATTTGCCCAGGTGAATGGTGGCCGACTCGACGAAGAGGGCCGTGCTTTCGGGCCGGCGAGCGTAGGTGATGCCGCGCAGGCCGAACTGTTCGAGGAATTCCTCGAGGAAACCTTTGAGGTCGAAAATGTCGAACTTCGCATCGCGGTCTTCGCCGCTCCAGAAGATTGGGTTGCGCCGGCCGGTGAGGGCGAGGGCGATGCGACGTTCTTCGCGGACTGCGCAGGCGCGGCCCGGGGAGCCGGCGGGGGAGGGTGGCCGGCCTGGGGCGGCGCTGAAGACGCGGCCTAATTCGAAGAGGGCGGCATCCTCATTCTTTCGGCTCAGGTTATAGCGCAGGGCGTCGAGCAAGCCCGGCAGGAGGCTGGGACGCAGGACGTTCATGTCGCTGCTCAGCGGGTTGGCCAGGGGAACCAGGGTGTCGGCCGCGATGAGCTTTGCAGCCGTGTCCGAGATGAGGGTCTGGCCCTGGGCCTCGAACAACCCAAGGCCGGTCAGGATGCGGCGGGCGTCGGCCAAGGCGTCGTGGACGGCGTCGAAGGCATTCGAGCCGATGGCGCCGCGCGGCGGCGTGGCCGGGATGCGGTCAACGCCGTAAAGTCGGGCGACCTCTTCGGTCAGGTCCACTTCGCGTTTGAGGTCGACGCGGAAAGTCGGGATGCGGAATGTCATCGGCTCGAGCGCGGCCGGCGGGGCGTCCACGGGCCGCGGTTTGCGGGCGAGGGTCTTCAGACCAAGCTGGCCCAGGCTGGCCTCGATTTCTTCAGGGCGCAGGTTGATGCCGAGCAGTTCGTTGACTTTGTGCGGGCGAAGTTTGATTTGCCTAGGCTCGACGGGGTTGGGGTAAACATCGACGAGGCCCCGGGCGAGTTGGCCGCCGGCAGTCTGGAGTATCAACTGGGCGGCGCGCAGGCTGGCCCAGTCGCAGATGGCGATGTCCGAACCGCGCTCGAAGCGGTAGGAGGATTCTGTGCGCAGATCGAGCTGCTTCGAGGTGAACCGGATGTTTTGCGGCTTGAAACAGGCGCTTTCGATCAGCACGTCCGCTGTGGCGAGGTTGATTTCGCTGTTTTGGCCGCCCATGATGCCGGCCAGTGCGACCGGTTTGGCCTCGTCCGCGATGAGGAGCATCCGGTTGGTGAGGGTGTGTTCCTGGCCATCGAGAGTCATGAACTTTTCCCCTTCCGCTGCGCGACGGACGACGATTGTGGGCTTGGCGTCGGGGCCGGTTTTGGCCAGGAGGCGGCGATCGAAGGCGTGGAGCGGTTGGCCGATTTCAAGCATAACGTAGTTGGTGACATCCACCACGTTGCTGATGCTGCGGATGCCCACTTTTTCGAGGATGCTCCTGAGCCAGTCGGGGCTGGGGGCGATTTTCACGCCGCGAATGACGCGGGCGGTATAGCGCGGGCAAAGCTCCGGGTCTTCAAGGCGAACGGCGACAAGGTCTTCGGCTTGGGGGGGAGGCTCGGCATTGGCGGGGTCTGCCGTCTCGGGGGTCCCGAGGTCGGGCAGGCGCAGGGGCGCGCCGGTCAGGGCGCTGATCTCGCGGGCGATGCCGATGACGCTGTTCAGGTCGGGCCGGTTTGGGGTGATCTCGAGGTCATAGACCACGTCGCTGCCGGGGTGGCCGAGGTGCTGGGCGAAGGGCTGGCCGACCTGGGCGTCTTCACGGAGGATGTGCAGGCCGTCGGCATCATCGGACAATCCGAGTTCTTTGGGCGAACACATCATGCCTTGGGATTCGACGCCGCGGAGCTTGCCGACCTTGATGGTGAAAGGCTCCTGGCCGGGCTTGGCGGGCAGGGCGTGGCCCGGGAGGATGAGGGCGACCTTGTCGCCCGGCTTGAAATTCTGGGCGCCGCAAACGATTTGACGCTCGGCGTGGCCGTCGTTGACGCGGCAGACGGAGAGTTTGTCGGCATTGGGGTGTTTGTCGCGCGTGATGACCTGCGCGACGACGATTCCTTCAAACTCTCCGCCCAGCCTCCGGAGACCTTCGACTTCGATGCCCAGCATCGTCAGGCGCTCAGCCAGCTCCTCGGGCGGCCAGTTGAAATCCACGTATTGTTTGAGCCAGTTCAGTGTGACTTTCATGGGAGTCAGAATTGACAAAGGAACCGCACATCATTTTCATAAAAGAGCCGGATGTCGTTGATGCCATAGCGGATCATGGCGATGCGCTCGATGCCGAAGCCGAAGGCCCAAGCAGTCCAGACCTCGGGGTCGTAGCCGACGTTTTCAAGAACCTGCGGATGCACCATGCCGCAGCCGGCGATCTCGAGCCATTCCTTGCCCATCTTGCGCGTGAGGGCGCTGCTGAAATCGATCTCGAAGCTCGGTTCGGTATAGCTGAAGTAATGCGGGCGGAAGCGGATGCGGGTTTCAGGCCCCATTAACTCGCGGAAGACAAACTCGACGGTGCCCTTGAGATCGCCCACCGTGACGTTTCGGTCGACGTAAAGCCCTTCGACCTGGTGGAAGGTGGGATTATGAGTGGCGTCGGCGTTATCTCGCCGATAAACCCGTCCGGGCACGATGATGCGCACAGGGGGGGGCTGGCTTTTCATGACGCGGATTTGGACCGAGGAGGTATGGGTGCGCAGCAAGAGCCGCGGAGCGGGGTCGTGGGGGCCCGCGGGCGGGGTGGCGGGGGCGGCGTCGGCCGGGTGGCGACCGAGATTAGGATTAAGATTAAGATTAAGATTAGGATCAGAAGGGACGCCGGGGGCGGCCAGGTAAAAGGTGTCCTGCGTGTCGCGCGCCGGGTGGTCGGCCGGGGTGTTTAAGGCGTCAAAGCAATGATATTCGTCTTCGACTTCGGGGCCGTCGGCCACCACAAAGCCGATTTTGCGGAAACTGCGGACAATATCCTCGGTCGCCCGGGTGAGGGGGTGGAGCTTACCAAGGGGGCGGCGGCGGCCGGGGAGGGTAAAATCGGCGGGCTCTTTTGGGAGGGCGGCCTTAAGCTCCAGTTCGCTGCGGCGTTGGGCCAGGGCGGCCTCGAGCTCGGCCTTGGCCGCGTTGATTACCTTGCCGGCGGCGGGCTTCTGTTCCTTGGTTAACCCGCCGAGTTGCTTCATCAGGGCGGTGAATTGGCCGTGAGTGCCGAGGAAACTTGCACGAGCCTGCTCGAGGGCCGCCAGGTCCTGGGCCGCGCGCAACCCGGCGAGCGCGGCTTGTTTGAGTTGTTCGATTTGGTCAATGAATTCAGCCATAATTGGGGTCTGAAAATGAAAAACGGGCGAGCCGTCTTGGCTATCGCCCGTGATGGGAGAAGGGAATGTCAAGCCTTGGCGGCTTTGGCCTTCAGCGCGTCCTGGGCGACCTTGACTAGGTCGGTAAAGGCCGCGGTGTCCGTGGCGGCAAGATCGGCCAGGATCTTGCGGTCGAGGGCAACCTTGGCGGCTTTGAGGCCCTCCATGAAGCGGCTGTAAGTGGTGCCGGCGGCACGGGCGGCGGCGTTGATGCGGACCTGCCACAGGGCGCGGAAGGTGCGCTTTTTGGCCTTCCGATCGCGGTAGGCATAGCAGCGGCCATGATCCACGGCATCGGAGGCATAGCGGTAGAGTTTGGAGCGGCGCATCCGGAAGCCTTTGGCGGCTCGAATCATCCGGGTGCGGCGTTTGCGGGAAGCAGCAGCGTTTGTGACTCGCATGGAGGGGGGTGAAAGTGGGAAGTTGAGAGTTGAGAGTTGAGAGTTGAGAGTTGAAATCTGAAATCTGAGACGAGCCTCTAGTGGCTGAAGGGCAGGTTTTGCGTGATGCGGTACTTGTCGGTGGGATCGACGGTATGAGTGCCGCGCAGGCTGCGACGGCGCTTGGGGCTTTTGGTCTGGAGCAAGTGCCGTTTGCCGGCGCTGGAAGCCAGCACTTTCCCATTGGCCGTGATCTTGAACCGCTTGGCCACAGATTTCTTGGTCTTGATGCCTTTTGGACGTCGCATAAAAAACAATCAGCTTTCTCTTATCAGGGCGCGCAATATAGGTGCCGCCGGCACCGGAATCAAGCAGTATTTTGGGTAATTAGAGCCTGTCCAAGAAGCCCGGCGGGCGGAAGCCTTAGTCGCAACCCTTGTCGCGGCCTTTGTCGAAGTGGCCGTTTTTCGACAAAGGTGGCGACAAAGGTCCGGAATCGGGGCTTTTGGGACAGGTTCTGGCTAAAGACGCACCCATTCCAAAAGGTGGTCCTCGCCCTTGAGGGGGCTGACCAGGGCGAGGTTCAGGCGGTCGGGGCGGAAGAAATCGCGGGCGACGGCGCGGATTTGGCCGGGGGTGACTTTGGCCAGTTGGCGTTTGACGGCGGCAGGGGGATAGACCTTGCCGTAGCCCAGGAGTTGTTCGCCCAGCCAGTTCATTTGGTTATCGGCGCCCTCGAGGCTGAGGTCGATTTGGCCGATGACATAATCGCGGGCGCGGCGAAGCTCGGCGGCGCTGGGGGGCGATTGGGTGAGGCGTCGCAGTTCGCGGGTGATCAGCCGCAGGGTCTTGGGCAGGTTGTCCGTGTCCAGGCCGGCCGAAATGACCAGGTCCCCGGTGTCGTGGAAGAAGCTCGGCGTGCTGTAAATGGAATAGGCCAGGCCGCGGTCTTCGCGGATGACCTGGAAGAGGCGCGAACTCATGTTTTCGCCCAGGACGGTGCTGAGGAGGCGCAAGGCGTAGCGGCGCGGGTCGTGGCGAGAGCAGCCACGAATGCCCAGGGCGAGCTGGGTCTGCTCGACGCGCTTTGTGAAGAGGCGGACCCTGGGTTCTTGCTGGTCGCTTCTCGCAGGGGTGAACACGGGGCGGGGGCCGGGCCGGAACCGGCGGGCATAGCGGGCGACCGCCCGGGTCACATGCTGATGGTTGAGGTTTCCGGCGGCGACCACCAGCGCGCTGGAGGCGACGTAATGCCGGCCAAGGTAGCCGAGCAGGTGGCCCCGGGCCATGGCGTCGAGAGTCCGATTTGTCCCGGTGATGGAGCGGCCCAGGGGCTGGTCGGGCCAAAGGGTGGCATTGAGCAGCTCCTGGACCTGGTGTTGCGGTTCATCCAGGTACATCGCCATCTCTTCCTTGATGACCTCGCGTTCCTTAGCAACGTCCGCCGGCAGGAACTTCGATTCGAGGAACATATCCATCAGCACGTCCAGCAACTCGTCAAAGCGGTCATGGCAGGCCCGGGCGTGGTAACAGGTGGTCTCCTCGCTGGTGAAGGCATTGAGATAGCCGCCGATGCCCTCGACGGCCTGGGAGATGTCGCGGGCAGAGCGTTTCCGTGTGCCTTTGAAGAGCAGGTGCTCGATGAAATGGCAAATGCCGCTGACCTCCGCCGGTTCGTAGCGGGCGCCGATGCCAAGCCACAAGCCAACGCTCACACTGCGCATCTGCGGCATCGCGGCGGTGGCGACCGTGAGACCGCCGGCAAGCTGGGTAATTCGATACATGCGTAGTGTAAAGTTGCTCAGCGAACGGCTGCAGCGCAAGAGGCCAGGGCGGCGCAGACGTCGCGCACGACAGCGGCCCAATCCCCGGGGAGCGGCTGGCGGAACAAGCGCAGCGTGGGGTACCAGGGACTGTCGCTGCGGCCGAGGAGCCAGCGCCAGTCTGGGGCGCAGGGCAGGAGCAACCAGGCGGGTTGGCCAAGGGCACCCGCAAGATGAACCGTGCTGGTATCCACCGAGATGACCAGGTCAAGTTGCTTCATTAGCAGGGCAGTATCCGCGAAATCGTGGATGAGCGTTGTCAAGTCGATGAGCTTGTCGAATGGCGGCCTGGGCGGGGGCTCGCCCGGGGGCGCCCCGACCTGGAGGCTGTAGAAGACCACACCGGGCACGGCCAGCAAGGGCTCGAGCAACTCGGCCGGGATGGAACGATGGCGATCGTTCTTGTGCTGTGGATTTCCTCGCCAGACCAGTCCGACCTTAAGGTGGCTGGCGTGGGAATCGGGGAGCGCCGGCAGCCGCGCCTCCCGTCCGGCGGGCGGGCGCAGGTAGGGTGTTTTGGCGGGGATCGTATCCAGGGTGACTTGGAGCAGGAATGGCAGGCTTAGGAGCGAAACGTGCCCGTCAAAGCGAAGTTCGGCAGGAAGTTCGCCCCGGGGGATGACACGGTGGGCCCCTTCAACCGACTCGAAGAGAGCGACCAGGGAGGAAGGACATTCGAGCACCAGGCGCGCGCCGCGGTCGGCCAGGGCCGTCACGAGGCGGACGAACTGGATGGCATCGCCCGCCCCTTGCTCGGCGTAAACCAGCAGCGCGCGGCCCCGCGGGTCCTCGCCCCGCCATGCCGGGAATGGGAAAGGCCGGGGCGCGAAGCCGGCCCTGCGCCAGCGCCACTCGTATTCCTCGAATCCGCGGAGGAAATCTCCTTGAAGCAGGAGCGCGAACGCCAGGTCCCAATGCGCTTCGGGCAAATCGGGACGAAGTTCGATGGCGCGGTGCAAGGAATTCGCGGCCTCGGCGGGATTGCCACTTTCGCGCCAGGCATTGCCAAAGTTGACATGGATTTGGGCATCGGCTGGGGAGTGCCGCAGGGCCTCCCGGAAACAGGCGATCGCCTGGGCATGGTCAAGCTGGGCGCGCAAGGCATTGCCGAGGTTGTTCAGCGCGTCGGGCGCGCCGGGCCTGAAGCGCAAGACCTGGTGGAAACAGTCCACGGCCTCCTGGATTTGGCCTGCATCGCGACATGCCACGCCGAGGTTGCCCCACGCCATCGCGAAGTCCGGTTTGATCCGCACGGCCTGGCGATAGCAGGCGAGGGCCTGCTCCACTTGGCCCATCTCCTGGAACGTCAGGCCGAGATTGTAGGCGGCCTCGAAAAAGCCGGGGAAAAGTTGAAGCGCCTCCATGTAGCAGCGGGCGGCATCGAGCCGGCGCCCCAGGGCCTGCCATTCCAGGGCCTTGTCGAATCGAGCCTGCGCTTCGCGAGGTCTGCCACCCATAAGTCCGGCAAGTATGCCTGGAGCGGGGGGCACCCGGCAATACCGGACGGGCGAAATGCGGGCAGATGTTATTTCTTGACGGTGGCCCGGCCTAGGGCTTGCTTGGGAGAACGGTCTGGAAGATGCAATCAGATGCACTATACCGGTTATTATATCAACCTCGACGGCAATCGGGGTCGGAAGCAGGAGTTGGAGAGGCAGCTTGCGGCCTGCAACCTGCAGCCAATCTACAAGCGGCATCCCGCCTCGCTGGGCAATGCGCTGAACCTGAAGGCGCCCGGCCTCAAGCCTGGGGCCGTTGGGTGCTTCACCTCCCACTACCTTCTGCTCCAATCGCTTAAGAACGCCGCGACTCACGTGCATGTCGCTGAAGACGATATCGTTTTTGGCCCGACCACCGGATTAGTGATAGACTCGATGGCGCGCAACGGGGACCTCGACAAATGGGACATGATTTACACGGATGTGTGGGTACCGCCGGACTTGCAGTATATCCGCGAGTTGAGCGCCCTGTACCGTCAGTGCGCCACCTTGAACCCGGACGGCACTCTCAAGAAAGTCGAGAGGTTCACCCTGCTCAACCTCAGCCGCCGGGTGTTTGCCTCAACCGTTTCTTATGTCGTCAACAAGAACTCGCTGAACAAGATAGCGGCCATCCTGGCCGAGGCGGTCCAAGGCGAACTCTCGATGCCCATCGATCTTTACTACCGCCACCAGATTCACCAGGGCCGCATCTCGGCGGCCTGCATTTTTCCTTTCGTCACCTCCGTCAATATCCGCGAAAACCTCATATCGAACATCACTGACACCGCCGACGGCAAGTTGCAGCGGAGCATTCTCTCGACGACTATGCTCCGGAACCTTTTCTTCCTCCACTGTGATCCCAAGAGCCTCCTCAAGCTCGGCGCCGAGTATTTGCAGGTGGACGCGGTGGATGCGCGCGACCAGGTCATCGGGGACATCCTGCGCTTCAGCGTTTCCCCTTCTGCGCAGGCGTTTTAGAGCCTGTCCGAGATACTGCGGCTCCTGGTCTTTGTCGCCGCCTTTGTAGCCACCCTTCCCCGCAGGGCTTTTTCTGCGCCGGCTCCACCTGCATATCGCCTTGGCCGGATGAACGCTCATACGTTGGCCAGGAGTCCGGTGGAATCGCCGAAGCAGTCGAGGTGGTCGAGGCCCATGCGTTGGGCCAGGCTCAGGAACAGGTTGGTGAGGGGCTTGGCCCCGTGTTGGACGTAGCGGCCGGGGGTCAAGGCGCCGCCGCCGCCGCCGGCCAGGAGGAGGGGCAGGTTGACATGCGTATGGCGGTTGCCGTCCGCGTTGCCCCCGCCGTAAAGGATCATCGAGTTGTGCAGGAGCGAATGGCCGTCGATGTCTTTGACCCGTTCGAGCTTTTGGAGGAATTGGGCGAACTGCCCCACGTACCAACGGTCTATGTCGGAGACTTTTTGAATTCTCTCGGCGTCGTTTTCATGGTGCGAGAGGTCGTGATGGCCTTCGGGGACGCCGATGTCGCCAAACGAGCGGTTGCTGCCATCGTGGGCGAGCAGGAAGGTCGCCACGCGGGTGGAATCGGTCTGAAAGGCGAGGGTCAAGAGGTCAAACATCAATTGGATATGGTCGCCATAACTGGGGGGTATGCCCGGGGGCGTCTGGACCTGGGGGCCGGGGGCGTCGCCGAGGGTCTCGATTTTCTGAAGGTGCGCTTCCAACTCGCGCACGCCGGTCAGGTATTGGTCGAGTTTATCGCGGTCGGCGGAGTCGAGGCGGCGCTGCATTTCGCGGGCGTCCTGGGTGATGAAATCGAGGATGGAACGTTGTTCGAGGCGTCGACGGCGGAGGCTCGCGGCGCGTTCATCGAGGGAGCCGGCGCCGAAGAGGCGCTCGAAGACCAGGCGGGGGTTGGCCTCGGCCGCCATCGGGGTGGTGGGTGAACTCCAGGAGAGATTGAACTGGTAGGCGCAGGAATAACCGGAGTCACAGGCGCCGCTGGCCCGGGCGGTCTCGCAGGTCAGCTCGAGCGAAGGGAAGCGGGTGGACTGCCCGGCGTGGCGGGCCAGGACCTGGTCGATGGAGATGCCGGCGCGGATGTCGGTGGCGCTTTTGTTGACGCGGACGCCGGTGAGGAAGGTGCCGTTGGCGCGCGCGTGATCGCCGGCGCCGTCGTTGCCGGCAGTCGCGCTCAGGTCGTCCAGGCCGCCGAGAATCTGGAGGTAACGGCGGCACGGCTCCAAGGGCTGCAGGGTGCGGCTCAGTTCCATGTCCCCGCCCTCGGTGGTCGGCCACCAGGCGGCAGGAATGGCGCCGTTGGGAAAATAGAGAAAGGCGGTCCGCAGGGGAGCGCCGGTGGCCGTCGTGGCCGGGGTGTTTGGAGTTGATGCCCCCAAGAGCCGCAGGGGCCAGAGGGAGGCAAAGGCCGGCAGGCCAATGCAGGCCCCCAAACCACGCAGGAAATGGCGCCGGCTCAAACCGGCATGGCGTTGAAGGGGATGGTGTTCAGGTTTCATTTTATCGGTTTCTTAGCCGGGATTTCATAGGGTTTCGGTCACCGGAAGGCGTAGCGCAGGCCTCTCCCGATTCCGAATCGGGACTGTATCGCGCATTCCCAAACCGCACATGCGGCCAAGCAGCTACGGCCTGCCGACTGGAAGTCGGAGATGCGGCAGACTGGAAGTCTGCGCTACGCTGGTTCGGGCGGCATTTTTGAAACGGGGCGGATTCGACGATCCCGGCCAGTAGGGCGGAGGGACGGCCGTTGGACTTTTCGATGCGGGCGACGATTTGGTCAACGGTTTCCGTATCGTAGTCTTCGAGACCGCGGCCCAGGGCGTAGGTGAGCATCTTTTCGGTGAGGGTGCGGTAAAAGTCCCGGGCGTGGTTTTGGACGAGGATGCGCTTGAGTTCCCGGACGCCGGCGAATTGTTCTCCGGTGATGAGTTTGCCGGAGGCGTCAATGGCTTGCGTGAATTCTGTGTCGCGCCAGAGGCCCAGGGCGTTGAAATGCTCGAAGGCCAGGCCCAGGGGGTCCATGCGGTTGTGGCAGGAACTGCACAGGGCATCGGCCCGGTGCATCGCCAGCGTTTCGCGCAACGACGGGGCGCGCCCCCCCAGATTTTTGGCAGCGGCCTCGAGCGGCGGAATGTCCGGCGGGGGCGGCGGGGGGGAAGTTCCCAGGATGTTTTCGAGAATGAACAGGCCGCGTTTGACCGGCGAGGTGCGGGTCGGATTCGATGTGACTGCGAGGACGGTTCCCTCGGTTAGAACGCCGCCGCGCGGGCTGTCCGCCGGCAGGGTCACGCGCCGGAGTTCGTCGCCCGAGACGCCGGGGATGCCGTAGTGCTTGGCCAACCGCTCGTTGAGGAAGGTGTAGTCGCTCTGGACCAATTCCAGCAGGTTTCGATCCTCGCGAACCACATAATCAAAAACGGCCTCGGTTTCAAGGCGCATCGCGTGGCGAAGCTCGGGACCGAAGTCCGCGCGGGAAGCACGGCCTCGATCTTTGAAGGCGGCGCGCAACGCGGCCAACTCTTCCTTTTCAGCCGGCGTGAGGGATTCAGGGGATTGGCCATTAAGCTCCCGGAAGCGGTTCCGGTCGCGCTGTGCCGCCGGGTCGGGCTTTTCCTCACGCCCCAGGACAACGCGCGCCTCGATGGGGACGTTCTCGATGTCCCTGGCCCGCAACCATTGGCCGGTGAAGTTCCGGATGAATGCGCGGGAGCGCGGGTCTTTGAGCAGCCGGGCGACCTGGCCGGAGAGGTCCTGGCGAAGCTGGCCCTTTTCTGCCAGGTCGAATAATTGGCCGTCGGGCAGGGAAGACCAAAGGAAATAGGACAGGCGCGAGGCCAGGGAGTATTCATCGATGAAAGGAAAGGCCCCTGGTTCAGGGCTGGGCTGGGCGTGTTCCTCGCGGAAAAGGAATCGGGGCGAGGCGAGCACCGCGACCATGGCTTGCGCCACGCCGGCCTCGAAAGTCCGGCCCGGATGGGTGTAGATTCCCTCGGCCAACGCCACCAGGCGGGCCACGGACGGCTCGTCCACCGGGCGGCGGAAGGCGCGGCGGGCGAAGTCCCGGAGCAATTCACCCGCATAAGCGCGCCGCCCCTCGGGCGTGGCGGGGACCTCGCGAGGGAAAAAGCGCGCGTGATTCCTGGCCTGCAGCGAATGGTCCGACGTCGCGGGCGGCACGATGGGGACGGCCTCCGCCACGATCCTGTTGGCGGCGGCGAGGTATTTCTCGAGCAGCATGGGGGGCAGGGTGAGCACGGCGCCGATGGTGTCGAATCCGTAGCCCGTGTCGTCAGGCGGGAATTCCACCTGGGTGTTAAAATCCACCCCCATCAAATCCCGGATGGTGTTGCGGTACTCGGCGCGGTTGAGGCGGCGGACCCGGACGCGTCCCGGATCGGGATGGCCGGGGCGGATTTGGAACACCGCTGTCTTGATCCAATCGGCGATGCGCTCCTGCTCCTCGAGGGTGGGCCGGGCCTTTCTGGCCGGCGGCATGATTCCGGCGCGGAGGTTCCGCAGCACCCGCCACCACAACTGGCGGCTTTGAACGGCGGCCTGGTCGGACTCAAAGGCGTCGAAGGCGACATTGCCCTTGTTGGCGCCGTCGGCGTGGCAATCGAAGCAATAGGTCTCGAGCAGGGGCCGGATGTCCCGGCGGAACTCGGCGGGGCCGGGGCTTTGGGCGGCTCCGGCGCGGAGGAGCAAGGCCAGGGCCGCCACGCAGACCCAATGCCGCGCGCCTCCCCGCAAATGGATGCCTGGAATCATTGGTAATGATTACGATGTGTCAGGCTAATGTATTTTCGGCACTTTCTCAAGTGGTGAGAAAACATTTGCATCCGTCACCGCTTGAGGGACATCTTGAGGGCAAAACCATCGCCGCCAAATGATCGCGACCTCCCTGTCTGGCGCAACTACGCACGGCCTGACGATCCGATGGATGACCGCAACCGCAAGCTGTTCGTTCCGGCGGGCGATCCGCCTTCCGCGCAAAGTCTTGAGAAGTAGTTCTCCGATCTCCATAATGATTCAAGAAAGTGTGAGACAATGAAAGCAATTGCTATCAATGGCAGTCCGCGCAAAGGCGGCAACACCGAGATTCTGCTCAGGCGGGTGCTCGAGCCGCTGGCGGCCGCCCACTGGGAAACCGAGTTCATCCAGGTGGGAGGCACACCGATTCGCGGGTGCCGGGCCTGCTACCAGTGTTTCAAGACCAAGGATTCCCGCTGCGGGCAGAAAGACGACCCTTTCGCCGAGTGCATGGAGAAGATGGTGCAGGCCGACGCCATTATCCTGGGTTCGCCGACGTATTTTAGCGATGTAAGCTCCGAGATGAAGGCGCTGCTTGACCGCGCGGGGTTGGTGGCTGTGGCCAATGGCGGGTTGTTTCGTAGAAAGATCGGAGCTGCGGTGGTGGCGGTGAGGCGGGGCGGCGGCACGCATGCCTTCGACACCATGAATCACATGTTCCTGATGTGCGGCGCCATTGTTCCCGGATCGACCTATTGGAACCTCGGGTTCGGTCTGGATCGAGGCGAGGTGGCCAAGGATGAAGAGGCGCTGCGGAACATGGAGGACCTGGGCAAGACTATCGCCTGGCTGGGTGCGGCGATTGGCAGGTGCTCGTCGAGTCCTGCGCGCCCGGTTTATGCCGAGCCGGCGCCGTGAGGGGCGCGGCGGGTCCTGCATTGGGGGGGGGCGGGAGAGCGTGGAGCGTGGAGAGCGTGGGAGCGTAGAGCGTGGAGGGCATCATAGCCACGCTCCACGCTCCGACGCTCCACGCTCCCACGCTCCCCACGCTCCGACGCTCCGACGCTCCCGGCCCTTTTTTCGCTCGCTTCCCGCCGGGGATTATGGGAGCGTGCGGCATTCTTGGGTTGAAAAATCATGAACATTCAAGACTCCAATGCGACGATGGCGGTGTTTCTGGACCTGGAAAACATCGCCATCGGCGCCCAGGATGCCCATTACCCGTCCTTCAGCATCCGCAGAGTGCTCGAGCGCCTTCTGCTCACGGGGCACATTGTCGTCAAGAAGGCTTACTGCGACTTTGACCGTTACAAAACGTTCAAGGCCGACCTGCATGAGGCGGCCTTCGAACTCATCGAGATTCCCCACCTGCGGCAGTCCGGCAAGAACTCGGCCGACATCCGCATGGTCGTGGATGCGCTGGACCTCTGCTATACCAAGGGCCACGTCAACACCTTTGTCATCATCAGCGGCGATTCGGATTTCTCGCCGCTGGTGAGCAAGCTGCGCGAGAACGCCAAGACCGTCATCGGCGTTGGCGTCAAGAACTCCAGTTCCGATCTGTTTATCAACAATTGCGACGAGTTCATTTACTACGACGACCTGGTCCGGGCGGAGTCCTCCAAGACAGGAAAACGCGCCACGCCCAGCGGGCCGGCCGCCAAATCTGCGCCGGGCGAGGACAAAGGGCCTTCGCTTGACAAGGGGCTGGATCTGCTGGTGGAGATGCTCGAGGCCATCAGCCAGGAGCGCGAGGCGGACGAGCCTATATGGGGCTCCATGATCAAGCAGGCCATCAAGCGCCGCAACCCCGGTTTCAACGAGCGCGCCTACGGATTTCGTTCGTTCAATGATATGCTTTGGGAAGCCAAAAGCCGCGGCCTCCTGAAACTGGAGGCGGACGAAAAGTCCGGCGGCTACAGGGTCCAGACCGTGGACTGAGAGCGTGGGAGCGTGGGAGCGTGGGAGCGTGGGGCCTGGGAGCGTGGGGCCTGGGAGCGTGGGGCCTGGGAGCGTGGAGCGTGGGAGCGTGGCAAGTGCTACTACGGCCTCACGCTCCACGCTTCGACGCTCCACGTTCCGACGCCTACCGTTGGCCGGACGGACGGACATCCAGGGCGAGCATTTTATCAAGGCTGCGCACATAGAGCACACCGTTGGCCAGGACGGGATTGGCCCAGGTATCGTTGCCGGTCAAAGCCTGGAAGCTGCAGACCTCCTTGAAGGCCTCGGGGCTGGCGGCTGCCAGGCCGAGCTTGCCATTTTGCCCGTAGAGAATCAGCTTGCCCCCGGCAGATTGGACGGCCCCTTTGCCGTAGGCCTTGGTGCTCCACTTGACCTGGCCCGTCTTCCATTCCAGGCATTTGAGTTCGCTCTCGTCATAGCCGTAAAGGAAACCATCCAGAAGCACGCAACTGTTGACATGGTTCCTCATGTTCTTGTTGCGCCAGACCTCCTGCACTGAGGCGGGCGCGGCCTTGAGCAGGGCGCAGCCGTAGTCATAGCCGCTGGAAATGAAGACTTCGTCGCCGCGGATGATCGGCGTGGCCGTATTCACCCCGTAGCTGGTCTTCCAGAGCAGGCGCCACATCTCGGTTCCGTCCTTCATCTTGCGGCAAATCAGATGGTCGGTGCTGAACTGCAGCAGACAGCGTTCTGCGCCCAGGTCGAAGGCGATCAATGAACCATACCCGGCAGGGTCGCTGCCCGCCCGCCAGACCACTTGCCCGGTGCGCTTGTCGAAAGCCACCACCGAGGCATTGGCGCCGCCTCCAGCCTCCGTGAGCGCGTAGTCCCGCTGCATGTCCGGCCCGGTTTGGCGAAGCGGCCCGCCTTTCGAGCCTCCGGCCTCCGTGAGGACCCAGTCCCGCTCGATGAGCGGCGAACCGGCGAAACCCCACATGGGAGGTTCGGCCCCGAATTCCTTCTTGAAGTCCTTGGACCATTTCACCTGGCCCGTGGCCGAATCGAGGCAAAAAAAGTGACCCTGCCGGCTCAGGGTATAGACACGGTCTCCATCCACCGTGGGCGTGCAACGTGTGCCGTGATACCCGTTGGGGTCCTTGGATGGGCATGGGTACTCGTGTTTCCACACCAGCTTGCCACTCAGGGCATCGAGGCAAAAAACCGTGTCCGTCTCGGCCACGTTTCCCATCGTGTAGAGGCGTCCATTGCTCACGGCAAAGGAGGAATAGCCAACGCCCACACTGCCCTCCCAAAGCTTCCTGGGTCCCTCGGGGGCCCAGATGGCGAGCCAGCCGGATTCTTGCGAGATTCCATCGCGGTTGGGGCCGCGCCATTGCGGCCAGTCATTGCCCCAAGCCGCTTGAGCGAGGCCAAGCACCATGGCCGGCCCCAGTGTGAGAGCGGCACGAAAAATCCAGTTTAGCATCCCGGAAGATAGCAGAACGAGGCAGACTGGCAAAACTGTTTTGCGGCGGGCACTATGGCCAGGGCACTAGCCGATAAAAGAAATGCGGCCGGCCGGCAGAATTGGGGTCCAGGAAGATGAAGGTGCTGCCGGCAGGGGTGTTGGTCACCAGGGGAGTCCAGACAGGCGGCAGAGCAGGGGAGCCGTCCAGTTCGTATGATTGCCCGGGAGTCACGGTGGCGGCCACTTGGAAGAGGCGGCCCGTACTGGTGCAGCTCAACCCCAGGACCACCGGCTTGGAGACGCCTTGCGTCCCGATAGAGAGTGCGGTCTTGGAGGAATAATCGCCGTAGAGAAGAACAGCGGGATAGCTGGTCACGTTCAGGCCGACGAGGTGCTTGAAGGAGAGGCTGCCGACATAGCTCTGTCCCGCAAGGAGCGTCCCGGCAGGTACCATGCAGTTGGTCGCCCCGGGATTAAGGGCGTTTTGACTGCCGATATTGGGGGTCTGAAAGACTCTGTTGCCTTGCAGGTCTTGGATCCGAAACTGGACGAAGTCGCCCGGGGCGCCTCCGCTCCAACTGTCCCAGGAAACAGTGAAGGACTGGTTCGGATTAAGGGCCTGGAGGGAGTTGAAATTCGCAACGTGCGGCGGGGGCGGGGCGTTGGTGACCGATTGCAGCGCCAGGGTGAGGGACTTGGCGCCGTCATGCGGGGTTTTGAAGCTGAGCGTGTAGTTGCCCGTCCCGTACAATGAGTCCAGGGCGCTTGCGCTCGAGGCGGCATCCTGGAACTCGATCGTCACCTGGTCCGACTGGAGGGCGAGGGCTTGGGTCGCAGGCCCGCTGGGCGTGGCGGGCAAAACGAGGGTGCCGTTGGTCAGCGCGCCGGACAGATACGCCTTGGCATCGGCCTTGAATTGATATTGGCCGGACGGGTCCGGGACCGGCGGGCCGCTGTTGGTCTGGGTCCAGAGGCTGACCTTGTTGACCTCGACCTCTTCAACATCGGGCGCCGCCGCCCTCGAGGTCACCACCGAGAGCTTGGTTTCGGTAAAGTAACCGGCTATGCCGAGGGCGCCGGGATAGCTGGCCAGATTGACCGCCGAGTTTTTCTGAAAATCCAGCTTTGCAGTGTAAGTCTGTCCCGTGGCGAAGGTCCCGGGCCCGATGACCGCGTGACTTGCCAGGCCGCCCCACGCCCCCTGTTTGTCCATATTCGGGCTTTGGAATAGGTTGTTGCCGGCGCTATCCTGGACCGTCAGCCGGATAAAATCCGAGGCCGCCACCACGCCGTAGCCCTCCCAACCCATGACGCAGTAGCCGTTGGCATTGACGCTCTGAAGCAGGGTGAAATTGGTGACATAAGGCGTCATGGGGTAAGCGTCTCCCTGCAAGGGCAGGCTCGGCGAAACCGTGCCGTCATGCGCGCCATAAATGGCAAAGAGATAAGTCCCATCCGGAAAACTCTTCTTCAGGGCCTTTGCACTGTTCTTGGAGTTCTTGAACTGGTAGTGGGTCTCCGCGCTGGTAAGTCCCAGCTCGGTGAACGAGTTCGACCCGGACACTTTTACGTAGGCATTGGTGACGAAGCCCTGAACTGCAGGATACACGTCTGCCTGGAAGGTGTATCCGTTGACGCTGTCCGCGGCCGGCTGGGAGGAACTCGTTTGCGTGTAGTCCATGCCCTTCCTGACCAAATAGAGGGACGCATCAGCCGCCCAAAGATTCGCTGCCGCCTCAAAGACAACCAGACTTAGCACCAACCTCAACGCAGAAGAACAAATTCTCAGGGCCACTCTATTCATGACACGCCAGCATGACAGGACCGAACCGCAGAGTCAACGACGGAAATCTTTCAGCGGGCGGAATGGCGGAATTTGAGCCTGCAGCCCAGGCTCGACGAGCGCCCCGGGGGTGTGTATGTTCTTCCCATGCCGTTCCGAATGAGGGACTTGCCGCCGGTCATTTTGGCCTCCGCCTCGCCGCGGCGAGCGCAATTGCTCCGGCAATTGGGGCTTGATTTCGAGGTCGTCCCCAGCAAGGCCGCCGAGATTCACTCCGGGCAACTCACGGCCCTGGAGGTCTCGCGCATCAACGCCTGCCGCAAGGCCCGGGCGGTCGCTAACGAGCACCCGGAGGCCCTGGTCCTGGGCGCCGACACCTTGGTGTTTGCGGACGGCATCCTGTATGGGAAACCGCCGAACATGGAGGCGGCGCATCGCATGTTGGAAGAGTTGCAAGGCCGCGCGCACCACGTCGTCACCGCCGTCTGCCTCCTGCACCTGGCCGCGCGCCGACAGCGTGTTTTTGCTGAAACCACGACCGTCACGTTCCGCCCGCTCGATGCCGCCAAAATCCGGCATTACCTTGCCAGGGTCAATCCGCTCGACAAGGCAGGCGCATACGCCATCCAGGAGGAGGCTGGTCTCCTCATCGAGAGAATCTCCGGCTCCTATTCAAATGTCGTCGGCTTGCCCGTCGAGAGGTTGGAGCGGGAATTGACCCGGTGGAGCGGTTGAACCTCCCCTCACCGGCGCATCGTCAATAAAGCGGCGTTTCAAGGCTCAGCGGGGCTGAGCAGTGGCCGATGGTCCAGAGAACGTCCTGGGCCTGGCCGGACGGGATGTTGACCGTGCCGTTTAAATAAATGTACCTGACCGGTTGCACCGTGGCGGCATTGCGCCACTTATGGATTTCACTATGGGCGTCGGCATAGCTAAAACCGCAGGCGCGATTGTGTAAGCTGGAAGGGTTATCCTCCCACACGCCGGGGTTGGTCGTCAGGTTCGCGCCCACCTCGGTTATCCACCAACCATCGTTGATGCTGTCCGGATGCTCATCCAGGAATACAATCAGGTTCACCGGCGCCGGCACCGTCATGTCAGAGATTTTGTTGTAGGCCCTCCACGCCGGATACCAGGTGGAGACTGAAGAGGACCCATAAGCGCCACCCTGGACAAACCCGTTCATCGAGAGGCTGCGGCAGCGCAGCATTTTCTGGCTCCATTCCGTGCAGGGATAGATGTCTGCCGGGCAGTGGTAAACCCCGGGGTTCCTGGTGTAAATGCCAAGCAACCCTCCCGCGCCGGTCAGGAAGAAAATATTGGTATTGTCGGTGTCGTTGACGTCCCAACTCAGGATGCCCTTGACCCAACTTGGGTTCACGTTGCCGTCTTCGTTCTGGTTGGGCACCAGTTTGCCATTGTTATCGTCAGAATACATGGTCCAGGCGACGCCCATCTGCTTGGTGTTGCTCAAACACTGAACGCCCTGGGCCTTTGTCTTGGCCTTGGCCAGGGCCGGCAGGAGCATCGCCGCCAGAATCGCGATAATGGCAATGACCACGAGTAATTCGATGAGGGTGAAGCCGCGAGGGCTGCGGGCAGGAGATGGTTTCATTTGCATGGCTTTTATTCGCTATAAGATTGTTGTTGGCTTTATCCGTGAACAATCGCCCGCTGGCGTTTTTTTGTCAACTGTGCGTTTCGATGCACAGTCTTGGAATCTCGGACGACAGGCAAATCACGTCCCGACCCTTTTGCCGGCAAGCCTTGCTCCGAAGACCGCCAGCAGGCCCAACAGGGCGGCAAAGCCCAGCAAGACCGGGCATTCGAGTGTCAGAATCTCGTAGGACTTGCCGAAGTAGAGGACACTCTGCAAGGCGTGCATCGCCCAGTAGCTCGGCGTGAAAAGGGCGATCGTCTTGAACAGGTCCGGGACGATCTCGATGGGCCACCAGCAGCCTCCCAGGCCGGCCAGGATCATCGAACCGAAAATGGCCAACTGAATCACCTGCTTTTCAGTCTGGCATACGACCCCGCCCAGGATGCTTAAGCAGCCGGCGAAGACTGCCAGGCAAAGCACCCCCGGCAAGAGGAACAGCGGGTGATCTCCGAGTGGAACCCCGAAGAATAATGAGCCACAGACCAGGATCACAACTGCCTGCAAAAGCGCAAGCAGGACCCTTGCGAGAACCTTGCCGGCGTAAACCTCGGATCGGAACAGGGGCGCCGCCATCAGGCGCGACAACTGTCCACCGGCCCGGTCCTTGACCAAAATCGCCCCGCCATACGTGAGGATCATCTGCACGACGAACATCACGAGCATGCCGGGCAAGCTCTGACTAAAGCCGGTGGGCGGCGGCCGCAAGGTGCGGTGCCCCCGGAGCACCATCGTAAGCAGTTGGGGACGCGCCAGGGCCTCCTTGAGCGCCGTCCTGGACTCCGCCGTCCATTGCCGATGGCTGACATCGGCCAGCAACAGGGCCTTGGTAAAACGGACGATCGCGTGCGTCAACCGGGATTTGACTTCCAGGAACTTCTCAGGGGATGCCTCGCCCCTGACCAGCGGCAGCTTGATGGCCTTGCCTTCCAGGAGCGCCTCGCCAAAGCCCGCCGGGATGACAACTCCGTAAGGCCATTTCTCCTTCAACTCCATTCGGGCCTCGGTCCCTTTGACGTCAATCGAGCAACCTTCCCCGCGCAATTGGTCGATGAACAAGTCGGCAAGCTCATGGTGGTCCAGGTTGACCACGGGAATCCATGTGGCTTGGGAGCCTCCGCCACGAAACGCGCTGCCGAAGACGTAGGCGAAAGCCAGGGGCATGGCCAGCAGCCAGAACGCTGCGCGCCAGTCTTTGGCCACCCGTTTCAGGTCGCCCAGGGCAATGCGCAGCACATTCATCTTCCCCGGCCCTCGGCAAGTTGGCGTCTGAAAAGAAGGAAGGCCGCCACGCTTCCCAGCGCGCCCAGCCCCGCCAGGCCCATGAGCGGCTTGAGCAGTTCGGCCATCGGTTTGGAGGCGGCCACGCCCTGCAGCGCCAGGATGCCCCATCGGTTGGGCGTAAACTGGCCCACCATCTGCAAGAACACGGGCAGATTCTCGAAGGGAAACATGCTGCCTCCCGCCATCGCGATGACCAACAGGAACACTGAGCACATCACATTGGCTTGTTCCCGCGTTCTGGCCAGCGAGTAGAGAAAGGCCAGCAGTCCGGTCATGGAGAGCGCGCAGGCCGCAATCACCACCCCCAGGGTCGGGGCATTGCCCCAGTGGATTCCGAACAGCACAGCGGTCAACAGCACCAGGAGAGCCAGCCCCAGGCTGCACAGGACGAAGCAGCGGAGCATCTTCGAGAGCACAAATTGGGGCAGGGTTGCCGGCGAGGCCAGGATGCGGGGCAGAATATGGTTGTCTCTCTCCTGGAGCACCTCCTGCATGGGGCTCTGGCCAATGAACAGAACCCAGAGGTACATCATCCCGGGCAAGAGGATTAGGAGGAAGTCACTCATGGCGGGGGGCGGAGGGCCGCCGGATCGGTTGGCGCGATCTGGTAATCCCCAGCCGCCACAGTCTTGAACTGAACCAACGGCGGAAACAGGTAGGTCCGCACCCCGCGGAGCTTCTGCAGCGATTGCGAGGTGGCCCCGAGGACAGCAACATCCGCCGGAAAATCGTTGCTGCGGATTAATCCCCGGATGTCGTTGAGGGGCTCCCGCAAGACCTCCGCTGCTCCTGATAATCCCACGGCCAGGAGAGAAACCCCCTGCCTCACCACCTTCGGCAACACTTGCTGCGCCGGGTTTTCATAAAGCTCGATGCAGTTGGTCTGGCCGGCGAGCAGCTTCTCCGTCATGTTCCCGGGCAGCACCATAAAAGCGGAGACCTGGCTCTTCTCGAGCAAGCCCAGGCCCTCCGCCCGGTTCTCGACAAAATGCAGGCGCAGTTGTTTAGCGGCGTCCCCTTGGACCGGCAGGGATCGCAAGATGCCGGAGAGCATGTCCTTGTCCTGGTCGAGCACGGCCACATGCAGGGTCGGCATCGAGCCGGCCTTGCCTCTCCCGCCGAAAACCGCGGCCATCAGTACTGACATCAGGATCGGCAAGGAGAGCAGCAGCAGGAATGACCAGGGCCGCTTCCAGTCCCGCTTCAGGTCATTGAGCACCAGGCCGAGCACCGTTTTCAATCGCGCAACTCCCTCCCGGTCAGCTTTAGGAAAACGCTCTCCAGCGTGGGCTTTTGTATCGACAGGTCGGCCAACTCGATGCCCGATTTGCTCAACTGGCTCACAAGGGCGGCCAGGCCGTAGCCCTCGCGCGCCAGGTAAAGCGTGGCCAACTCATCAGCCACACTCAGTAACGAGACCGGCTCCTGTTCGAGGCATTGCCGCATCTGCTGCGCGGTGAACCTGCCGCGCAGCGTGACCACGTCCCGGTCTCCCGCCACCTTGGCCAACTCGCCCACCGAGCCGGTTTGGAGAATCCGCCCGTGGTCCATGATGGCGATGCGATCGCACAACCTCTCGGCCTCCTCGAGGTGGTGGGTTGTGAAGAGAATCGTCGTCCCTTCATGGGCCATGTCACGGATGACATCCAGGATATTGTTCCGAGCCTGCGGATCGATGCCCACCGTCGGCTCGTCCAGCAACAGCACCTGCGGCCGATGCACCAGGCCGATGGCCAGGTTGAGACGGCGTTTCATTCCTCCCGAATAGCGTGAGACCGGTTCGCGAGCCCGCTCGGCCAGGCCCACCCGTTCCAGGATGGCATCGATGTTCTTTTTCAGTTCCACCCGGGGCACGCCGTACAAACCGCCCCAAAACCAGAGGTTCTCCCGCGCGCTGAATTCCTCGTAGAACGCCGCTTCCTGCGGCACTAATCCCAGCAGCCGCTTGGCCGCCTTGGGAGACTCCCACAGGTTAAACTCCCCAATGAGCACGGTGCCCTCGTCCGGCCTGAGCAATCCGCAGACCATGGAAATAGTGGTTGTCTTGCCGGCCCCATTGGGGCCAAGAAAACCAAACAGCTCCCCTCGCGCAACGCGAAACGAGATGCGATCCACTGCTCGCAGTTCACCAAATCTCTTCGATAGCCCTTCAACAGAAATCATGCGCCGCCGTTCGTTGCCGGGAGAATCAAACTCCTTGCCGCGTGAGTAAAGCAAGAAAGGCGCGCCGGTAACGGGTCAGTGATGGCTGGGCCGGAGGTACTTTAACGGATGGACACAGATGAACACGGATTCAGGCATTATCCGTGTCCATCTGTGTCCATCCGTGGTTTGAAATCTCGCCGCCGCTGAGGCCTTACGCGCGCCGCCAAATTTCACTTGCCTGCTCGGGACAGCCAAGGCACTGTCCTTTTAAAAGTATCCTGAAGATGACAACTGACTCTGCACCCAGGTTTCATGCCGGCGGGCAAACCCCATGCTGGCGCCGCAGAACCACCCGTTCACTGCCCGGCAGCCCCGTGCTGGCGGCCATGCTGGGGATTGCCTTTCTGGCGGGCGCCGCGACGACCCTCCATGGGGGCGCCCTATATGTGCCCAACTACTCCTTCGAGTCGCCCACCGTTCCGCCTGTATCGCCCTACGCCGTCCCCGGCATTGACTCTTGGCAGAAGTCCCCGCAACCGGCCTGGTACGACCCCAGCCAGAATGACGATACCCCGTGGGAGGACCTTACGGGCACCTTTTACAACGTCCCATTCCCCGGCGAATTCATCGACAACTGCGACGGCAACCAGGCCGCGTTTCTGTTCGCTCTGCCCGGGGTCGCGCTTTTTCAGGATTACAACTCCCTCTCCGGCACCAATACGGTCCCCAGCCACGCCTTCAACGCCCATTTCAATCTCGCCAGGTCATACACCCTTACCGTGGGCCTCATCGGCGGCAGTGGGAGCATGGCGCCGGGCGCCACTTTCCAAATCAGCCTATATTACCGCGATGCGTCCAACAACATCGTTACCGTGGCCGCCACGACCATTACCAACACCACAGCCGCCTTTCCCGACACCACCAACTTCGTTGATTACCAGGTCCACGTCCCCACTGTCCAACCAGGCGACCCCTGGGCCGGAAAGAACATCGGTGTGCAGCTCGCTTCCACCGTCGACCTCTCTCTGGCGCGCGGATATTGGGACGTGGACAGTGTCCGTTTGGTTGAAGGGATAGATGTTCCAAACTATTCCTTCGAGTCGCCGACCATTCCGCCTGTGTCGCCCTACGCTGCCCCCGATATTGATTATTGGCAGAAGTCCCCCCAGCCCGCGTGGTACGACCCGAGCCAGAATGACAACACCCCGTGGGACGACCTGATGGGCGAGTTCTACAACGTCCCGTTCCCCGGCCAATTCATTGACAACTGCACCGGCAACCAGGCCGCCTTTATGTTCGCCCTGCCAGACGTCGCGCTGTTCCAGGATTTTGACTCCTTCTCTGGCACTAACGCCCCGACCCACGCCCTGAGCGCCGCCTT
>Ga0181524_10001370_pt1 | contig 28120 bp, 22 predicted proteins | sample PEATcosm2014_Bin_34_FD_119761 | JGI IMG/M metagenome (GOLD analysis project Ga0181524, IMG submission 119761) | Peatland microbial communities from MTU Mesocosm Facility, Houghton, MI, USA - PEATcosm2014_Bin05_60_metaG | ecosystem: Environmental > Terrestrial > Soil > Wetlands > Peat | place... | reverse complement strand
CCCTCCAGCGCCTCGGAGGCCCTGGAGGAACTTGATCCGAAGACCCAGCGCGAGCTGATCCCCTTTATGCCCAAGGGCAAAGCCGCGCGGCTGATTGACGACATGACGCCCGGCCAGGCGGCGGACGTGCTGGCGGCGCTTCCAGCCTCGGCCGCCCGCGCCATCCTGGAACTGATGGAACCGCACAAGTCCGGCCGGGTCCAGGCCATCCTCGATGAGCACGAGGCGCTGATCTCCGACTACCTCGTGACGGAGTTCGTGAAACTGACGCCCGAAATCTCCGTGCTGGAGACGCGCAAGCGCTGCCAGCGCACCCGCACCCGGGACGCCGTCCAATGCGTCTTCGTCGTGGATGACGAGGACCGGGTGATCGGCGTGGCGGATGCCATTGACCTCCTGCGCGCCGCTGATGAAACACTGCTGAAGGACATCATGAAGAAAAACGTGGTGACCCTGGACCGCGACGGCACGCTGAAGGACGCCTCCGAAGCCTTCGCGCGCTACGGCTTTCACATCCTCCCGGTCACCGACCCACGCCGAAAGCTCCTCGGCATCGTGCCTTATCGCGATGTCATGAACCTGAAGCATCGCTACCTGGCGTAGCGTGGAGGGTACTGATATGATGTTCCGGCTGAAAGGAGAAGGCGCGATGCGCGGTCTATTTCTAGTTGCGTTGGTCGTTCCCCTGTGGATAGCTTCGGCATGCCCGGCCGAGGACACACCCGCGGCGACCGGCGCGGCGGAACTAGAAGCGTCGTGTTGCCCCGAGCATAAAAAGCTCAACACCCCGGATGCTGACACGATAGAGGCCGGTTGTTTTGAGATCGAATCTTCCTATACATTCACAGAGATCCGGCGCTTCTGGGACAGCTCGGGGCACGAACACACTCAGCCGATGGCGCGCGACAGCGCCGCGGCGTTGTCGGTGGGCGCCGGCATTGCGGAAAACCTGGACCTCCACCTGACCAGCTCTTACCAGTGGGTAAAGGACGAGTCAACCCGTTTCGATGACGAGGGGCCTGACGACCTGATTGTCAGCCTGCGTTATCGCTTCGTAAACGACGTGGAGAGTCATTTGTTCATCGCGTACATCGGGGGCGTTACCGCGCCCCTGGGCAGCCCCGCTCTCGAAAAGGAACTTGAGCTGATCTCGACGAGCCAGGAATTCTGGAGCGTGAACAACACGCTGGTCCTCAACAAAGACTGGGGACGCTGGACCACGGGCGCGGATATCGGCTACTCGCAGGCGTTCGGAGCGCACCGCGAGAACGTGATCGGGGTGCTGAACGGCGACGCGGCCCTGGGATATTACGTCTTTCCGTGGCTGCAGCCGGAAATCGAACTCAATTACGCGCACGAATTCACCGAGCACATTTCAGATGAGGACCTGATCGCCGCAACCGTCGGCGTGGTGATTCCCCTTAAGGATTGCGTTCAACTGCTGGCGGGCGTGCAAGAGGGTCTCTGGGGACGGAACACGGAGGAAGCGACGACCTATCGCATACAGCTCGAATGGACTTTTTAGTCGTCTCGGAAACAGCCTACATAAGTCTAGCCCGCGTCATGCTGAGCGCAGCCCTTCGGCCGTGAGCTCAGGGCCGAACGGCGAAGCATCTCACACCTTAAACCGTTGCCGGCGCGCGGCGTATGAGATTCCTCGCTGCGCTCGGAATGACCGCGCATTATTTGAGTCATTTCCGGGACGCCGCAATAGACCGAACCCGCTCAGTCCGTAACCACGGCGCTGTCAATTCCGAGGACTTCGGCGATTTTGCTCAGTTCCCGCGCGCGCCGCTCCACCCCAAGCGCAAAGTGGTGCGTCGGGCCTTCGGCAACCCACCGGCGCAGGAACGTTCGAACGTCCGGCTTGAAGCGCCCGTGCGTGTTCGTGTTCCCCGTCGGCGGGATGGGACCGGCCACCGACTCGCCTTCCGCGATGACGAACTTGAAATGGCCGTCGGGTTTCACTCCGATGCTCAGCAGCGTGATCGGCCCGGTCCGTATGCTGAACTCCACGCTCGCGCCGGACCCGGGTTTGCCGTGGTACTTCTTGAGGCTCCGCAGCACCGGCTTGCGGTCGGCGATGTTCATGTGATGCGGGCCGTCGTGCCCGACGAGAACCGTGTCGCGCTCGAAGTCTATGGGATGGAACTCGGCGAAACTGCCGCCCATCTCCAGCCGGTCCATGATCAGCATGGCGATGCAGGTCTTGATGTCGTACTCGCCGCACATCGGGAACCCCGCCGAGGTGAGCAGGGAATTGCCGACGATCAGATTGCTCACCAGCGTCCGCATCGCCGACCCTTCCTCCGCCTCGTAGTAGTAAGCCAGCCCGTCGAGATGTTTCTCGGCGATCATCCGTTCAAGTGCGACGGCCGCCCGCGCCGCCTGGTCGAGGTCCGCCTCGGTCAACCGGCCCGTGACCGGGTCGGAAACCGGGTCGGGCGTATCGAAGAAAGCGAGGATTTCGCGTTTTCTCGACTGGACGTCGGCATCGTCGCTGCCCAGGGTCCTGAAATGCTTCATCACGTCATCCGGCTCGACCTGCGCCACGTGGCATCCGAACGCCGCGGTCAGGGCCGTCGGGTCCGTGTGCATGTCGAGCATCGCTTCGAGGACGTGTCCCATGTGGCCGATGCGCGCCCGCTTCAAGTCGTGGAGCGCCCTGGCGATGCGGCACCATTGCGCGATCTCCGCGTCCGCCGCCGGGTCGTCCTCCATCCGGCCGATGATCACGTTCGGCGCGCGCTTGCCCATTCGCAGCGCCACGCCGATGAACTCCGACACGGAGCAGAAATCGTCATTGCACAGTTGCATGAAGGTCGTGGCCTTCGCGTAGTCCAGCGCGCTCCGCGGCTGCAGGGCCACCAGCACGATCGGCACGTCCAGGGAACGGACCACTGTGCCGAATGTGGAGGAAGTCGCGTACGTCACCATGTCCACGAAGAGCAGGTCCAGGTCGGCGGCGTTGATCCTGGGGACGACCTGGTAGGCCGCTTCGGCGCAGTCCACCATGCCGAACTCCGTCACGCTGAGATTCTGCGCCTGCAACTTCTTCACGAGGTGGGCCAGTTTGCGCCGCATCTCATCGAGCAGCCCGTCGAACTGCTTCCAGTAGGTGTGGTGCCCTACGCCGAACACGCCGACGTTGGCGGTCAAGGGCTTGATGCGCGCGGCGGTTTTTCCGGGGTTCATAATGACGTCCTATTGTGATCGTTCGACGGGTTTGAGTCCGCCGAACAGGGCCAACTCCAAGGCTTTGAAGAAACAATCCACGTCAGCGAATCCCACCTCTCTCAGCCACGCGCACTGGACATCAAGGCCCGTCAGGATATTCGCCTGCGTGTCCGCCCGATGGACCCACTCAGCGGCCACGGCTTCTCTGGACATCCCCTTGCCCAGGCGCTGCTGATGAGCGTAAAGCGAGTCAATCATGAGCTCCTCGGACAGGCTATGGGCCCACTCCGAGGCAGAGGCCACGTGCTCCAGGTTCAGGAACAACCCGCCGGGCTTGAGCAGCTCGAAGACCTGTCGGTAGATGCGCCGCTTCTGCGAGTCAGGCTGATGATGGATGCAGAACCCGGACAGCGCCAGGTCGAACGGATGCGATGGATTCACCGCCTTCGTCCAAGCGGCGTCGCCCAGGTCAGCCAGCAATAATTGCGACCGCTGCTCCTGGCCATCCCTGGCTATCGCTTTCCTCGCCAGATCAAGCATCGGCTGCGAGAAATCCAGGAACGCGCATCGCGCCTGCGGATACTCCGACAGCAGCATTCTTCCCAGCACGCCGTCGCCACACCCGAGATCGAGAACGGTTTGGACATTCGGGACGAGACGCCGAACGATGCGAAGGATCAGGTCCAGTTGCTCCCGGGCCAGCGGAATGCCGCCGCGAACACAAGTCGTAAAGAGTTCGGCCAATTCGGCTTGCTGCCAGGCGGTGTCGGGCCGCTTCATGGTGAATGCGTTTGCCTCCCAAGGTCCGCGCTCCGCTGCCGCCGCACCGGAGATGCTTCGACGTACGTCACTCATCCTTTCGGCTTGGCCAGATACTGCGCCAGCCAGTCGCCGGTGAGGCGCAGGACTCCGAGCTTCATCTCCAAGTTCTGGCGTCGGACCGGGACCACGTCGAGCGGGTCCATGGTGGCCTGGCTCAACACCTTGTCGAGGCTCACTGCGCACGAGGGCGCGCCGCCGCCTCCGCCGCCCGCGACGCAGATGCCGAGCGCCGGTTTCCCCTCGATGCCCTTCTTCCCATCCGCGTGCCGGGCGATGCGCCGGAGGCGGTCGAGGAAGGCCCTGATGCTCTCGCTGAGGTCGCCGAAGTAAACCGGCGTGGCGAAGATCGCCGCGTCGGCCGAGCGGATCTGGGCGGCGAGCGAGGCGAAATCGTCCTCGATGATGCAGCGCCCTTCCGACCGGCAGAGGCCCCAGCCCGCCTCGTCGCATTGCCGGCACCGTTCGATCTTCATCGCCGGCAGAAACACACGCTTCACCTCGACGCCCCGGCCGGCCAGCGCCTTTAGCAGCGAGTCGGCCGCGCGCGCCGTCTGGCCTTCCGGGTTCCTGCTTCCAAGGATTCCAACGACCTTCATGGCTTCCACCTCCTGTGATGTGCGGTGCGGGCCGGCGTCCACGCGACGGCCGGATATCGAATGACATATTCTGACGAGAGCGGTTGCCTCCGTCAAGCAGTTTTCGACGGTCCGCCGATCTCTTGACGCCCCGCATTGTGCCAGCGTATATAGTAGCCGGGCGCGAGAAGATCGCGGACGCATTACGCTCATTACTGGAGAAGACATCCATGACCTCGAAGGAGCGCGTGCTGGCGGCGGTGAACCATCGCGCCACGGACCGCATTCCCATCACGTTCGACGCCGAGAAGGAAGTGTATGCCGCGCTGCACGATCGGCTGGGCACGCGCTCCAAGGAGGAGCTCTTCGACCGGCTGAACGTGGACACCTGGATGATCGGCCCGCGCTCTCCGGAACCCAGGCCGGAGGCCAGGGCCGATAATGACGTCTCGATGTGGGGCTACCGGACGAAGGAGACGGCGTACTCCGGCGGATCGTACCACGAGCTGGTCTACAGCCCGCTGGCCGGGAAGAACGAGCTGAGCGACATCCGCAATCATCCCTGGCCCGGCCCGGATGCGCTGACGTTTACGCATTGTCCGGCGCAGGCCGCCGCCCATGCCGAACGCGCCATCATCGGCACATTCACCTGGGGGGCTTATTTCATCGCCACGTTCGTCCGCGGCATGGAAGACCTGATGATGGACTTCGCCATGCGGCGGGAGTATGCCGAGTGCCTGATCCGGACCATTTCCGAGAGGACGCTGACGTACGTGGACAGTCTGCTGAAGGCCGCCGGCGACGGGGTTGACATCGTGTACATGGCCGACGACTACTGCTCACAACTGGCGCCGATGTTCAGCCCCGCCATGTTCCGGGAGCTGGTCGTCCCGTACCTGCGCGCCACCGCCGACCGGGTCCACGCCAGCGACAAAAAGCTCCTCCTCCACGTCTGCGGCGCGGTGCGGCCGCTGCTGCCGATGATCCTCGACGCGGGAGTGGACATGCTCGAGCCGATCCAGATTCGCGCGGCGGGCATGGACCCGGCGGGGTTGAAAAGAGACTTCGGGCGGCGCCTCTGTTTTTACGGCGGCGTTGACCTGCAGCAGATCCTCGTGCACGGGACGCCGCAAGCCGTCGCGGACGAAGTGAAGCGCCTGATTGACATCCTGGGCGAAGACGGCGGCTACATCCTCGGGCCGGGCCACACGTACATCCAGGTGGACTCGCCGCTGGAGAATATCCTGGCGATGTACGAGACGGCCGCCGGCTATCGGCGGCGCGGGTAAGGGAATTTTGCATCTGGACTTGACCGCGCGCCGGGGTTATAGTGAACTGCGGCGGTGCGTCGGTCGGAAGAGTCTCAAAGGAGGCGGCTCCATGGATGTAACGATCAACTTCACGGTGAACGGCCGGCAGCGGACCGTCACCGTGGATCCCGAGCGGCCGCTGCTCGACGTGCTGCGAGAAGAACTGCAATTAACCGGGACCAAGTACGGCTGCGGCGAGGGGCGGTGCGGCGCCTGCACGGTCCTGGTTGACGGGAAGCGCGTCCGGTCCTGCATCACGCCGGCGGCGAGCGTCGCGGGCAAGGAGGTCCTCACCATCGAGGGCCTCGCTCCTTCCCGGCCGCCGACGGCCACTGAAGGCGCCGCGCTCCATCCCGTCCAGGCGGCGTTCCTGGCCGAGGGCGCGTTCCAGTGCGGCTACTGCACCCCCGTCATGATCATGACCACCGTGGCACTGCTCCAGGAGACTCCTCACCCGACCGACGCGCAGATTTTGACCGCCGTCAACGGGAACCTCTGCCGCTGCTGCGACTACCCCAGGATCCTCAAGGCGGTGCACCGCGCCGCTGAAGCGGGAGGCTGAGCTTATGACTCTGGAAAACTTGCGGGAAATCGAGAAGCTTGAGGCGGCGCTGAGCGACCCCGAACCCGAAGAAACGTATGGGCCGGCCGAACGGGGCATGACGCGCCGCACGTTCCTGAAGGTCGCAGGCGCCGGGCTGCTCATCACCGTGATGCCGCTGGAGGCCCTCGGGCAGGCGTTCCGCCGGGGCCGCGGTGACGGAGGCCCGGGCGTGAGCGTCGCCGCGCGGATCCACATCGGCAAAGATGGCGCGATCACCGTCATGACCGGCAAGGTCGAGGGCGGCCAGGGCGCGCGCACGGAACTCACCCAGGCCGCCGCGGAGGAACTCGGCGTCCCGCCCGACCGCGTTCAACTCGTCATGGCCGACACCGATCTCGTCCCCGACGACGGCATCACCGCCGGCAGCGGAAGCACACCGCGCTCCGTGCCCGCCGTCCGCCGGGGCGCCGCCGCGGCGCGCGGCCTGCTCGTCGCGTTCGCCGCCAAGCAATGGGGCGTGGACGCCGGCCAAGTGGAAGTCCGCGACGGCAAAGCCGTCCACGCCGCCACCCGGCGCGAGTTGACCTACGCCGAACTCGCCGCCGACGCCGACCAGGCCAAGGCGCTCCAGCAGCCTGCGCCCGAAGGCGTCGTCCTGACGCCCGTCAAGGAGTGGAAGGCGCTCGGCCAATCGGTCGCCCGGCCGAACGCGCGCGACATCGTCACCGGCGCGCACCGTTACCCTTCGGACATGACGGCGCCCGGAATGCTCTACGGCAGGATGCTCCGTGCGCCCTCCTACGGCGCGAAGCTGAAGAACCTCGACCCGGCGGCCGCCCAGGCGATCCCGGGCGCGGTGCTCGTCCGGGAAGACTCGTTCGTCGGCGTCGTCGCCCCGACCACGTTCGCCGCCGAGAAGGCCGTGGCCGCGCTGGCCCAGACCGCCGACTGGGAGACCACAGCCCAGCCCGACAGCAATACGATCTTCGACTATCTGCGCCAGCACACGCACGAGCCTGTCCCGCAGAATCCCTACGCCGCCGATGTCGCCGCGGCCGCCAAGTCCCTCAAACAGACTTACACCGTCGCCTACGTCCAGCATGCGCCGCTGGAACCCCGCTCCGCGCTCGCGGCCTGGGACGGCGGCAAGGTCACCGTCTGGCTCACGACGCAGAACCCGTTCGGGTGCCGGAACGAGATCTCGCGCGCCCTCGGCTTGAACGCCGCGGACGTGCGCGTCATCGTGCCCGATTTCGGCGGCGGCTTCGGCGGCCGGCACACCGCCGAGGCGGGCGTTGAGGCCGCGCGCCTCGCCCGCGCCGCCGGCAAGCCCGTCCTCGTCCGCTGGACGCGCCGCGAGGAATTCACCTGGGCCTACTTCCGCCCCGCCGCCGTCATTGACATCGAGGCCGGCCTCGATGCCGCGGGGACGCTCACGTCGTGGTACCACGTCAACATCAACTCCGGCGGCTCCGCGATCGGTACGCCGTACCGCGTGGCTAAGGCCAAGACGCAGTTCGCGCAGGCCGATTCTCCGCTGCGGATCGGCTCCTACCGCGCACTCGCCGCAACGGCCAATAACTTCGCGCGCGAAGCCTTCATGGACGAACTCGCCGCCGCCGCCGGGCGCGACCCGCTCAAGTTCCGCCTCGCCCACCTGGACAAGACGGACGGTGCGCGCCTCCGCGCCGTCCTGGAAACCGCCGCCGAGCGCTTCGACTGGGCCGGCCGCCGCCGGAAGAAAGAGCCCGGCGTCGGCGTGGGCCTCGCCTGCGGCACCGAGAAAAACTCGTGCGCCGCCGTGTGCGTCGAGGTCGCCATCGAGCAGGGCGAGGTCGTGGTCCGCCGCGCGTGCCAGGTCTTCGAATGCGGCGCCGTCCTCAACCCCGCCAACCTCACCTCGCAGGTCCACGGCTGCCTGGTCATGGGAATCGGGCCGGCGCTGCGGGAGGAAATGGAGTTCGAGAAGGGCGCCATCCTTAACGCCTCGTTCTCGAAATACCTCGTGCCGCGGTTCCGGGACGTGCCCGAGCTGGACATTCACCTGCTCGACCGGCCCGACCTTCCGTCGGCCGGCGCCGGCGAGACGCCGATCATCGTCATCGCGCCGGCCATCGCCAACGCCGTCTTCCACGCGACGGGCCGGCCGATGCACCGGATGCCCATGCGCCTGGCCAAAGACGAGAAGACCGCCGAGGCAGGCCATTCATGATTCGCCCCTCGTCCGCAGGGGAAATCCATCGGGCCATCGTCGCTTTTGCGGACAGCGGCAGAGCCTTCGCCGCCGCGGTCGTGCTGAAGGACGAAGGCTCCACGCCGCGCAAGGCCGCCACGAAGGCGCTGATCGAGCCGGACGGTTCGATCCGCGGCACCATCGGCGGCGGAAAGGTCGAGGCGGAAACCCAGCGCCTCGCGATCGCCGCCATTCGCACCGGCCGTCCCATGGTGTTTGATTTCACGCTGGAGGGCGGCGGCGCGGACGACGAGCAGCCGATCTGCGGCGGCTCAATGCGGATTCTCATTGATCCCACCGCGGCCGCCCACTCCGCCGCCTACGCCGGTGCCGTCGAGGCCGAGCGCCTGCGCCGGCGCGGCGTCCTGCTCACCTCGGTCCGCACCGGCGCCTCGCCGCATTCCAGCGCGCGGAGCGGTCCGGCGCCGGAAGTCGCCGTGCTGTGGCTCGACCAGGATGCCATACCCGCCGACATCGGCTTCCCCGGCAGCGCCGCCGTCCGCGCCGCGCTCGAGCGCCAGACGCCGGAACTCCTCGTCCAGGATGAGCCGCATGCCGGCACGCAACTCCAGGTCCTCGTTGAGCCGCTCATCCCACCGCCGCTCCTGGTGATCGCCGGCGGCGGCCATATCGGCCAGGCGCTGGCCCTCCAGGCCGGCATCGTCGGGTTCGCGGTCACGGTCCTGGACGACCGGCCGGAGTTCACCAATCCCGCGCTCTATCCCGCGGGCGTGGTCACGCGGCGCTGCGACATCGCCGGCGAACTGGCCCGGTTGCCGATCGCCGCCGACACGTTCGTCGCCATCGTCACGCGCGGCCACCAGCACGACCGGGCCGCCCTCGCCGCCTGCATTCGCAAGCCGGCGGCCTACATCGGCATGATCGGCAGCCGCCGCAAAGTCGCCCTGATCCGCAAGGACCTCGTCGAATCCGGCGCGGCTACCGAGGAGGAGTTCAACCGGGTCTACGCGCCGATCGGGCTGGACATCGGCGCCGAGACCGTTCCGGAGATCGCCGCGAGCATCGTCGCCCAATTGATCGCCGTCTGCAGGAAGGGCGCGGCGCCGCGGTTCCCGGCCGCGCAGGTTCACGCTTGATGGCCGCTAATAGAAACCGGGCGATCTGCGCCGTCATCCTCGCCGCGGGCCAATCCAGGCGCATGGGCGCGCAGAAGTTGCTGCTGCCCTTCGACGGCCGGACGGTGATCGGCCGCATCGCCGGAGAAATCCTGCGCAGCCCCGTCGCGCGGACCTTCGTCGTCGTGGGAGCGGACGGCGCTCGCGTCGCCGCAGCCCTTGAGACCGGACTTGTTTCGCGCAAAGGCGGACGTTCGCGCGGATCTCCGAAAGGCCGCCTTTCCTTCGTCACGAATCCCGATCCCGAGGGCGACATGCTCAGTTCCGTCCGGTGCGGACTCCGGGCGCTGCCGGCTGACTGCGAGGCGGTCCTGGTCGCGCTCGGCGACCAGCCCTCCATCACCGCCGAACTGGTCGCCCGGATAGTTCGCACCTTTCACGCCTCCGGGCATGGCATCATCGTGCCGGTTTACGGCGGGAAGCGCGGCCATCCGCTCCTCTTCTCCGCGCGCTATTCCCGGGAAGTCCTGACCCGCTACGACGACCTTGGCCTGCGCGGGCTCCTTCACGCGCACCCGGATGACGTGTTCGAACTCCCGGCCGACAGCGCCTCCGTGCTCTCGGACATGGATTATCCGCAGGACTATCTGCGGGAACTCGGCAGGCTTACCGGTAAAGATCGCAAGCCGCAGTGACGACAACCGGCCCGGGCGGGCTTCACGCCGCGGAGTAGTTGCCTTCCTTGCGCCAGACATCGAGCATCAGTTCGTAGCGAGCCAGCTTCATTCCGGTATAGATGCAATTGCTCGTGGAGAAGACGTAGCCGCCGCCGGGCATGCCGTGATGCAGGGCATAGCGGGCCGATTCGACGATCTCTTCGTCGGCGCCGGTATCCAGCGCGGAGCACTTGACGTTGCCGATGAGGCAGACCTTGTCGCCGTAGCGGCGCTTGACCTCCGCGATGTCCACAGCGCCCTGCGGGTCGAGAGAATGCAGTGCGTGGGGGTGGGCCTGAACGAGCTGGTCGAGGATCGGCAGGATGTTGCCGTCCGTGTGTTTGACGGTGTAGAACCCCAGATCGCGGTAACCCTGAATGAGCCGGGCCAGGTACGGCGTGACGAACTCGCCGAACTGCCGCGGGCTCAGAAACGGCCCGGTGTTGAAACAGTAATCGGAGCACAGGGCGAACCCGTCCAGGCCGCTGCGTTTCTTCAACTGCTCCGCGCGCGCCAGGGCGCGGTCAACGTGCCGCCCGGCTTCGGCCTTCAGCGCTTCCGGCTCCTCGGCCAGCCGGGCGGCGAAGTCGCTCATGTTCTGGCCCGAAGGGATGCTGAACGTCGCGTCGCCTTCCAGCATGAGGAAGTACTTGTCGCCGCTCTTCTCGCGGACGAGGTCCACCATCCGGATGCATTCATCGCGGCCCGATGGATTCGGATGCAGGAAGATGGCGCTGTGCTCGAAACGCTCCGCCGTGGCTATGAAAACGTCGGCCATGTCGTTGCGGTGGAGCTGGCGCTCCTTCGGTTCCATCTGGTCCCATTGCCCGTAGGCGCGGTGGCTCGGATGGACCTTGCCGAAGGCCTCCATCGTCAGGAAGAAAACCAGCTCGAAATGGGGAACGCGCGCCGTCATCGGCTGGCGGTTCAGTGCGGCGATGAATCGTTCGCGTGGCGTCATATCTTTTCGGCCATTCCCGCCGCTTACTTGATCCGATAGAGATGCACGTCCCAGCGGCCGAAGTGGTCCTGGAACTTGCCGCCCGCCGGCTCGATCTTCCGGTTTTCGCCGAGCACTTCGACCTGCGCGCCGGCAGGGAGACCCTCGAGAGTGAAGGCGGCTTCCGTTTCGCCGGGCTTCATGGCGACGGCGAAGACGTATGTCGCGCCGCCGTGCTTCTTCACCATGGTCGCCACCGGCACGTCCTTGTTCGAGGAGTCATCCTTCGGCGGCCCGTTCTTCCATTGCGCGTAGGGACTGACTTCGTCGCCGCGGACGGCAATGGCCGCAGCCAGCAGGACGGCTGCTGCCGTCACAAACCCCTGGCCGATCATCTCCGTTCCCCCATTCAACGAGGTAACCCCTCGAAGGGACATAGAGGGTTTAAAGTACGCCCTCGCAGCGCTAATGTCAATGGCCGTCCGCCGGTACCTTTGCTCCCGGGTCAGCGGAAGGTATGATACTGCGAAGCCGGTTCGCGATGGCCGCGAATCGTTGTCACTTCGGAGGTCACGGATTATGGCCAAGACGAAGAAAATCAGGCTCGGCGTGGTCGGCGTCGGACGCGGCGCAGCCTTCGCAAAGGGCGCCGGCCCGCACATGGGCGTGGAGCTTGTGGCGCTGTGCGACGTATGGAAGGAGCGGCTGAAGAATCTCGGCAAGCAGCTCAAGGTCGCCGCCTATACCGACTATGACAAGTTCCTTGAGCACGAGATGGACGCCGTGGTCCTGGCGAACTTCTTCCACGAGCACGCGCCCTTCGCCATCCGGGCGCTCAAGGCCGGCAAGCACGTGATGAGCGAGACCTCCTGCAACGCCACGCTCGCGGAAGGCGTGGAGCTTTGCCGCACCGTGGAGAGGACTCGCCGCATCTACATGCTCGCCGAGAACTATCCGTACACCGCCTTCAACATGGAGATGCGCCACCTTTACCGGTCCGGCGAGATCGGGCAGGTCACCTACGCCGAGGGCGAGTACAATCATCCCATGTCGCCCCGCGACCGGAACGCCATCTCGTGCGGCGTGAACCATTGGCGCAACTGGCTGCCCAGCACGTACTATTGCACCCACGCGCTTGCACCGCTCATCTTCATTACCGAGACGATGCCCGTCAAGCTGAACGCCTTGTCCATCGCCTGCCGCGAAGTGGACGACCTGACGACCCACCGCGGCGACCCGGGATCCGTCATCCTCTGCCGGATGAATAACGGCTCGGTGTTCCGCATTTTCGGCCTGTTCCTGCCGGGACACAGCAACTGGTACCGCTTGCACGGCACGCGCGGCGCTATGGAGATCGCCCGCGGACCGGGTTACTTCGGTCCCGAACAGGTGCGCGTGTGGCATGAGGAGTGGAATCGCCGTCCAGGCGAGCCGCTGGATCGGACCTATACGCCGGAATGGCGCGAACACGCCGACCTCGCCCGCAAGTCCGGACACGGCGGCGGTGATTTCTGGACGACCTTCCGGTTCGCCGAGGCGATCCGGACGGGCAAGCAGCCCTTCCTGAATGTATACCGCGGAGTCGCCATGTCCTCCGTAGGCATCCTTGCCTGGAAAAGCGCTCTGCATGACGGACAACCGTTCGACGTGCCCGATTTCAAGAGCGAGACTATGCGAAAGCGTTACGAAAGCGACCACTGGTCGCCCTGGCCGGGCCACGCCGCGCCCGGGCAGCCGCCGGCGAGCATTCTGGGCCGCCTGGCGCCTGCGAAGAAGGATATGGCCTTTGCGCGAAAGGTCTGGAAAAGTGCCGGCTACACCGGAAAGTAAACAACCCCCGCAGCAACTTCACATGGTCTGGCCGCAGGAACGGCTCGGCAGTCCGCCGGCCTGCTCACTTCCGGAGGCCTACACGCTCCGCACGTTCCGCCCCGGCGACGCCGCCGATCACGTCCGGCTCATGCGCGTTGCGGGATTCGCCAACTGGAGCCAGGAGCAGCTTGCCGCGGCCGCGGATAAGTGCCTGCCCGATGGGTTCTTTGTCATCGAACACAACCCCAGCGGTCGGCTTGCAGCGACCGCCATGGCTCAGCACCAACCTTTGGCATGCCTTCCCTGTGGCGGAGAGTTGAGCTGGGTGGCCGGCGACCCTGAACACAAGGGCAAGGGCCTGGGATACGCCGTCTGCGCTGCGGTGACCCGGCGCTTGCTTGAAATCGGGTACCGCAACATCTACCTGCGCACGGATGATTTCCGGCTGGCGGCGATCAAGGTCTACCTGAAGCTCGGCTACGTCCCGTTCCTCTGTGCGCCGGACATGGAGGGACGCTGGCGGGACGTCTGCGCAAGACTGGGCGAGGATTTCGAAAAGACGCGCGGCCTGCGCGTGCCGTTCGCAGAAACCGGGCCGGATAACTCGCCCTAGGGAACAAGCGTTCAACCTGAATGCCCGGACGGCCGGACATGCGCCCGGTTCGCGCAGGAAGCGCGAACGATGTCGGCAAGGTTTTCGAGCGAGGATTCCTTGACAAGGCAAGTCAAGGCGCCGGCCGCCCTTATTGCGTCGTTCTGGTTTGTGTCGCCATAGGCGGAGAGACCGATCACGCGGATATCGGGCCATTCGGCCAGAATGCGCCGCGTCGCCTCTATGCCGTCCATGACGGGCATGCTGACGTCCATAAGAATGACATCCGGATGCGTGCCCTGCGCCAGCCTGACGGCTTCTTCTCCGTTCGCAGCCTGGCCGACGATTTCGATGTCCGCCTCATGCTGCAATTGGGTGACGAGCAGCGACCGCAAGTTCTCGTAATCATCCGCGATCAGGGTGCGTATCTTATACGTTGCATCCGCTGCGCCGGGTCCGCCGAGTTTCCTTCCCGCCGCCTCGGCCGTTCCGGCATGCTTCGCGGTCACGCGCAACGGGGCAACCAGGGTCACGCGCGTGCCGCGTCCCGGCACGCTCTGTATGTCCAGCTTTCCGCCGATCAGTTCGATTCGGCCGCGGGCGTTGGCCAGGCCGAAACCCAGGTGCCTTCCAAGCGCCGCCGAGTCGAATCCGGTACCCCGGTCTTCCACGACGATCTCGGCCGGACCCGCGCCGGACCGCGTGACGCACACTCGCGCCGATTTTACGCCGGCATGTTTGACGATGTTGAACAGCACCTCGCGGACGCCTTGATACAGGAGAACGCACACTCCTTCGCTGTCGGACGGGATCTCCAGGTCGGCAGCCACCTCGACGGCCAGCTCGTGCGCTTCCTGCATCTGTTGCCCAAGCTGCCGCAAGGCGGCGACCAGGCCGGTTTGATGAAGCTCGGGGGGACTCAGTTCGACGGATAAGGATCGGGCGGTTCGGACCGACTCATCCAGCAGGTCATGGACGGCCTCGATCGCGTTCTGCCGCTTTTCGGCGGTCGTCTCCTTGCCTGAAAGGATCAGCTTCAGCTTGGCCGCTGCCAGCGTCTGTTGAAGGTGATCGTGAAGCAACTGCGCGACCCGCTGGCGCTCGCGCTGCTCGGCCTGCGTCAACTCGAGAGCCAGCCCATGAAGCTGCGTGGAGCGGTCATCCAGGTCCTTCAGCGTGAGCTTGAGCGCCTCCTCGGTTCGTTTGCGCTCTGCGACTTCCTGGCTCAGGCTGGCCGCCTTGCGCTCCAGGGCCTGGTGGCTTCGTCGCACGGCGCTCACCACGACCGCAGCCAGGACAAACAACGCGAGTCGCTCGCCCCCGTTCCAATAGCGGATGAACGGAGCTGAATACGAAACATGCCAAAGGGTCTCCACGATTTCCCTGACCACGAGGCTGGCGACGGCCATGAAGAGCGCCGTCCACGCGGACCCCAGCCACGCGGCAAGGCCGATCGGCAGTAAGTAAAAAACGGACCAGGCGACCTGCGGACCCGTCGCGTAGTCCGACCATCCGACCAGGATAAGCAAGAGCGCCGATCCCGTGTGTGCCAGAATTCGCCTGTGGGTCGTAAGAAAGCGGATGCTCATTCCGGAATCCCTTTTCACGTCCCGATCCACCCTCGCGCTCGGAATGGCGGGTTGGCGTCCCTGCCGAAAGACCCAACGACGGCAAAAGCACATGCGGGGGATGCCCAGTTCCCATCCGCAGTGCCATCCGACAAATATCCGATTCTGACCGTCGGAATTCCGCTTGTCAAGGAAAATTCGCCGGCGAAGGAAGACTCTGCTCCGGCCGCCCCAGGTCACGGCGTCGGGGAAAGCGCCGGGTTGGAGCCGCCGGCGGCCTCGTCCAGTGCGCGGAGGAAGTCGGGGTTCGGACGCCCGCCGAGACGCTGAGCCGCGCGCACGTCCGACAGGGCGCGCGGGTAGTTTTTCATTGCGTAATAGGCGGCGGCCCGCTTGAGGTACGCGCCGGTGTAGCCGGGATTGATCTCGACGGCTCGCGTGTAGTCACCGATGGCTTCGGCGTAGCGCTTGGCGGCTATGCAGACGTTGCCGCGGTTGTAGTACGCGACGATATCATCGGGCTTGAACGCAATGGCCTGAGTATAGTCGCCGATGGCCTCGGCGTAGCGCTTGGCGGCTGCGCGGATGTTGCCGCGATTGACGTACGCGGCGGCGTAATAGGGCTTGGGGGCGCCGGCTTGGTCCAGTATGCGCAAGGCTTCATCGCAGTACCGTCCGGCCTCGTCGAGGAGCGCGGCCGAGTCAGCGCCTGGCGCCATCGCTTTCCGGAAGAGCAGGCCGCCCAAGTTGGTGTACGCGATCCACGCCGTCCGGTTCTTCGTCGCCGTGTCGCGCCAGAGCGTTTCCTGGTCATGGTAGATATGTGTTTGCCGGAAGGTGAGCCCGCCGCAGGCCAGTACCAGCGCGCAGGCGGACGCCATAGCCGCGGTCCGCGTTCCACCGGGGCGCTCCATGATCCAGGCCAGCAATCCCGCCGCCAGCGCGACGACACCGACGAGCGCCGTGTATTGCCAGCGGTCCGCCACCAGCGAATAGTACATGAAGGAGATGTTCACGAACCCCAGGACCGGCAGCAGCGAAACCAGGAAGTATCCGAGCGCGAAGAGAAATGGCCGCCCCCAGCCGTTCGGCCCTGCGCTCACGGCCGAAGGGCTTTGCCGAAACCGCGCGAAGAGGAGCAGCATCGCCAGAAACAGGAATCCGGGGACGAACGCCAGGAGCGACACGGACGGCGTCCAACGCGGATAGACGAAACAGAGGTTCAACGGCAGCAGGGCCTTGTACAGGTAGAACCAGGCCGCCCAGCCCGCGCCGGCGGCCCGCGCGGCCAGGCCCTCGGAGCGCACTACGTGCGCCCCGATGGCGTTGTGATACTGGTACCAGACGGTTACCAGTCCCAGCGCCGCCGCCACCGCTGCGAAGGGGAGCACGCGCAGGAGGTCGCGTCCCGCGACCCGGCCCCTGCGCCACCACGCGCACCCGAGCAAGACCACCGGCAGCATCACCACCGAGGTCTTCGCCAGCAGGGCCAGCAGGAACAGGCCCAGAGAAAGAGAATAATGCGGACTGCGGAATGCGGATTGCGGATTCGCGTTCATCGTTTCCGTCGCACCCGGCGCGGCTTCAGCGTGCAGATACGCCAGGATGCTCGCCATATAGAGTGCCATCGCCAGGGTGTTCTTGCGCTCAGTGATCCAGGCCACCGACTCGACCGCCACCGGGTGAACCGCAAAGAGCAGACCCGCGAGCCACGCGCCGGGAACCCTCAGCCTGAGCAGCACTCGCCAGAGCAGCACCGCGCTCGCCGCGTGCAGCAGCACGTTGACCAGGTGATAGCCGGTCGCGTTCGGCCCCCACAAGCGCCACTCGAGCCAGAGCATGCTGGAGGTCAGCGGAAAATAGTCCGGCGACGCCGCAGTGAACCAGAAACGGCAGAGGCCGTCGGGAGCGTGGATCAGCGGGTTCTCGGTCAGGAAGGCGTCATCGTCCCAGATGAACCCGGCGCGGAGGACGGGCGCGTAGGCCAGCAGCGCCGCAGCGACGATGAGTAGGGCCGGAAGGAAGCGGCTCGGGCGCTCCGGGGATTTGCTCATGCGCGCCCCGGTCGTCTTTCTGTGAGGGCACAGTCGCTCCGCAGAATCCCCGTCACTCGGGAGCGGTACGAACCGGGATTTGCTATGGGCCGCCCTCCACACGACGGTCAGGCATCAAGCACGATATGCTAACGACCGAGGTCGCCTGCGTCAATTCTTCGGCGGTCTGCCGGCCTTGAACGGTTCCATGGCGCTGAGCGTCAAGGTTTCTTCGGCAGGGATGGACGGCTAAACTCCGCAACAAATCCTTCGATTAAGTTTGAGGAGCAGTCTTGACCGGAGTCTCGCGCATGATAGAAAGGGCCATGAGCCGATGAAGTCGTTCATCGCGCGCCAACCGATCTTCGATCGGAACCGGGAAGTCTATGGCTACGAGATGCAGCTCCGATCCGGCCCGATGAGCCTGTTTGCGCAATCGGACCAGGAGGGCGCAGGGATCGTGGTCAATCAGTCCTTGCTGGAAGACGTCCAGGCCCTGAGCTCCGGAAAGCGGGCGTTTATTACCGCGACGCGCGAGGTCCTGCTCAAGGATTACGCGGCGTTGCTGCCGCGCGAGTGGCTGGCCATCGAGTTGAGAGACTCCGCCGAAGCCGGGCCGGAGTTGGTCGCGGCCTGCCGCAGGCTCAAGGACGCAGGCTACACGCTGGTGCTGGGTGACTGCGCGGAGGGCCGCTGCCTTGAGGGACTGGCAGGGTCGGCCGATATCGTGAGGGTGGACTTCTCTGCTTCTGCGGTGGAACGGCGGCGAGCTTTCCCTCGTCAATCGCCGCCGTCCACCGCGCGTTCTCTGGCCACGAGGGTGGAAACCCGCGAGGTTTTCCAAGAGGCGCTGAACGCGGGATACGACTACTTTCAGGGACGTTTCTTCTGCAAACCGCTGGCCTTGTCCACCGGCAGCGTGCCGGAGAACAAGGTGAACCTTCTGCACATGATCAACGCCCTGCTGTCGCCGAACGTGGAGTTTGAGGAGGTCGAGAAGATCATCAAACGGGACGTCGTGCTCTCCTACAAGCTCCTTCAATATGTCAACTCCGCGTTCTTCGGCCTGGGCACCAAGGTCAAGTCGGTCATGCACGCCATGTCCCTGCTGGGGTTGTACGATGTCCGGCGCTGGGCAACGCTGTTGGCCATGGCGGGAATGGCCAATGACAAACCCAACGAACTGCTCGTGCTGTCACTCATCCGCGCGAAGTTTTGCGAGCTGTTGGCCGCGCGAACGGCCCTGGCGAAGCGCAGTCAAAGCCTGTACTTCGCGGGGATGTTCTCTTTGGTGGACGCCGTGGTGGATCGCCCTATCGAACAGGCTCTGGAATTTCTGCCGATGGAGGAAGACGTCAAGGCGGCGCTCCTGGGTGAAGTCAATTCCGTGCGCCGTTTCCTGGATTATGTCATGGCCTACGAAGTGGGAGACTGGGACGCACTGGCGGACAGAGGCACCGGCGTGGTGCTGCCGGAGAGCGAATCGCCGGAGCTTTACCTGGAAGCGGTGCAGTACGCCGTGCGGAGCATCCAGGCGGCCTCGGGGATCGTGTAGCGGATGGGGTTAGGCGCTTCGCTTCATCCTCACCCGTGCAGCGGCCGTGAAGTGGCCTGTGGAGGCGAGGGAGATGAGCGCATCACAGAACGCTGATGGACAAACGGCGATCCAGATCGAAGATCTGATGCGCGATGCCGTCGGCAAGAAGGCATCCGACATTCATCTGGTCGCCGGCCAGGCCCCCATTATGCGCATTCACGGAGACATGGTCGTAGTGGAAGGACTGTCGCCCATGTCACCCGCGCAGACGTCCGCTGTCGGGCAGCAGTTGACCAGCAAGGAGCAGTGGGAACAGTTCGTATCGGAGCGCGACTTGGACTTCTCCGTATCGCGCCCGGGCCTGGCGCGATTCCGGGCCAACCTCTACTGGCAGCGCGATTCCGTGGCCTTGGCGCTGCGGCTCATTCCCGAACACATCGCGACCTTCGACGAGTTGGGACTTCCGAAGCAACTGGAGAAGTTCGCCATGATGGAGCATGGTCTCTTTCTGGTCACCGGTCCCACCGGCAGCGGCAAGTCGACGACGCTCGCGGCTATGGTTGACTACATTAACGAGCGCCGGGCCTGCAACATCGTCACCATTGAGGATCCGATCGAGTTCCTGCACAAACACAAGAAGGCGCTGATCAGCCAGCGCGAGATGAACCAGGACACACGGTCCTTCGGCCAGGCGCTGCGGCGCGTGCTGCGGCAGGACCCCGACGTCATACTCGTAGGCGAGTTGCGAGATCTCGAATCCATTCAGATGGCCATGACGCTGGCGGAAACAGGGCACTTGGTGCTGTCCACTCTTCACACCACCGACGCCATCCAGACCACGAACCGCATCGTTGATTCGTATCCCCACCAACAACAGACACTGGCCCGGTCCCAGTTGTCTTTTATTCTCAACGGGATCCTGGCGCAGGACCTGATGCGGCGGCGCGACGCGCCGGGGCGTGTGATGGCGATGGAACTCCTCGTCGCGACGCAGGCTGTGCGGAACCTCATCCGGACGGGCGAGATACAGCAGCTCTATGCCGCCATGGAGAGCGGCAGCGCGGAGGGCATGACCACCCTCAACGCCTCTTTGATTTACCTGTTTCGCCAGGGGCGTATCTCGCGGGAGGACGCGATACAACAGAGCACGCAGCCGAAGGAACTGATCCAACGTCTTTACGCTTCCTGAGCGCGCAGTGAGGCTATTTCGTTAAGGCGCCGGCAGAGCATGTGGAGGATGCAAGATGGCGTATAAGGAGTGCCGCTTACAGCCGTGCGAGAGCGGATCGGGCGAGTACCAGGCGGCCGAGTCTGACGGAGAAGCATGGGACGACGAGGCCGACCTGCTGGACGCCATGCGCCACGCCGTCACGCCTGCGGACTTGTACGAGTTGGGCGTTGACGAGTTGCCGGAAGGCATCGAGGACATCCGGGGCCGCATCCAGAATGAGGCGGCGCGGGTGTTTGGCTGGCTCGACGAGCGAGGCGCCGTGCAATACTCCTGCATCGTCCAGGTTTGACGAGGGCGCGCCAGCGCCCCCGGCGCCCCAGGAAAAGCGCCTGAGAACGAACGCTCACGGAGTTGCGCGTGGACCGGACTCCGCCGACGGCGCGTTGGGCCGCGGTTCGCTTCCCCAGGTTGGCACGTCTCCCGCGAGCGGGATGTCTGCTTCCGCCGGCTCCACTTTCAAGGTGTCGCTCGGCATGACGTGCGCTGGAGTCCTCCGGCCCGGCTGCGCGGCAAGCGGCGGCTCTTTCCGCGGCGCCAGGGTCGGCGCCAGGGCGGCGACTTGCGCCGACAGCCGCTGGTTAAGCATGGCGGAAGCCTCGGCCACACCGGGCGGTTGCGCCTTCGCCGGTCCGACGCCGGGCAAGACGATCTTCGCGGAGCACGCCGGACACTTAACGCGTTTGCCGGCCTGGTCCTCACGATACGCCAGAACGCGCTTGCACTCGCACCGGATTTTTGGCATGTTTGACTCCCCTGCCGGAGTTTCCCACTGGGCCGTCCTCTAAGGGACGGTCGGCTTTCAACCGGGATTTGCCATAGGCCGCCCTCCGCACGACCGGCGGGCAAGCCGTCCGCATCACGGTCAGCCATCCAATGTTGCATTCTGACGACCAGAAGCCCGCTTGTCAAGAAAAAGTCGCGCGGCGAAAGAAGGCCTTTGCTCCGGCCGCCTGGACTTGTGGACAGCCGGCCGCGGCGGAAAGCTCAGTTGCAATTTCATCCGGGGAAGGTACAATCCGGGCACGCAGCCTCACGATGGGTATGACCCGCCCGCTCTCCGGGAAATACTGGTTGAAAGGATCGGAATTCCATGGGCAATCCGACCCCGCATGATTGGGAAAATCTGAATCTCATGCAGCGCAACCGCGAGCCCGCGCACGCGACGCTGCTGCCGTACGCGGACGCCGCGTCCGCCCGGCGCGGCGAGCGCGCAGCCTCGCCCTTCTTCCGCCTGCTCAGCGGTGAGTGGGCCTTCCGTTATCTCGCGTCCCCGGCCGAGACGCCGGCGAAGTATCCGCATGTCAGCGCCGCCGGCTGGGACCGGATCCCTGTCCCGAGCAACTGGCAGATGCACGGCTACGGCATTCCGCAGTACACCAACGTCAATTACCCCTACCCGATCGACCCGCCGCGCGTGCCGCAGGACAACCCGACCGGGCTCTACCGCCGCACGTTCACCGTTCCGGCGGGCTGGAAGGGGCGGCAGGTCTTCCTGGTCTTCGACGGTGTGGACAGCGCCTTCTATTGCTGGATCAACGGCAGGCAGGTCGGCTACAGCCAGGGCAGCCACATGCCTTCTGAATTCAACGTCACGTCCTTCCTCAAGCCGGGCCGGAACACGCTCGACGTCCAGGTCTTCCAGTGGTCCGACGGGAGCTACCTCGAAGATCAGGACATGTGGCGGCTGAGCGGCATCTTCCGCGACGTGCACCTCTTCTCCACCCCGCCGCTCCACCTGCGCGACGTGTTCATCCGCACACCGCTGGAGCGCGATTGCCGCCATGCCGTCCTCCACGTGCAGGCGTGGCTGCGCAACTACGGCGCGGCGGCGCGCGAGCACCGGGTGCACGCGCAGCTTCTGGCCGGGGACGGCCGCGCGGTCCTCGATGGCGAAGTCGGCCGGGGCGGCGCCCTGCCGGCCGGGCGGGAGAAACTCCTCGATGCCCGCTTCCCCGTCGCCGAGCCCGCGCTCTGGTCGGCGGAGACGCCGAACCTCCACACCCTCATCCTCACGCTGCTGGATGCGAAGGGCAATACGGTCGAGGTGGAGTCTTTCCCCGTCGGCTTCCGCCAGGTGGAAATCCGCGACGGGCGATTCCTCGTCAACGGCAAACCGGTCCTCCTGCGCGGAGTGAACCGCCACGAGAGCGATCCGGACACCGGCCACGCGGTGAGCCTCGAGTCCATGGTGCGCGACATCGAGCTGATGAAGCGGCACAACATCAACGCCGTGCGCACGTCGCACTACATCAACGATCCGCGCTGGTACGATCTCTGCGACCGATACGGGCTGTATATCGTGGATGAGGCGGACCTGGAGACGCACGGCTTCGGCTACAGCCGCGACGACATTCCTCCGCGCGCGCCGGAGTGGAAGGCGGCGTTCGTGGACCGCGCCGAGCGGATGGTCGAGCGCGACAAGAACCACCCCTGCGTGGTGATCTGGTCGCTCGGCAACGAATGCGGGTTCGGCCCCAACCATCACGCCATGGCGGAGCGGATCCGGCGCACCGATCCGACGCGGCCGATCCATTACGAATCAGAGGAGTACTCCGCCGGCTATGACGGTCCCAAGGTGGCGGACATCGAAAGCGTGATGTACCCCCGCGTGGATTTCCTCCTTGAACAGGGCCGCAAGAAGGACCCGCGCCCCTACTTCATGTGCGAGTACGCCCACGCGATGGGCAACGGGCCGGGCAACCTGAAGGAGTACTGGGACGTCATCCGGGCGCACCCGCGCCTCATGGGCGCCTGCGTCTGGGAATGGTGCGACCATGGCATCCGCCGCCGCACGAAGAACGGGCTCGAATGGTTCGCCTACGGCGGCGACTTCGGCGATCAGCCGAACGACGGCAATTTCTGCATAGACGGCCTGGTCTTCCCCGACCGCCGACCGCATCCCGCGCTGCTGGAGTACAAGAAAATCCTGGAGCCGGTGGCCGTGGACGCGGTGGATTTGGCGAAGGGGCGCGTGAGACTACACAACCGATATGACTTCCAGGCTCTCGACCACCTGGAAGCGCAGTGGCTGCTCACGCGCGACGACCGGGTCATTCAGCAGGGTCCGCTACCGCTGCCGCCGGTCCTGGCGCGCGGCGAGGCCGAGGTCTGCATTCCCTTCACTCCGCCGCCGCCCGAGCCGGGCGCCACTTACCGGCTGGAATTGCGCTTCGTCGCCGCCGCCGACACGCTCTGGGCCCCGCGCGGACATTGGGTCGCCTGGGCTCAATTCGAACTGCCGATTCCCTCGCCGGCCTTGCCGCCGATCCGGCGTAGCGCTCTACCGAAGCTGACGGTGCGGGAGGACGGGCGGTCCGTTTCCGTCGCAGGGAAGGCCTTCCGCGCACGCTTCGATCGTTTCACCGGCACGCTGGCCGCGCTGGGATTCCGGGGGCTGCCGCTGCTGGAGCAGGGGCCGCGGCTGAATCTCTGGCGCGCTCCGACGGACAACGACACATGGATAGTCCCGGACTGGCGCAAGGCCGGCCTCGACCGCCTCTTTTCGCGCGTCTCGCGGACCGAGGTCGAGCGACTGGATACCCACACGCTGCGCTTCACCAGCGAATTCACCCTGGCGGCCAAGTCGCTGCGGCCGGCCTTTACCGCCGTCACGAGCTACACCGTCCAGAGCGACGGCGACATCCTCCTGGAACAATCGCTGACGCCGGCGGCGGGACTGCCGCCGCTCCCGCGCGTGGGGATGCTGCTCGCTCTCGACGGCCGGCTGAACCGTATGGAATGGTATGGCCGCGGGCCGCATGAGAACTACGTGGACCGGAAGGAAAGCGCGCGCATCGGGCGGTATCACGGCACGGTGCAGGAGCAGTACGTCCCGTACGTTCGGCCGCAGGATTTCGGCGCGAAGAGCGACTGCCGCTGGGCGGCGCTGACCGACCGGCGCGGGATCGGGCTGCTGGCTATCGGGCAGCCGCTGCTGATCGTCACCGCGCACCATTACAGCCCGGAGAACCTCAACGCGGCGCGACACACGTTCGATCTGGTCCGGGAGAACCGGACATACCTGTACCTGGATGACCGGCATTGCGGACTCGGCAGCGCCAGTTGCGGCCCCAAGCCGCTGGCCGAGTACCTGATCGAGCCGAAGCCCATGCGTTTCCAGTTGCGCCTGCGCCCCGTCTGCCTCACGACCGATGATCCGATGCGGCTCTTCGCGCAGGGCTTGTAGTGGCGCCGTCAGGCGCTATTTCGTATGCCTTCGTTCGGCTGAAACGGAAAACGGCGATTACCCGCCTTCGCCAAGGCTATGGCGGGCAAGCGATTACGAGGTTTTGAAACAAGGTAGCGGAAAGGAATCCTATGACAACGACGACCGGTTCGAGCGGCGGCAGGCCGATGATCATGTCGGCGCGCGGGGTGGTGAGCTCCGGCCATTACCTGGCGACGGAGATCGGGGTGGACGTCCTGCGCGACGGCGGCAACGCGTTCGACGCGGCGGCGGCCACCGGTTTTGCGCTGACGGTGCTCATGCCGCACCAGAACGGCATCGGCGGCGAGGTGCCGATGGTCGTCTATTCCTCCGCCGACAAGAAAGTCTGGGTGGTGAGCGGACACGGCATTGCGCCTCGGGCGGCCACGATCGAGCGCTACCTGGAAATGGGGATTCGCGTCATCCCGGGAGATGGCTTCCTGCCCGCGCTGGTCCCGCCCGCTTTCGGCAGTTGGATTCTGCTGCTGCGGAAATTCGGGAGCCTGCGCCTGTCGCGGCTGCTGGCCCCGGTGATCGAGCTGACGCGCATCGGTTTCCCCATGTACGACGCCCTGCACGCGAGCATCGCCGGAAGCGCGAACCGCTTCCGCGACGAGTGGCCGTCTTCGGCGGAAGTCTTCCTCGTCGATGGCGAGCCGCCGAAGCCGGGCGCGATCTGGCGGCAGCCGGACTGGGCGGCGACGTTCGACCGGCTCCAGGCGCTGGACGAGAAGCACAGCGGGCGCGACGACGGTCTGCGCGCGGCCTGCGACGCCTTCTATCGCGGCGAGATCGCGGAGCGCATCGTCGCGTTCGCGCAAGCCACGCACGTCCGCGACGCCTCCGGCCAGGCGCACAACGGCCTTCTGACGCTCGAGGACTTCAGCGATTTCAACCCGCGGCTCGAGGAGCCGGCGCGCACCGACTATCACGGGATCGAGGTCTGCAAGTGCGGCCCGTGGACGCAGGGACCGGTCCTTTTGCAGGCGCTGAACCTGCTCGAGGGGGACAAGCTGAAGAGCCTGCGGCACAACTCGGCGGAGTACATTCATACGGTCACCGAGTGCATGAAACTGGCCTACGCGGACCGCGAGTTTTACTACGGCGACCAGGAGTTCGTGAACGTGCCGATGGACCGGCTGCTCTCGAAGGAATACGCAGCGGAGCGGCGGCGCCTGGTGGACCCGGAGCGCGCGTCGCTGGAGCTGAGGCCCGGAGATCGCACGCCGGTGCGGGCGGAGAATGTCAGCGACGTTGACGGCGCGCTCGCGGAGGGTTCCGGCGGCGCGAAGGGCGACACGACGAAGCTGGAAGTGATTGACGCGGCGGGGAACATGGTTTCCGCCACGCCGAGCGGCGGCTGGCTGCCGTCATCGCCGGTCATTCCCGGGCTGGGATTCCCGCTGGGCACGCGCGGGCAGATGTTCTCGCTGACGAAGTCGCACCCGAACTGCCTGGCGCCCGGCAAGCGCCCGCGGACGACCCTGACGCCGTCGCTGGCCATGCGCGAAGGCGCGCCGTTCATGGTCTTCGGCAGCCCCGGCGGCGACGCGCAGGATCAGTGGGCGCTGCAGTTCCTGATGAACGTGGTGGAGTTCGGCATGTCGCTGCAGGAGGCCGTGGAGGCGCCGACGTTCTGGACGCACCATTTCCCCTCGTCCTTCTACCCGCGCGCCGCCGAGCCGGGATCGCTGTACATCGAGAAGCGGATCGGAAAGCGCGTGCGGGACAACCTGGCCGCGCGCGGGCACCTGGTGAAGGTCATGGGGAACTGGGCCGGCGGCAATACGCTCGCGGCGGCCATTGACGGAACGACCGGCGTGCGCCGCGCCGCCGCCTCGCCGCGGCAGGAGCCGGCATACGCGGCGGGCTTGTAGTGGCGCCGTCAGGCTCTAATTCGTATGCCCTTACGGGCACACTACGAGCGGTTCGGGCCGGGTGACGTTGCGGTTTTCTCCTCAACCGGTTCGGTCTGCGGAGGCTCCGTGCGGGTTGGGAATGACCACTCGCCGACGGGGTAGCGGTCGCCGTCATGGCCGGTGATGTCGAGGCCGAACCAGCCCACCGCAAACTGCACGATTTCCGCGTAGCGGGCATTCCCCGCGAGGCCGATCCATCCCAGGTGAATGAAATGGACGCAGGCCGGCGTGTAATCGGGCCCGTTGCCGAACCCGTCTCCGGTCGGATCGAAGCCAACGACGCTGGTCAGGATGCCCAGGACGCCGGAACGCCGGCGCACGATCACGTCTTCCCGCCGGTCGGTGACCAGCAGCGGGCCCCAGCCGATGGTCTCCTCGCCGTAGGCCAGCGCCCAGCAATGATTGTACATGCGAGTGATGCCGAGCTGGCCGCCGCCCCAGCCGATGAAGTGGCCTTGCACGTGGCTGTAACCGATGGTGATGAGCTCCAGGCTGTTCCAGTAGAGGCCGATCTGGGGCTTGCTGCTGACGGTGACGCCCAGGTCAATCATCCGCGTGAAGTCGCGGTAACGGTGCTCGAAATAGTCCCCCACCGACACGCAGCCCGTTGCGCTGAACATCACCGCGACGAGCGCCGCCACCATCAACAACCGCAGTCGCGCGCTGTTGCTCACGAAAGATCCCCCGAAGGATAACGTTGATGGAGCTGGACAAAGCACAACTTGCCCGCGATTCGCCATTCGGCCGTCCGCCCAAGGACAGCCGGCTTCTTAATATGAGCATATAGTGTCGGACTGGCGCCGTCAAGAAGTTTCCCGCAGGTCAACGTAGCCGATGTCCGCGTGGGCATTGAAGAACTGGGCGACGCTTTCCAGCGACACCTCTTTGCCGGTCTCGACCGATATGGCTTCGGCGATCTCCGCGAGCGACCGCTTGCCGTCCGCCCAGAACAAAGCCCACGGCGCGCGCACGCCCGAATCCCTGATGCGCTTCCTCGCGTCGGGCCACAGGTTCTCATGCGTCGGGACGAGAAGCGCCTTGCGGTGCGGGACCTGGCTCGCGATGGCGGCCATGGACCGGCTGATCGGTTTCCGGGGTTTCCGGCGCTGGGGAAGGCCCTTCGCGGCCGCGCCGACCTGGCGCTCGCAGTCCTTGAAGTGCGCCAGGGCCGAATCGCGATCGGGTCCCGACAGCCAGCGCCTGAGCCGTTCCAGAGAAACCGCATGCTGCTGCCGGATGTACTCGATCTCCTCGCGCGTCGGCTTCTTCTCCGGCGCGCGCAGACGCAGGAGCGTTTTCTGCGTCTGCCAGGCCGCGATCTGCACCGCTTCCGGCGTCCCGGCCGCGGCGAGGAAGTAGAGATAGCCGGCCATGGCCGCGGCGCATGCGGCCAATCCCTTGGGATCGAGCACGTCCGGGGTATCGGCGGAACTGTGATAGCTCCTGTAAGGGCTGTTCGATATCCACGGACAAGGAAAGCCGTATTGCGGATCGCCCAGCAGGGTGTCAAGCGTCGAGACGAAGGGGCCTAACGCGAAACGATAGCCCGGGTTGCCCATGCGCAGCGCCGAGCGCACCATGGCGGCGCCGACGTCGTTCACGAACCCGGCGGACATGGGAATCGTTTCGTGCCAGGTCAACGCCCGGCCGCACAGGGCCGGCTTGACGCCGACGCCGTCCATGCACACGCCCGCCAACGCGGTTCGCGGGAGCATGCGATGTTCCACGTAGTTGAAGAACCCGTAGCACTCGTAGCTCGCCAGGAGGCGGATGGTCCGCCGCGCGGGCGGCAGCCGCTTCTCCGCCACGAGCCTGCAGATGGCCCGGG
>Ga0181524_10001367_pt1 | contig 28164 bp, 21 predicted proteins | sample PEATcosm2014_Bin_34_FD_119761 | JGI IMG/M metagenome (GOLD analysis project Ga0181524, IMG submission 119761) | Peatland microbial communities from MTU Mesocosm Facility, Houghton, MI, USA - PEATcosm2014_Bin05_60_metaG | ecosystem: Environmental > Terrestrial > Soil > Wetlands > Peat | place... | reverse complement strand
ACCAGAAAAACCAGATCGCCGTTGCCCGAGAAATCCCGGTTTTGGCACAACTCACGCTCTCCGGTTGGACCTTCCCGGTCGGCGGCAGACAGAACCTCCTGTTTCGTCGGCATCATGCAACTCACTTGGGGATCTCGACAATCAAGACCGACGTCGAATCGAATGCCACCGGCCAATTCTTTGCTGCCGCAGGCAGGAACCGGGGCAGATCGAATGACTGGCTTAGGTGCGAGCCAGTCACCGCCGTCAGCGCGACCGTCAGGGGCGAAGGATTGACCAGCACCAGCTTGGTGTAACCCAGTTCCTTCAAACGGGCCAGCGCCTTGGCATCATTGAGCCACGATGTGTCCCGAAGCGTGAAGCCGCCCGTCAGGCCTTGCCGTTCAGCCCGCATGAATGGCTCGCCCCAGACCTGGCCCCATACGATCAGTTTGTCGCTCGGCGCCGTGTGCTGCTTCAGGGTCTGCGCCACGTCGTCATTGTAAGTGTCGAAAAAAGTGCTGAAGTGCAGGACCTGCGCGCACTCCGCCAGTCCGAAGATGGTGGCAGCGAGCACAAGCAGACCGCGGCAGACGGGCCCCGCGCGCAGGCTTTGCCAGAGATGCGGCTCGAACTCTTCCACCGCCCGCGCGCAAAGCAGCGCCACGCCCGGCGAGAAAATGAAAAAGTACTGCACATGTCCCCGAAACATAATGATGGGGGTGAACACCAGCGTCGCGCAGCCTGCCGCCAACAGCCAGGACCACACCGGCAACATCCGGCGCAACCGCGCGGCGGCCAGCAGCAGGAAGATCAACGTGAAATTGCCGACCACGTAAGTGAGCACATGCCAGCCGCCGTAAATCCAGTTGGTCAGCTTCAGCCGATAGGCCAAGTCTCCTATGAACCACCGCATTACCCCTCCTTGCGCCAAGACGTTCAAATCCATGAGCGGGAATTCCGCCTCGGCATAGACCCGGTGCGAGTAGGCGCTCCAGGCCAAGAACACCCCGCAGCTCAGCGCCCCGGCAGCGGCCAACTCTATCCAGGCCGACCGGTTTCGCCGATATCCCTGCAGCAGCCACAGAAATGTCGTCAGGCCCGCTGTCATAAAAAAGGGGGCCTTGGTGGTGGCGCTCAGGCATCCCGCAAGCGCCGCCGCCGGCCACCAGCGCCAGCCCCCCCCGGCCATCATGCGGTAGGCGCAATAAACAAACCACAGTGCCAAGGCCCAGGCGGCCCCATCCCCCCCCGCCTCTCCGGCAATGAGGATGTTCAAGGGCTGGGTCAACGAGAACAAGACGGTCCACCAGGCCGCGCGCGTTGAAAACAGCCGGCGAGTCAAATCGAACAGGGCCCACATGGAACTGAACAGAAACCCCAGCGAAACCACGTTGCCCCAGCCGTACCAGACGCCGAAGAGCTTCATCAGCGCGGCGGTCATCCCCTGCCAAATCGGAAAGTCCAGCGGCGTAGGGGACCCGTTGGCATTGAAGCCGGGGATCACTGGCCGCATCAGGTCGATGTGCCCTCGAGCATACTCCACCGCGCTGGCAAGGTGCTGAACTCGCATCAGACCATGGCCGCTGGCCGCCATCGATAATTGGAGCGCTGCCAAAGCCAGGGAGAAAAACACAACCAGAAAAACCAGATCGCCGTTGCCCGAGAAATCCCGGTTTTGGCACAACTCACGCTCTCCGGTTGGACCTTCCCGGTCGGCGGCAGACAGAACCTCCTGTTTCATCGGCATGCGATTACGGTTGCCGCGTGGGCAAGCGTGCATTGGTTTGGGTCTCGCCCATCATGGGCTCAGGGTGGCGGCAGGGCGTGAGGGTGTCAAGGGACAAGTCTGGCCGCAACGGAGGCGCCTGACCCGGGCGCAGGACAGCTTCACACGCCCTGCTGCCCTGTTTTGCCTCAAAACTACTTGCTGCAAGAGAAGTCCTCCCTTTATATTCCAGCGCCAACGGCGCGCCCTATTCCAGCCTGGGCCGGCGGCCCAGGCAAAAGCCCCAAAAAACAACCTGAGGGCTGAAAGCCCGATTTATCTCTGACCTGGACGGGCTGCGGGCCTATATCGACGACCAAGAAAACCACCATCGCAGGCGAACATTTCAGGAGGAATTCCGAATGTTTCTCAAAAAGTACGGGGTAGAGTACGATGAGGCCTACGTCTGGGATTGAGCCAGGCAGGCCGCGATGAATCGGGCCTTTGGCCCTCCTCGGAGCTCCTGGGCCGTTGGCCCAGGCTGTTATGAGGCCGCGCCGTTGGCGCTGAGCGGCAGGGGGGCGCGCCCGGAAAGGAGGGCTGACCCGGCAGTGCATAGATGAGTTTCATATATGAAAGCGCCCGAAAACCTCGCAAATCAAAGGGTTCGAAGAATTCCGTCCTGCGCCCCCGGCTGCAAACCGCTTGACCAAGATGTCGACTGGCCGCTACAGTTTAAAAGGAAATTCTGAATGAACCCGCCTCCAGCCCCGCGTCGCCGGCGCCTCCTTCGAAACCTGGTGCTGTCGCTGGCAACCTTCCTCTTGTGCGGCGCTGTCTGCGAAGGGGTCCTGCGCCTCCTGGGCTACGGGAACCTCGAGGTTTACCAGCCCGACCCCAGGCTGTACTGGCGGCTCAAGCCCAGCCAGAATTGTTACACCAAGGTCGACCACAAACCGGTACACATCAATTCCCTGGGCACGCGCGGTCCGGAATTCTCACCCGCCAAACCGGCCGGGACCTTTCGCATCCTCTCGCTAGGAGATTCCCGAACCTTCGGTTGGGGGCTGAGCGAGCCCGAGACATACTCGGGTCGGTTGCAGCAACTGCTCCGCCAACAGGCCGGCAAGACCCAAACCGTCGAGGTCCTCAATGCCGGCGTCAATGCCTGGTCCTACCCCCAAATGCTGGTCTATTTCCGCGACACGGCCCTGGCTTATCACCCGGACGTCGTAATCCTGGCCGAAGCCAATCTCTGGACGCAGTTTTCGGAAAAGAACAGCCCGGAATTCGTCCGCAAATTCATGTCCCGCGTCCGGCTCAAAAACCTCCTTCGCCGCTTCGCCCTCTACCATTTTGTTGTCGAGATGAAGCTCAATGCCTTTTACGAACGCTACCGCGTGAAGTTCATCCCGGTGGACCCCCAGCAGGACTCGCTCTTTAGAGAGCAGCAGCAGAAGGACCCCGAGGCCCTGTTCCGCTCGGCGATTGAGGATTTATGCGCCCTGGCCGTCAGCAACAAGGTCCAGCCTCTCCTCCTCTATCTGCCAGCGGCCGATGAACTGGGCGGCACGAACCTCAACCCGATTCTGCGAATTAAGCGCGCCGTCAGCCAGAGATTCCACGCGCCCCTGGTGGACCCGACGCCGGACCTGCAGCCGGCCGGGTATGCGCTTTACCTGGAAGGCGACGCTCTGCATCTGAACGCCCGTGGCAACGAGATTATTGCCCGGCGTTTGTACGAAACGATGAATCGTCTCTCCCTGCGTCGATAGGAGGGCCATCCCCAACTTCGGCAGGCTCAAGCTCGCTCGAGTTGCTTTGTTCTTGTTGCCAGTCGGATGCCGGATTACACTGCGCCCCCATGAGCGGCGAAAACCTCCCTCCGGAGCCATCTCGGCACTCCGATGCTGTGGCCGAACCCTTGCCACGCTCCTCCGCCCTTCTGCTCCTCGGCGCTCTGCTCATCGCCGGAGGTCTCCTCCGTCTTGTCGGATTGTCCTATCCGCCCTATGACAGCCACAGTTTTCGGCAGGCCGAGACGTTGTCCACGGCCGAGGCCTTTTACCGCAACGGAATCGATATTCTCCACCCGGCGACCATCTATGAGGGGTATCCGGGCACGTTCGTCCTGGAGCTCCCGCTCTTTCAGGCCCTGGTTGCCTCATTGTATCGTGCATTCGGCCCGCACATTGAAATCCTCCGGCTTTTGAACATCCTCTTCGGGGCGGGCACAGCCTGGGTCTTGTATCGCATCACCCGGCTCTTTCTGGATCGAACCACGGCCGTTTTTGCCGTTGCCATCTATGCGATGGCCCCGGTCAATATCCTGTATCAACGATCAACGCTGATCGATCCGGCCGCCGTCTTTTGTGCCCTGACGGCTTTCTACTGCATGGCGTTGCTGCTCTCTCCGGAAAATTCTGCCGGCCCGCCAAGGTCCCCGGGCGGGCGGTGGCTGTGCTTCGCCGCGTTTGCCACAACTTCGTGGCTGGCCGTAATGATCAAAGCCCTCTATCTTTGGCCTGCGGTCTTGTTGTTTGCCCAGGCATGGCTTGCCCGCCGTTTCAAATGGAACGCATGGATGATCCGGGTCCTGGCATGGTTTGCCCTGAGCGGGGTCTGTTTTCTCGCCTGGAATCATTATGCCGCCCGCGTAAACGACGCATCCCTCTTTACTCGTGGCGTAAGGCCAACCTCCCTCTTGGGAATGTCGGCGTTGCTCAGTCCGGAGTTCTATCGGGGTCAGATCATCCAGCGTCCAAAGGTCTGGTTAGGCATCCCGGGGGCCGTTCTCTATTTGGTGGGACTTTGGGCGGCTTGGCGCGACCGCTCCAAGTGGAGGTCAACGTCCATGGCCTTGCTCATCCTCATTCCGCCGACTTACCTGCTGGTCTTCTCGAACATCAATAAGCCTCACGACTACTACCAGTTGATTATTACACCTTTCCTGTCGATTGTGGCCGGATACGGGCTTCGCCGGATCCTCGCTCAAGGGGCATTGGCGGAGGCGCGGGCCTCCGCCCGCCTGGCGGCGGCGGGGGCCGTCGGTTTGCTCGTGGCAGCAGGGGTCTTCACCTACTTGGTCTGGTTTCACATGCCGAGGAGAGATGCCCAAAGGGAACGGCTGGAACAGCTCTGTGCCGGCAAGGTCCAACCCTGGGCTCCCGGAATGGTTTTTGTGGCCTATCAGATCAGTGGCGCTCCACTCCACCAGGACGTCCCCGAGTTCCTCTATGCTGCCAAGCTCTGGGGATATGGCCGCACGGTCGCAAGCGTGGCCGATGCCAAGCTGCTCTTTGACAAGTTCGCCCCTGCGTTTCCGCGGCTGGATTCCGTCGTATTCTACGGAACCGACTGCCCCGCTTGGATGCCGGCCAAACAGTTTCGCCTGGCGGTTATGGATGATCGCAATCGATTCTACCTTTTTCAATCACAGGGATTGGGCTTGCCCCGGCGGGCGGGCGGCCTATAATCGAGACCCAAGACGGACATGGCTAAAAAGATATTAATTACGGGCTCCAATGGGTTGATCGGATCGGAAGTCTGCGCCTATTTCGGGCGGCAGGGCTTTTCGGTTCACGGGCTGGACAACAATCAGCGCGCGGTCTTTTTCGGACCGCAAGGCGACACCCGCTGGAACCAGCGGCGCCTGCAGGAAACGCTCCGGGATTTCACGCATCACGAACTGGACATCCGCGCCCGCGCAGAGGTTGAGGCCCTGGTCCGGGAACTCGGCCCCGCGCTGGTCGTCCACACCGCCGCCCAACCCTCCCACGACCGCGCCGCCGCCATTGCCTTCGACGACTTCGATACGAACGCCGGCGGCACCCTCAACGTCCTGGAAGCCTGCCGCCGGCACTGTCCGGCCTCCCCGTTCATCCACATGTCCACCAACAAGGTGTACGGGGACGGCCCCAACCGTCTTCCGCTGGTCGAGTTGGCCAAACGCTGGGACTACGCCGACCACCACCGGGAACATGGCATTGCGGAGACCTTTCCCATCGACCAATGCCTCCACTCGCTCTTTGGCGCTTCCAAAGCGGCGGCGGACATCCTGGTGCAGGAATACGGCCGCTACTTCGGCATGCCAACCTGTTGCCTGCGCGGCGGCTGCCTGACGGGTCCCAACCATACGGGGGTGGAACTGCACGGGTTCCTGAGTTACCTGGTCAAATGCAACCTCGAGGGACGGCAATACTGCGTCTATGGCTACCTGGGCAAGCAGGTGCGCGACAACATCCATTCCGAGGATGTCGCCCGGTTCATGCATCAGTTCTATCTTAACCCGCGTTGCGGGGAGGTTTACAACCTGGGCGGCGGCAAGGACAATTCCTGCTCCATCCTAGAGGCCTTCGATCTGGTCCAGAGCCTCACCGGCAAACCTCAAAGCTCCCGTTACGTGGACCAGAACCGCATCGGCGATCACATCTGCTACTACAGCGATTTGCGCAAGATGAAGCAGCAATACCCTTCCTGGACCCTTACCTATTCGCTGCCCCAAATCATCGAGCAAATAGTCCGGGCCTGGCGCGGGCGGCTTCAGACCTCCCCTGCCGGGGCCGCTGCAGGAGACGAGCGTAAGCCGAAGAGCGAACGCCCCGAGTGAATGTGAGATTGGCAAAGGTCTTACGGGTCAGCGGTTCTTCTTCTTGTAATCGCCGCAACTGAAGTACTTTTCCAGCCAGACGTACAAGCAGATGAAGAGATAGCGGCTGCCCATCTCCCGAATTTTGAGTTTGGCCTCCCCGGCGCGGCGATTGCGCCAGGTAATCGGAATCACGGTCCAGGAGTAGCCCCGCACGATGGCCTTGAGCGGCAGTTCGACAGTCAAATTGAAGTGCGGTGAGATCAGCGGACGACACCCCTGGATTACCTCGCGCCGATAGGCCTTGAAGGCGTTGGTGGTGTCATTGAGCCGGATGGCAAAGAGGGTTTTAAGGAAGTAATTGGCCAGGCGGTTCACCACCAGCTTGATCTTGGGATAGTCGATGACCCCTCCGCCTTTGGTAAACCGGCTGCCGAACACACAGTCCCAGCCCCGGTTCAGCTCGTGCCAGTAGCGGACCACGTCGCGGCAGTCATCCGATTCGTCGGCCATCATCACCACCACTGCGTCCCCTTTTATATTGTCCAGGGCGCAGATCACCGCCCGCCCAAAGCCGTGCAACCCCTCGTTCCTGAGCGGCCTCACCTCCGGAGTTCCGGCTTGAAGCCCCAGCAGCAACTCCCAGGTCCGGTCGGTGCTCCCATCGTCCACCACGATTATTTCGTGGGGAATGCCCTGCAATCTCAACTCGAGGTGCAAGTGCTCCACCGTCGAGCAAATGCAGCTCTCCTCATCGCGAGCGGGAATCACCACCGACAGCAGCGTCAGCTCGCGTCCTTGCGGCGGCGCCTCTGGCCGCTCCCGGGTTGACCGGACAGGCTCTAATACTTCACTCGCCATGCGTAACAAACCAGTCTCGGTCGAGCCTCCGGCCTCACCGCTTCAAAAGCAAGCCCAAAACGTCCGGTTCGTTCAGGCCGTCAGCCAGCGTTGCCTTAGCCGCTCGACCACCTTGGGAAATTCGAGTGCCGAGCTGGGTTTCTGCACAAAATCGTTGGCCCCTAATTCGCTGGCCATGGCCTTGTCCTCCGGTTGATCGGAGGAGGAAAACACCACCACCGGCAGGGTTTTCAACCCCGGCTGCTCTCTGAGCCAGGCCAGCACTTCGAAGCCGGAAACGAGCGGCAGTTTCAGGTCCAGCAGTATTACGGCAGGCAACGGATGCTCCCGGCGGTCGCCATAGACGCCCTTGCCCCCCAGGTAATCGATGGCCTGCTGTCCATCGGCCACGACGTTCAAGCTTCCATCCAGCCCCGTCCGCTCGAAGGCCCTGCGCATGAACATCGCGTCGAATTCCTCGTCTTCGACGTAAAGAACGGTAGGCTGGCGCATGGGGCGGCCGTTCTGTTATGGCGCCGGCCTCAAATCGAGCCAAAAGCGGCTCCCCTGCCCGGGTTCGGACTCCATTCCAACCTTGCCGCCCATCCGTTCGGCCACCTTCTTGACCAGGGCCAGCCCCACACCTGTGCCTTCAAACTGGGTCGTCGCCCGCTGAAACAGGAGAAAGAGCTTTCCCTGCGCCTGTTTGGGTATGCCGATGCCGTTGTCCTCAAACCACAACCGCACGAAAGTCTCCCCCGTCTCGGCGCGCACGCGCACCTCCGGCACCTTGCCCGGTTGGACAAACTTCACCGCGTTGTCCAGCAGGTTGGAGAAGCACTGGGTCAACCCGGCCTCATTGCCCAGGACCTTCGGAAACTCCCCCTCGATCCGAATCAGCGCCTTGGGCGGCTGCATGGTCGGGTAAGACTGGATAATGCCATGCAACAAGACCGCCGCGTTGGTCGGCTCGATTGTCATTTCCCGCCTCCCCGCCCTGCTGAACTGCAATGCGTCGGTGATCAGCCGGTCCATCCGCCCGGCCGAGGTCGTGATTCGCCGCAGCCAATCCTGGTTCTCGTCCCTCGGACAGTTGCAACACAGCTCGTTAAGCAATAGGCCGGCAAAACCCTGCATCGCCCGCAGCGGCGCCCGCAGGTCGTGTGTGATCGAGTATGAAAAATGCTCCAGTTCGCCCACCGTCTCCTCCAACTTGGCCGTGCGCTCCCGCACCAATTGCTCGAGCATCGTGTTGGTCCGGGCCAACTCCTCCTTGGCCACGGCCAGGGCCTCCTGGGTTCGAATCCGCTCCAAGGCCCCTCCGCACTGGTCTGAGAGGGACTGCAACACCTTCAAGTCTTCCTGGGTGTATGCCTTCGGAGCGCGGCTCTGAATCGAGACCACGCCCCCGACGCTCGAACCGTGGCGGATCGGCACAAACATCGCCGAGGCGCTTGGGCGCCCCGGGCCGCCCGGCCCCCTGGCGCCAGGCACCGGCGCCGGGGCGTCTTCCGGCATCAGCTTCGCGCCGTGGTCGATGACCTCCTGCGTGAGCGGGGCCGGCTGCTGGCCATTGCCGGGCGCAGGCAACTCGACGCGCCGGCCGTCGATGGTCTCCTTGATGAGGGCCTGGTAAATCTGGTTCTTCTCGCGAGAATACAACTCCACCTTGCACGCATCCCACCCGAAGAGCCGGTCGGTGACTCCCACGATAATCTCCGCAGCCTCTCTGGCGGTCTGCGCTTCGCTGAGCCGCATCCCCAGGTCGGAGAACGCTCCGAGCCGGGCCTCCTCGCGCTTGCGCTGGATTGCATAGCGAACGGCTCGCGCGACCTGGCGGCCGTCGGCTTGGCCTTTGACGAGGTAATCCTGGACCCCCTTTCGCAGGGCCTCCAGGGCAATCGCTTCATCGGGCTGCCCCGTCAGCACCACGATTGGCAGACCGGGCGCCTTGGCTCGAGCCCGCAGAATCGTCTCGTGCCCCGAACTGTCGGGCAGAGACAGGTCCAGCAACACCACCTCGAAGGAACCCTCTCCCAGCCGGGCGTCCGCCTCCGCCCAGGACCCCGCGAGGGTGATTTTGAATCTCCCCAAACCACTTTCCGCCAAAGACTCCTGGAGCAGCGCCGCGTCCGATGGGCTGTCTTCCACCAGCAGAATCCTCAATTCATCTTCAAGGCTCATTGGAAACAGCCGGAGGGGGGAGAGTCACGACGAAAAGCCAGAACGATTCGATCGAGCGCACCACGGTCAAAAACTGGTCGAAATCCACCGGTTTGGTGATGTAACAATTGGCGTTGAGCTGGTAGGCGCGAAGCACGTCCTGCTCCGCCCGGGACGTGGTCAGCACCACCACCGGAATCAGCTTGAGGACCGGGTCGGATTTGATCTCGGCGAGCACCTCCCGTCCGTCTTTGCGCGGCAGGTTCAGGTCCAGCATGATCAAGTCCGGGCGGGGCGCGCCCGCAAACCGGCCCTGGCGCCGCAGAAACTCCATTGCCTGTACGCCATCCTCCACGGCGCTGAGGTGGTTGCGGATCTTGGCCTCTTTGAGGGCCTCGACAGTCAACTCGGTGTCGCTGGGGCTGTCTTCCACCAGCAAGATCTCTACGGGGCGGCCTACGGCTTCGCTCATAAATCAGTATTGCTTGTACCAGGGATTTGGGGGATTGAGAAGTAGAAAGTCGACCCTTGTCCGGGCTGCGACTCGACCCAGATCGCGCCTCCGTGGCGTTCGACGATCCTCTTGCAGATGGCCAGCCCGATGCCCGTGCCCGGGTACCGTTTGCGCGTGTGCAGACGCTGGAAGATCTGGAAAATGCGCCCGAAATACTGCGGCTCGATGCCAATGCCGTTGTCGCGCACCGAAAAGACCCAGCGGCCCTTGTCCTGGCGGGCGTCGACAAAGATTTCCGGCGGGCATTGGCCCCGGAACTTGATGGCGTTGCCGATCAGGTTCTGAAAAAGCTGCATCATCTGTGTCGGGTCCGCCGGCAGGGTGGGCAGCGGCGCGCTGCTCACCTTGGCGCCAGCCCCCTCAATGGCCGCCTGCAGGTTTCTCAGGGCCTCGGCCAACAGCCCGTTCATATCCGTTGCCACCAGGGCCCCGCCCCGCGTGCCCACCCTCGAGAAAGCCAGCAGGTCGGTGATGAGCCGCTCCATCCGCGCCGCGCCGTCCGTCGCCCCGGCGATATACTCCAGCCCCTTGGCATCGAGCTTCCCCGAAAACCGGCGCTCGAGCAGCTTTGCATACCCCCCTACCGCCCGGAGCGGCTCCTGCAGGTCATGCGAGGCCACATACGCAAACTGCTCGAGGTCCCGGTTCGAGCGCCCCAGGTCCTCGGCCATTCGCTGCAGGGTTTCCTGCGCCTGCTTGCGCTCCGCTACCTCGACTTGCAACCGCGCATTGGCCGCCTCCAACTCCCCCGTGCGCTGCTTCACCAGCACCTCCAGGTGGTCGCGATGTTTGGTCAACTCCGCCTCAGTCCGAAAACGGTGGATCGCCTCCCCGATGAGCGGCGTCATCGATTCGATAAACTCAACCATCGCCCCCGGAAACTGGCCGGGCCGGAGGTCGGCCAGGTGGATGACCCCGACGATTTCCTTGCGGTAACGAATCGGAATGATCGCCAGCGACGCAAAGCCGAATTTCATGCAGTTGCCCCGGTAGGAGGCCTGCTTCTCCGGCGCAAGGCCCTTGAGAAAGGCAATGGCGTCGTCACTGCGCACCGAGCCCCCCCGTGTCAGCAGACTGCCGTCTGATTCCTCGAAGACTTGAGTGACCGCCCGGGTGCACAAACAACTGTCGTGCCGAACCGAGAGCCGCCGTTCCAAGTCCAGGAACCGCGCCTCGAAACCGCTCCACGTCTCGTAGGGTATTTCCTCTTCCTCGGTCAACAGGCGGACGCCCAGGGACTGGCAGCCGGTCCATTGGCGGATGACCCCCACCAGTGCATCGAGGTACTCGTTGGCCGTGGCCTTCTGCGCGAAAAGGGCCAGCAACGCGTTGGTAAATTCCTGGCGCCGCTCGGTTTGCTTGCGCTCGGTGATGTCCCGCGCCGCCGCAAACACGCCCTGCACTTCGCCCGCCTCGTTGCGGTAGATCGTCGCGTTATACAACACATCGGTAGTACGCCCGGAGCGGTGCCGAATGGTCAGCGGGTAGTCCGAAACCGCCCCTTTCTCGAGCACCTTGTGATACCCGGCCTCGGCCAGCTCAGGCTCGGTGAAATAGGCCGAGAAACTGCTGCCGATCAGCCGGTCGCGCCCCACCCCGGTGACCGCCTCCGTCGCCAGGTTCACATCCGTGATGCTGCCCGTGTGGCTGATGGTCACCAGCGGGTCCAGGCTGGCCTCCAGCAGGCTGCGGGCGTAGCGCTCGGCAGCGCCCAGCGCGGCCGTGCGCGCCGCCACGCGTTGCTCGAGCTCCTCGTTGGCGGCCTTGAGTGCCGCCTGCGTCTGTTGGCGGTCCATCGCAATCGCCACCTGGCCCGCCACCGCCTCCATTAACGACAGTTCCTCCTCGGTGAACCGGGCGCGCGTGCGCGTGCCAAACGAGAGCGTCCCCAACACCCGTCCCTGGGCCATCAGCGGATGGCAGGCATAAGCCCGGATGCCGTAGGACTTCACCAAATCGGTGCGCGGGTCCGGCGTTTCGCCAATATTCTCCGCCACGATGCGGCATCGGTCGCGTGCGGCGCAGCCGCACACGGCGGTCCCGTAGTCAAGCCACTGCATCTTCTCCGCTTCCGCTTCCGGAATGCCCGCGCAGGCATTCAACCGCAGCCGGCCGGCCTGCTCATCGACCAGGAAGTTGAAGAAGACCTCGCAGTCCACATGCCCCAGGACCTTCCGGCACAGCCTCTCGACCACTCCCTGCGGCGAATCGGTCGTGAGCAGCTCGCCGGCGGTTTCAGCCAGCAGGTCCATCCGCCGCTCCGCCCGCTTGCTCTCGGTGATGTCGAGCCCATAGAGGCGAATCCGCCCGGTCTCTCTCACATAATGGATCGATTGCCGATACCAACGCCCGCCCGCTTCCACGTCGCGGCTGGTTGAAAACTCCGTTCCCGTTTGCAGTGCCTTGCCCACCGAGTCCAATCCGGCCAGCCACGGATGCCCAAGCCCTTGCTTCTCCACGTCCGCAAACAAATGCCGGGCCGCCTGGTTGAGGTAAAGAACCTGCCCGTCCATATCCGACTCCAGAATCGGATTTGGGTTCAGTTCAGGAAAGGACGCCAACTCGCTCCGTCGTGCCTCATTGCGGCGCAGCTCCTCCTCGGCCCGCGCATGTTCGGCCCGCAGCCGCAACGCCCCGATCCCGTAGGCCAGGTCATCCGCCAAATCGCCCAGCAATTCCACCTCGTCCTCGGCGAAGGCGCCGGCCTGCCTCGAGTAAATCGTGATCGCGCCAAAGGCCCTCCCGCCGGTCATCAGAGGCAGCGCCAGCGAAGAGGCATACCCCAGCTTGAGCGCCTGCTCGCGCCAGGGCCCAAACCCGGGGTCCCTCAGCATGTCCTTGCAATGACACGGTTTGCCGGTCCGGATGGCGGTGCCCGTGGGGCCGCGCCCGCGTTCCGTATCGGCCCAGGTAATGTTCAGTGTCTCAAGGTAACCCTCCTCGAAACCCGCATGGGCCACCGGCCGCACCTTCTTGGCTTCATCCCTCTCAGCATAGCCAATCCAAACCAGCGCATGGCCGCAGTCCCGGACGATGATCTGGCAGACCTCTCCCAGGAACTGCGATTCATCCTTCGAGCGAATTAGCGCCTGATCGCTATTGCTCAGCGCCTTGAGTGTGCGGTTGAGCCGGCCAAGCTCCTTTGTGCGGCTTGCCACAAGCTCTTCCAAGTGGTCACGGTGCTTGAGCAGTTCTTGCTCGACGCCCAGGCGCCGGGCGATTTCGCCCTGGAGGAGAAGAAGGGCTGTGACGAGAAAGATGCAGCTAAAGACGCTGCCAATGATGACTATCTGGGCCGTTCTTCTCAGGTCGGCCTCTTTTGCCAGCGAGCTCTCTTTCAGGAGCCGCCCCTCCTCGGCCTGGGCCTCGGCCAGTTGCTGCCGGACTTGGTCCATCAGCGCCTTGCCCCGTCCGGTCATGACGACCTCGCGGGCCGGGTCAAAGCCTTTGGTGGCGCGCAGGTCGATGGCCTCCTTGAGCGCCGCCAGTTTGGCGCGGATGAGCGGTTCGGTGGCCGCCAAACGCTTCTGCTGGCTGGGGTTGTCTCTGGTCAAGCTCCTCAGGGAAGCCAGTTTCCGGTCAACCCGGACGAGAGCTTCTTGGTACGGCCCCAGGTAATTCCGGGCGCCAGTGATGAGGAAGCCGCGCTCGCTGGTTTCGGCGTCCGTAAGGTCTGAAAGCAATTGGCCCAGTTGCTGGATGACAATGTAGGTGTGGGTTTGCCACCGGTCGGATTCGGCCGCGGCACTGCGGTCGCGATGCCAACGCCAGCCGATGCCGGCCAGGATCACCACGGCTAAGGCCAACGCCAAATTGACCATTGCGCGTTTCTTCATTTCCAATCATTACCCTGCAACGACTGGCGGGGCAATGCCAAGTTCAGCCAGGCGGTCCATCTCGTCAAATGGCAGCGCCGACAGCAAGCGCCCGAATCGGCGGCATTTTGCCGGGCCTGTTGTACGGCCTCAGTCGAGGCGGCATAGGGGTAGGGATGGCCGGGGTTAGCGCCACCCCGCCCGCCGTCAGTGATCGGTTACAGCCTTTTGCGGAATTGTCTGGTTTTTGGCCTGAAAAATGTTCTATTCTGCGGGACGGAAAAAATGTCCCTGCGGATCGGGCCTTGGCAGGCCAAACAGGGGCGGATTTGTGAAGAACTTGCCCGGTATGGGCAGCAATCGGCATGGGAAACAGCCATGGATGTTGAAGCAGCCAATGACGGCTCGGTGGTCTTTCACACCGTTCAGGGTGAGGAAGTTCGCGCCGCCTTGCTCCGCCTGACCTTTCATGCGGCCGCCTTCGAGGTCCCCGGCGGCGATACCGTGATCCGCAACTCCGAGGTGCTGGACGACTTCAAAATCTTCCTCGGCGAGCGCCCCGTCTATTCCGACCGCGCCGTGGTCCAGCAGGTGATCAATGTGGGCACGGCGTTGGTCTGCTCGGTCCTGCTGCAGGATGTGTCTTTCGACGCCGAGTTTTTCGATCGCTGGGGCCAGCAGGACCAGTTGGGCCAAAGGTTCGGGCAGTTCATGCGGCAGTGGCAGGTGATCTGCAAGGTGCTGCCCGAATTCAAAGTCGCCGTCGCCGACATCCAGACCTTCCTGTGCGATTGCCGGCGCTGGCTGGAACAGGTGGAACTGGGCATTCGTTCCTCGCCCAAGCCGGACCGGGAGCAGCAGGAGCGCGCCGCCATTGCCCAACTCGGCCCGGAGGTGCTTCCGGTGATCGACTCGCTGTTCGGGCGATTCGAGGAGATCGCCGCCGGCCTGGATGAGCAGCAAAGCCCGGTCCATCGCACCTATGTTCAGCGGCATCTGCATCCCATTGTGTTGTGCGCCCCCTTTGCCTATCGTAGCTACCGCAAACCGCTGGGCTATGCGGGCGATTACGAGGTCGTTGACATGATGCTCCGCGACCCTCAGGAGGGCAGCTCGCTCTTTGCCAAGGTATTCAATGTCTGGCTCCTCCACCAGGGCTCGGCCGCCGCCCACCGCAACCGCATCGCCCTGCTCACCCGGCATCTGGTCCAGGAAACCGCCGCCGCCGTGCGCGCCGGGCGCAAGGCCCGCATCTTGAGCCTGGGTTGCGGCCCCGCCCGCGAAGTGCAGGACTTCATCGCCCAGAGCGAGCTAAGCAACCAGGCGCACTTCACCTTGCTGGATTTCAACCAGGAAACCCTCCAGCACGCCGAGCGGCTCCTGCGGAACAAGCAGCGGGAGCACGGGCGGGCCGTTTCATTCGAGCTCGTTCGAAAATCGGTGCAGCAGTTGCTGCGGGACCTGGTCCGGGCCGACGCTTTGCCCTCGAGCGTCAAGCACGATTTCATCTATTGCGCCGGTCTCCTTGACTACCTGCCGGACTCGACCTGCAAGCGGCTGATGGCGCTTTGCCACCGGTCGTTGAGGGCCGGTGGCCTGCTCCTGGCGACCAATGTCACCCCGTCCTGCCCCAATCGCGGCAGCCTCGAGCTCATCCTGGACTGGCACCTGGTCTATCGCGGCGCCGCTGAAATGGCCGTCCTCCGCCCGGACGGAGTCCAGGAAGATGCCGCGCGGATCCACAGCGACGAAACCGGCGTGAACATACTGCTGGAGATGCGAAAGACCAATGGCCAGTGACGCACAGAGTGTAAAGCAGGCCGAGTTCCTGCAGGGCTTTCTAGCCAACGAACAGCAGGTGCGCATCAACACCGGCAAATGGGCCTGCGCGCTGGTCTTTGTCCTCATGCCCTTGGGCGTCATCGTCGATTACTTCGTCTATCACGAGCTTTTGTGGGAGTTCCTGCGGCTCCGCCTGCTCTGCTCCCTGCTCATCCTGGGGGTCTGGCTGCTGCATTACACCCCGCTTGCCCGGAAGCACTACCCAGTGGTCGGCCTGCCGATCGTTTTGCTCCCGGCCTTGTTCATGACCTGGATGATCTACCGGGCCGGCGCCCCGGAAGGCCCCTATCATAATGATGCGCGGGGCGCCGCGGGGCCTTACTACGCGGCCCTCAACCTCATCATGCTGGCCGTCAGCGCGGTCGGGCACTGGAGCTTGCTGGAGACCGGCCTGGCGGTGGGCTCGGTCATCGGGATGTACCTCCTGGCGTGCCTGGCCCGCGGCTATGGCAATCAGAACTTCAGCATGCTCTTCAACAATCTCTACTTTCTGGCGCTGACCGGCGTGATCGTGGCCTGCGGCAACTACCTCTTCAATCGGCTGCGCTTCAGGGAATTCGCCCTGCGCTATGAGTTGGACAAGAATCGAAAGGCCCTCGAGGAATCCAACCGGAAACTCCTCGAGCTGGACCAGGTCAAAAGCCGCTTCTTTGCCAACATCAGCCACGAACTGCGCACGCCGCTGACCCTCCTGCTGGCCCCGCTGGAGGCGATGCTCCACCGCGTCCCGGCGGAGCCGGAGACTGGCGACCTCCTCCACACCATGCACGCCAACGGCATGCGCCTGCTCAAGCTCATCAACGACCTCCTGGACCTCGTCCGCCTGGAGTCCGGCCGCCTCGAGATCAAGCGCGAGCCGCTCGACCTCGCCGAGTTCGTCAAGGGCCTGGCCAGCGCCGCCCGGCAAGTGGCCGTGGACAAGCGGCTGCGGCTCGAAACCTTCGTGGCCCCCGAGCTCGGCACGGTCCTGGCGGACCGGGACCGGCTGGAAAAAATTGTGCTCAACCTGATCTTTAACGCCCTTAAGTTCACCCCCGCCGGGGGCCGCGTCGAGCTGCGCGCCGAGAAACAAGGCCCCGAACTGGTCTTGATCGTCTCGGACACCGGGATGGGCATTGCGGAAAAGAACCTGCCGTTTGTCTTCGATCGTTTCTGGCAGGCGGACGGCTCCTCCAAGCGCAAGTATCAGGGGGCAGGCATCGGGCTGGCCCTGGTCAAGGAACTGGTGGAAGCCCAAGGCGGCAAGGTCGGCGTCCAAAGCCGGGAAGGCCAGGGCGCCACCTTCACCGTGCGCCTGCCCTACCAGGCCGGCGGGGGCCCGCCCAAGCCAAAGCCGGAAGAAACGGCAGACAGCCCGCCGGCCCTTCAGACCGGCGCAGGGACGGTCTCTTCCAACGAGTGGTTGGCGGATTTGTATCGGCGCGCCGAGTTGTTTCCCGCACTCACCCCTTTGCAGCCCTCGCTGCGGCCCGTGGAGACCTCCGGTGACGGCAAGCGGCCAGTGGTGTTGGTGGCGGACGACGAGCCGGACATGCTGCGGTTCTTAAACCGGCAATTGAGCTCGAAATACCAGGTCCTCGAGGCCGTCGACGGCCAGCAGGCCATCGAAAAGGCAAGCCAGTTCCTGCCCGACCTCATCCTGCTGGACATGATGATGCCGGAGAAGGACGGATTGCAGGCCTGCCGCGAACTGCGGGAACGCGCCTCCACCCAGGCCATTCCCGTGGTGTTGCTCACGGCCCGGGCGGATGAGGATACCAAGCTGGCCGCCTTGTCGGCGGGGGCGAGCGATTTTCTGACCAAGCCCTTTTCGACCACTGAATTGCATGTCCGGATCAGGAACCTGGTCCAATCGCATCAGTATCAGGCCAAACTGGCGCGGCAGAACCAGTTACTCGAGACAACCATCGACCAACTCAAACAGACCGAGACCCAGCTCGTCCAATCCGAGAAGCTGGCGTCGCTGGGCCGGATGAGCGCAGGCATCATTCACGAAATCAACAATCCTTTGAATTTTGCCACCACCGGCCTGTTCACTCTGCGCAAGCGGACCCAGGCCCTGGCCCCCGCCTTCCAGCAGGAGTGCCAGGGGATTCTGACCGACGTCGAGGAAGGGCTCAAGCGGGTGAAGAACATCGTCTCCGACCTGAGGATGTTCACCCATCCCGACACGGAGAGCCGGGAGGAGGTGCAAGCGGCGGAAGTCGTGGCCGCGGCGCTGCGGTTCTTGAGCAACGAATGGAAGGACAAGGTTCAGATCGAGCGGAAACTGCCGGAGGGCCAGACGATCCTGGCCAACAAGAACACCCTCATCAACGTGCTGGTCAATCTCTTGCAGAACTCCCTCGATGCATTCCCAAACAAGACCTTTACGGGCGAAAGGCCCACGATTTGGATCGAGGGCCGCCTTGAGCCGGGCAAGAGCATCCTGTTGGTCCGCGACAACGGCCCCGGCATTCAACCCCAGCATTTGGACAAGGTGTTCGACCCCTTTTTCACCACCAAGGACGTCGGCCAGGGCATGGGCTTGGGGTTGACCATCTGCTATCGGATCGTGCAAGATTGCCAGGGCCGAATTGCCGTGCGCACCGAGCCGGGCCAGTTTTGCGAATTTGCGCTCGAATTCCCGGCCGACCCCTGAGCGACTATGGACCACCAATATGATTACCGGAAGTTCGCCCTCCTCTACGTGGATGACGAGGAACTCTCGCTGAAGCACTTCACGATGGCCTTCGGCGACCAGTTCCGCATCCTGACCGCCAGCAACGCCCGGGACGGCCTCAAACTGCTTGAGGAGCACCCGGATGAAATCGGCCTGGTGATGACCGACCAGCGGATGCCCGGAGAAAAGGGGGTGTGGCTGCTGGAACGCGCCCGCCAGCTCCGCCCGCGCATCATCCGCATCCTGGCCACCGCCTATGCGGACATGGACGCCGCGATTGCGGCCGTGAACGCGGGCGCCATTTACAAATACGTCACCAAACCCTGGGACCCCCCCCAACTCGAAACCACCCTCAAACGCGGCCTCGAGTTCTTCCTCGTCCAGCGCGAGCGCGACCAGCTATTGCAGGAAAAACTCTCCGTCTTGCGCAATATGATGATCGCCGACCGCATTGTGAGCCTGGGCCTGCTGGCGGCCGGCCTGAGCCATCACATCCGCAATTCGATGGTGGCGGTCAAGACCTTCCTGGACCTGGTGCCTGCCAAGATGCAGGAGGAAAAGGTGGACCTGAACGGGCTGCGCAACCCCGATTTCTGGAAGGAGTATTACCAGAACGCCCAGGGCCAGATCACCAGAATCAACCGTCTGCTCAAAGACCTCTGGGTCGCTTCCGAGAAACCCGCCTCGGCGTTCGGGGACACCGTTCGGTTGCACACCGTGGTTGCGGACGCCATCGCCGCGTTGCGCGCCCCTTTGGCAGCAAAGAATATCTCCGTGGAAAACCGCATCCCCGATTCCCTCCCGGCCCTGCACGTGGACAAACCCAAGTTCTGCCGGCTCTTCGATTTGCTCTTGAAGGACGAACTGGCGAGCCTGCCCCCGGGCAGCCGCATCCTCTTGTCCGCCAGCCAGCCCCAACCCGGCCCCGCGGAAAAGGAGGAGGTCGAGGTGGAGTTGAGCGACAACGGCCCGGGCCTGCCGGAAGAGGCCCTGCGGCTGGTGTTCGACCCGTTCCTGGTCCGCAGCGACAGCCCCATGGAATTCGGCATCCACCTCATGGCCTGTTATTTCATCGTCCACCATCATGGCGGGCGCATCCAGGCCCGCAGCAAAGCGGGCGAGGGCACCACCTTTACGTTGCGTTTGCCCACTCATCCGACACAGGCCGCCCAATTGCAGCAGGAGCATGAATTCCTCCAGCAGGTCCTGCTCAACCACACCCTCTGGGACAATCTCATCTCCGCCGACTGAGCGGGGCCCAAGGCAGGGCGCGCCACTCTCCGTGCGCGCCGTTGTGCCCGGCCAGGCCGGCGCGTTCACCGGGCCAAGAATGTATTGACCCCAGGCCAGTCTGGGTTTCATATAGTGCTAATGGCAGCTCTTCAAATAGAAACGGCGACGGCCCCATGAAGACCTTATTGGTGTTGGCCAAACATCCTGACTTGGCGGAATCGATGCGGGCGGGACTCAATTCCGAAGAGTACCGCATTCTGGATCGCTACAGCCTGGAAGAGGCGGAGCCATTCCTGGCACACGGCTTGATGGATGCGTGCGTGCTGGAGCTTGATTTGACCACGGTGCAGGCAATCTGGCTCATTGAAAAAGTGCGGCGGCGCGCGCCCAACTGCCCGCTCCTTGTCTATGCCGAGGCCGGGCAAGCCCAATGGGAGGAGGAGGCCTATGTGCAAGGGGCGGCCCACGTGCTCGCCAAGCCGGTGCGCCCGCGCATGCTGGCCGCCCTGCTGGGGCGGCTCTGGGCGGAGCCCGCCTCCGCCCCTCACGCGCCGGCCTACTCGCCGCCCCCGCCGCCGCAGGAGCCGGTCCAGTCCCTCGAGCCGGCCCCCGTTCCCGTTGCCGGCGCGGCGCAGACCCTCGGCGTGCTGCGCGATTTCTCCGGCATTCTCACCCAATCCCTCAATGCGGAGGGCCTGCTCAAGCAGTTCCTGCTCTTGCTCCGCGAGATCCTTGGCCTTAACCGGGCGGCGATTTTCCTGCGGCCGCCCTTGGTTTCGTTGAGCGGCCCGCACGGTCTTGGAGAGAGCCGGCAATTGCGGGCGGCCTGCTCGCTGGGCTTGTCTGCCGGCCTGCTGCAGCATTTCGAGTTGTCTTTCGAGGCCGGCATTGGCGGCCAACTGCTTCGCCTGGGCCGGGTCTTGCGGCGCCAGAGCCAGGAGGCGCGCGGCGACCCTGCAACGCAGAAGGAGTTCGAACTGCTCGGCGTCCAGGTTGCCGTGCCCGTCCTGGACCGGGAGAACGTGGTGGGTGTGGCCGTGTTCGATGGCCGCGTCACGGGGGAGCCGCTGGTCAACTCGGAATTGGAGCTGATCTTTCATCTGCTCGAGCAGCTTGGCCTGGCCCTCAAGAACATCTGGCTCCACGACCAATTGGTCAGCAACCATGAGATGATGGCCGACATCCTGCGCGAGTTGAGCAGCGCCTGCGTGGTCGTCAGCCGCGACCTGGCCATCCTTCACGCCAACAAGATGGCGCGCAAGCACTTCACCCCCGCCGACCGCCAGAAAGGGGAACTCGAATTCAGCGACCTGCCGCAGGTCCTGGGCGCCAAGGTCTATCAAGTCCTCAAGACCGGCGCGGCAGTCTCCAATTTCAAGTTCAAGCCCAGCGAGAATTCGAGCGCCCTTTTCAATGCCAACATCGTCCCCTTCCAACGCCAGCAGCCCGGCCTGCCCGCAGCGGCCCTGCTCATGGTCGAGGACTTGACCCAGAGCCAGCAGTTGCAGCGCCTCGAGGTCGAGACGGCCAAACTGCGCCTGGTCAAGACCATGGCCGACCGGCTGACCCATGAAATCGGCAATGCCCTGGTCCCGCTCTCCGTTCATCAGCAGATGCTCGGCGAAAAGCTCGCCGCCAAGAGCCTGGACCTCGACTTCCTCCATGCCATGGAGCGCGACCTCGCCGAGGGGGTTCGACGGGTCACGCGGCTGACCAACCAGTTGCGCTTTTTGGCCCGCGACAGCCTCCCTGCGCAGGAGGCATTCCCCCTGGGACCGCTCCTGGAAGATGCCTTCCAGGAAGCCCGCCGCTACCAGCCGGGCAAGTCCTCCCAACTCAAATACGATACCGGCAACAAACCGATGATCCTCACCGGCGACCGCCTCGCCCTCAAACACGCCCTGGCCGAGGTCATGCTCAACGCCCTCCAGGCAAACCCGGCTAACCCGCGCATCGACATCCGTTTGCGCCCCGCGCAGATGGGGGACGGAAACGGCGGCGAGCCGGGAGTCCAAATCGAAGTGCAGGACAACGGTCCCGGTTTCACTGCCGAATCTGCGGAAAAGGCCCCCGCCCCGTTTTTCACTACCCGCAGCGTCGGCCTGGGCCTCGGCTTGACAGTCAGCCAGAAGATCATTGAGACCCATCGCGGCAAACTCGAGATCGTCCCGCCCCGCCTAAACCAGTCCGGCCTCATCCGCATCTCCTTGCCCCTCGAGGCCACCGGCCTCCAGACGGCTTGAGCACGGGGCCGCGACGGGTTTGACTGCATGACCCGAAAAACCGATACTGCCTCAGACATGGCGATGCCGAACAAAATCATCTTTACGCTACGGACTGAGGTGAATCAGCACGAAGTCACCCCGGCCACGATCGGTTTATCTTTGTTCAATCAGTTCAATTCCGAGGTTGAGGAGTTCCTGGCGGGCGTGCAGCGCCGTGCACCGTTGGATGAAGTTCGCCTGGAGATTCGGGAAGGCTCATACAAGCTGTTGCTCACCCTCCCGGTACTTCTGGCGGCGATGTTGGCGCCTGACCTGCGCAAGCTCCAGCGCGAAGACGCACTTGGCGACATTGACCCGAAGCGCGCCGAAGTGGTGAAGCAATGGCAGAAACGCGCCCGCACCAGTTCGGCCTATCAGGTCACCATTGATTCCACCGAGGACGCATTCAAATCACTTAAGATCTCCAAAGAGACGGACTACCGTACGCCGGACGAGGACGATTGGGTAGCGGTGGAGAAGTACGTTGTCGGGACCGTGGTGGACATGGGCGGCACCGCGGCGGTCAACGTGCATCTGGCGACCGAAGATACGGGGAAGCGATTGGTGGCCGCCAGCACGGAGGATTTTCTGCGGGCTCAGCGGGAGAACTACCTTTACCACAAAGTCCAGGTGCACGTGTCCGCCCGGGAGAATGTGAAGAGCGGAGAGTTGCGGGATATTCGATTGATTTCGTTTGTGGGCGAAGGGCCGTCCTACAACGAAGCGGAATTGGAGGCCGCCATCGCCAAGGGGACGCAGGCCTGGGCGAAGGTCCCTGACAGCGTTGCCTGGCTGAACGACCTGAGGGGGAGCAACGATGAATAACATGGCCGTGCTGGACACGGGTTTCTTCATCAGCCTGGTGGATCGGAACCGCCAATGTCACAAGGCCGCCCGCAGTTACTACAAATACTTCCTGGAAAACGGCGTGGTGATGCTGCTGCCCACGGTAGTCGTGGCGGAGTTTTCGATTATTCAACCGATCACCGATCTGCCGCTACGGAACTTCCGGGTGCTGCCCTTCAACCTGCCGGAAGCTGTGAGATGCGCCGAGTTGAATGTGCATCACTATCGCCAGCAACTGGGGAGCGTCGGCCAACGGGACGCGGTGAAGGATGACTTCAAGATAATCGCGCAGGCTGTGGTGCAACAGGCGCGGTTGCTCGTCACGGAAGACGAAACAACACTCTGCAGGTATTGCGAGCGATTGAGAACCGACAGAAAAATCGAATTCCGCGTCGTCAAGCTTGCCGCTGGGTTCGACGAGGCACTGCTTAACAAGGACGGCCAACGCGGATTGCTGCCGCCTGAAAAGCCGGCGGATTGAGGCCTTACAAGGCTGGTGAAGCCTCACAAAGCGGTATTATTGGGGCGTTTCGGGCGCGCGCTCCAGCCCGGTGCACTTGTGATTCTGGTCGCAGGTGAGCACGAAACGTCCGTGAATGCCTTCGGTCGTGACAAATCGCTGGAGGAGGGAGGCTGGAAACTGCACGGTCTGGCCCGTGGCGCTACGCGCCACGACGTGCAGGACGGCGCCGCGATAGTAGTCCAGGTATTGGGCCGCCGAGATGTCCAGCCGAAATTCGTAGCGGTTCATGGCTGCATCCCAGATTACTCGAAAAAAGTCTTTTTTGGAAGAATCTGAGCGAGAATTCATCACTGAGGATTGGGTCTTGGCACCATGTCATGAACCGCGTCGCCGATCAAACCCACTGCCTCCGGCCCCCAATCCGGTTGACAAGATGACGACTCAGCCTATAGTCATTACCAATGCGAGTCTCCAAAAAGACAGACTATGCTCTACGCGCCCTCTTCACTCTAGTCGAGCATTTTGGTAGGGGACCTATCCCGATCCGTGAACTGTCCCGCCGCAACGACGTCCCGAAGAAATTCCTTGAGCAGATACTCCTCGCCATGAAGAAGCGCGGCTGGGTCCAGAGCCTGCCTGGCCTCCGAGGCGGCTATCTCCTCGCCAAGACACCGGACAAAATCACCATGGGCGAGGTCGTGCGTCACTTCGACGGCATTCTGGCCCCGATTGCTTGCGTCTCTACGAGTGCCTACAAACGCTGTTCCCAGGAGCCTGTCTGCCGCTTCCGCCGCGTCTTCCTCAACGTGCGAAACTACGTCGCCACACTTCTCGACCACGCCACTCTGGCTGACGTCGGCACAGGAATGCCCGTTGCCAGGCATGAAGTGTTCACGTCAGAATTCACCGGGGGAGAGGGCATTTAGCGGCTCGGAACACACCACAAAAAAAACTTCAAAAAGGTGTTGACGACCAATCAGAAGGCAGTAATATACGACCATTATAGTAGATATTTGATGCACCATTTAGCGACACACACAATCGCGAGAGCGGCAGTAGGGAAGCCACGACTTGCAGTGGCATCCTTCGATCTTCTTGCTGTACTAAATGTCTATCAGTCCAGTAGCTATTTCACGCCAAACGCCGAGACCACCAAACAAATCGCGCTCCAACCCCGGAGCACTCCGGCGATCGTTCACGCCTCTGGGCGCGCCGAACTCCCTCAGACGGTTTTTGCCGACCGGTTCACCGGAGGTGCAACAACTCATATCACCACAGGCCCCCCTGACCGGACATCCGGAAGCGGCCCCAGGAATATCAACTAAGCACAATGAACCTAAGTATAGAACACTCACTGGCCCGCCGACACCCAAGCCCCCGGCTCGGAGGCATCGTCGCGGCGCTCATCGTGGCTGCCGCGCCGTTCGTGTCAGCCGCGGACGACGGAACAAACGCTGCTCCGGTCAAGGCCGAAAAACCGCCTCCCCTTCCACTCCATCAGATTGAAGGCAACGGCGGCATATTCTCCACGCTCTCGGCCTACCTCGTAAATCCACCCCGCGACGGCGAACCAATCGGTCGCCCCGCAGCCGGCTTCTCCTTCGTTGACCTCGGTTACGGCCGCGAACTCTACGCCCTCACCGCCACCGAGACTCCCTGGAAACGGCTCGAGCTCGGCTTCGGCTACGAGAACCTCAACCTCGGCGACCTCCCCTGGGACATTCTGCACCAGACAGGCCTCAACGTCAGTGACCAGACGGTCTCGATGTACAACGCCAACGCACGACTCCAAATCCTCAAGGAAGACGAGTTCGACCAGAAGTGGATCCCCGCCCTCACCTTCGGCAACCACTACAAGTACAACGCCACCTTCGACAACCTCGACAACGACCTTCATGGCACGCTAAGCAGCGTCGGCATCAGGCACAACGATGGCGTGGACTTCACCCTCTACGCCTCCAAGCTCTTAACTTTCCTGCCCCGACCCGTTCTGATCGAAGCCGGTGGCCGCGCCACCAAGGGCGTATGGACCGGCCTAGCCGGGTTCACCGAAGACTACAGCTACCTGTTCGAAGGCAACATCGGCGTTTTCATCACCGACAACCTGATTCTCGCCGCCGAATATCGCCAGATGCCCAATGACTACAAGCCCATCATCGTCAACGGCGAAACGCTCGTCGGCAAGTCCAGCGACTGGTGGACCCTCGACGCCGCCTACATCATCAACAAGCACTGGACCGTCGCCGTCGGTTACGGCCACTTCGGCCAGGTCCTCAACCACCAGGCCAACGGCACCTGGGGCATCACCACCAAGTACGAGTTCTGAGATTCCCTCACTAAACACATCATCCACAAACTATGAGCATCCCATCAAGAAACATCAGCACGCTGGCATTGCATGCCGGCCAGATCGCAGACCCAACCACCGGCGCCCGGGCGGTGCCCATCTACCAGACGACCTCCTACGTCTTCAAGAGTTCCGACCACGCCGCGAACCTCTTCGCCCTGAAAGAGTTCGGCAACATCTACACCCGCATCATGAACCCCACCACCGACGTTTTCGAGCAGCGCATCGCCGCCCTCGAAGGCGGCGCCGGCGCGCTGGCGGTCTCCTCCGGGCAGGCCGCTACCACGCTCGCGTTGCTCGCGATCACGCAGGTCGGCGACGAAATCCTCTCCGCGAACAATCTCTACGGCGGCACCTACCAGCTCTTCCACTACACGCTGCCCAAGCTCGGGCGCACGGTGAAGTTCGTGGACTCGCGCAGCCCGGAAGCCTTCCGCAGGGCGATCACGCCCAAGACCCGCGCCATCTACGCCGAGACCATCGGCAATCCCAAGCTCGACGTGCCGGACTTCGAGGCCATCGCCAAAATCGCTCACGACGCCGGCCTGCCGCTGGTCGTGGACAACACGGTCGGTATCGGCTTGGTCCGGCCCATTGACTACGGCGTGGACATCATCGTCAGTTCGGCCACCAAGTATATTGGCGGCCACGGAACGTCCATCGGGGGGGTCATTGTGGACTCCGGCAAGTTCAAGTGGGACAACGGCAAGTTCCCTGAGTTCACCGAGCCCGATCCTAGCTACCATGGCCTGAAGTTCTGGGACGTCTTCGGCAACTTCCCCGGCCTGGGCAACGTCGCCTTCATCATCAAGGTCCGCGTCCAACTGCTGCGTGACATCGGCGCCGCCCTCAGCCCATTCAACGCCTTCCTTTTCCTGCAAGGCCTGGAGACCCTGCCGCTGCGCCAGAAGCAGCACTCCGAAAACGCGCTCGCCGTGGCGCAATTCCTCAAAAACCACCCCCTCGTCGCCTGGGTGACCTATCCCGGCCTGCCAGACGATCCGAATCACAAGCTCGCCGCCACGTATCTCAAGATAGGCTTCGGCGGCATTCTCGGATTCGGCATCAAGGGCGGCCTGGAAGCCGGTAAGAAGTTCATTAACTCCGTCAAACTCCTCTCGCACCTTGCCAACATCGGAGATGCCAAGACCCTCGTGATCCATCCCGCCTCCACCACCCATCAGCAACTCACGCCCCAAGAACAGCGCGAAACCGGCGTCACCCCAGACTACGTCCGCCTCTCCGTCGGCCTCGAAGATGTGGAAGACATTGAGGCGGACGTTGATCAAGCATTGAAGGCATCCCAATAAGAACAACGATCCACTGCTTGGCCCACCGCTGCAGGCCATTCGTGCCAGCTCGCCCCCGCGACCTCCCGGCGCAGAACCGGGGCCGCACACAAAGCAGTTGTCTGAAAAGACACGGAGGAGAGCCGCCACGCGGCCCCGGCAGCCATAACCAAAGTGCGGCACTAAACCAACGGACCTGCAGCGCATCATGAGCCGGCCAGCACAATGCGCCCTCCCCGGGGAACCAGCCGCCGATAGCGGCTGGCTCGACCTCGTGCGCCAACACGTCGGTTCGCTACGCTACGGAGCCGTCCAAATCATCGTCCACGATGGCCACGTCACCCAAATCGAGAAAACCGAGCGCGTGCGCCTCGAAAGCCGCGACCGGACAGCCAACCGCGTCGGCCACCCCGCCGCGAGCGCCGCAAATTCCAACGCCCGAAGCACACCCTAAAGAATTAACAATAGAAAGAGACTATGCCAATATACCAAGACATCATCAGCACTGTGGGTCGCACCCCACTCGTAAAGCTCAACCGCATCACCAATGGCGCGCCGGCCACCATCGCGCTCAAAGCCGAGTTCTTCAATCCGCTCGGCAGCGTCAAAGACCGGATCGGCTACGCCATGATCGCTGCCGCCGAGCGCAACGGCGCGCTCACCCCCAAAACCACCATCATCGAGCCCACCTCCGGCAACACCGGCATCGCCCTCGCTTTCGTTGCCGCCGCCAAAGGCTACAAACTCATACTCACCATGCCCGAGACCATGAGTGTGGAACGGCGCACCTTGCTCGCACTGCTCGGCGCAAAGCTCCTTCTCACGCCCGGGCCGGAAGGCATGACGGGCGCCATCCGCAGAGCCGAGGAACTGAACCGGCAAATCCCCGACTCCTGGATCCCCCAACAGTTCGACAATCCCGCCAACCCCGAAATCCACCGCCAGACCACCGCCGAGGAAATCTGGCAGGACACCGACGGCAAAGCCGACATCCTCGTCTCCGCCGTCGGCACTGGCGGCACCATCACCGGTGTTAGCGAGGTCATCAAGTCCCGCAAGAAATCCTTCTACTCCATTGCCGTGGAACCCAAGGACTCGCCGGTCATCACCCAGACGCGGAATGGCGAACCCCTAAAGCCTGGCCCGCACAAGATTCAAGGTGCCGGCGCCGGCTTTATCCCGAGAAACCTCAACCTCCAGATTGTGGATGACGTCATCACCGTGAGCAACGACGACGCCATTGCCACAGCCCGCCGCCTCGCGCTTGAAGAAGGAATCCTGGCAGGCATCTCCACCGGCGCCAACGTCTGGGCTGCCTTGCAGGTCGCCAACCGCCCGGAAAACAAAGGCAAGCTCATTGTCACCATCGGCTGCAGCACCGGCGAGCGCTACCTGAGCACCGCTTTGGCCGATGAAGCCCGCCGGCAGGTCCAGTCTTGATCCACCCGCCCCGTGCCTGCAACCCGCCGCACCGAAGCTGCCGCGCGATTAACCTGACTTTCGCTACTCACACCGGTTTTCGGCGATTTTGAGAGTGATGATCTGCGAAAATCCCAGGAAAAGCGTGGTTTTTAGGTCGCCAAAAGCATTTGTGACAGACCTACCCTCTTT
>Ga0181524_10001366_pt1 | contig 28173 bp, 28 predicted proteins | sample PEATcosm2014_Bin_34_FD_119761 | JGI IMG/M metagenome (GOLD analysis project Ga0181524, IMG submission 119761) | Peatland microbial communities from MTU Mesocosm Facility, Houghton, MI, USA - PEATcosm2014_Bin05_60_metaG | ecosystem: Environmental > Terrestrial > Soil > Wetlands > Peat | place... | reverse complement strand
TGACAGTAGTACCAGTAGGCCGGCGCCTGGGGGGCCGGGGCGGGCTGCTCATAGACCGGAGGCGGTTGGACGACCACGGGGGGGGCCGGATACGGGTAGTAATAGGGAGACCCCCACCACGGGCTCGGCCCCCAGTAGCCTGGTCCCACCCCGAGGGGGATGCCGAAGTCGAAAAAGACGTGCCCGCGCGCCTCGCTGGGGATCGAACTGGCCAGCAAGAGGACCAGGAGAACCAGGACCATCAACACACTGCAGCCAATCGCTCTCCTCATTTCAGCACCCCCCTGAACCTCCAGGACTCGGATCCCTCGCTCCGGGGCCCGGTCCATGGAAAACGAGTGGTTACGCCGCACCGCCCCTGTAGCAAATCCCTAACGCCCACGACCCCGATACCGATATACACGCCTCACACCAGAGGGCTCAAGGTGAAACTGAGCCCCCGGCTACGGTGCGCGCTTCATGACAGGTTACGGCCCAGCGAATCAAAATGTTTCATTGTGGTCCCGAATACCAGATGGGCCTCAGTCGCTCCTCGTTCAAAGGGATTCGAGCCCAGCCCAGACCCGCCACCCCCTGTTTCCGCCAGAACGCTGCAAGCCGTCAGGTGGCGCATCCGACCGGACAAGGATCACACACTCGGGCTGTTGTTTGGCGGGCGGGTTGCGTGTTGCGGCGGTGGAAGCGCGAGCAGGGTCAAAGGTTGGTGGTGAAGGCCCGCTGGCCCTGGCCCGCCAGGGCGGCGACCGTGGCAGCGGCCAGCTCCGCGTCGTAGGCGTGGTCCAGCGCGAAGACGCGGTAGTGGGCCACCTGGGCGGGGATGTACCGGAAGAGGTCCGCTACGGCCGAGGGTGAGGCCTTCTCCGTGGCGGGATCGTAGATCAGAATCTTCTTCGTCTCTTCGGTCCAGGGGTTCAGCGGCCGCGGGTCCTGCCGGGCCATATCCACCTTGAAGGGAATGTCGCGCAGCTCTTCCGGCAGGTGCCTCCGGATCGCATCCTCCAGGTCCTTGGTTGACCAGAACTTCTTTCCGCGCGGCTCGTCCATCGTCTCCGTGTGGTCGTAGGCCATCTTCCACTTCACCTCGCGGTTCAGGATCTTGGCCCACTCGGCGGCCAGGGCGCGCTTTCGCGGGTCGTCGTCATCGGCCCATCGCTGCACTCCCTCCAGCAGCGACCAGTCGCTCACGCTAAGGTATGGGTCCAACGACACGCGAGGGTCGAAGGGGAAGAGGAGCTGGACCGTCTCCTGGAAGATCTCCTGCATGTGCAAGTCCACCGCCCGGTTGGTCCGGTGGAAGTACACGTCGGCATACATGGTGAAGCGGGCGTTGACGAAGCGCCGCAGGGTGGACGACCCGGACTTGTGCAGCGTCAGGCCCTTCTCGGTGACGAAGGTGTAGTAGAGCAGCCGGTCGATATCCACCATGTCCAGAGAGAAGCCGGTCATGTAGGCGTCCCGCTGGATGTAATCCATGTTGTCGGCGGTGTAGATGCCGGAGAAGACCGGCTGCAGCGTCTGCAGCCAGCGGGGCATTCGATCGGTGCTTCCCGGCTCGGGCTTGCCCATCAGGTAGGCGATCTGCTCGGGCAGGATCGCCTCCTGCTTCTCAAAGGGACCATCCGGACTCCGCCGGATCTTCCCGATGATGTCGGCCAGCCTCTCCGTCACGATTCGCTGGCCGATCCCCTCGTGCGTCATCCGGTGGAGTGGCTCCAGGAAGTTCTGATCGAAGAAGTGGCTGAAGGGCCCGTGGCCGACGTCGTGGAGCAGGCCGGTGAGCCGCAGGATCTCCTTGACGTACGACTGCGACGGGCAATGACGTCCGAAGACCTGCTGGAGGCTGGGGTACAGCCGGTCGGCAAAACGGCCGGCCATGTGCATGGCCCCCAGCGAGTGCTGGAACCGGCTGTGCTCGCCCGAGGGAAAGACCCAGAAGCTGGATTGGAGCTGGTGGATCTTGCGCAGCCGCTGGACCCACGGCGTGTCGATGAGGTCTTTCTCTGTCCGCTCGTCGGCCTGTCCGTCCACCGGGACGGTGAACTGGATATAGCCGTGGATCGGGTCGGCCAGGAGGGCGATGCCCTCGTACATGGGATGGCGACGCTTGCCAACAGGCACGATCGGTCCTCGACGCGCGCTGGAGGATGGGGACGCCGGCAGGATCGAGAAGCAGCGGCCCCGCCCTCGCTCCTGCGGCTTCCCCCGGTTCGTTATGACGAAAGGCAACTCATCCGGCCGCGGGCCGCTTGAAGATGAGCAGGACGCCGACGGTCCCGTACGCGACGCCGTCCCGGTTCGGCGCGATGAGCGGGACGCTGCTGGCCAGCTCCCACCCGTCGGAGCCCCGGGCACCCAGCACCTCCAGGTTGCTCACCAGGCCGTCCTTCGTCTCCTTGAACATCACCATCTCGTCCCGGTACTCCCACTTCATGTCTGGCCCCCCTCGAGAAGAATGCGGAATTCGAAATGCGGAATGCGCCGGGCGCTCGTCGATTCCTATTCCACATTCCGCATTTGGCATTCCGCATTGGGTTTCAGGCGCGTCCTTCCTTGCCGGCAGGGTAGGTGAGATCGCCCGGCAGCCCTAGGGCAGTGGCGATCACGGCGCGCACCTCCTGCAGGGCCCCGGGCCGCGCCTCGGGCGGCATGGCCTCGAGCTGGAGCATCATCCGGGTCACGGTTTGGGTCAGCTCCTCCAGCGGTCGCCGGTCTGCCTCGCGTTGAGACCCGGCGGGAAACCGGTCGATCAGGCGGTTCACCAGCTCCTGGTAGGCCGGCGAGCGCAACAGGTCAACATGGAACCCGGCGTCGAAAAGCATAGTGTATTGGAAGCTGAAAAAGATCTTGGCCAGGTGCCGGGCAGCCTGGACGATGTCCATAGTCCGGTTGTCGCGCTCCAGGATCGTCAGCCGCTCCGCGAAGGGGAGCATCTCCCAGACGCCCGGATCGACCTTGCGTTCGGCCATCATCCTTCCGGACCGGTAGCGTTCCGCAAAGTCGGTGATCCGCCGGTCCCCCATCCGCCCCGACAGGCGCGGAAGGAGGGCGCCGAGATCCTCGGGCGGAATCTCCGCGATGGACCGGAACCGGCGCCGGAGGGGGAGGAGGTATTCGTCCCATTCGCGAAGGTTCATGAGGTCGGTCAGGACGAGGAGCGCGGTCGCCAGGTCTTCGGTCGACATGCCTGCCGGCGTTGCTTCCGGCCCCGGGGACGGGGCTTCGGCCGTCTCGTCGGAGAGCTCCAGGGGCAGCTTGACCATCTGCCCGGCGAAGAGTTGATCCACGGGGACCAGGATCCCCAAAGCCCGGCTGATGGCCTCCCGGATCTCGACCAGGGCGGCCTCCACCTCTTCGGGCGCGCCCTCGTCGAGGCGTCGGGCCCGCAGCAGGACCATCTGCGTGAGGTCGTCCACGATCGCGTCGAGCTGCCTCTCCAGGGCCTCCCGAACCTGGTGGTATGCCGGGAACTCCACCGCCGCCTCGGACAGGCCGGCGTCGTGGAACAGGTCGAAGGATTTGCACATGAACAGCCGGGCCAGCTCGCGGCGCAACTGGTCGGGCCGCAGTCCTCCCGGATCCTTGGCCAGGAGGTGCCACTTCTCGGCCAAGGACATGCTTTGGAGTTCCTCTTCGGTGAGGTGTGCCAGGCGGCTGCCCTGGCTGCTCTCCTTGGCCTTCAGCTCCTCCAGGGCCAGGTCCGTGTAGTGCCGGATGAAGGTCGGGACGAAGCGCCGGAGCTGGTCCACGGACCAGTGCTCGCTGTAGGTGCCCAGGTTCTCCCTCCGCTGCTCGGGCGAGAGGCAATCGGCGAAGACCCGCACGGTCCAGCGCAACTCCTCGTCGTCCATCCGGTCCACGCGGGCCAGCAACTCCTCGGCGCGCTGCCGAATGAACCGCCGCTGGGACTCGATCGGCGAGAGGGGCTCTGCGGCCACGTTGTTCTCCGCTATGGGGTCAACTCACCCCGGCTCGGACTCCCTGTCCCGGGGTGGCGTATTAAACCCTGTCTTTCCGAAATAGTCCAGCGGGATGATAGTCCATCGGTCCGGGAGGCGATGCGTTCCCCTCCGCCCTCTCCACCGTTCCGCGTCTGTCAATCCCCGAGGACAAGACTCGCGGCCCCCGCGTCGTCCTTTCGACCCGCGGCCCGTTCAGGTCCGGGGCGCGTCTGTTCCGCGCCGGCGTCTCACGCGGGGCGTTTCCCGAGCTCACCGGCAAGCCAGGCGGGCACCTTCACGTATAACTCGGCGTTGGCCTTCAGGTCAATGTGGTTGAACCACCGCGGCAGGTAGGCCAGGAGACTCGCCGGCAACTCTCCGCCTCGGTGCTGGTGTTGGGAAATCGCCTGGACGCGAGCCGTACGCATCGCCGCCGCCGTGGCGCGCACGGCCTCGATGAGAGAGGCGATGTCCCCGTCCGCGTGGAGAAGCAAGGTGGGCCGGGGCACGGGCGGGGGCGATGGCATGGCCCGGAGGATGTCCAGAATCTCGCCGGGGGTCCGGGCACGGACCGCTGTGCTTCCGAACTGCGTCAGCATGGCGCGCCCCTCCTCGGACGGTCTTTGCGGCAAGGCGGGGGAGATCGCCACCACCGCATCCGCGCTGGACATCGGCGCCAGACGTCCCCCCAGACTGTGGCCCGCCGCCGCCACGCGCCCGAACCGCCGGAGGAAGGTCAGGATCGCCTCGAGGTCTTCCAGCATTCCGGCGTCCAGCGGGGCCGGGTGTTCTCCATGCCCCCGGATGTCGAACGCGCAGGCGGTGAGACCGCGCTCCGCCACCCGCGCCGCCAGACCGAGCATGTGCTCCTTGCAGCCGCCGTACCAGTGGGCGATGGCCACTCCTGCAGCGGGGGACGGCGGCCGGAGGAGATACGCGGGGACCTCGTGGCCGTCCTTGCTTCGGACGTCCGTCAGGCGGGTGAATTCCATGATGGCTTCCCCTGGATGAGAATTCTTCCCTTCGCCGCGGGCATCGAACTGCAGGCGCTCACGGCGCGACAGGACAGGATGGCTCCCGCGCGGGTCAGGCGGAAAATATCAGAGTGCGAACAGGCTCGTCAACGACGAACTGGCACGGGAAGAGTCGCAGCCGGTCGTTGCAACTCGCCCGATCCTGTGGTACCGTGTGTGCGCCCTGGAGGGGGGCGGAGGACGGTTCGGGTGAAACTACAACGTGCGGGTGTTCTGGTCATGGTGGTCGCGCTGGCGGCGGGGTGTGGGCGCCTTTTCGCCGAGAGGACGCCCACGGCGGCGGCGCCGGATGACGTCAAGCGCGTCACGTTCGAGATCGCGGCCCGCGAGAACCGGTGCGAGCCGGCCGTCCTGGCCGCCGACCGGGAGGGCCGGGCCATCCTGATCACCTTCAAGGTGAACAGCGTGGGCAAGCAGCACTGGTTCATCATCCCCGATCTGGGCGTTCGCATGAGGATCCCGGCCGGCACCGAGGTGTCGATCCCGGTGGTCGTCGAATGGTCGTGGCTCTATGAATACGGGTGCACGGCCCACCGCTGGCTCGGTCCGTTGGACTCCAAGGGCAAGCTGGCTATCAAGTAGGATTCCTCTCGACTGGTTCTCTTTCCACGTGCGTCAAGCCTAATTCCCGTCTTCGAGATCGGAATGTCTGCCACCAAGGAAACGCGCCAGCCCGTCCACGCTCCGTGCCGGTGGGTCAGGATTTCGGGGGACCTCCGGGCACTGGCCGACCACCTCGGGGGCGCGCGGGTGATCGCGCTGGACACGGAATCCGACAGCCTGCACAGCTTTCCCGAGAAGGTATGCCTGCTGCAGGTGGCCGAGGAGAGCGGCACGGTCACCTTGGTGGACCCCCTGGCCCTCCGCGATCTGTCCCCTCTGGCGCCCCTGTGCGCCGACCCGGGCATCGTCAAGGTTTTTCATGGGGCCTCCTACGACTTGGCCTCCGTGAAGCGGGACTTCGGCTTCGAGTTCGCCGACATCTTCGACACGATGGTCGCGGGGCAGTTCCTGGGCCTGCCAGAGCTTGGGCTGGCGTCTTTGCTGGAGCGGTTCTTCGGGATTCCGCCCGGGCCGTCGCGCCAGAAGGACGACTGGGCGGAGCGGCCGCTCAGTCCGGAGCAGGAATTCTACGCCGCGGAAGACGTCCGCCACCTGATCCCCCTCCGCGAACGACTGCTCCAAGAGCTCGCGGCGCGAGGGCGGCGGGCCTGGGTTGAAGAGGAGTGCCAGGCATTGGCGGCCATCCCGGCGGCGCATCGCGTCTTCGATCCGGAGGACTATGTGCGGGTGAAGGGGGCCAGGGATCTGGACGGTCGGGGGTTGGCGGTCCTGCGCGAGCTGTACGTCGCGCGCGAGGCCTGGGCGCGAGAGGCCGGCCGGCCGCCGTTCAAGGTCCTGGGGAATGAGCCGCTGGTTCGGCTGGCGGCGAAGCGCCCGCGGGCCCGGGAGGGCCTCCAAAACATTCCCGGGTGCTCGCCCAGGGTGGTGCAGCGGTACGGTGACGGCATCCTCGCGGCCATCGCCCGTGGCGATGCCGTCCCGGAGGCGGAGCTCCCGACGTATCCCCGAGCCAGGAAGCCCCGGGTCCCGCCCGCGGTGCAGCGGCGAATCGAGGCCCTGACTCGATGGCGCGCGGCCGCGGCCGAGCGGCTGGGCCTCGATCCCGGACTGCTCCTGCCGCGCCGTCTCGTCGAGCGGCTGGCCGAAGAGGCTCGCGGCGACGGTGAGTCCCTGCGCGGGATCGAGGGCCTCCGGCGCTGGCGCACCGAGGTCTTCGGCCGAGAGATCCTGGCGGCGCTGGCGGCCTCGGGGCGCCCCCGGGGGCTCCACGACACGTCTTGTATTCCGCACACCTAGGAATCGCCAGCATGACGGGCACGGTCGAGAAGGCTATCGCGGAGATCAGGCAGGGGCGGGGGTTCCCCGTCTACCTCCTGCACGGCGACGAGTTCCTGGCGAAAGAGGGGGCCAAGGCCATCGTCGAGGCGCTAGTGCCGCCCGACCAGCAATCGCTCGGCGTCGAGGTGGTCTCCGAGGATCAGGATTCCGCCAGTGTGCCCCTGCGGCTCAACACGCTCCCCCTCCTCGGCGGCACCAAGGTGGTCGTGGTCCACGACAGCAAGGCGTTCGTTTCGAAGGAGAGCCTCGAGGCCCTGGTCGGCAGAAGCATGGACGCGTGGCAGGAGGGAAAACGAGGAAGTGCCGTGCGCTGGCTGCTCCAAGCCGTGGCGGCCGTCGGGCAGGATCAGGGTTTCCTGGAGCGGGCGGCCCGGGGTGAGATTTCCGGCCCGGAGTTGACGCGGGTCATCGGGACGGAGGCGGACCCCGAGAAGGAGCAATGGTTCCGCGAGGTCGCGGGGCATGCCGCGGCTGACGGTATGGCGGTTCCCGAGGCGACGGGCGCCGGGCTGGCCCGTGTCTACGAGGAGACGATCCAGCGGGGCGTCCCGTCAAATGCCTCGCTCGTCCTCACGGCCGAGGTGGTGGACGAGCGCCGCTCGCTCTTCAAGAAGATCAGCGCCGTCGGATTCGTCATCGACTGTGGCATCCGGTCCCGGAGGACCTGGGACACCCAGATGGATCCCGACGCAGCCCGGGCGAAGATCCGCCAGATGGTGGCGGCGGCGGGGAAGAGTATTGCCCCCGACGCGATCGCCGGCATCGTCGAGCGCACGGGATTCAGCATGCGGGGCCTGGAATCGGAGATGGAAAAGCTGCTCCTGTACGTGGGCCCCCGTCCGGCGATCACCCCGGCGGATGTCCTCGAGGTGCTCAGCAGTTCCCGCGAGGCGAACATCTTCGACCTGACGAACGCCGTGAGCGACCGGGACGCCGGCAAGGCCCTGCGTGCCCTGCGAAGCCTGATGGCCCAGCGCGAGCCGATCCCACAGATCCTCGGCGTCCTGGCCAGTGAGATCCGCGGCCTGATCGTTGCCCGCGGAGCGCTGGAGCAGAAACTGGGAGCCGCGCTGGATACCGGCATGCCTTTCCCGGCGTTCCAGGCCCGCGTCCTCCCGCTGCTGGAGAAGGAAACCGAGGGAGACGACGGGTCGGCAGCCAAGCTCCTGGCGATGAAGCCCTTCCGCGCGTTCATCCTGCTGAAGGCGGCGGCCCGGTTCTCCATGCCGGAACTCGTGGGAAGCCTGGAGGCGATTCACGAGACCGATCTCAGCCTGAAGACCTCGGGGCATCCCGAAGACCTGCTCATGGAGCGGCTCCTCCTCGCCATCTGCGCCGGCAACTGACCATCTTTTCCCTTGACAAAGCCCCGGGAGCAGAAAAGAATCAAGTGCACTCTCCGTCCCAGTTCCCTTTTCCCGACGCATCGCTCGAGTACATTCATGCTGGCGCGCTCTGGGCCCCATTCAACGACCCTCGTGTGTGCGGGGGTCACCTCTGGCTCCACCCCGTTGCTCGGGCGGCGGGCCCGCGGTTTCAGCGTGCTCTCCGCCAGCTTCGTCCATCCGTTTTCCGGTGTTGCCTCGTCCGGGTGAACCGTCCAGGAGGAACGCCATGTCCGCGCCCGAAGGTCCCCTGAAGCAGACGCCGCTCCACGCCGTCCACCGCCGGATGGGCGCGAAGATGGTGCCCTTCGGCGGCTGGGATATGCCGGTCCAGTACCGCGGCATTCTGGAGGAGCACAAAGCGGTCCGGGGCGCGGCCGGTTTGTTCGACGTCTCCCACATGGGGGAGGTCGAATTCCGCGGGCCGGCGGCCCTGGAAGCGTTGCAGCGTCTCACCAGCAACGACGCCTCGCGGCTCCAGGTGGGCCAGGTGCAGTACTCGGCCCTCACCACCGAGGCCGGGACGTTCGTGGACGACCTCACGGTCTACAAGTTCGCCGACGACCGCTACCTGGTGACGGTGAACGCGTCGAACATCGACAAGGATGTGGCCTGGATGCGGGATCACACCCGGGGCAACGTCGAGGTCCGCAACCTGAGCGACGAGACGGCCCTCATCGCCGTGCAGGGCCCGAGGGCGGTGGAGATCCTCCAGAGGCTCACGCCGCTGGATCTGTCCGGCGTGAAGTATTATTGGTTCGCTCAGGGAGCGGTCCTGGGACAGGACGCCGTCGTCTCGCGAACGGGCTACACGGGGGAGGACGGCTTCGAGGTCTATGTGAGCCCCCGGCACGCCGCCGCCCTGTGGAATGCCCTCTTCGAGGTCGGGACCCCGCTGGGCCTCCTGCCGTGCGGGCTGGGCGCGCGGGATACGCTGCGCCTGGAGGCCAAGATGGCCCTCTACGGGAACGACATCGACGACCGGCACACGGTGCTGGAGGCCGACCTGGGCTGGATCCTCAAGTTGGAAAAGGGCGAGTTCGTCGGCAAGGCCGCCCTGGCCGCGCAGAAGGCGGAGGGGATCCGGCGCAAGCTCATCGGCTTCGAGATGGTCGGGCGGGGGATCGCCCGCTCCCACTACGCCATCGTCAAGGGGGGCCGGCCGATCGGCGAGGTGACGAGCGGAAGCCCGGCCCCCTGGCTGGACAAGAACATCGGCCTGGGGTACGTGGCGGTGGAGCAGGCCGCCATCGGCACCGAGTTCGAAGTCATGATCCGGGACAATCCGGTGCCCGCCCGGGTGGTTCAGACGCCGTTCTACACGCGGAAGCGCTGACCTCGATCTGAGATCATAAACCGCCAAGGCGCCAAGAACGCCAAGACCAGAATGGCTCATATGGGAGAAACGAACGAGACTTCTGAACGTCTGATGAACCACAGTTCGCGTTCTTCGGTGCAGGGATGGAAGGATTGTATTCTTGGCGACCTGGGTACCCAGGGCTTGCGCCGGGTGATCATGTCGGTTCAAGCCCTTTCTCGGATCAGGGATAATTCGGCCTCGACCCAGCCCCCGGGGGCGGGACCAGAGCCGTCAAGGGATCCGATTCGTTACAGCTTAACTTAGCGGCGATGACCCTAACGTATTAGTCTCACCGGGGTTCGCGGAAAAGGAGGAGGATTCATGTATCCGGCCGACCTGAAGTACTCGAAGGAGCACGAGTGGATCAAGATGGAGGGGGATAAGGGTCGGGTTGGGATCACCCAGCATGCTCAGAGCGCTCTGGGGGACGTGGTCTTCGTCGAGCTGCCAAAGGTCGGGCGGCGCCTCCGGCAGATGGAGACGTTCGGCGTGGTGGAATCGGTGAAGGCGGTCTCGGACCTGTATTGCCCGGCGAGTGGGGAGGTGGTCGAGGCCAACACCGCCCTGGAGACCAAGCCGGAACTGGTGAACAAGGATTGCTACGGCGCCGGCTGGATGATCGCGGTGAAGGTTGCCAACCCGAAGGAGCTGGACAACCTGATGGACGTGAAGGCGTACGAGGCGTACCTGGCCGCCGAAGGTGGCCACTGATGCGGGGCGAGCGCCGGGCGCCGAGCACCGAGCGCCCATGGGGATCTGATCTGACGACGGAGGGGGGAAGGTGATGCGATACATCCCGAACACCGAGGCGGACTGCCGCAAGATGCTGGACGCCATCGGCGTCCAGTCGGTCGAGGACCTGTTCGCCGACATCCCGGCCGCGGTGCGGCTGAAGCGCCCTCTGCGCATCCCGCCGGCCCTCTCCGAGGTGGACCTCACCAAACACCTGCGGACGCTGGCGGGGAGGAACGCCGACGCCGACCGGTACGTGAGCTTCCTGGGCGCGGGATGCTACAACCACTTCAGCCCGGCCATCATCGGGCACCTGATCTCCCGCGGCGAGTTCCTGACGGCCTACACGCCCTACCAGCCGGAGATCTCGCAGGGCACGCTCCAGGCCACGTACGAGTACCAGACGCTGATCTGCCAGCTGACCGGCATGGACGTGAGCAACGCCTCCATGTACGAGGGGGCGTCTGCCACGGCCGAGGCGATCCTCATGGCCCACCGGGTCACCGGCCGGAACGAGGTGGTGGTGGCGCGCAGTGTCCATCCCGAGTACCGCCAGGTCACCCGCACCTACGCGCGGCAGATTGACCTCACCTTCCACGAGGTGGGCTTCACGCCGGCCGGGACGGTCGACCTGAAGCACGCGAAGAGCGCGCTCACGGACCGGGCGGCGTGCCTGGTGGTGCAGAACCCCAACTTCTTCGGCACGGTGGAGGATCTCGCCGAGCTGGCCGAGGCCGCGCAGGCCGTCGGCGCCCTCCTGGTGGTGGCCGTGGCCGAGCCGGTGTCGCTGGGTCTGCTCAAGCCCCCGGGGGAATGCGGCACCGACATCGTGGCGGGCGAGGGGCAGGGGCTGGGCGTGCCCATGAGCTACGGGGGTCCGTACCTGGGCTTCTTCGCCACGCAAGAGAAGTACATCCGCCAGCTCCCCGGACGCCTGGTGGGCGCCACCGAGGACCGCGAGGGGCGGGTGGGATACGTCCTCACCCTGGCCACCCGCGAGCAGCACATCCGCCGCGAGAAGGCGACGAGCAACATCTGCACCAGCGAGGCGCTGATCGCCCTCATCGCCACCATCTACATGGAGGCGCTGGGGAAGAACGGGCTCAGGGAGGTGGCGCTCCAGAACCTGCGCAAGGCGGCCTACGCCAGGGAGCGGCTGGCCAAGGGGAAGGGATGCGCGATCCGATTCTCGGGCCCCACCTTCAACGAGTTTGTCGTGCAGGTGAAGAAGAGGCCGGCCGACGTCCTGAAGGGGCTGCTCACGAAGCAGATCCTCGGCGGCCTGGAGCTCGCGCGGTTCTATCCCGAATTGAAGGATTGCCTCCTGCTGTGCGTGACGGAGCAGAACTCCCGGGAGGAGATCGACGCCCTGGCCAAGGCGATGGGAGGTGGGCGATGAGCCAGCAGACGGTTGGGACCCGCGGGCTCCAGTTCAACGAGCCCCTGATCTTCGAGCAGGGCTCCCCCGGCCGCGTGGGCTATTCGCTGCCCGCCACAGACGTGCCGGAGAAGAAACCCGACCGCCTGATCCCGAAGAAGCTCCTCCGGGACGACATCCCGGGGTTTCCCGAGGTCAGCGAGGTGGACGTGATCCGGCACTTCACCCGGATGTCCCAGTGGAACTACGGGATCGACCTCGGCATGTATCCCCTGGGCTCCTGCACGATGAAGTACAACCCACGCCTCAACGAGGACATGGCGCGCCTCCCCGGATTTGCCCGCGCCCACCCGTACCAGCCCGAGGCGGTGAGCCAGGGGGCCTTGCAGCTCCTCTTCGAGCTGGAGCAATATCTGGCAGAGATCTGTGGCATGGACCGGGTGAGCCTCCAGCCGTCGGCCGGCGCCCATGGGGAGCTGACCGGCATCATGCTGATCCGGGCGTATCACACCTCCAAAGGGAATCCCCGGAAGAAAATCCTGATCCCCGATTCGGCCCACGGGACGAACCCTGCCAGTTCGGCGGTGTGCGGCTACCAGGTGGTCCCGGTGAAGTCGGGGCCGCGCGGTGTGGTGGAGCCGGCCGCCGTGGCCGACGTCATGGACGAGGAAGTGGCGGGGATCATGGTGACGAACCCCAACACGCTGGGGATCTTCGAGGATTACATCGTCGGGATCGCGAAGATCGTCCACGGGAAGGGGGGGCAGGTCTACTGCGACGGGGCGAACCTCAACGCCTTTGTCGGGATCGCGCGACCCGGCGACATGGGCGTGGATGTCATCCAGCTCAACGTCCACAAGACGTTCTCGACCCCGCACGGAGGCGGCGGGCCGGGGGCGGGCCCCGTCGCGTTGAAGCGGCACCTGGCGCCCTTCATGCCGGTGCCGACGGTGGAGATGAAGGGCAATCGGTTCGCGCTGAACTACGATCTGCCCAAGTCCGTCGGCAAGGTGCGGAGCTTCTACGGCAGCTTCGGCGTCCTCCTCCGGGCCTACACCTACATCCGGACGCTCGGGCCCACCGGCCTGCGCCGCGCCGCCGAGGTGGCGGTGATCAACGCCAACTACATCATGAGCCAGCTCAAGGGGATCTACCACCTGCCCTACGATCGCTTCTGCAAGCACGAGTGCGTTTTGGACGACGCCATCCAGGTGCAGGACAACGTCAAGACGCTGGACATCGCCAAGCGCCTCATGGACTACGGCTTCCACCCGCCCACGATCTACTTCCCGCTCATCGTGCACGGGGCCCTGATGATCGAGCCCACCGAGACGGAGAGCAAGGAGACGCTGGACGAGTTCATCGCGGCCATGAAGGCCATCGCGCGCGAGGCGCGGGAGAACGGCGACCTGGTCCGGAACGCGCCGCACAACCCGCGGGTCGGCCGCATGGACGAGACCAAGGCCGCCCGCCAGCCCAACCTCCGCTGGCGCCCGAAGATGCCGCCACAGTAACTAGGTTCTCGGAGCGGAGAGCGATATGACTGAGTGAATGCCCCGATGCCCGTCCGGGATCGGGGCGTTCTGCTTAACGCGTTGAGGGAGGTCGTTGACGAAGTGGAAAAATCGTCGCCACGACTGACGAGGACCGAAGTGGAGCTACGAACAATCCAAAGACGGAGGTTGACCTGATGTCCGTGTACCACGCAGCGATTGCCACGTCGGAGGATTACATCGAGCGGCGGGCGAAGCACCGTCAGGCGCACCTCGACCGGATCCTCGGGCTTCGCACTCAGGGGCTCGTGGTGGCGGGCGGGCCGGCCCCGGACGGGCGGACGGCCGAACTGTTCTACCGAGCGGAGCAGCGCTCGGACGTCGCGCGGTTGATCGAGGAGGATCCCTACTACCTGGCAGGGGCGTGGACGACCTACACGCTCCGGGCCTTCACCGAGTTCATCCAGCCCCTGGAGTTGCCGCCGATGGTCACGGATGGGTCTCGCCGCGTGACCCTGGTTGAGGGGACGGCCCCACAGGCGGACAACGCAAAACTCGCGCTCATCGGGCTGCGCGGCGTCGGACGACTCGGGTTCGGGGGATTCTTCGAGGCAGGGGCGACGCTTGCGCTCCTCACAACCGCCAATGCAGCCGAGGCGATTGGCTGGCTGGCGGAAACCCGCTTCTGGGAGGAAGGGGGCCTCACCGCACGACCGTTCCTGTACGTCCTCTGAGTATTGAGGGGCCCGTTGTTGACGGAGTGGAATGATTCTCGTCGGCGCCACAGAGCCACAGAGGTGTTTCGCTTGGCCCAGCGAACTGGCGGGGGATATTCTGGTTGCATAATGGAAGCGTATCGGATCCATCATCGAGGTGTGCTGTGGCAACGCTGACGATCAAGAACGTCCCTGAGGCGCCCGTTCGTCGCCTCAAGGCTCAGGCCGCATCCCGACACCGGAGCCTCAACAGTGAGGTCATCGCGTGCCTGGAAACGATCACCGAGGCAGCGCCGCTCTACTCGGAAGCCCTCCTGGCTCGTGTCCGGGCCGTCCGGCGGGCGTCGGCTCGCCTCCGGCTGACCGATCGCATGCTCAATCGGCTCAAGGCCGGGGGACGCCCGTGATCGTAGTGAACACGAATCTGCTGGTCTGAGCTGAGGTCAGACACTACGAAACAGTCACGCACGGAGCAATGCTGCTCCTGCCCTCCACGAATGGCTGTCGCCTCCGCACTCCTCTGAGCCTGCGTGCCTTTCCTGACCTGTCCTTGACACCGCTTCCACGCCAGGAATAGCATCGCACGGTCTCGATTGGCCGAAGTGCCAAGGTCTGGGAAGCGCATAGTCCAGGGATCGCTGTGCCATCGCGCGGTGGGAGGCGGGAGAGTCCAGAGGAGAGCCGGATGAAGATCACGGGGATTCAGACGTATGTGCTGCAGGCGATGCTTAACGAGAAGGGGTTCGGGTGGTCGCAGCGGGTGACGGATCGCCGCCAGGCGGCGCTGTGTGTGGTCTCCACCGATGATGGCATCGAGGGGGTCGGCGAGGCCTTCTACTTCGGGGGACCCGCGAAGATCGCGGCCCAGATCATGGGCGAGGGGTTCGGGCCGCTGCTCGTCGGCAAGGACCCGATGGACAGTGGGGTTCTCTGGGACATGCTCTACAACTGGACGAGGGACCAGGGTCAGAAGGGCGTCCCGATCTCGGCCCTCAGCGCCATTGACATCGCGCTGTGGGACATCAAGGGCAAGAGGCTCGGCCTGCCCGTGTACAAGCTCCTCGGCGGCGCGTATCGCAACCGGGCGCGGGTGTATGCCACGGGTCTCTACGAGCCGCAGAACGTGCCTAGCGTGAAGGATGCGCTGGTCGAGGAGGCCCTCAGGTACACGGCCGCCGGCTTTGCCGGGATGAAGCTCAAGGTGGGGTATGGGATCGAAGCGGACATGCGGCTGGTCAGGGCGCTCCGCGAGGCCATCGGCCACGACCTGTACCTGATGGTGGACGCCAATCACGCCTACAACGCCCCCGAGGCCATCCGCCTGGCGCGGGCCATGGAGCCGTATGACATCTACTGGTTCGAGGAGCCGGTGCCGCCCGAGGATCTCGACGGCTATGTCGAGGTGAAGCGGAACTCCAGGATCCTCATCGCGGGCGGCGAGTGCGAGTACACGCGCTACGGCTTTCGCGAGATCATCAACCGGCGGGCAATGGACATCCTCCAACCGGATCTCTGCGCCATGGGCGGCTTCAGCGAGATGACGAAGGTCATCGCCATGGCCAGCGCCGCCAACCTGCCGGTGATCCCCCACGTCTGGGGCACGAACGTGGGCCTGGCCGCCTCCCTCCAGCTCTTCGCGGCGCTCCCCCACTTCCCCGAGCGCCGCTTCCCGGCCGAACCGTTCTTCGAGTACGACCGCTCGCCCCATCCGTTCCGCGACGGCGTGACCAGGGAGCGGTTCGTGATGAAGGACGGCTACCTGCAGATCCCGGATCGCCCCGGCCTGGGCGTGGCCCTGGACCTGGACTTCATCCGGCGGTTCGTCGCGTAAGCCGGAAATTGGGGATGTCGAACGGCATCGTCGCCTTTGAGATGACGGTGAGGCAGCTCGAAGGGAAGTGCAAGTTGAGCCAGAATCGCAGCCAGGCCGACCAGAGGCGCGTGGCCTGCTCGCCGCTGGAGACTGCAGACCCGACGATGTCTGCCGTCGGTAAGGCCATGCGGCCGAATCTGGAGCCAGGCAGATAGGCACCAGACTCTACCTTCGGAACACCTGCTTCACCTATGGCAGGGGCATGGCGACATCGAACGGGACCTCCCAAAGTCTGCCGCAAACGAGGGGGATCCGGCGGTAGTGGGTTGATCCGTCCCGTGCTTCAACCGGCACCCTTCTCCACGACCTGTAGGATGAGCGCTGTGGGCACACAAGAAGGAACGAGCGTCGGCGGTCATCTCGTCGCCCTGGTCACGGGCGCCAGCGGGGCCATCGGCAAGGCGATCGCGCGCGGGGTTGCCCAGACCCCGGGGTACGAGGTGGTTCTCCTGTGTCGAAATGAGATGAAGGCCCGGCAGGCGCGCCAGGAGATCATCCGGGCCACCGGCAACGGCGCGGTGCGGTACGAGGTGGCGGACATCTCGCGACGCTTGTCTATCCAGGAACTCGCCGAGCGGTGGCAGGGCCCGCTTCACGTCCTGGTGAACAATGCCGCCTTAACGCCGAAGCGACGCGAGGAAACCCCCGAAGGGATCGAATTGCAGTTCGCCACCAACGTCCTGGGCTACTTCTGGATGATCCTGGCATTCACCGATCACCTGAAGCGATCGGCGCCGGCGCGCGTCGTGAACGTCGCCAGCCATTGGGCCGGGGATCTTGATCTCAGCGACCTGGAATTCAGGCGTCGCCGATATGCCAACGGCGAGGCATATCGCCAGTCCAAGCAGGCGAACCGGATGCTGACCGTGGCGTTCGCGGAGCGACTGAAGCCCTACGGCATTTCCGTGAACGTCTGCCACCCGGGCAATGTGAATTCCACACTGAGCAACAATCTGGGATTCGGGGGGAGCCAGACTCCAGACGAAGGGGCCAGGACCCCCGTCTGGCTGGCGGTGGACCCGACAGGCCAGAAGGTCACGGGGAAGTACTTCGATCGCATGCAGGAAGTCCGCTGCCCCTTCGCGAAGGACCGGAAGGCCATCGCGGCGCTGTACGAGGCGTGCCTGCGGTTCTCGGAGGCCTGAAAGGACGGGGCCGGCCCGGCCCGAGGGGTGCCAGATGGCAACTCTCAGCTCGGTGCGAAGACGGCGCGCGAGCCCTTAGGCTGCGGCGAACGCAGCCGCCCTCGCGATGTCCTCGGTCCGGATCTTGTCTACGTCGAACTTCTCCAGGGCGGCCTGGACCCTCCCCCATGTCTGGTCGAAGGTGGGGACAGTCTTCCGGGCGCGGGTGAGGGGGCTGCAGCGGGCCATGACGAAGTTCTTGATGTAGGGGTGAGCGATGCCTCGTTTCTTCAGGCGATTGACCACGTCGGTCAGGAGCTTGTCGGCGGCCTCAACCATCCCGGCCCGGCGACCCCGCTCCTCGTAGGCCTTGGGGAGCGCCTGCTTCAGGAACGTGTCCACCCGCCGCAGGATCGGCGCGTGGACGCTGCCCGAGAAGCGCGGGTACTTCTCGTACAGGATCCCGAGGGTGATGAAGTGGGCCTCTTCGAACTGAAACGCGAAGTCCTCCTCGGCCTTGCGGGGCTCCTGCTCCATGAGGCCGCGGAACATCCGGATGACCTCGAGGGATTTCTCCTTGAGGTTGTGGGCCTTCTCGGTGTTCAGGGCGAGGATCTGGAAGGCCACCTCGGGCTCGGGGATGAGGATGACCGGCACGTGCTTGGCCTTCAGCTTCTGAAGGGCCTCGCGCCGGTGGTTGCCGTTGGGGGTCCAGTACTCCCCCGGCCCGTGACGGACCGCCACGATCGGGTCGATGAACCGATCCAGCTTCCTGATCACTTCGCGCAACCGCTTGGCGTGGGCCTCTGACAGGTCGCGCTGGTACGGGGTGGGCTTCACCTGCTCCATGGGGAGCAGGGCGAAGATCTGCCAGGCCTGGCCCACCGGCTCTCGATAGAGGGCCAGAACGCTCCCGCCGTCCTCTTCCACCTGGTCCGCCAGACTCAGGACCGCCTTCGGCGGCTCCCCCTTCTCGGGAAAGATCCCCCATTTTTCCCTGGCCATCGGTGAGCCCTCGCCAATCCCTCCCCGCACGGATCTTCCGTCAGCTATCGTCGCCGGCGGAGCCAGGCCCGGAGGCGGGCCCAGCTCGTGATGCGCCGGTCGTCCGTCAGCCAGCCGCTTCGGGCGAACAGCAGGAGCATCACGGCCGGAAGACCCACCATCATCGCCAAGACAATCTTGCCGCTAGATAGCCCTCCACAGGGAGCAAGTCAAGAGGAAACCACGTGCCGCCCGGGCGGCTCCCGCCCGCGGTGGGGTGCGTTGACACGTGTGCCGCAGCGTGGTACGGTTCCCGTAGCGTCGCCATGAGCCCCCAGCCGTTCCATCTTGAACTCTACAGCAGGTCCGGGTGCCATCTGTGCGAGGAGCTGCGGGCGCTGTGCGACCGGCTGGGAGGCGAGTTTCCCCTCCGGCTCACAGAGCTGAACGTGGACGCGGATCCGGCGCTGGTGGCCCGATACGGGGCGGAGGTTCCCGTCCTCTTCATCGACGGGCGGAAGGCGGTGAAGTTCCGGACCACGGAGGCCGCCTTTCGCCGCATGCTCCAGCGACGTCGGCTCCTCCGGCAGCTTCTGGGGGCCTGAGGGCGACGGAACGCTCGCATGGTGGAGCAGACAGCAGCGCGACCGTCATGGCCGGGGCCCGGCACAGGGGCCCAAATCCCGGAGGACGGCACGAGGACATCATTATGGAGCCACGGGGGATAAGTTGGATGGGATGCGGACGCGTCTGGGAGATATACCGGCGGGCGAACCCTCGGTCCGAGGCCCTCTTCAACCGGGCGGGCAGCTCCATCGCCGGCCGGATCACCCACGACATTCGTTACCTGAAGCCGTTTCCCGTGTACGTCGAGCGCGCCCTGGGAAGCCGGAAATGGACGGTGGACGGACAGGAGCTTATCGACTACTGGATGGGGCACGGGTCCCTGTTCCTCGGACATGGTCACCCGGCGATCGTCCAGGCGGTGAATGAGCAGATCCAGCGCGGCACCCACTACGGCGCCTGCCACGAGCTGGAGATTCGCTGGGCCGAGCTGGTGCAACGGCTGACTCCCTCCGCGGAGCGGGTGCGATTCACCAGCTCGGGGACCGAGGCCACGCATCTCGCCCTGCGCCTGGCCCGCGCCCACACCGGCAAACCGAAGGTGGTGAAGTTCGAGGGCCATTTCCACGGGTGGCACGACTACGTGCTGGCCGGCGTGAAGCCGCCGTACGACGTCCCGATGTCTGCGGGCATCCCGGGGGAGTCCCTGGCCCAGGTCATCCTGTGTCCGCCCAACGACCTGGCAGCCCTCGAGGCGATCCTGACAGGGCGCCGGGACGTGGCCGCCGTGATCCTGGAACCCGGCGGCGGAACTGTCGGCACGATCCCGTCGGATGCGAAGTACCTGCAGGGGCTTCGGGATCTGACGCGCCGGCATGGGGTGGTCCTCATCTTCGACGAGGTCATCACCGGGTTCCGGTGTTCCCCCGGCGGGGTCCAGCAAGTGGTCGGGGTCACGCCGGACATCACCACGCTGGCCAAGATCCTGGCTGGCGGCCTGCCCGGTGGGGCGGTGGTGGGGCAGGCGGCCATCATGGACCGGCTGGCCTTCGGGAACGATCCCGCCTGGAACCGGAAGGAGCGCGTGGCCCAGGCGGGCACGTACAACGCGAATCCCCTGTCGGCCGCGGCCGGGGTCGCGATGCTTTCCGCCATCGCCGACGGCGAGGCCCACCGTCGAGCCGATCGGGCGGCCGCCGCCCTGCGTCGGGAATTGGCAGGCGTGTGGCGTCGCCTGGGTGCCCCGGGATGCGTGTACGGTGAGGCGTCGATCCTGAATTACTCGCTGGAAGCCGCGCTGGACGTCCCCCCGGCGGCGGGCACGCGTGAGCACCGCCGCCTGCAGGTCACGGCCAACCCGGATGCGTATCATGCCCTGCGCTGCGCTCTGATTCTGAACGGGGTGGACATCTGCGCCTTCCACGGCTGGATCTCGGCCGTGCACACCGACGAGGACGTGGAGCGCACCGTCCAGGCCTTCGAAAAGGCCCTGCTGCTCCTGCGGGAAGACGGCTTCTTCTCCTGAGGCGCGGACCGCGGCACGCTTTGATGTTGACAGCCCACCGGGCTATGGTAGCATCCCCCGAACTCCCAAGGGGAGGCCGCGGGCAGGGTGGATCGCCCCGTCGAAGGACTGAGACCCGGAGCAGACTTGGCGCCGCGGGGCCGCGCTGCAGGGAACCCTGGAACGTGATCTGGGTTGTGCCAGCGTAGGGAACGGCTTCTTTCCCGGTGCCGAATCCGCGCCGCATCCCCCATGGGCGATGCGGCGCTTCTCTTTCGACCGATCGAGACGCCGGGGAGGGCCACAGAATCCGGCCGGAAGGAGAGGACGAATGGTGCCGCATCGAGTCGGGCTCGGCCTGGCGCTGGGACTCATGGCCGCACTGGGACTGACGGCTGGCGCGAGAGGGGCAGAGGCCCCGAAGCAGCTCGTCATGGCGGTGACGCCCTCCAACATCCCCACGGAGCTGTTCAAGGCCAGCGAGGTATTCGCCGCCGAGCTGGGTAAGAGGCTCGGCCTGCCCATCAAGGTCTACATGCCCACGGATTACCTCGGCGTGGTGGAGGCCCTCCGGAACAAGACGGCCGACATGGCCTTCGTCCATCCCGCCGGATACGTCTTCTCCAACCGGGAGGCCAAGGCCCAGATCGTCGCCGTGGATGTCTGGCATGGGAAGACCAGCTACACGTCCCGGGTCTTCGTCCGCAAGGACTCGAACTTCAAGCAGCTGGAAGACCTCCGGGGGAAGACCATCGCCTTCGTGGATCCCGGCTCCACGTCGGGATACGTCTATCCCATGGTAATGCTGATGAAGAAGGGCCTGGTCAAGAACCGTGACCCCAAGACGTTCTTCAAGGAGGCCATGTTCGCCGGGACGCACGAGGCGGCCCTCCTGGCCCTGCTGAACGGCAGCGTGGATGCCGTGGCCTCGTTCGACCTGGCGCCCCAGCAGTACCTGGCGGACAAGGAGCGGATTGAGAAGCTGACCTACGTCGCCGAGACCGAGCCGATCCCGGAGGCAGGGATGTGCGTGCGGGAAGGCTTGGACCCGGGCCTGGTCAAGAAGCTCCATGACGCCCTGATGGCCTTCAACGCCCCCGAGTATCGGCCTGTCCTCAAGGATTTCTACGGCATCGACGGCTTCGCGCCGGCGAAAGACAGCGACTACAATCCGGTGCGGGAGGCCATCGACCTCTTGGGTTGGCGGCCGAGGTGAGGAAGACACGAGCGCCGAGCGCCGCGAGGCGAGACAAGGCCTTGAAGGCAACCTGCTGATCCGCGGCAGCCTCTCAGAACTGGGGCCAGATATCAAATGATCCGCATCCGTGGCCTTCGCAAGGTGTTCCCACCCGACAACGTCGCGCTGGACGGGGTGGATCTGGACATCGGCGCAGGCGAGTTCGTGATGGTCATCGGGCAAAGCGGGGCGGGAAAAACCACGCTGCTTCGATGTCTCAACTGGCTGGTGGAGCCGACGGCGGGCGATGTCCAGCTCAACGGATCGCGCGTGACGGGGGCCCCGGCCGAGGCGCTTCGATCGGTGCGCCGGCAGATGGGCGTGATCTTCCAGCAATTCAACCTGGTGAAGCGGGCCAGCGTTCTGGAAAACGTCCTGGCGGGGCGGCTGGGCCACGTCCCGGGACTTCTCAGCCTCCTCGGCCGGTTCCCGGAAAGGGATCGCGACCTAGCCCTGGCGTGCCTGCGCCAGGTCGGCCTGGAGGAGCTCGCCCCGCGCCGCGCCGACACGCTCTCCGGTGGGCAGCAGCAGCGGGTGGCCATCGCCCGCGCCCTCGCCCAGGAGCCCAAGGTGATCCTGGCGGACGAACCGACAGCCAGCCTGGATCCCAAGCTGACAGAGAGCATCATGGAGATCCTCCAGCGGATCAACGTCGAGCGGCGGCTGACCCTGGTGGTGAGCCAACACATGCTGGAGACGGCCCTGACCTACGGCACGCGGATCGTGGGCCTGCGACAGGGGCGGGTGATCTTCGACGGCCCCCCCAACGCCATCACGCCGGACATCGTCGAAGACATCTACCAAGGAGGAGTGCGGTGAGGCGCGGTCTCGGACGCGCGGCCCTCGGGCTCGCCGTCCTGGCGATCTATGGCTGGTTTCTCGCCGCCACCGAGGTGAGCCTGCCACGCTTCTTGCGGGGCATTCCCTGGATGGCGGACTTCGTCCGGCGCATGGTCCCACCGGACCTCTCGGTCCTGAGCAGCGCGGTCGTCGGCGCGCTGCAAACGCTGCAGATCGCGGTGGTGGGGACGACGGTGGCGGCGCTTCTCGCCCTGCCCCTGGGCTTCCTGTCGGCGCGGAACGTGGCGCCCGCCTCCCTCTTCTACCCGGCGCGGGCGCTCTTGAATTTCTTCCGCAGCATCGACACCATGGTGTACGCCCTGTTCTTCGTGGCGTCGGTGGGGCTGGGGCCGTTCCCCGGCGTCCTGGCGGTGGTCACGTACACCGTCATGACGCTGGCCAAGCTCTACTCGGAGGCCATCGAGGGGATCGAGCCGGGGCCGGTGGAAGCGATCGCCGCAACCGGGGCGAACCGCCTGCAAGTCCTGCGCTTCGGGGTCCTGCCGCAGGTGCTGCCGCTCTTCGCCTCGTACATCCTGTATCGCCTGGAGACGAACATCCGCGCGGCGACTATTCTGGGGTTTGTGGGCGCGGGCGGGATCGGGTTCTACATCCAGACGTACCTTCGGATGATCAATTACCCGGCGGCCTCGGCCGTCCTCCTGGTGCTGGTGACCATGGTCATGGGCGTGGATTTCGCCAGCTCGCGTCTCCGCGCGCGGATTGTGTGAGCGGTCCCTTAGACTGCGGAGTATTCCTTCGCATGCCACGACCACCCGCCGAACTGCGCAAATTGGAGGAGGAGGAACGGCGGCGGGCGAGCGCCCACCGCCGGGTCCGCTGGGGGCGGCGCCTCCGCGTGGCGCTGTGGATCCTGGGCGGCATCGGGTTGCTTGGCTTTATCGCCCTCCTGGCTCGCCTGGCGGGATTTTTCCCCGGTTGAAAGCCTCCCGTGCTGGCTGCCCCCTCATTCGGCCAGAGGCCTCTCCGGGGCTGGATTTCTGCATGGTTGATGGCCGGAAACTGTAACAATCTCGGGGCCGCATTCGTACTGTAGGTTGAGATAGATGACCAAACCGGGTGGGTGGCAGCCAAATGCCGGTGACCCCGATGATAGGTCCTTGGTGGAGCAGACCCTGGCGGGGGATCGCGAGGCATTCGGGGTCCTCATCCGCCGGTACCAGCGGCTGGTGTTCCGGATCGTGGGTGGCTTTCTCCGGAATCGCGGGGACGTGGAGGATGCAGCGCAAGAGGCCTTCCTTCGGGCCCTTGAGGGCCTGCAGGGTTTCCGGGCAGGGTCACCCTTCGCTCCGTGGATTGCCCAAATCGCGACGCGGGTGTGCTATGATCGGTTGCGCCAGAGGCAGCGGCGAGGCGAGGTGGCCTGGGAGGACCTCTCACCCGCAGAACAGGGCGCTGCGCGAGACCTGGCTGAAGGTGCCAGTCAGGTGGATCGGACCACGGTCCGGGATCTTTTGGATCGCGGCATGGCCACTCTGGCCCCGAAGGATCGGATGGTGTTGATCCTGGCCGATGCCCTGGGATTCTCAGGGGCCGAGGTGGCACGGGCCATGGGCTGCTCGCCCGTGGCTGGAAGGATCCGCCTCCATCGGGCCCGGCGTGCGTTGCGCGAAATCGTCGAGACCCTGCTGGCCGGCATGAAGGACGCAGGCTGAGGGACGCAGGATGAGATCGTGCGAAGGGGTCGAAAGGCGGCTCGGCGAAATGGCGGCGCTCCCTGCAGCGGAATTGCCCGCAGGGATCCAAGAACATCTCGCGGGGTGCCCGGCCTGCGCCCGGGCGTTGGCATCCGCCCGCCTCGGCAGAGGTCTTCTCGCCGCGGCGGCAGATGCAGTTGAGCCCCCGGCCCAATTCGCGGATCGGGTCCTGGCGGCGGTGCCCACGACGAGGGCGTCGCGCCCCGAGGCGGAAATGTGGCGCCTGGGGTGGGGTCTCGTGCCGGCGTTCGCCGCCACGGTGGCCCTGCTCACGATCCTCTACCAGTACCAGGCCGGGGCGATTGCAGGCCCCGTCGGCCTGCTCCCGCTGGAAGGGCTCTCTACCGGCGAGCGCATCGTCCTGGAGGCCACGCCGACCGAACCTGACCTGGTCCTCACGGCCGTGATGGAAGGAGGCGGGACATGACACCGCGGGTGAAGGGGGCCCTGCTCCTGCTGTTTGCCTTCCTGCTGGGTACGGCCGCCGGCGCGCTGGGGTTTGGCCTGTACCAGGGCCGGGCGGGCTGGTGGCGCCAGCCGCGAGATTCGGAGCAAGCCCGGCAGTTCGTGCTCAAGCGCCTCACACGGGAACTGGGCCTGCAGCCGGAGCAGCAGCAGCAGGTGGAAGCCATCCTGCGCGAGACCGGCCAGGAATTCGCCCGTCTCCGGGAGGACATCGCTCCTCGCGTCCGCGACATCCGTGGGCGCAGCCGGGAAAAGATCCGGGCGATCCTGAGCCCGGAACAGCAGGTGAAGCTCGAGGCCCTGGAAAGGGAATGGGAGCATCGAGCGGAGCGCTGGCGTAGGGGAGGGGTCGGCCCCGAGGAAGGGGAAACCAAGAGGCCGTGACGCGAGGCAGCAGATAGGTTTTGACAGGTGCATATGCAGCGAATAGACTAGGAAGGTTTACTCTGCTCATGTCAAGGAGTGATCCTTCCATGACCCGACGCAAACTGACTCTCGTGTCCATCCTGGCCGTCCTGGTCCTGGGCGGGGCCGCTGGCTTTTACTGGTGGAGCGACGGAAAGGGTAAGACCTCGTTTCGCACCGCCCCGGTGGAGCGGGGGGACATCCAATCCACTATTTCAGCCACGGGGACGCTGAATGCAGTGATCACTGTCCAGGTAGGGACCCAGGTCTCCGGGACGATCAAGGAACTCATGGTGGATTATAACTCCCGGGTGAAGAAGGGAATGCTGATCGCCCGGATTGACCCGGCCACCTTCGAGGCCAAGGTGAACCAGGCGAAAGCGGACCTGGAGAGCGCCAGGGCATCGGTTCTGAACCAGCGAGCCGCCGTGGTCAAGGCCGGGGCGGACGTCGCGACGGCCAGGGCCAACGTCGTCAAGGCGGACGTGGCCGTAAAGGATGCCCAGGTCAAGACTAATGCTCGGGTGCGCCTCTTCCAGAATGGAGGCATTTCCCAGGAGGAGCTGGGCACGGCCAAAGCCACCCAAGATTCCGCGCAGGCCCAACTGGAGGCGGCGCAGGCGAGCCTGCGAGCATCCCAGGCGGCGCTGGATGTGGCGCGGGCCATGCTTGCGGCCGCCGAGGCGACCGTGCTGCAGAAGCAGGCCGCCCTGGCCCAAGCCCAGGTGGATCTGGACAACAGCGAGATCCGGGCCCCCGTGGATGGCGTAGTCGTGGCCCGCAACGTGGACGTGGGCCAGACTGTGGCCGCTTCCCTGCAGGCCCCGACCCTCTTCCTTATCGCCCAAGACCTCACCAAGATGCAGGTGGACACCAACGCGGACGAGGCGGATGTCGGCCGTGTGGCCCTGGATCAGGAGGCCACGTTCACCGTGGACTCATTCCCAGGTCAAACCTTCCGGGGGCGGGTGGTCCAGATCCGGCAGGCCGCGCAGGTGCTCCAGAACGTGGTGACCTACGACTGCGTGGTGGCCGTGGGCAACCCTGAGCTGAAGCTGATGCCCGGGATGACCGCCAACGTGAAGATTCTGGTCGCACGTCGCGAGAATACGCTCCTGGTGCCCAACGCGGCGTTCCGGGTCCGCCTCGACGGGGCGGCGCCGGCGGGGTCATCTGGCCCGCAGGGTGGCAGCCCGGCGGGGCAGCGCGGACCCCAGGGATCGACCGGAGGGCGACCGGCAGGTCCCCCCGGGATGAGCCCCGGGCGGGACCCGGACCCGGGCGCGCGGGGCGCCGCGGAGGGTGGACAGCAGCGGGTCTGGGTTCTCCAGGATGGGAAGCCGGTGGAGCGGATGGTTCGCAGCGGGCTCAGCGACGGCCAGAAGACGGAGGTTTTGGAGGGCCTGAAGGAAGGCGAGGCAGTGATCATCGCGATGGGCACAGGGCCTCGTGGTGGGGCCGCGCCAGCCGGTGGTCCGCGTCTGCGCCTCTAGGGAAGACAGCGAGCCGGGAGCTGAGAGAGTCAAGATGGCGCTGATCGAAGTGGATGGCCTGACGAAGGTCTACCAGATGGGCGAGGTGGCCGTGGAGGCCCTCCGGGGCGTGGACCTCACCATCGAAGCCGGAGAATTCGTGGCCATCATGGGTCCGTCCGGCTCGGGCAAGTCCACCTTCATGAACATCGTGGGCTGTTTGGACAAGCCGACCTCTGGGATCTACCGCCTGGATGGGCAGAACGTCAGCGAGATGAACCGGGACCAGTTGGCCCGGGTTCGGAATAAGAAGCTCGGCTTCGTGTTCCAGACCTTCAACCTCTTGCCGCGGACGAGCGCGCTGGAGAACGTCGAACTCCCCCTGATGTATAACGGCGCTTCGGCACGGGAGCGACATGCGCGGGCCTCGGCGCGCCTGCAACAAGTAGGGCTGCAGGGGCGGGAACATCACCATCCCAACCAACTGTCGGGGGGCCAGCAGCAGCGGGTGGCCATCGCCCGCGCCCTGATCAACGACCCTGCAATCTTGCTGGCCGATGAGCCGACGGGGAATCTGGACTCGAAGACTAGCATTGAGATCTTGGCCATCTTCCAGCGACTCAACGGGGAGAATGGCATCACCGTGATCCTGGTCACCCACGAGCCGGACGTGGCCGCCTACACTTCCCGACATATTCTGTTCCGGGATGGCCGCATTCTGAAGGACGAGCGGATCGAGACGCCGCGGAATGCCACGGCCGAGGTGACGGCTCTTATTCCTTGAACGCTCCGGACCCCGGGCTGCGTCCAGGGTCCGTTTTGGCGGAGAACTGCCATGTACGTGCTTGCGAGTGTGAGGATTGCCCTGCGGGCCCTCCGGGTGAACAAACTGCGCTCCGCCCTGACGATGCTCGGGATCATCATCGGCGTGGGGGCGGTCATCGCCATGGTGGCCGTGGGGAGCGGGGCGGCCGCCCGCATCGAGGAGCAGATTGCCAGCATCGGCTCCAATCTCCTGATCGTCCTCCCCGGCGCCGCCACGAGCGGCGGGATGCGGATGGGGACCGGCTCCACGCAAACGCTGAGCGAGGACGACGGGAAAGCCATTGCGACCGAGATCCCCGGGGTGGTGGCCGCCAGCGGCTCCCTGCGGGGGGTCGCCCAGATCGTCTTCGGGAATCAGAACTGGTCCACCGCGATCCAAGGGACCGCTTCGGACTACCTCGTGATCCGGGATTGGGACCTGGCGGTGGGGCGGTTCTTTGCATCCGAAGACCTGGAGGGCGCCACCAAGGTGGCCGTCCTTGGGCAGACGGTGGCGGAGAACCTCTTCGGCGACGGCGACCCCATCGGCCAGATCATCCGCATCAAGAAGGTGCCCTTCACGGTCATCGGGTTGCTTACGAGGAAGGGCCAATCCAGTTGGGGCCAGGATCAGGATGATGTGGTGCTGATCCCCCTGTCCACGGCCAAGAAGCGCGTCCTGGGGGTGAGCCAGGCGAACGCGCGGTTCGTCGGCGTGATCCAGATCAAGGCCGCGTCAGCCGACCTCCTCTCGGACATTCAACAGCAGGTGGTAGACCTCCTCCGGCAGCGGCACCACCTCCAACCGTTCCAGGATAACGACTTTGACGTGCGGAACCTTGCCGAGACCTTTGCCGCGCAGGCTGAGAGCAGCCGGACCATGACGTTGCTGCTCGGGGCCATTGCGTCAGTCTCCCTCCTCGTCGGCGGCATCGGGATCATGAATATCATGCTGGTGTCGGTGACGGAGCGGACGCGGGAGATCGGCCTGCGGATGGCGGTGGGCGCCCGCGCCCGCGACATCCTGGGGCAGTTTTTGATCGAGGCGATGACGCTGGCCCTGATCGGGGGGATCGTCGGCATCCTCCTGGGCGTGGGCGGGTCCACTCTCATCGCCATGCTGGCCCACTGGTCCACGCTGATCACGCCGGCGTCCATCGCGGTGGCCTTCGGCTCGGCAGCTCTCATCGGGATTTTCTTTGGCTACTATCCCGCGCACAAGGCGGCTTTCCTCGATCCCATCGA
>Ga0181524_10001364_pt1 | contig 28205 bp, 15 predicted proteins | sample PEATcosm2014_Bin_34_FD_119761 | JGI IMG/M metagenome (GOLD analysis project Ga0181524, IMG submission 119761) | Peatland microbial communities from MTU Mesocosm Facility, Houghton, MI, USA - PEATcosm2014_Bin05_60_metaG | ecosystem: Environmental > Terrestrial > Soil > Wetlands > Peat | place... | reverse complement strand
TTGCGACGCCGAGCTAGTGCTGTAACCCAAAAACTCCGATCCCGGACCTTCGTCGCCCCCCAATTGTCGAAAAATGCCCAATTCGACGAAGGTGGTGACGGATCTTCCTCCGCGCTCTTCGCGTCTCTGCGTTTTCTCTGCTGCCCGGCTGCATGATAATACCCAAATTCGACAGAACGGAGAGCCAGCGTTGAGTGTTGACAACATGGCCCTGGGTGCCCTACAATGACTCCGTTCGGGTAGCAGTACGTTTCTTCAGCGGGGTTCCCCACCCCCACCTCCTTGGCGTCTGCTGCCCGACGCTTCTCTGTGGCGCAGGCATCCTGCCTGCGAACCCCGTGCCACCCTGCCTCCTTGGTGTCTGCTGCCCGCCGCTTTTTTTTGCGCGGTTCCCCTTGACGTGCGTCTGATGTTTTCATACGTTCTCCTGCCCCTAGCGGGGGCGTAGCTCAATTGGTTAGAGCGCTGCCCTGTCACGGCAGAGGTTACGGGTTCGAGCCCCGCCGCTCCCGCCAGTCCTCGCCTCGAGCGAAGACTGCCCCGCCGTAGCCTGTCCTCGGCCGAAAGCGGGACGATTAGCCATCGGCCGCAATCAATGCTTCGCGGTGGCTGATGATATTGGCTTGGCAGGGGGCGTGATTTCTGGTGCAATCTTGACGGAATCGAGCTGCCCGAAATCAGCCTATGAAAACACAACCCCGAAATCCGGCGCCCGGATTCTGGCATGACCATTCTTGACGGAAAGGGCATCCGGCGCTGAGTGCAGGAATGGCCTGTATCCTCATCGCAACGCTGCTGGCGTCGGCGGCGTCCCTGCTGGAAGCCGCTGCCGCTCAACCGTTGGCCGGAAGCACTGTCGGTTGGCGCGATCAGGCGATTCTGACACCGTGGTGACTACCAACCCTTGCGGAGCCGTCACCAGCGACATCGCCAGCTTGAGCATCATACCACCCGTCCCGAGAAGGACGGTTCCGATGCTCCACCTGACCGGCGATGTGGGCAGCTTTCTGCACCTCGATTAGCATTCGTGACATCAAGAATCAACGCTCCCGTCCCACATTAAGTGATGGCGTGGGCGCGGCCCATTTGCGCCGCCGAGCGGCCAGCAATTGGCGCTGCTTTGCAAAGCTCCGCTTAAGGATGGGGCGACTCTGCTGATCGCCAGGGTGCGGAGCAGGCTAAGCCCTTTGCGCACGTCGTCGTCGGAGTCAGTCTTGACGCGCATGGCCGCTTGGAGCCAATCCTCTTCCTGGGCGAATTTGAGCTCCGGTATCTTCTGGCCGGGCATCCGCTCCAGTTTTTGCCGCAGCAACGCGACCTTGGCGGCAAGCGTTTCTGAACCCGGCCCGGCAGGCCCGGCTTTGGTCTGCGCCGCGTCTCGGTCCTCATTGCGCAAGGGGGTAACTTCGGCGCGCAGTTTGGGCAGATCGGCGAGGTCCGCGCGGTGCTGATCCTGGGCGGTCTTGAGGCTGGCGGCCAGGCGATCGCGTTCCTGGTTCAGAGCCTTGATTTGCGAGGCCAGCGGCTCCTGTTGTTGTTGAAGCGCCTGAATTTGTTGCCGCATCTGGGAGAGCCGATGTTGTTCATAGACTGCCGTGCCCAAGGCGGCTGCGACGGCGGCAGCGAGCGCCAGTTTTTGTATGGTTGTCATAGCGATGGTTTTGGTGAGTTGGAGAGTGGCGGCGCCGCTCAGGAGGGCGCCGGAAATCGGGAGGGCCGCGGTGATGGCGGCGGCCAGGCCCGTGGGCGCGGCCTCCACGGCCTTGGCGGAGAGCAGGGCCGCGACCCCGGCGCTGGTGATCTCGACTCCGCGCTTTGAGAAGAATTCGCGGAGCCGTTCCACGGCCCGTGCAACCCGTTTGCGGGCCGCCTCCTCCGAGACGCCCAGCGCGCCCCCGACGGTTTTGAGGTCCTTGCCTTCAAAGAACCGCAGCAGAACCAGGACGGCAAAGGCCTCTTCGGCCCCTTGCCGGGTGTATTGCTCGAGCAGCATCAGCCCACGCGTGTTCATTTCCACCGGCATATCGGCACCGACCGCGCGAACCGGACGGGCTTCCTGCCGGACAACTGATTCTCAATGACCTCGCACCCGGCGCGGGTTCGTTGGCGAGAGCTTGTGCCGGCCGCGGGGCAAAGGCAATTCGACACTGCGCGGAGGCACAAATTCTCTTGGCCTTGAACCTATTGGGGGGCTACGATACTCGACATGAATCCCATTGACATCAAGTGCTTCCCACCGAGCCGGAGGCGATTCCTCAAAAGCATTCTGGCCGGCAGCGCGGCTCCCTTATGCATACCGGCCTCTATGCTTGGGGCTGATGCTCAGACACCGCCGTCCGGCAAAATCACTGTCGGTGTCCTGGGCGTGGGGGCGCAAGGACAGCCGGACATGCGCAATTTCCTGGGCAAAGCCGACGCGCGGGTGACGGCGATTTGCGACGTGAACCGGCGCAATATCGCGCGCGCGCGCGCCCACGTCGCCGCCGCCTACGGCAGCCCCGACGTGAAGGTGTTCCACGATTTCAGGGAGTTGAACGCGGACCGTTCCATTGATGCGGTGCTCATGGCCCTGCCGGTGCATTGGCACAGCTTGCCGGCCCTCGACGCGGTTCTGCACGGCAAGCACATTTACCACGAGAAACCGATGGGCTTGTCATTCGAGGAGGCGCGGCGGGTGCGGGCGGCGGTGCGCAAGAAGGGCGTTGTCTTCCAGTTCGGCACGCAGCAGCGCTCCGATTGGCGATTTCGGCTCGCCTGCGAGTTGGCCTTAAACGGGCGCCTGGGCAAGCTCGAGGAAATCCAGGTCTCAGTGCCCGGAGGCAGGCACGGTCCCGCGTTTCCAGAACAGCCGGTGCCGGACTATCTCGATTGGAACCGCTGGGTGGGCCCGGCACCGTTCACGCCCTTCCATGAGGCGAAACTTGAGCGCGACAACCACGAGAATATGACTCAGTTCTCGCTGGGCATGATCTCGTGCTGGGGCATTCACCACCTGGACATCGCGCAATGGGGCAACGGAACGGATGCGGCCGGCCCGAGCGCCGTGGAAGGCACAGGCGAATTCCCCAACGAAGGCGCCTTCGACGCCATCGAGCGCTGGCGGGTCCGCTTCGAGTACGCGCACGCCGCCCCGGTGGTCTTTGTCAGCGACGGCACGCTGGCGTTCACGAACGGACTCCGCTTCGTCGGCAGTTCGGGCTGGGTCTATGTGGTGCGTGGCGACATCACGGCCCATGAGGAAAAGTTCCTCGAGGACCCGAAGAACAAGGTCGGCACGATGCCGATCAAGCTGCCGATCAGCGGCGATCACACCCGGGACTTCCTGGATGCAATCAAGCAAGGCCGGCGAGCGATCTGCGACATCGAGACCGCCGTGCGATCCGACACTCTATGCCAGCTCGCCTTAATCGCGGTGAAACAGGGCCGCAAACTGAACTGGGATGCGCAAGCTGAGCGGTTCCTGAATGATGACCCGGCCAATGCCAACCTGCAGGCGCGCCCCTTCCGCGGCGAGTGGAGACTGCCGGAGGTATGACGCATTACGTTCCCTTTCATTCCCACCCAATCGGGCGGCCTGCATTCTGTTTCTTGAGCCACTCGAACAGGGGCTGGTAGTAGGCGACCATGGCGCGGGTTGAAAGGTCCTCGCCCGTCGCGTCTCTGAGCACTTGCCGCCAGTCCTGGGTGCCGCCCAGGCGCATGATCTTCCTGAGGAAATCGCCGGCTTCGGTTCGGTTGGCGTAGTTGCAGTTTTGCGGGGGCTGTTTGAGGAGGTTCCTGGCGATGTAATCGTGCCACTGGAACTTGAGGACGGTCGCGATGGCGTAGGAATAGTAGTAGCAAGGGGTGTCGTTGATGTGGGTTTTAGTCGCAGCGTCGCAGAACTCTTCGCCGCGCTCTTGCGGAGGTTCCACGCCCTGAAAATCGCGGACGTACTGCCACCATCGGCGGTTCCACTCCTGTTGGCTCAGGTCGCGCGCATAAACGTCCGCCTCCCAATGCGCCATCGTCCCGGAAGCCCAGAAAATAAAAGGCACCGAAGGCACGAGGGAGTCATTCAGGAGGAACGCGTTGGTGTCGTAAAGAAAGTCCGCGGGCAGGACGCCGACCGATTGCAGGTAGGGGACCTGGCTGGCCGCCAGGGAGATGAGTTCGCCCATCCCCTCGTGGAAAGCGGGATTGGCGCCCAGGCGCAGCAATGGCGGCACTTCGGGCCGGGAGTAGGTCATGAAGTAGTATGCGTGACCCAACTCGTGGTGCGCCGTGTAAAACCACGCCGAGTCGGGGTCCACGCTCATCAAGGAGCGAATATCTGCCGCCAGGTCGATATGCCAGCATGAGGCGTGGGTATTCTTCTTGCGCTTGGCGGGAGGCTCGACCGGGTAAAGGTCCGACAGCGTCCAAAAGGTGGCCGGCAAATTGGGAAATCCGAGTCCGGTGTAGAAATGCTCGGCGGTCTTGACGATCCACTCCCGCGAACGGTTTTTGAAACGGGCATCGAGGTTGGCCGCCTCGATGATGCCCGGCCACTCCTGACTCCAGCGATTGTTCAACCAGTGCGCGGGAATGCGCTTGGGCACGGGTTGATGATATTTGCGCGCCAGCTCGTATTTGACCCAGGTGTGGAGTTGGAGGTAGAGCGGACGCAACTCGCGCATGAATTCGTCCTGCAACCGCATCATCTCAGCGGTCGTCATGCCGTAGCCGGCCACCTGGAGGGCAAAATAATCATGGTAGCCGAGTTCCTGGGCGACGCCGTTGCGCAAGCCCCGCAGTTTCACCAGGCCGGGCTTGAGCGCCACGCCCGAGGCCTTCGATGCTTCCCACACGGCGCGCCGCTCCTCCAGGTTCGTGCTGGTCTGCAAGATATGGTCGATCTCGTTTACCGAGATCGGTTTGCCGTTGAGTTTGAACTCGAAGCTGTTGAGCGTCGATGCCTGCGCTGTCTCCGCCGCCACGCGCTCCGCTACGAGCTTGGGGTTGGTCATGGGCCCCTCGGCGGCGTTGAGCAGGACGCGCTCGAGTTGGCGGACTGTCACCGGTTCAAGTTCGTCGCGGCGCTCCAGCAGCGCCTTGGTTTCGGTGATGAGCACCGGGTTGCCGCAGAAGGCGGCCATCGCCTTGCTCGCCGTCTCGGATGCGGCGTCGTGCTCCGGTGAGACATCCGTGCTGGCCGCCCAGGAGGCCTCGTTCTGGACCTGGTAAAGCCCCTGGTAGGCCGCGTTGACTAATCCAAGAAAATGCCCGGCGCGTTCCTCCAGGGCCTCATTGACCGCCGCCGCGGCTTGCGAGGCCCCGGTTGCCGCGATGATTAATGCCAAAACAAGGTGATCCATGCCTTGAGCATAGCAGCGATGCCACCCCCGCGCCAATGGAAGATTCAGATCTAAAGCGTCAGAGGCCGCAGTGTGATGGCAGAGCACTTCGGATGTGATAAGTATTTGCTGGAGGCGCGCTGAACATCCTGGGCCGTCAGTTCCGAAAGCCCTTTGGCCAAAACGGTTCTGTGCGGCCCATAGCGATATTCATTCATACCCCACTGCAGTCCAATGTTTCCTTCCAGCATCGCTGGGTCTGCAGTCGCGGGCAGTTGCGCTCTCAGGGCAGCCAGGTCTGGTATTGTCTGGAGGCACTGTGCCAATTGTTGGCCTAACGCCGGCAGCATAGCCAAGTCCTGGCTTGAGGAATTGAGGAGTCGGATATGCTGCTCCAAATTCTCTTGCACGGCTTTGAAGGAGGCATCGGGGCGCAGGGACGCGGAAATGTAGAAGAAATTGCCTTCCGGGATCGCCAAATCCGCGCCCGCGAATGCCTGGCCGGTTAAGGTTTTGAGTTCCACGTCCCGGAACATCTGCACGTTGAGCCATTGGGCAGCGAGCAGGAGAGCGGGGAATTCTTTGCTCTCGGAGCCTGGTATGGGCCAGGTGATTACGAGGTGGCGCGCTTTCAAATCCCAGGTCATTTCACGATCGCCGGGATGCAACTGGACCATGGCAACCGGCCTGGCGCTCGATTTAATGGCGCCCAGTTGCCCGGGAACAACGCTCCTGACCTCTGCCGGATCAAGGCCGCCCACGACACAAACCACTATGTTGGTAAGCGCCGCAAGGCGAGTGTCTCGATACGTTTGTATTTCGCTTAACGAAGCCCGTTCGATGTCTCCTTGCACGGCGGCGTGCGTTCGGCCATGTCGGAACCCCTGCGCCCATGCCGCCAAGGCAAACTTGTGGGTGAAGAAATGCTGCGCGGTATAGTCGCATTCCGACTTGACATTTGGCTTCTCGGCATCAAGGTTGGCCTGGGTAAATGGCACACCCTCGAGCCAGCGTCTGTGATGCGACAGCCCTTGCTTCCAGTTGGCTATGTTTCCGTAGAAGTCGAGGCGAACATGGTCAGGAAGCGTTTCCGCATTGGCCATGGAAAGGCCCGCGGGAACAGTGGAACGAATGGCCAAATGTTCGACCAGGTGCGACCACTGCGTTTGCCCCGGGCCATCCTTCACCAGTCCCAGGGGCAGAAAGGTGAAGATGGAAACATTCGTGCTTCCAGGGAAATAAACGGACACCACGCGGATGCCATTGGAGAGCGTGCTGGAACTCGGCGGGGCAGGGCAGGGGAGTGGTGTGGCCATGTGAAGCCGTGTGAGTGTGTGGATGGTTGAAAAGAAGGGGTTATTCTGGATGGCGGCGCGGGCGGCGATGTCATTGGCATGTCTGGCGTAGGCCGCGCCGCCCAGGGCGTAATCGTGAGCGACAGCCATGCCGCCAAACGCCGCCGTCCAACCGACGGCGCACCCGCCAAGCGCGAGCAAGCCAAGAGCCAGCCCTCCCCCAAGCGAAAGGACTCCTGCAGCGGCCCCGCCCCCGAGCGCCAACACGCCGACAGCGGCGCCGCCGCCCAGACTAATGGGCGCGAGGGCAAACGTCGAGCCTAAACCAACCAATGCGCCAAACGCAGTCTCGCCAATTGCAATCCAGCCTTTGGCCGCAAGAAGCCTTCCGTTTTGCTGGAAACCCAAACGAATATGAATGAGCGGCAGACCCAGCGGCATCCAACGGCTGCGATATTCCCAGGGTGCAATGTTGGACGGCAAGGCTCCGGGCGCCGACTTTGCCGATTCCTCCTTGCGAATGCGCTGCTGGACGCGATTTCCCCATACGACGAGCACGGCAAGAATGACGCCATACGCGAGCACAACGGCAATGAACCCCACGGCGACTGGCAGCGGATGTTCTTTCCACCAATGGTGGACAGCAAAAACGAAAGCGAATACTGCCAGGCAGAATAACCCTGCCAAGCCCGAGGCGATCCACGCCATATTGATCATGAACTGCCGCTCGCGCGGCGAGCGGGTGTTTTCGATGCTCATCCTGGCGCCGAGCAACCCGCCAAGAATGCCAAGAAGAGGTCCGAAGATCGCGCCCGCGAAGCCCAAAGAGGCCGCTGCTTTGGCGGCAGCGCCGCCCTTGCTGGCCGCGGCGCCAAGGGTCGCCGCTTTGGCGGAAATCGTGAACGCCGGCAGCGCCGTTATCACCCCCAGAGTGAAGGCCTTGCCTGGCGCGGTCCGCTTCAACATGCCTTCAACCAGCGCTCTCACCTCTTCTGTCAGCAGCTTGCGTCCGCGCGAGAGCCGTTGCTTCACCGCGTCCTGGCTCAACTCCAGCTTTTCCGCAACGCTGGCCACCGATTGTTCCTCGCGATAGAAAAGGACGAGCGGTTCACGATAGATTTCGGGAATGCGGGCCAGCGAACGCCAGAGAATCACTTCTTCCTCGCGGTTGATCGCTCCCTCAGCGGGGCTGGGCCCGGCTGCGGACGTGTTTTCGAGGACCTCAAGCGGCTGGCCGGCATACGCCGGCTCGCGCGCCTGGCGGTGTGAAGCGCGGCCGATGACAGAACGGGCAATCCTGCATAACCATGGGCGCAGTTTATCCGGCTCGCGCAACTGCCGCAGTTCCTTCCAGGCAATAAGGAATGTCTCCTGTGCCAGGTCTTCGCTCTGGCACAAGTCGCCCGTGGCGCTGTAGGCGAGCGAACAAACCAGCGCTTGATAGGCCTCGACGATCCGCGCGAAGGCCTCGCGGCTGCCCGCCAGGCTTTGTGAAACCCACTCTGCGTCGTTATGTTCCATCATCGGGCTTGTTTCGGTTCATATCATGCCACCAGATATGAGACACAAAAGGCTAAAGGGGTGACAGGAAATTTGCGAGCTTAGGCGGCGGAAGTGAATAAGGGCAGCAACCTGCCCCGAAAGGACCAGTACAAGGCGTGGCAGGCGGTCGAGCGCAGTTCTGCTGGGACCACTACGTCAAGATGAGCAAGGACGAGGACAAGACGACGGCGGACAAGTGGCGCGGGGCGGCGCTGGTGCAAATCTGCAGCATCATCGTCGCCTGCCTGGGGTGAAGAGTAGCAGCTTGGCCAACGCCCAGGATGAGCCATGACGAGGAGCGCGTCAACGGCGGTTGAACCCCGGACGAACGCGACCGCGCTCCTCGTCACTGGCTCAATCTTTTGGTTGGATGCTGAGATCATTGCTGCTGCTTCAAAATGTCGGTCGAAACCGTATAGTACCGCCCGGAGCCCTTCCAAGGCAGTGGGAAGCACGGCCCACCCCCAGGCAATATGTGCCACAACACCGGTATCTGAGTGAACTGAGCGCCATCGAAGTACCGAACTGCCACGCGCCACGCTGCCTGTTGGTTGGTCATTGCAGGCACAGAAAACACAAATCTCTCCCCTGGATTCAAACCCCATGTATGAATCCTCTTTGGCGATGCTGGCATTTCTGCCGGCACCCAGCCTGCCGGCGTCGCTAACTCACAGGTGTAAATGGTCGCCCCGTTGGTCTGACCATTGAGATAAATTCTATGTTTGGCCGAGTTCTTTAGACACAGCACAGCTACGGTCTCGTTACTGCTCGGAGCGTTGGTAAAACCAAGCAGGCAGAGTCGTGGCGTGCCAGGGAGCCGAAAGAGCAACAAGGGGCCTGCCACGATGACGAGGCACAGCGGGACAAAAATGAGCAGAACTCGCCGATTCATTGCTCCCAACGTGCGGGTCACCGACGACTCACAGGCATTTGGTTTTTTGCCGCCCGGCCAGCTTGACGCTTCGCGGGTGAGGGAGAATTCGTTTGCGGTCTCGCTCATTTCCTTTCCATGCTGCCAGAGCGGGACGACGTTGTCAGCCGCAAATGTTGCCACCCTTTGTCCGACGGCAGCCAATCCGACGATGCGACGCCAGGCGCGTTCGGAGGGGCAGTTAAACCGCAGAGACGCAAAGAACGCAGAAAAGACATACGAAACCAATCTCTAAGGTCCGAAGTCGAGAGGCCGCATCACTGCGGCCGCGATCCCTGCTGCCCGTTTTTTTCACTCTCACCGGGCGAGTACAGCAGCTTGCTCACGACGGCGAAGATGTTCTCCGCCAACTGTTGCCGGCCCTCCTGGGTGAGGTGGGCCAGGTCGATGAATTTCTCGTGCGCGCCGTCGAGGCCGGCGTGGGTATCCGCCAGGCAGACCTCCGGGTGCTGCCGGGCCAATTCCGCAACCATCAACGAGTGGGCCACGTTGGCCCGCATCAGCCCGTACACCGAGGGGAAAGTGGCCTGGTAGAACCCGATGACATCCGGGTCGCTCCGGGGGTTGACTGCCATCGAGAAATTGGCCAACACCAGGCGAACGCCATTGGTCCGGCTGATCTCAATCAACTCGCGATACGACTGGGCGTACTTGGAATCCATCACCAGGGATAAACTCGGCTCATCGAAGGTCAATCTCTGGCTTTGGCCTTGGCGATAGCGCATTATCTTGAGGCGGTATTCGCAATCGGCCAATAGCTTGAGGGGCCGCTGCCTGTAAGGGGGCGGGGCTTTGCCGGAGACCGCGGGCAGCGCGCCATCCAGAAGACGGAAGCCGTTGAAACCGTGATAGGAGATGATCATGTCGGGCTTCAAGGCCAGGATTTCCGTCTGCAAGCGGTAAACGTTTTGCGCCAGGCCGTAGGCCGGGACCCCGGCATTGATGACCTCGACGGGGCGTGCGGGTTTGAGCCTTTCCCGGATCATCTGCTCGAGCAGCTCCGGCCACGTTTTGTCTGCCGGCTTCAACGTGACACCAAACGTAGTGGACTCCCCCAGGGCCACGATGTGGTAGGCGGCGCCCTTTTGGCGGGGGATTTCCTTTCCGCGGAAGCCTGTCGAGTTGATGCGAATCCGGCTCTGAAACAGGGTCCCTTCACTGCCCGGCCGGAGCCTGAAGGGCAAGGGGCCCTGGCGCGGCCCCATCACGATACTTCCCATGAACGAATCCCACTGATCCAGGTAATATCTCCACCAGTGAGCGAAGGCGGCCGGGTCCTTCTTTGCCGAGGCGTAGGAATAGTAGTTCCTGCCTGTGCCGGGGCGCGCATCCAGCCGGTAGGCGGGGCGGATAAAGAGGTCCGCCACCGGCAGGCCGATGGCGATGAGCACCAGCGTATTGATGAGCAGGATGCCGATTGGCGGAACCCGAAACCATAGCTTGCAGAGGATCAACCAGGCGACGTTGAGCAGCAACCCCATATAGAAGGCGCCGGCCACATTGAGCGAGTAAGAATCAACCAGCCAGAGCAACGCGCCGCACGCGACCCAAACCATTCCCAGGGCTTTCCATCCCGTCTTGAGCGGCGAAACCGGAAGACGAAAACCCACTGGGAGGATGGCCGCCGCGAGGAGCCAGGCCATCACGGAATAATAAGTGTCCGACAGACTCGCGATGTGCTGCCTTGCCAGCAGCAGGCTCGTTGGAATTGCCAGAGTGCATGCCCAGGCAAAAAGGAGGGCCAGCTTTCCGACCGCATCCCGGCGGGCCGGCGGCGTGAGACTGACCGCGATCGTGCTGGCGCCCAGCACTCCCAACGCGGCGGTGCCGGGCCACGGTGTTCTGATCCAGACACCCATCACAATGGCGCAAGCCATTGACAGGGCCTGCCAGATAAAGAGCACCAAGGCGCCGCGGTTCATTTTGTTATACACGGCGGCAGGCTGTCGCAACCCGAAGGGTTGCCAGACGGTAGCCGGGGGTCGCAGCGTAGCGGCGACCCCCGGTCGACGGCGCCAATGGTCATGCACCCCGGAGCGGGTGCCAGATACGCACGTGGGCGGCTGGCGTCAGCCCCCTTCTGGCATCCCTTCGGGATGCGGATGCATGCGGCTGGACCGGGGGTCTCGCTACGCTTCGACCCCCGGCTACCGTCTTTCATCCCTTCGGGATGAACGTCACCCAAAATCCTTCCCACCATGTTACCCTGGGCTGGAATGTTGGGCGATTTCAGCGCGGACTCCATAGACGGCCAGGGCGCAGCGCAGGATCTCAGGCCGTCGCTTCGGCGCCTGCCGGACGCTGGCAGTTTTCATGCGGCCAAGATGCCCTAAAGGCGCAGGCATGGCAAGGTTCCCCAGGAAACGGGGGCCACTTCCAAGCCTCCCATCAAAGGCCCCCAGACCGCGGCATTCTGCATTCTTCGCGTTCTGGAATTGTCCGTTCAAAATTCTCTGTAACCTTTCAGGCGTTTTGCTTCTGGTAATAAATGGATATGAAAACTGCGCTTTTTATTGAAGGAAATGGGAGGACATGGCGGTCCACTTCATCCGCGGCACTTTTGGGCATCCTCATCCGCGGCCCCGTTTTCAACTGAATCGAAAATATGAAAGGACTGAGCATGAAAAACCTTCGTCCGCAACCGGCATCGGCTCGAGGCAGGGCGCCTGCGGCGGCGCGCGCGGGCAGCCTGGCCTTCACCCTCATCGAGTTGCTCGTGGTCATCGCCGTCATCGCCATCCTGGCCAGCTTGCTGCTTCCGGCCCTCAGCCGGGCCAAGACCAAGGCCTACGCTCTGAAGTGCAAGAGCAACCTGCGCCAATGGGCTCTGGCGCTTCAAATGTACGTGGACAACAATAATCAGAAATATCCGTATCTCATCATGATTTCGAATCGGACAAACTTCTCGTTAGGCCAGGATTGGGAGCAATTGTTGCAACCATACGCCATCACGTGGACCGAGCGTGCATTCCACTGTCCTGGTTACAAGGCGTTCATTGGAACGACAAATTGGCCGGTGACCTGGGCCAGCGGAGGCGGAGTGGAATATGGCTGGGTGAGCAGCTACGGCTATAATAGTGCCGGGACGTTCTGCTGGTATTTCTCAGGGAAAGATCTGCGATTGGGCTTGGGCGAAGTATGCTTCGCGGCAGAGATTAGCAGGATTCCACCCGTTTCAGCGGGGCAAATCAAAGCCCCGAGCCAGATGATTGCCATCGGCGACTCGAGATTGGATCGCAGCCCTGGCGACGGACCAGGGGATCAAGGTTTAGGGTTGGCTCAGTTGATTTGCGGCTCCTTTTCCGGCAATTTCCCCTATCCTCCACGACACGGGAAGAACTACAACGTGGTCTTTTGTGACGCGCACGTGGAGGGGATGAACCCGGCAATTCTGTTCAATCCCACCAATACCGCCCCGATGTGGAACAGCGACAACCAGCCCCATCCTGAGAGTTGGTGAGCTTTCGCAACCGCCTGGGCGAGGGCAAGCCGTTTGTCCGGCTGGAAAGACCAACACCGGGCGCAGTCCCTTGGAGGGAGAGGCCCGGGGCAAGGTCAAAGGTTACGGAGAAACTCCCTTGGCGTGACGATGCCGATGCCGAAGGGTTTGTCCAGCGCCAACAGGTCCTTGTCCTTGGTGACGATGAACTGGGCGCGGCTGGCCAAGGCACAGGCGAGAAACGGATCGTCCTTGGCATCTCGACTGCGCGGTTTGCCCAACGGCGCAGGTTCCACCAAGAGCGCTACGCGCTCAATCCAGTCCAGCAATGGGGTGGGGTCTCGGTCGGGGCATTCTCGGCGTCCAATCCGAACCGCTAAAGCGCAATACTCGCGCAGGATGACCTCTGTGACCGCCAGACGGCACTTCCGTCGCGCCAGAAGCACAAAACAACGACGATCTTCACTCTTCGGCCAGAACGCCGCCGAAACGACGACGTTCGTGTCCAGGACGATGATCACACCTTGCGCCCCCGCTGCTCCACCCGGTATTTCTTTATCTCCTCCCGGATGCGGGCCTCGTCCCCGGCAGCGATGGACCTGGTACGCCGTCCTTTGTCGAGCATCTTGAACACGGCTGCCAACTCGGCCTGGGTTGGCTCCGGCACCGGCGCGGCGTAGAAACCGTTGCCGACCTCGGTTATCCGCAAGGCGGTTCCCGGCCGGATGCTCTTGCGCTCGCACATCGCTTTGGGCAGCACTACTTGGCGCTTGGTGGTCACTGTGATCGTCGTCGTCACATGTGTAAGATTATCCTACGCTACCCTTGGGTCAAGTTCAGGCGCTCATCACCACTCCGCCAGGCTTGTAACCCTGGGCGGGTCCGGCGCGCGGCTCTCCGTACCAGGCAACGGGACAAGGCGGACGGCGAGCCGGCATTCGGTGACGCCGGCCAGGTGGATAGCCAGCTTGCGAATCTCTTGATTCCTGGCCTGGCCCTCCGGATGGGGCGAGCCGGGCAGCGGTTGGGCATCGTGGATTTCAAAGGCGGCCTGGGCGGGGGAGAGGAGTTCGGCGCGGAGTTGCACGCCTGCTTGCCGGAGGGTGGCGGCGCGTCCGTCGTTCTCGATGACGATGCTGGCGGGGGTATGCATGAACCACCAGAGCTCGGCCGGTTGGGCGGCCTGAATCTCGTCCTGGACGACGAGCTGGCTGCGGTCCAGCAAGGCGATGCCGCGCCAGACTTTGCGCGCGCTCTTGTCATAAGCCGAACTGAGGTCGGCTATCGCGAAGGCCTTGGCGGGGTTGGACTCGAAGCGAATCAGCGGGGCGGCGGCGGAAGGGTTTTGGTCCGGGCCTGGGCCGGGATTGAGCACGAGAGTGTTTTGGCCTTCGGCCCGCAGGCGGTAGTACTCCCAGCGCTGGCCGCCGAAATAGCCGGGCAGGTTGTAATTGTCGGCCCCCAGGTTGATGGCCCATCGCGCCCCCAGGGCGTCGAAGACGAAGCCGCCCAGGTCCAGGTGGCTGTGATTGGCTTGATTGTCGCCGCCTTTGAATCCGACGAAGAGGGCCTTTGGGTTTTCCCATTCACTGCGCAAGACGGCGACTTCGGCGCCACGGAAATGCTTGTCCAGGGGCAGTCCGGCAGCAGCGGGTCCGGCGCCGGTGGAATCGCCCCAGAGCAGGTCCAGGGGGGCGGGGGCGGCATCGTGGCGCTCGAACCAGGCGTACACCGGTTGGCTGAATCGCCGGGCCAGCCAGAACATCTGCGGGGCGCGAATGGCCTGGTCACCCCCATCCGCATAGTTGAAGGTGCGCCCCAAGGGGCCGGTCAGGTAAATTGGGAACAAGCCCGTCTGGCCGAACCCGCTGAATTGGGACAACCCGAAATCGGCGCCAAGGGCAGTTTGGAGAGCGGCGAGAAACAAGACGTTGTAGGAGGTGGCGTAGTTCCAGTAGCCTGGGCCTTCCTTCCAGGCGCCGTCGGGCGCGAACTCAGCCATGGCCAGTTGCAGAGAATTGAGGGCTGCTTCCAGGATTTCGCCCGCCAGCCCCGGTTCGTCCTCCCCCAGGGCCAGCGCGCCCATGCCGATGCCTCCGTTGCAGACCTGGTTCCAATTATGGCGGGCCTGCGTCCACCAACCGCGGGCGCGATAAAGCCCGAGGGCGGGTTTAAGCCCCTTTTCCACCATGGCCTGGCGCAAGAGGGCGCGTTGTGCCGGGGTCCAGGAGTCGTAAAACCAGTCGTAGGCAATGGCAAAGGCGTGGGTCATCTCAGCGGTGTCCAGGAAGTGACGCGTGTTCCAATCGGGGAAGTGCGCGGCAGCGTCCAACTCCTGCCAGGCGCGCTGGGTGTAGGCCGGCTTGCCCTCGAGGCGGTAGAGCAGTCCCAGGACATAGACCCGGTTGACCACCCGGCGGCTGGTGTCCAGGAGCCGCAATCCGTCCGGGATCTCGTAGCGCGATGGCGCGGCGGCCATGAGGTCCTGTGCCCGTTGGCGCAACTTGTTCCGCCAGGACTCGAGCGCCGGGTCGGCGGCGATGCGCCGCGTTAACTGGGCAAAGTCGTTCGAGGAGGCCAGCAGCCGCGGATGGCCCTTGTGGAGCCGGGCCAAAAGCTCCGCTGCGGGCGGAATCGGCACGAGCGGTTGGGCGGCTTGCCCCGCCGGCAATGCCATGGCGGAGCACAGGAGCAGGAGCCAGATCCCCAGCTTGAGGAATACGCGTCGATTCATGCGGCCAGCAAACAGCAAGGAGCGAATTTTGCCAGCAAAAACTCTCTATTTTATTGACAGCCTGCCGCGCAAAAGCGCAAAAAGGAGCGCACTGTGACAGCTACAGGGACATGGCGCCCCTTTTCGGCCCAAATAATCGCGGCCTTGCGCATCGCCCGCCTCATCGGCGCCGGCGGGGCCGCTCTGTTGCCTGGATACCATTACCGTAACTCCCGAAAGGAACACCCACTCATGAAACTCAATCAGCAGCCCCGCAGCCGGTTTGACCTGGCTTGGGCCTCCTTGGCCGTTTTTCTGCTCGCGTTGGCTGCTCCCGCCCACTCGCAAACCGCCGACTCGTTCAATCCGGGAGCCAACAGCAACGTATGGGCATTGGCCGTCCAGACCAATGGGAATGTCCTGGTGGGGGGTGACTTTACGAGCATCGCCGCGCAAGGCACCAATTACCTGGCGCGGCTAAACCCAGCCGGATCCTCCGACGCCAGGTTCACCGGGTCCGCGGACGGCGAGGTGGCATGCATCGCCGTTCAGCCCGATGGCAAGATACTGGTCGGAGGCTCTTTCGGCACCCTTTCCGGCGCGTCCTGCACCAATATCGGACGGCTCAACATGAACGGCTCCTTCGACACCAACTTCGTTGCGGCTGCCGGCGGCTCGGTGGAATGCCTGGCGGTGGATGAGGACGGCTCGATCCTGTGCGCCGGTAGTTTTACCTCCCTCAACGGTCAACCCTACAGCAGCCTGGGCCGACTCCTGCCCGGCGGCCTGCTGGACACCAACTTCGCTCCCAATCCCGACCAGACTGTCAATGCCTTGGCGGTGCAACCTGACGGCAAGATCCTGGTGGGCGGCAACTTCACGATGTTGGCTGGGCAGAGTTGCGCCTGGCTGGGCCGGCTCAACCCCAACGGCTCTCTGGACACGAGCTTCACCCCGGCTGTGGATGCCTCCATAACCACCCTGGCGGTGCAGGCCGATGGCAAGATCGTCGTCGGAGGTTCCTTTAGCACGCTGGACGGCCAGCCCTGCCACTACCTTGGACGGCTCAATGCCAACGGCAGCCTGGATGCCTCGTTCAATCCCAACCCCGATTCTCCGCCCTCCAGCGTGGTCTTGCAGGCGGACGGCAGCATTATCGTAGGTGGGGGTTTCCGGAACCTGGGAGGGCAGCAATGCAGGTACATCGGGCGTCTGACGACGGCCGGCGTCCTGGACATTACTTTTCTCTCGAGCGCGAATGCCGCCGTCGGCGCACTTGCCATTCAGGCCGATGGCAAGGTCCTTGTTGGAGGCACTTTCACAACCCTGGCCGGACAGACCCGCCATTACGTTGGCCGCCTGAATAACCCGGATTCGCCGACCCAGAGCCTCTCCTCGGATGGTTCGAGCATCACCTGGCTTCGAGGAGGGGGCAATCCGGAGCTTTGGCGCACGACCTTCGAGGTCTCTCAGGATGGCGTGACCTGGACCAACCTGGGCGCCGGCGCGCGCACCGCCGGCGGCTGGACTCTGGCTAACATCGCTGTGCCGCCTAAGTCTATGCTCCGCGCGCGCGGCTTCGTTGCGGGTGGACTCTTCAATGGTTCAGGCTGGTTTGTGGAAGCCGATGCAACCCCGCCGACACTGGTAAGCTCACCCACCAGCTTGACCAATCTTGCGGGCACCTCGGCGACCTTCACCGCGCAGGCCTCGGGCACACCGGTTTTGTCTTACGCCTGGCGCAGAACGACCGTCACAGGGACCTTCACCTTGAGCGATGGCGGGAACGTCTCCGGCTCTGCCACGCCGACCCTCTCGTTGACGAACCTGACCGGACTCGACAGCGGCGCCTATACGGCCGTCATCAGCAATCCTTTCGGCTCCGTTACTAGCGCCGTCGCCCACCTCACGGTCCTGGACCCGTATATCTCCAAGCAGCCCGTTGGCAGCACCAACCCGGCCGGCAGCGCAGTTTCGTTCAGCGTGTCAGCCGCCGGCGCTCCGCCGATCACTTATCAGTGGCTCAAGAACGGGACTAACCTGATGCAGGGTGGCCACCTCTCCGGCGTGGCCTCCTCGATACTGAACCTGACCGGGGTCCAGGGCGGCGATGCCGGGGCCTATACGGTGCTGGTGACCGACCCCTACGGCCACGTGCTTAGCGCCGCCGCCAACCTGGCGGTAGTTGATCCCTTCATCACCAATCAGCCCGCCAGTCTGCAGGTCGATGCCGGCCAACCCGCCGTCTTTGACGTCGGCGTCGCCGGCACTGCGCCCCTCGTTTACCAGTGGCGCAAGGACGGCACCAATATCGCCGGCGCAACCGATGTTACCTTGTCCCTGCCCAGCGTTCAAAGGACGGATATTGCCAGTTATGACGTGGTCATCACCAACCACTTCGGCAAGACGACCAGCTCGCTCGCTTCCCTCACCGTAAACCTGGTCCTTGTTGATTCCTGGAACCCGGGGGCGGACAATTCCGTATTGGCCTTCGCACAGCAGAGCGACGGCAAGATCCTGGTCGGGGGCGGCTTCGGGTTTTTGAGCGGCCAGCCGCGGCTGGGCCTTGGGCGCCTAAACACGGATGGCTCGCTGGACGGCTCGTTCAATCCAGGGGCGGGCAACGAGGTCAATGCCCTGGCATTGCAAACAGACGACAAAATACTGGTCGGGGGCCAGTTCACCTCCCTGGCGGGTCAGTCATGCAATTTTCTCGGGAGGCTCAACACAGATGCCGCGCTGGATAGCACATTCAACCCGGCTCTCAACGGCAGGGCGCTGGCGTTGTCCATCCAGGCGGACGGGAAGATCCTGGTCGGAGGCGAGTTTACCACCGTCGGCGGACAACCCCGCCCCTACCTGGCCCGGCTCAATTCCGACGGCACGCTCGACGCGGCCTTCGCTCCCGCGCCGGATAACGCGGTGCTGGCCCTGGCGATCCAGCCCGATGGCAAGATCCTGGCAGGCGGCGTCTTCACCGGGCTGGGCGGACGGCCGTGCTCCTGCATCTGCCGGCTCAACGCGGACGGCACGCTGGATTCCTCCTTCAATTCCGGGGCCAACAGTTGGGTGTACTGCCTGGCCTTGCAGCCTGACGGCAGAATCCTGGCAGGCGGTGTCTTCACGGTGCTGGACGGACAGACCCGTTGGTGCATCGGCCGGCTCAATGCGGACGGCAGCCTGGACGCCACTTTCAATCCCAACGCCAAGGTGTCGCTCTCGCCTTATCTGGTTTATTGCCTGGGCTTGCAGGCGGACGGAAAGGTGCTGGTGGGGGGCAGTTTCACCACTGTGGGCCCGGAGCCGCGCAAAAACCTGTGCCGGCTTAATCCGGACGGCTCCCTCGACGAAACGTTCAACCCGGGAGCCGATGGCCAAGTCTCTGTTCTGGCGCTGCAGACCGATGGCTCCGTCGTGGCCGGCGGCTCCTTCGCCACCTTGGGCGGCCAGGCCCGCTCCCAGCTCGGCCGGTTGATTCCGACCGATCCCGCCATCGACTTCCTTTCCTTCGATGGCGCCACGATTACCTGGCAGCGCGGGGGCACCAGCCCGGAGGTATGGCTTCCCACTTTCCAGACTTATATCCAGGGCTCAGGTTGGATCGATCTCGGCGCCGTCCAGCGCATCACTAACGGCTGGCAATTGACCGGCCTGGGCTTGGACCCCGACGCCCTGATCCTTGCTCAAGCCTATGTTGCAGGCTCCGGCCCCTCCTGCTGGTTCGTCGAGCAGTCTCTGCCCTTAATACCCTTAAGCCCGCCCACCATCGTCCGCGATGCCAGTTTCGGTTTCCAGGCAAACCAGTTCGGCTTCAACATCTCCGGCACCATCGGCCAAAGTGTAGTTATCGAGGCCTCGACCAACCTGGTGAATTGGACGAGCCTGACTAACTTCATTCTGGGCTCGGGTCCGTTCTTCTTCAGCGACCCCAATGCATCGGAGTTCCCGACCCGGTTCTACCGCGTCACGGGGCAGTAGGGCTCGTGCGAAAGCGCATTCCCGGATCTCGGTGCCTGGGGTGGAACGTGGAGCGTGAAGCGTCAGAGCGTGGAGCGTGGTAGTTGTTACGATGCTCTCGCGCTCCACGCTTTACGCTCCCACGCTCTGACGCTCTACGCTCCTCACGCTCCACGCTCTCACGCTCCCACGCTCCCACGATCTTCCCGCCGGGGGTCATCGGGAAACCAGGTTTGTTCAGGAGGGGGCAGGGGAGCGGGGGGCCAGTCAATCGCGCGGTCCACGACCTGCCGCATGCGCTCGAACCACCACCGGGCCCGGCTTAGGTGCCGCTGGCGCCGGCTCTGGGGACGGCATCCGCGGGCGTTGGCGAGGCTCAGTTCCAGTTGTCCATTGATCATATTCGGCCTTTCTTTTTTTGATCAATGTAAACGGGGGGGTGGGTCAAAGGCTGTCCAACCCCCAAAGATTCTTCAAAAATCTTTGTAACCTTTCGGGCCTTTTGCTTCTGGTAAGAGGTGGACACATTATGAAATCGCAACAGGACCTTCAAAATGCAGCGGGCCACGCGGGCCGCCCAGGCCAAAACCGGCCCTCCCGGCACGCATTTACTCTCATCGAGTTGCTGGTGGTCATCGCCATCATTGCCATTCTCGCTGCGCTATTGCTTCCCCTTCTGAGTCGAGCGAAATCGGCGGCGGATTCCATCGCCTGCCGCAGCAACCTGCACCAGATCATGTTGGGCATCACCATGTACGCGCAGCATGGCGGCACTTACCCCGACGAAGGTGCGTGGCTTCCTTCCGAGCTTCAGCCTTTTGTGCCGTCAGCGTGGCCAGGCAACAATTACACCAACCAAAACGGGGGTGCGGCCTTGTACCTCGGTCCGGGTTCCGGTGTCTATGCCTGTCCGGGCTATAATCGCGTGCGGGGCCAGTTTTTGAGTATTCCTTCGTCAAATGACTCCACCATTCCCGTCTCGTTTAAAGACGTGTATGGAAGCTACGGCTACAATGATTGGGGGTTTTGGATGGGGGAGGGGGCGGTCCTGGCGAAGGATATCCCCTTCGGGCTGGGTCTTGCCGCCGTGACGGGCTATAAGGACATTCCGCCCTATACGAACATTCCGCCAGCCAATGAAAACTCGGTGGCCGTGCCGAGCGACATGATTGCGACGGCTGATGCGTTCTTCTGGCCGCCCAACTATGACCCCATTGTGCTGCCACCACCCATCTCCGGTGTCCCGAGCGGAATGGCGAACTTGCAAGAAGTTTTCCAGACGGAGGTCCAAGGGGAGATTATGGGTGGGCTCGGTGTGTGGGCCAATCCGCTTGCTCAGGCGTACGGGCGGCGCCATGGCGGGCGGTGGAATGTCGGGTTTTTGGACGCGCACGTCGAGAACCTGCGGGCGAAAAGCCTTTTTGACGCAAGCAATCCCAATGTGGCCCGGCGGTGGAACCGAGACCATCAGCCGCATAATGATCACTGGAAACCCTGATCTTACGCCGATTCAACTTCGGCTGCGGCCGCGCCGCGCATGCCCAGGAGGGTGACGACTACCGCGCTCAAGGAGGCGAGGGTGGCGGCGCTCCAGGCATGGCGGGTGATGGCGGCTGTCGCGAAGAGCAGGTTCGCGAGCACCCATATCCCCAGCGGATACCTGTCGGGAGGAAGGCTCACCCGCCTCTTGTTGATGAGCGAGGGGGTGGCAAACACCAGGATAAAAAGGGCCGTGACCGCCTGGGCCGCGAGGCCAGCGCAGGGCGTCGCGCGCCAATCGGCCGCGCGGCTGCGGCCCTGCCAGGGCCAGGCATGCCCGACGCAGGAGGCGAAGGGCTGGAACGCCAGGTTGAACAGCACAACCAGCAGGACCGTCAGGCCGATGACCTGGAAACCGTAGGTGAAGGACGCGCGGCGGGGGCGCAAAATTAGCCTGGCGACCCCGCGCGAGGTCAACAGCACCAGCAACCAGAGCGCCGCTGCCCACGGCAGCCAGGCAAGCATCTGGCTGTCGGAACGTCCAGGCCCGGTGATTGGCCCGAGTGGAATTCCTGAGCGCGCCCCAACAATCAGGGCAAGGGCCGCAAGGGACAGAATAATGGCCGAAGCCAGGGCCACGTTCTGGCCTGGCACCTGCCTGGCCTGGGCGGCCAGCGCCCCGGCCGCAGCCAGGAGCAGCAGCAGGGCTTCAGGCCACCAGGCATCGCCCAGGGGCGGATGCGGCAGCCATAGCCGAATCCATACCAGAGCAAATTGGGCCAGCAAAAGTCCCAGCAAGAGTCCCGGGACTAACCGCGCTCGATTCATCGCGCGATAACCTGCCCCGATTGAGAGCAGGATGCCCTATGATTGAAACATTTCAATTGCGATTTGTTTCGGCGCCGCCCACCGGCATCGGCACGTTCATGCCTACGGCCCGTTCGAGCCTCGAGCGGGCCACCGAGTAGTCGTGGAGCGCCTGGATTTCGGTGGTGCGGGCTTCAGTCAGGGCGGTCTGGGCGCTGAGCACGTCGAGTTGGGTGCCTGTGCCGGCATCGTATCGGGACCTGGCCAGGCGCAGGGCCTCCTCGGCCTCCTCGACCACCTTCTTTTGGGACTCGAGGACATCCTGGGCCTCGATGAAATTCGAGCGGGCAGTCCGGACCTCCAGTTCGATGCGCCGCCCGGTGTCATCGACATCGATGCCGGCCCGGTCATAGCGGGCGGTGGCCTCTTTGACGCGGCCGCGGGTGAGGAACCCGTCGAAGATGTTCCAGGTCACCTGGACGCCGGTAATCCAGCCGTTGAGACCATAGCCGAGATCGGAATGGAGGATGGAGTTGTGGACATCATAGCCGGCGAAGGCCTCGACGGCCGGCTTGTAACCGGCCTTGGCGCTGACGATGTCCTCAGCGCGCAGGGCCCGGGCCTTGCGAAGGGAGCCTAGCTCGGGGCGTCGCTCCAGGGCCAGGGCAATCGCGTGGGCCAGGTCGAGCGGGTAAGGTTCGGCCTGGAGCTTGCCCGAGAGGTTGAGGGGAATGTCCTCGAAGGATTCCTTGGGCACGTTGAACCCGAGGAGATTAGCCAGGTTGTTCTTGGCGATGCGGAAGCTGTTTCGGGCGCGAATCAACTTGGGCCGCGCATTGGCCAATTCGACATCCGCCCGAAGCACGTTGAAGCGGGGCACCGTTCCGGCCTCGAACCGGCGCCGGGTGTCGCTCAGTTCCTGGGTCAGCAGCTCCACCGAGGCCTCTTGTACTGTGATTTGCTGCTCGGCCAGGAGCGTGTCGTCATAAGCGATCTCCACGTCCAGCACCGTGTCGGCAACGGCCGCCTGGTAATTCAATCCCGACTGTTGCCTGGTCAAACGGGCCACGCGCAAGGCCGAAAGCATCCGGCCGCCTTCGTAAATGGACTGCACCAGCCGGATTTGGGAGGTCCAGTTTTCGTCGACGCCAAAATGGATGCCGCCAGAGAAGCCGGGGATGTTCGTCGGAAAGGAGAAGGAATCCACGTCCGTGGGCTGCAATGCATTGAAGCTGCCGGTCACGCCCACCTTGGGCAGGACCACGGCGCGGGTCTGAATGATGACGCCCTGGGCGGCCTCGAGGTCTTTCCTGGCCCGCAAGATGTTGGGGTTCTGCTGGAGCGCCAGGTCCAGGGCGTCGGCCAGGGAAAGGGGCTGGGTGATGAATTGGTGGGGAGCCGAGGACAGGGCGGCCTGGGCGGAGCCGGCCAGCCAGAGGGGCAGCAGGAGCAACGCACTGGCCCGGCCTATAAGCCCAGGCCCCTGGCCGGCATCGGGCTTGGCAGCGGAGCCGGGGCCGGCGTCCTGCGGACCGGGCTGTTCAACTTCTGGTTCCCGCTCCGGGCACACATACATGAACACGCTCCGGGCGCCGGATTCGTTGGTGCCCATCAGGTCCATGTACATCTTCACCAACTCCTGCTCTTCCCTTTCAGCGTCTGTCGGTTGGGGATTCATCGAGGTTCGGGGTTCTGCAAGTAGTACTTCTCGGTGTATTGGCGGACCATGCGGGCGGTGGTAAACTGCGGGACCAGGGTGACCATGGCGCGGCGGATTCGTTGAATCCACTGGCGGGGAATGCCCTGGGCATCGCGCTGGTAGAACAGCGGAATCACTTCCTCGGTCAGCACCTTGTAGAGGCTGGCGCTGTCGGCGCGGTCCTGTTCCTCGACCGAGCTGCTGTGGGAATCCTCGCCGATGGCGAAGCCGTTGGTGCCGTCGTAGCCTTCGCGCCACCAGCCATCGAGGATGCTCAGATTGAGGCAGCCATGGGCGCCGGCCTTCATGCCGCTGGTGCCCGAGGCCTCCAGCGGACGGCGGGGCGTATTGAGCCAAACATCGCAGCCGGAGGCCATCTGGCGCGCCACGTGGACATCATAGTTCTCAAGAAACACCAAATGCCCTTGCAGGTCGCTGTACTTGCTGAGGTGAATGATGTGCTGGATGTACCGCTTGCCCTCATCGTCGCGCGGATGGGCCTTGCCTGCAAAGATGAATTGGATTGGCCGATCCGGGTCCCGGGCCAGGCGCACGATGTTCTTGAATTGCTGGAAAATGAGCGGCGCCCGCTTGTAAGTGGCGAACCGGCGGGCGAACCCGATCGTCAGGGCGTCCGGATTGAGCAGTTGGTCGAAGGCGATGAAATCCCCGGCCGTCAGGCGCTGTCCCTGGATGAGCAGGCGCCGCCGGGCAAATTCGATCAGCTCGCGGCGCAGTTTGTAGCGCAGCGCCCAAAGCTCCTCGTCCGAGATGAACTCCGGGTCGGCCAGGCGCTGCCAGAACTCCGGGGAGTTGATGCGGCTAATCCAGTCTGCGGCCGGTGCCGCCTGCTCAGAGAGCGGCTCTCCGCCACTCGGCCCGGAACTCCCTTCGAGCTTGGCCCGCCAGAGCCGGCGCACGGTCCCCTTCATCCAGCCGAGCAAGTGGACTCCGTTGGTGATGTGCCCGATGGGGACCTGCTCGACGGGCCTGTCCGGATAGAGGCAATGCCACATGTGGCGGCTCACCCGCCCGTGCAACTCGCTCACGGCATTGGCGGCGCGCGAGAGCTTCAATGCCAGCACAGTCATGCAAAATGGCTCTTTCGAGTCTTGCGGGTTGACCCGGCCCAGCTTCATCACCTCGGCAAATGGCACCGCCAATTGAGTGCGATACCGGGGCATGGCATAATCCATGAGATCCGCGCTGAAGCGGTCATGCCCCGCCTCGACCGGGGTGTGCGTGGTGAAAATGCACTCGGCGCGAGTCCGTTCGAGGGCTTCCTGGAAGCTCCTGCCCGCCGCCATTTTCTCCCGGATGAGTTCGAGGGTGAGAAACGCGGCGTGGCCTTCGTTCATGTGGAAGACCGAAGGACTAAGCCCCAGCGCCCGCAGCAACCTCACCCCCCCGATGCCCAGCAACACCTCCTGCATAATCCGGGTCGTGCTGTCCCCTCCATATACCCGCAAGGTCAGGTCCCGGAAATGCTGCTCGTTTTCCGGGCGATTGGTGTCCAGCAAATAGACCGCCACCCGCCCCACGTTTGCGCGCCAGGCCTGGAAGGCCACCCGGCTCATCCCAATCTCCACGGCGCACACCACCGGCTTGCCTTCCCCATCCAGCACCGGCTCCAGCGGCAGGTTCTTCGGGTTCAAAAGCGTGTAATACTCGGTCTGCCAATTGTTCGCATCGATCGCCTGCTGAAAATAGCCTTCCCGGTAAAACAGGCTCACGCCCACAAAACCAAGCCCCAGGTCGCTGGCCGACTTGGCATGGTCCCCCGCCAGGATGCCCAGGCCCCCCGCCGCGATCGGCAGCGTCTCATGGAAGCCGAATTCGGCCGAGAAGTAGGCCACAGGGTTCGTCCGCAGCTCGGGCGCGTGCTCCTGTCCCCAGGTCTTGTTGTCGTTCATGTAGGCCTCGAACCCCTTGAGCACCTCCTGTACCTGCCCCATGAAACCGGGGTCCTGCAGCCTCACCCGCAATTCATAGTCCGAAACCTCATGCAGAATCGCCACGGCGTTATGGTACAAATTCTGCCATCCGCGCGGCGAAAGCTCCTGGAAAACCTCCTGCGCCCCCTGGTCCCACGTCCACCAGAGGTTCCTGGCCAGTTTGTTTAGCCCCACCGCCAATTCCGCCAACTCTTCGTTTCTCAAAGGCTTGCTCATCATACCCTTTCAAACCAAAACGACTCTCATTGCGCTTCCAGATTAGTCGGGCGGCAGCAAAATGGCGACACATTTGTTGCGCCCGCAATTGAATTGACATCATGGTTTTGCGCTGCCAGTCTTGGCCGATGCGCTACCGATTGGTTTGCTTGAGCGCGCTGCTGCTCTGTCTGTCGCTCTCTTTGACATCCACCCTTAGCCTCAGGGCCGCGTTGCCGCCGGCATGGAGCGACGCGGACATCAGCTCTCCGGCCCTGGCCGGCTCCGCCTCCTTCACCAACGGCCTCTGGACGCTCTCCGGCAGCGGGGCCGACATTTGCAGTTCCGACCAGTTCAACTTCGCCTTCAGGCCGGTGACGGGCGACGGCACAGTGGTTGCCCAGGTTCAGAGCGTCCAGAACGTTCCCGGCGCCCAGGCCGGGGTCATGTACCGCAACGACACGGGCTCCGGAGGCCTTGAGGCTGCCGTGCTCGCCATTGCCGGAAACGGGGTCAGTTTCCAGTGGCGCAGCACGCCCGCCTCGCCCTGCTCTTACCAGCAGGTCCTGGGCATCACCAACCTCGCCCCGCCGTTGTGGGTGAGCCTGGTCCGTTCCGGGACGAACTTCAGCGGCTATTGGAGCACCGACAACACAAATTGGTCGCAAATCGGCTCAACCCAGAGCGTGCCCCTGAACCCGAACGCGCTCGCCGGCCTGGCCGTCTGCGCTGATAACAACGCGGCCCTGGCTACGGCCACTTTCAGCGGAGTGAGCCTGCCGCCGCCCGTCTTTGGAGTTTATCGCGAGCTTTGGACCAACCTCACCTCGAGCCTCGGCAACACGCTCGACGCCCTCACCAACAACGCCAATAATCCGGACTGGCCCGATAATCCCGACCCGGACTTCACCGCTATTTACAGCGGTTTCCAGACCGAGAGCGACACGGGGATGAGTTGGTACGGACAGCGGCTGCGGGCCTTTGCCGTGCCGCCGTTGGCGGGGAGTTACACCTTCTGGATCGCCAGCGGCGGCGCCTCCCAGTTGCTGCTCAGCACCGATGAAAGGCCCGCTCTGGCCGCCCCCATTGCCTGGGTCAACAACGGTTCGGCCAGCCCCCGGGAGTGGACCCTCGAGACCAACCAGCAGTCGGCCCCGATTCTTCTGCAGGCCGGTCAGCGCTACTACCTCGAGGCGCGCGCACTGGAGGGCGCAGGCCCCGACAACCTCGCCGTGCGCTGGCTCCTGCCCACCGGGACAATCGAAGAGCCGATGACCGCCTGGAGCGCGGCCGGCACCCGGCTGGTGCCCTGTTCTGGCGTCGACAGCCCCCCAGGCATTTACCAGCAACCCGTCAGGATCATCATTCCCGACGGTGACGATGCGCTGTTCACTGTGCTCCTCACCAACCAGGCGACCGTCGCCTATCAATGGCTGGTCAACGGGACCAACTTGAGCGGGCCCGGCGCGCTGAGCGCCGCTTATCTTCTCACCAATGCCAATGCCCTGGTGGACACCAACCAGTTCTATAGTTGCGTGGTTTCAAACGCCCTGGGGACCCTCACCAGCGCCGTCGCGCAGTTGACGGTGGTGCCGGTCACCAATCCGCCAACCGTGGTGCAGGCGGCTTATCTCAACGCGACCAACATCCAGATCCTGTTTTCCGAGGCGCTCGAGTCGGCCAGCGCGACCAACCAGGCCAACTATGTGTTCACCAACGGCCTGCCCATCGACAGCGTCCTCTTGAGCACGGACGCGGTGACGGTCACCCTCATCACCGCCCCGCTCGAACTGGGAAGCAACTACGTTATCGTCCTCAATGGCATTCGTGAACGGTCCAACGAGCACCTGCCCATCGCAGCCGATACTACGCTGGTCGTGACGGCATCGCCCTACACTATTCTGGGCGTGGGCAACCCGGCGCCTGCCGCAACCCTGGTGGGCGATGCGGGAGGATATGACATCGGGGGCGGCGGCAACGCCATCGGCGGCGCGACCGATCAATTCCAGTTCGCCTATCAAACCCAGAATGGCGACTTCGATGTCCAGGTGCGCCTGGCCGGGATGGTTCCTACCGATGTCTGGGCCCGGGCGGGCCTGATGGCGCGCGAGTCCCTCTTGCCCTCGGGCCGTTTTGCCGCCGCCCTGGCCTCTCCAGCCATGGTTGGCTCTTGCTTTGAATGGCGCGACCCGGCCGGCAGCCAGGCCAATCTCTCGGGCAGTTTCCCCGCCAACTATCCCGACACCTGGCTGCGGCTCAAACGGGCCGGCTCGACCTTTACTGGCTTTGCCAGTTATGACGGCCAGACCTGGGTGCAACTGGGCAGCGACACCATTTTCATGCCCGCCCAGATCTACCTCGGACTTGCCGTGAGCAGTCATAGTACCACACAGGCGACCGTGGTCCAGTTCCGCGACGTCTCCACGAGCGCCAGCGCGGCCGTGGTGGCAGCCGCCCCGCCCAACCCTCACGAACCGCTCGGGCCGTGCAGCCGGAGAACTCCCCTGGTCATCTCGGAAATCATGTACAACCCCGCCCCGCGCGCCGACCTGAACAACGTCGAGTTCCTGGAGATCTACAATACCAATCCCTGGTTCCAGGACATCAGCGGCTACCAGGTGGTCTCCGATAACATCTCTTACACCTTCCCGGCCGGGACCATCCTCAATGGCGGGGCCTTTCTGGTCGTCGCCGCTTCGCCCTCGAGCATCCAGGCCGTGTATGGCATCACCAACGTCGTCGGCCCTTACATCGGGAGTCTCAAGAGCGCGGACACCCTCCGCTTGTTGGACAACCTGGGAGCGGTCTTGCTGAGCATCCCCTACTCCAATGTTCATCCCTGGCCGGTGGCGGCCGATGGCACCGGCCATTCGATCGT
>Ga0181524_10001363_pt1 | contig 28218 bp, 26 predicted proteins | sample PEATcosm2014_Bin_34_FD_119761 | JGI IMG/M metagenome (GOLD analysis project Ga0181524, IMG submission 119761) | Peatland microbial communities from MTU Mesocosm Facility, Houghton, MI, USA - PEATcosm2014_Bin05_60_metaG | ecosystem: Environmental > Terrestrial > Soil > Wetlands > Peat | place... | reverse complement strand
AGGGAGCGCCCGGTAGTGCGACGCCCGGCGCGACCCGCCAGCCGTTAACTCTGCGCCCCGAAGCTGGTCGCCAAAATGCTGAAAATGTTAGTTCAATTCCCCTCCGTGGAAATCGAGGCTAGGGCAGTGTGTGGCGTGTTGAGCCTCCCGGGCGGCTGAAAGCAGGACTGGTCGGGACGCTTCGCTCTCTCGGCGCACTCCAATCCCGGTCCGTCGGGATGTCCACCGCCGCGCGGGGTTGCCGGACCGCCGGATGAGAGTGCTGCTTGGACATGAGGCTGCAGACTTGAACCTGGCAGCCAGCTTTCTCGCAAGCGCGCCCAAGGGTTTCCGGGAAGACGTCGCGGCGTTTGCGGGAGCGGAAAATAAGCTCGCGGTGGCCGCTGCGGTTGATGGCGGGATGTGTGGGTTCGGACTGGGGAGGGAGAGCAAGCTCACGGCCCTGTCCTGCGCTTGGTAATGAGCCCGGCCCGCTTATTTCGGCGTCTGTTCGGCAAGAATCTTCTCGAACATCTCATAGATCGTGGATCGCGGTCCTGCGGCCACCAGGGTTAGCGCGGGACCGTGGGTTGTGGCGCTGACGCTGTAAATCACGCGGTAGATTCGAACACGCAACCGACAGTAGCCGTGGAGCTGGCCTTCCAGCGTCCGCAGGTCCAACCGTGCGGTTTTGCCCTCAGCCAGCTTTTTGATCGCCTGCCGAAGCGCCAGGCGCGGCTCGGGTGGCAGGGACTTTATGAACGCTTCGGCTTGAGGCATCCAGAGCGTTTTATATCTCATCCGGATCGAACGGCTTGGGCTTGATCCTGCCGGACTCATAGTCCCGGATTGACTTCATTGCGCTTTCGTCTGCCATGATCTCCAGGGTCTCGAGGATCGCCTCCATCCGCTCTCTGGAGACGACAAACGCCACCGTGCGGCCGTGCCGGCAAACGGCGACGCTCCCGTTTCGTTCGGCGCGCTTGACCACCTGGGGCGCCTGGTCTTGAAGTTCACTGATACTTACAGTAGAATTCACTCCGATTTTCTGTACGACAACCTTTCCCGTTTGTCAACGCCTCCATGGGCGCCCAAGTCTTCGGCTAAGAATTCTTATGAAACCGCGGAATACGAGGAGGGGCCAACCACGGCGGCGCCAGTGTGGTTGACAGCGTGGTCTCTTGGAGTGCGCCGGCGGAGCCAGTGTGCTGTCCCCGACGAGTCGGGATTTTGGCCGCCCGGCACGTCCAGGAGCGCCGGACGCCGCCTGAGAGCGTGCTTGGAGAGTGTCTCGGGCGGTCTTGCGGCGGGCCGGGGCGGGTGGCTTGCGGCTTCGCCAAAGCTGCGGCGGACAAGTCGTTGCGCCTCGGTTACAGATTTCGTGCGCATGAGCGCCCTCGCGGCGCCTCGCCAGAACGCGAAGGGCGCGTCCGGGCACTGCCATGACCTCAAGGGTCTCCAGGATTGCCTCCATCCGCTCTCTGGAGACGACAAACGCCACTGTGCGGCCGTGCCGGCAGACGGCGACGCTCCCGTTTCGTTCGGCGCGCTTGACCACATGGGGCGCCTGGTCTTGAAGTTCACTGATACTTGCCTTGCCAATTCCGGCCGAAGTTGTAAAACGGCGCGTGGAGGGAGGGAAGTTGTCCTTTCTCCGGCACTCGGAACTATGAGCAATAACACTGGTTTTTCAAACACTTCCCGGCCATGCCCGTAACAACTGCCTGGGCTGCATGGGTGTTGCCGGTGCTGCTGCTGACGCTGCCCGCCTTGGCGCAAGCGCAATGGAGTTGCACGACCAATAATGGCGCGATCACCATCACAGGATCGAGGGCAACTCTCCCGCCGTGGATGCGTCCGCGTTCTCCGGCAACAACACGATCGTCCGCTACCTGCCTTGGACAAGCGGTTGGGGCGCGACCTTTGGCGGTTGTCCCACGATGCTATGCGAGAACGCCCTGCCACCCGCCATCCTGACGCCGCCCCTGGCTCAAACGGCTGAGATAGGCTCGGTTGCCTTTTTCTCCGTGGAAGTGACGAATATGCCACCGGAAGGGCCGTGCTACCAATGGTATTCTAACGGCGCCAACGCAATCGGCGACGCCGCAAACTCTCTCCTCGAGGCGGCGAGCCTCCAATCTATCCAGGCCGGGGCTTACACCGTGGTCTTCCGCTGACGGGACCGATCGGCAGTTCGGTGCGCATTGATTATATCAACCAGTTCCGGCAGGCGGCGCGCGCGGGCAGGAACGCAGGTTGCCTTTGTTGGCACCAGACCCGGGACAGCCCAAAACCCACCGAGGCAGGCATGAACAGGATTTCGCCGGATTGACAGGGCCAGGGGAATTGGGTCAAGTTAAGGCTGGATGCAAAAGGCCATTGTGAGCTTGGTTCTGGCGCTGGGCATGGATTTGGTGCTGGCGGGGGAAGGCATTGCCGGCGGCGGGGCGGGGACGGGCCTGGACGGGCAAATGCTTGCGGAGCAGAAGAGCTTCCTCGAATGCCTGGCTTATGTGTATAACCCGGGGCTGTGGATAAGCTATGACAACCGGCCCTATTTCATGCCCCAGACCGAGGCCCAGCGGAAGCAGATCGAGGCGATGAAGGCGGCGCGAGACCGCTATGTGGCCTTCACGAACCTGGAAACGCGGCATGAATTTGTGGCGAAGGTGCTTGCCGAGGGCGGGCTGGATGCGGATCGGCAGCAGATGCTGCTCGTGCCCTACGCCCCGACCAACCTGTCTCTGACTCCCGTTCTGGGGCGGCCCGCGCAGGTTGTGGAGCGGTATTCGGTGGTCAAGTCCTTGCCGAGGGGAGAGGCGCTGATCCGGGCCGGGGACTCGATTTGCCGGGTGATGGGCTTCGGGCGGGGGGCCAGTGATGCTTACCGGACCAATGCACTGCTGGTTTTCGAGGGAAGGACGAACTACAGGACAGACGACAACCAAGTGGAGTGGGTCGTGGATTCCTTCACCGACGTGGGCCTCACGGCGGAGGAGGTTGCGGTCCTCGACGGGGCGGTTGCGGCATTTCGGAGGAAAGCGGCTGCGCTGGGCGAGACGCTGGCTGCATCTCAAAGAAAGGCGGATGCTAACCGCCAGACGGTGGCCGAATCTCAAAGGAAGGCGCCTACCCTGGGCCCGGCGCCGGGCAAAAGCGATGCGCGGCAGGAGTTTGAGAACTTGCAGGCCAGGGCGACGGAGAATTCGCCTTTTATCGAGTACCTGCTGGCCAAGGCGTACCTGGAAGGAAAAGGGACGGCCAAAGACGAGAAGCTCGGTTTGCTGTGGATGAACAAAGCCGCCCGCGACGGGTCGGGTGATGCGGACACTTACCTGGGGGGGTTGAAGGGGAAGTAAGGGACGGCTGATTACTTCGGGGTCGCCGGTAGCATTCTCGGGGTGCCGTCTTTGGCCGTGAGGACGCCGGAGCGTTTGTCCCAGGCGCGGGTGCGATAGTACATGCGGTGCTCGCCATGGCAATCGGTGCAGAAGCGCTTGTCACCGCGGACCCGGCCCTCGAGCACGGCCTGGTGATCGGGCTTCTCTACGAGATCGGTCCTGCTCGCCTTCGTCTTGTCGCTGGCGATGAGCTTGAGCCAGTCGTGACAGGTCAGGCAGTTGAGGCGGAGGACTTCTTTGCGGAACATCCGGTCGGGGGCGGTCAGGCCGTCTTCATCGGTGGAATGAGGCGAGGAGAGGCCATGGCAGCGGATGCAGCCGACATTGGCTTTGGCATGAGCGAGGGAGAGGGGCTCGTCTTCGTAGTTGGCATGGCAGACAAAGCAACGGCTATTATCCGCGGTCGAGCCTGCGGGCGGGGCGGGCGGCGGTTGGTACGGGGGCGCGGGCGTCCCGGCTGCCTGCAGGGATGCCGGCGTTGCCGGTGGCTGGAACTGGGCCGGGCGCGGCAGCGTCAGGTCCGGAGGACTGGCTTGCTCGCCGGAAGGAAGGGTGATGGTCGCGCCTGCGATCAGCAAGGCCGGCAACAGGCTTCGCATTAAACTCATCTGCGCCCGTGCAGCTCAGACGAATTCAAAGTCCTTGAGCCAATGATAATCGCGAGGGAGCCTGGCCCACATCTCGGCGCCGGCGCGCTCGAGGTCGGCCTGCTCGTTCTGGTCGAGTTGGCGGCGCTCGCGGACTGCGTTGGCCGCATTATCCACCTGGTCCAGGTTGATGAGCCCGGGAATGGGCGCGGTAATGGAGGGGTTGCTGAGGATGTTGCGGATGGCCAGACGGGCGATGCGGCTGTCTTCGGCGGCCATGGGGTGGTTGGGAGCGCTGCTGCCCCTGAAGAGCGAGTTGCTGGCGAAGGGCTTGATGCCAAAGACGCCAACATCCTGTTTGCGGACTGCCTCAAAAAGGCTGTCGGCCGGCAGGACCCTGGTCTTGGCGGTGTACGGCGTGCAGACCACGTCGACGATTTGGGGATAGGTTTCGATCATCCACTTGATGTGGGGGCGGTCGTGGGAGGAGAAGCCGGTGAAGCGGGCCTTGCCTTGTTTTTTGGCGGTTTCGAGGGCCTTCATCATTCCTTCGATTTCGGCTGGGGTGTGCTGGCCGCTCTGCTCGAGCAGGGTGATGCGCCAGAGGTCCACATAATCCAGGCCGGTTTGTTTCATGCCCTTTTCCAGGGCCTGGAGCAGCTTGGCGGTCGTGCGGCACTCCGGGTTGCGCATCTCCTCCTCGAACCACGAAAAGCCGAGGTGCATCTTCTCGCGCCGTCCTTTGAGCGCGCGGCTGTAAACCATCACCTCGCCGCCGGTGCAGGCATCGATGTAATTGATGCCCCGCTCGATGCAGCGGGTGACGACATCGTATCGGTTTTTCTGAAAATCCGGGCTGTCAGTCCCGCCCGAGGCAACGGTGTCGATGCGTTTCCAATGGCCGCCCAGGCAGACGGCGGAAATCTGCAGTCCGGTCTTGCCCAGACGCCTGTATTCCATGTCCGGGTTGTAGTTGAGCGGTTTGGCGCCGGATTGCGCATCGGCAGCGCGCAACGCCGGCACACCGGCCACCAGGCCTGCGGTCGCCACTGCGGTCTCGCACAAAAACCCGCGTCGGTTGATGTGGTCGTTCTGCTTCCTTGAAGTCGCGCTCATAATGATGGTCGAGTTGAATCGCGCGATTATCCGCACCATCTTGCGACCTTGTCAAGCTTTTCAGCGCGACTTGGTATCCGCCGGCACGGCGGGCCGGATTGACAACGGCAGGCAGTTCCTGCAGGCTGCGGGTGCGGCGCGCGCTGTTGGAGCGCCGCCTCTTATGCGTCTGCAAATCCTCAGTGACTTGCACCTGGAATTCGCGCCGTTCGATCTGCCCGGGGTGGCGGCCGATGTGGTTGTGCTGGCCGGGGACGTTGGCGTGGGCGCGACGGGATTGAGATGGGTCCTGGAGAACTGCGGGGAAGGGCCGGTAATCTATGTGCTGGGTAACCACGAGTTCTACGGTCACACCATTCCGAGCATTACCCGCGAGCTGAAGAGGATGGCCGAGGGGACAAACGTGCATGTGCTCGAGAACGATCGAGTCCAGATCGGCGATGTCACGTTCCTGGGGGCGACCCTGTGGACCGATTTCGCGCTGCTTGGGAACGCGCGGCAGGCAGAGATCGACGCGGAGATGGGGATCAACGATTTCCGGCACATCCGGCTTTATCCGAAGCACGCCAGGTTTCTGCCCACGGATGCGCGCCGATTTCATCTGGAGTCTGTCCGCTGGCTGGAGGAGCAGCTTCGGGACCTTGGCGGGCGGAAGAGCGTGGTGGTGACTCACCACGCGCCAAGCGGTCGCTCGATTGGGCCGGATTACGATTGCGATGCGCTGTCGCCCGCGTTTGCGTCGAACCTCGAGGCGCTGGTCACGGCCAGCGGCGCGCGGCTTTGGGTTCAAGGCCATATCCACGCGGTCGCGGATTACACACTGGGCGCGACTCGTGTGCTGGCCAATCCGCGCGGCTACCCCAAGGAACGGGTGCAGGGATTCGATGGGGCGCTGGTGGTGGAAGTCTGAGACTGAGTCCACAGTCCACGGTCCACTAAATGGGAAGAAGGGGATGGAGGCGACTTAGCGATTCCCACACTCTTACGCTCTGACGCTCCCACGCTCTGACGCTCTCACGCTCTCACGCTCCCAGGCTTCTTCTTATTTCACTGTGCCCATAGCGCGGGCAGCGGGACGAGCCAGAGGCTGTCGCCGAACGGCACGATTTTGTCGCCCAGGTAGAGCACCACTCCGGCGCGGAATTGGCGGCCGCGTTGATCCCGCAGCACCTTGAGCGCGGCGAAGTCGGACGCGGCTATCGTGGCGCTCGCCTTGACCTCGATGGCCGCGACGGAGCCGTCGGGTTTTTCCAAAACCACATCCACCTCCGAGCCGGCGGCGGTTCGAAAGTGGTAGAGCGCCGTCTGCGCATCGGTCCAGGAAACCTGTTTGCGGAGTTCGCCGACAACGAAGGTTTCCAGCAACCGCCCGAGCAGCGGGCGGTCTTCGGACAGGCGCGCGGCATTGGTGCCGAGCAGGTGGCACGCAAGCCCGCTGTCCACCAGGTGCAGCTTCGGCGCTTTGACAAGGCGCTGGCCCAGGTTGCGCGACCAGGCCGGCAGGCGATGGACGAGGAACACGGTTTCCAGCAACGCCAGGTAACGGGCCAGCGTGGTGTGCGGCAGGGCGGCATCGCGGCCCAGGTCGGCGAGGTTCAACAGCCCGGAGGCGCGGGCGGCCAGGAGCTTGAGCAGGTTGGGCAGGCTGTGGAGGGCATCCACGCGCGCCAGGTCGCGCACGTCGCGCTGCAGAATCGTCGAGATGTAAGAGGCAAACCACGCCGCTCGTCGCTCGTCGTCCTTACGCTGGGTCGCTTCCGGGTAGCCGCCGCGGGTCAGGCGCGCCGCCATGTCCTCGCGGGCCGAGGGCGGTTTCAACCGGGCGATGGCGCCGGCGAAGAGAGATGGCAGGAACCTCTCGGCTGCGCCCGCGAGTTCGCCGGCGGAGAACGGATAGAGTGGAATGATCTCCATGCGTCCGGCCAACGATTCTGAGAGGCGCGGCAGGGTCATGACGTTGGCCGAGCCGGTCAGCAAAAAGCGGCCGGGCTGGCGGTCCTTGTCCACCGCCAGCTTGATGGCTGGGAACAGGTCCGGGGCCTTCTGGATTTCGTCGAGGACGACGGGGCCGGTGAGGTTGCCGATGAACCCGGATGGGTCGCCGGCAGCGAGGGCAAGCGTGGCGGAGTCATCAAGAGTGAAGAAGCGTGCTCCGGAGGTGGCGGCCATTGCCTGGGCCAGGGTCGTCTTGCCGGTCTGACGCGCGCCGTTGAGCAGCACGACCGGGGTATCAGCCATGGCCCGCCGGATGGAATCTTGAATGTGGCGCCGAATCATGGTGAGATAATCACCAGTTTATGGGGGATTTGCAAGCTGACAGCGGAGAGAGGAGAGAGGAGAGAGGAGAGAGGAGAACGGGGAGCGTGAGGGCATTGGAGCACTTGCCACGCTCCCACGCGCTACACTTGGACAATTAGGATTAGGATTAAGATTAAGATTAGGAGCCGGCCCACGCTCTACGCTCCCACGCTCCCACGCTCTACGCTCCCACGCTCCCACGCTCCCACGCTCTACGCTCTCACGCTCCCCCCCTCCCCCGCTCCGCGCCGGGCCCGTTCCAGACGCACCTGGCGGAGCAGGTTTCGGCCACGACGACCTCGGTCAGGAGAGGCAGTTTGGGCTTGAGCCTGCGCCAGATCCAGGCGGCGATGCATTCGCTGGTGGGGTTTTCGAGACCGGGGATTTCGTTGAGGTAGTAGTGATCGAGTTTTTTGTGGATCGGGTCGAAGGCCGCCGCGATGTCGGCGTAATCCATCACCCAGCCGAGCTTGGGATGGCATTGGCCGGCGACGGCGATTTCGACTTTGAAGCTGTGGCCGTGAAGGCGGCGGCATTTGTGAGACTTGGGCAGGTGCGGCAGCAAATGGGCCGCCTCGAATTGAAATGTTTTGCGCAGTTCCATGTCAGGGCATCTCGAAGTCGGTCCAGGCGATGAGGTCGCCCAGCGCGGGGCGGCCGTCGTGGCGCCAGGTCAACGGGGGGCATTGCATGCGGCCGAGCGGGCAGACGCGGGACACGCCCCAGCGGGCCAGTTCGGTTGCCAGGCCCAGGGCCTGGTCCTCGGGCGCGGCCAGGCCGACGGTGGAGACTTTGCCGCGGACGCTCTCGGCGTTTTGAAGGGCCTCGGCCAGGTCTTCGGCGGGCTTGACGTAAACGAAGCGATGGAGACAGGAGAGTTGGAAGCGCGGGTCGGCCTCATAGACTACGGTCCAGGCGGTCGAGTCGTGGCTGGACCAGTGGCGGGTATCCGGGGAGTGCGCGGCGCGCACTTCGTAGAAGGAGCGGCGCGAGGCAATGGCGGAGGCGGTCTGCACGGGGAGGGCGCCGCGGGGATGGGTTTCCTCGAGGCGGGCCAGTTCCTCGGCCAGGCATTCGGCGAATTGCTCGGGGGAGTGGAGGCCGCGTTGCTGGACGTAAATGACGTGCGGAGAGAGGCATCCGAGCTGGTTCCAGGCGGCCACGTCCGCCGCGGCGCGCGCGGCCACTTTTCCGGCATTGAGGCCCGACAGCATGGAGCTCGAGACGTAGCCGAAGCTGACGCGATGACCGTAGCCCAGGAAGCGCGCGTATGGCGGCACCCGCGGGCGTATGGCAGCCAGCATCTCATCCGAGCCGGTGGCGGTGACGCAATCGGCCTGGGCGAAGAGCACTGTTTCCAGGTGCGCATGGCCGCCGGGCCACTGGGCGATTTCGAGGCAGGCGCCGAGTTTGGGTTCGGCCTCGTAGAGTGAATGGGCAAAGAGCCGGGGCAGCAAGGCGGCGCCATGGGCGCACTTCACGAACTGAGCCGAGCGCACCAGCAGACCGAAGAGGATGCTGAGGAGGGCCGGGTTGGGCAGGTTGCCCGCCGTCAGATGCACCTGGAGTTCCGGGGCGCGGGCCAGCGAGGCGCGATTGGACCTCTGTTCCGGCTCGGCTGAGGTCATTGCATCGAGGCGGTCCGCATGGCCCAAATCCTGTTCCAGCAAAGCCCGGAGGTTTTGAGGGGTCAACTCGCTGAAGAATGAATCCAAGCCGATGGCCAGGGTTGCGCGCGAGAAGCCGGTTTCCCCCGGCCCGAGTTCGAGGGCGAGTTTCCGGAAGGGGTAGCCGGCCTCGAGCCAGTGCCCGGCCACGCTGCTGAGTGTCTGAATCAGGCTCTGTGTCGAGCGATTGGCGAGGAAGCGGGCGCGGTTGCGCTTGAGGGTTTGACAGGCCTCCTCGAGCATCGAAGGGCTGAGCGTTGCTTCGGGCGGCAGGTCCGCCAGGAAATAATTCGGCAGGTTCATGTTTGCGCCATCAACGAGCACCCGCGCGGCTCAGCGAGGGCGGCGCGGCCCAGCAACTCGAAGCCGCCGGGGCGGCGGACGGCCAAGTCCTCTGTCTGAACGCCCAGCACCGAGAAGACATTGGCCAAATCGAACACGCGAATCAACCCCGTTTCACCCTCCGCCACCTCCCGTCCGGTTTCCGGTGAAACGATTTGGACGCGCACCCAGTCAGGGAAGCGGAAGGCGCAGGGTGAGCCGTGTGGGGAGTATGCCTGGGAGCTGAGTTCGCTCATGCCGTATTCCCGGATGACGCGGGCGGGGGGAATGCCGAGGCCCCGGGTGATGAGCGCGGGCAATTCGTTGGCCGGCAAAGCGCGTGAACGGCCCTTGTAACCCCCGGTTTCCATCGCGCGTGAGCGGGGCGGCAGATGAAGCTGCAGGCGTTGGTGTGCCAGGCCGTCCAGCAGATGCACGAACATGAAAGCGGTGCCCAGCAGCAGCAGGGGTCGCCCGCTGCGGACCGAGTCTTGCAATGCCGCCGTGGCAGCCTCCAGGTCGAGACTCCATGCGCCATCCGGGGCCGCCCGTCCCACGAATGCCGAGCCGGGCGAACCGAGCCTGCGGCGAACCGTATCGAACATGTGAACCAGCGACGAGTGCGGGGCCTGTTCCGGAGCGGGGGTCAGGATTGACAGTCGCCAGTCGGCGAGTCCGCATTGGCCATCCAGGACATTGGCCTCGAACCAGGGCATGAGCGAGGCCCGGTAAAGGGCCAGCGACAGGCCGCTGTGAAAATGCCGGCTGGGTTGTTGTCGGGTGGTGCCGCTGGAATAAAAGACCGTGCTGCGGTCCTCGGGCGGCAGGCAGGAAAGCTCCAATTCCTTGAACGCCGCCGTGGGCGCGGCGGGTATGCAGGACCAGTGCGCGGCGTCCTCCGGCGACACATTCCGCGCCAGGCATAGGCGCCGGTAAGGGGGATTATGCTCGAACTGCAAGCGAAAGAGCTCGAGGGCCAGGGAGTTAAACGAGGCCTCGGGGAGGCAGGCGCGCGAAGGCTCGGGTCTGACTTCGCATTCTGCGCGGAGCGGGTTCCCGGCCTGGGGCGGCATTCGGCGCGCCGGGGCGCGGATAAGCCGGCGCAGGCGCGCCGCAAAATCTGAAAGGCCACCAATGGACTTCATGCGGTTTTGGTTTTTTTTGTCCGGCTGGTTTGCCGCCACAGTCCGGAGCGGGAAGCGTATAGCAAAACGGATCGGGCGCAAGTCATTAGCGGGCGTGGAGCGTGGGGCGTGCGGCGTGGAGTGTAGAGCGTAGAGCGTGGAGCGTGGAGCGTTAGGGCGTCGTTGCACTTGCCACGCTCCCACGCTCGTACGCTCCCACGCTCCGACGCTCTGACGCTCCACGCTCCACCCCCAGCATTCAGACCTCGGAGGTTCTCTCTGCACGAGCCCTCAGGGCGTTGCGCCTGAGGGGATCTGGGTGGGAGGAATGACGAGGGAATCGCCGGGCCTGAGCTGGCTGAGATTCAAATTGGGGTTGACCTGGCGGATGGCGCTGATGGGCACGCCGTAGATCATCGAGACCACGGCAGCGGTGTCGCCGGGGTGGATGACGTAGGTTCTTCGGGGCAGGGCCGGGGGGAGCGGGGGCGCCTCGGGGGGCAGTTCCTGGTCGGTGGCGAGGGTATTGGCCCGGAGTTGGTCCAGTTCGAGCTGCTTGAGTTCGATGCTTTTCTGGGAGGCGGTGAGGTTCGTATCGGAGCGGATGCTGTCCTGCTGTGATTGGGCGGCCAGATTAATCTGATAGATGGTGGCTGTGGCCTCGGGCGTGCCGGCCTCGATGGCCTGGGCCATGGACTGGCGATAGAGCGGGTCCTGCAAATCCCGGTATTCCTCGTAGCGGCTGGAGCCCAGGGCGAGTTTGATCGCATTCTCGCGGGCGGCGTCGAGTGAATTGCGCTGGGCCACGGTATTGGGGTCGTTTCCCGAGAGGAGCTCGATTTGCTGGTCCAGGTTGTCGGTGGCGCGGAAGATCATGCGGAACTCGTTGGAGGTGGCGTTGAAGAAGCCCAGTTGGCCCAGCTCGGCGCGGAGGTCGGTGGCGTTTTGGGAATAGCGGAGGAGGAATTCCTCGAGTTGAGGCGGGCTGAGGACGCGCGCCAATTCGTCACGGGTCTGCTGGCGGAGCTTGGCCAATTCGACGGGGTCGGGCACTTTGCCCGCTGCATTCTGGGCTTGGAGGTAGGCTTGCATGCGTTCGGAGGAGCGGGTGTTGACCTCCTGGATGGCCTGCTTGGCGTCTGTGGGCAAGGACCCGAGTTCCGGACCATCCAGGACGATGCCCTGGCGGGAGGGGCGGGGCAGGCTGACCAAATCGCCGGACTCCCAATTTGTTCCCAGGAGCCGCCCCAGGAGGTCGCGTCTCTGTTGCTCCAACTCGCGCGCCTTCTGCATGGCGAGTTGGAGGACATTGGTGTCCGGGTCGCTACGCCACCATTGCTGGTCCGGGGTGATGATTTCCTGGGCGCGTCTGCGGGCGAAGAGGGCGTTGACGTCCGCGATGATAATGTCGCGGATGGTTTGTTCCGGGCAGGCAATGTCGCGCAGGTTGGCGATGTAGGTGGCGTAATCGTCCGATTCCAGTTCGTGCCAGGAGAAGAATTGGCGGCGCACGACGACGTTGGTCGCGGCCGGGGCGGGGGCCGGCGGGCCGGTCGGGGCCACGGTTGGCGAGCGACTCCCAGGGGGAGGGTGTGTCAGGCCCAGCCAGCCGACCGCCAGGATGGCATTGATGCCGAGCGAAGCCAAAGCAACCGCGCGCCAACGCATGCCAGTTATGTAGCTGCAAATCCGTCCCACAGCAAATTCAAAAACGCAGCCGGAGGAAAGTTGCGGGCAACTTCGGAGTTGACCCGCGGCCCCCCAATGCCGCATTTGTTGCGGCTGCCGGCTGAAGCCGGCGTTCCAGGGATTTGTGGCGGGCTGGCGGAATCGAAAGAACATGAAACAGAAAGCATACGCGCGGGCGGGCGTGGACATTGATTTGGGCAATAAAGTCAAGGCGGCTTTGCCCCAACTGCTCGCCTCGACCCATCGGCCTGAAGTGCTTGGGAAGGTGGGCGGGTTCGGGGGCCTTTTCGCGCTGAATGCGCGCCGTTACCGGCAACCGGTGCTGGTCTCGAGCGTGGATGGGGTCGGCACCAAGCTCAAGGTAGCGTTTGCGATGGACCGCCACGACACTATTGGCCAGGACCTCGTCAACCATTGCGTCAACGATATTGCGGTGCTTGGCGCCGAGCCGCTCTTTTTCCTGGATTACCTGGGCACCGGCAAGCTGGAGCCGCGCGTCTTTCGGGCCATTCTCGAGGGCTTCGCCCTGGCCTGCGCCCAGAACCATTGCGCTCTAATCGGCGGTGAAACGGCCCAGATGCCCGGCTTCTACCGCCCGGGCGAGTACGACGTCAGCGGCACCATCGTCGGGGTCGTTGAGAAGTCGCGCATCGTGGACGGCAAGGCCATTGCGCCCGGCGATGCGATCGTGGGCCTTGCCTCCAGCGGATTGCACACCAACGGCTACTCGCTCGCGCGCAAGGTCTTCTTCGAGCAGCTCAAGCTCAAGCCCGGCAGCCGAGTGCCCGAGTTGGGCGGAAGCATCGGCGAGGAGTTGCTCAAGGTGCATGTCAGTTACGGGATGCTGATCCGCAAACTGCTGGACAAGTTTAACCCCGCCGGCCGCCGATCCCGAAGCGCGTCCCCTGCCATCAAGGGCCTGGCCCACATCACCGGGGGCGGGTTCGTGGACAATATCCCGCGCGTGCTCCCAAAGAACTGCGACGCCGTGATTCGCAAGGGGAGTTGGGATGTGCTCCCGATTTTCGACCTCATCCGGACCCGAGGCCGGGTGCCGGAAGCCGAGATGTACCAGGTCTTCAACATGGGCATCGGCATGACGCTCATTGCGGCCCCGGAGAAGTCCGAGGCGATCCTCAAGTTCACTCGCGCCCAGGGACAGAGGGCATGGGTGATTGGGGAAGTGACCCAGGGCCGGGGGAAGGCGCGAATTGAATAACCGGAAATTGACCTTTGCCGGACAAGATGTGACTATAATGGCAAATGTTCTCAGCGCACCATGCAGACCCACCGAAACCCGCCCCCAAGCCGAGGCGCAGGCGATGGAATTGGGTCGTTAGTGATATTCTTCGGAAGGTGCTCAAGTACCGGATGGAATGGTCTGCGCGGCTCAGGGGGCAGCGTTTCTATTGCCGCTCTTTGGGCGGCGAGTCCGAATACAACCTGACCATCAACTGCGACCTGACCGTTTCCTGCAATTGCCAGGACTACGACGGGTCCGGCCACATTGGGGACCTGAACCGGAGCACATTCGAGGAGGTGTTTTTTGGGGCGGCGGCGCAACGGCTGCGGGAGGAGTTGGCCAAGGGCAAGCTGCCCCTCAAGGCCTGCACGCGGTGCGGGGACCTGCTGCGGACGCCCAAATCCACCGTGAACCCGGGTCCGCCGATGTTCGCGGGCGCGAAACCACGCCTGCCTTACCGGGGAATGCTGCTTGAGAACACCGTCCGCTGCAACATCGACTGCCTGGGCTGCGACCGGGGTTCAGCCGCCCGCATCCGAACGGTGGCGCAGATGGATATGGACAAGCTCTCGAGGATGGCGGACCTGGTGCAAGCCCTTGGCCTGGAGCAGCTTTTCTATTTGAACCTGGGCGAGCCCTTTTTGTCGCCCAACATCGGCCGGGAGCTGCCGTTGTTGCGCCAGAAAAACCCGGATTGCCGCATCGTGATCTCGACCAACGGCATCATCCTGAACACCGACGCCAAGCGGGAGGCGGCCCTCTACGCCAGCCATATTCTCTTCTCGGTGGCCGGGATTGATGATCGGATGCTAAAGAAATATGAACATCTGGGCAGCTTTGACAAGGCATACGCGAACATGAAGGCCCTGGTCCAGTATCGCAACGCCCGCGGCCTCTCCAAGCCGGTGCTGGAATGGAAATACCTGCTCTTCAACTGGAATGATCGTCGGCGCGCCATCCTCAAGGCCGTGGAACTCGCCAAAGCTGCGGGCCTGGACATGATCTCATTTTGGCCCACTAACAACCCGCTCTATGGCTGGTCCTACCGCTACCGCCTCGGTTGCCTCAATGACATTGGCGTTGCGTGCTGGAAGGGCAGGGAACTGGACCTTCGCCAAGCGGTTGGCCAGGGACAGGCGGCTACTTAGGAACGGTCGTAGCGGCGGCGAGGGTGGCGAGGTCCTTATTATTCATTTGGTCGGTGCCAAACGCATTTACCAGCGGGGTGCGCGGGTCCCGGAACCGCCACAGCTTGCCATGGCCGTCGGCAAAAATCATCGAGGAACTGTAGCTATGGCGATAAGCGGACACCGCCGGGAAACTGTACCAAATGCGGGCTTGGGGGTCCGTTTCAAAGGAGCCTTGGGAGATGCTGCGTTCGTCTTCATCGATCAGGATGAAGAGCTTGGAAGGGTCAGGCAGATCGCTGCTGCGAGCGAAGCTGGGAACGTAACCCAGGCCGGAGTTAATGTTAGGCGGCGCGTTGACAGGGCGGTCGCCCATGTATGAGTTCATCGAATAGCTGCGCACCGACTGGACCCTGCTGCCGCCGATCGTCACGCCCTGGTCCGTGGGGCAGTGGTAGATTTGGACATCCTTGTTGTAGGGGTAGAGCATGCCTGTCTTGATCAAATCCACGTCAACGGCCTCGGCGGGATCGGTCATATTGCCATTAACCCAGACAAACGGATTATCGGTGGGGTAAGACCACACCAAGCGATCATTGTTGTCGTCTTTGTACATCGTCCAGGCGATGCCAAGTTGACGCAGATTGGAGAGGCAGGTGGCCTGATGCGCCTTGCCCTTGGCTCGAGTGAGGGCGGGCAAAAGCAGGGAGGCAAGCGTGGCGATAGTGGCGATCACGGCCAGGAGTTCGAGGAGTGTAAATCCTCGACGCCAAGCAGATTGACCCGAACAAGGCTGTTGCCGGTTCTGCATGTTCGTCTCGCTTTTCCACTGATATATAGACCGAATCGTCCGACATTGCAACAGTTTTTTTCGCTTGGTTTTGCAATGGCCTGCGAATGAGGGACATAAACATGAAAGGCAACCGGCGGGCGGAGCCACGCACCGAGCTGTCTCCACAACCAGTTGGGGTTGGGTCCGCATCCTGACCCAATGGGAAGCGGCCTGCTCAGCAGCAGGACCGATCAGCGCCAGCCGAACAAGTGGCCGGCGTGGAGGGTCAAAAAGGCCAGGACCCAGGCCAAAGTTCCCATATAGAGCCATTGGAAGGCCGGCCATTTCCAGGAATTGGTTTCACGCCGAACGACGGCCACAGTGCTGGCGCACTGCAGGGCGAAGACGTAAAAGACCATCAGGGTCAGGCCGGTGAGCGTCGTATAGACCGGTGTGCCGTCGGGTCGTTTCTGGGTCTGGAGGGTCTTTGCCAGGCTGCTCATGCCCGAGGCGGCGGCATCGGTCTTGCCGACGTTGTAAACCGTGGAGAGGGTGCTGACAAAAACCTCGCGGGCAGCGAATGAGGAGACGATGCCGATGCCGATTCTCCAGTCGAAGCCCAAGGGGGCAATGACGGGTTCGATCAAGCGGCCGAGCCGTCCGGCGAAGCTTTGGCGCAGCTTGGCGCCGGCCTCTTCGCTGTCCAGCGCCTCAAGCTGCTGTTCCCACGTATACAAAAACAGGTATGATTCGACATTAGGAGCTTCTTCGCTATCGAGGGCTGCGAGTCGCTGCTCAAAATCGCCCAGGGTTGGCGTCAGCCGTCGCGGTTGCGGCTCTTGGGTTGGGTTGGAGTTCGGGGCGGCGGCGGCGGCGATGGCGGCGCGTTTGGCGGCGAATTGGCGTTGGATTTGGCTGCTGCGGGGGTAGGTGGCCAGGAACCAGAGCAGAATGTTGATGGCCAGGATGACGGTGCCGGCGCGCCGGAGGAAGACCTTGGAGCGTTCCCACATGTGGCGGAGCACCACCCGGATTACGGGCCGTTTGTAAGGGGGTAGTTCCAGGATGAGCAGGGGCGGCTCGCCCCTGAGCAGCGTCTTCTTGAAGAGCCAGGCCATCAGCAAGGCCACCGTTGTCCCGAGCAGGTACATAGCCAGCATCGTCAAGCCGCTCGCTTTCAGAAAACCCAGCACGGTAGTGTTGGGGATGCAGGCGGCAATGAGGAGGGTATAAACGGGCAGGCGGGCCGAGCAGCTCATCAGCGGCGAGACCAGGATCGTCACCAGGCGGTCTTTGGGACTTTCGATGGTCCGGGTAGCCATGATGCCCGGTATGGCACAGGCAAACGAGCTTAGCATGGGAATGAAACTCTTGCCGTGCAGCCCGACCTTGCTCATGAGGCGGTCCATCAGAAACGCCGCTCGGGCCATGTAGCCCGTGTCTTCCAGGAACCCGATGTACAGGAACAAGAGCAGAATCTGCGGCAGAAAGACGACTACCGCGCCGACCCCTGCGATGACGCCGTCCACCAAAAGGCTGTTGAGGTCTCCGGGCGGTATGAGCCGCCCCACGGCGCCTCCCAGCCAGCCCACCCCGCTCTGGAGGGCATCCATCGGGATGCGCGCGAACGTAAAAATGCTCTGGAACATCAGCGTCATCACGCCGAGGAAGATGAGCGTGCCCCAGATGCGATGGGTCAGCACGCGATCCAGCTTGTCGCTGAGGGTCTCGCCGGGGGGCGTTAATTCAACGGTGACATTGCGCGCGATGGCCGAGACGGCCAGGTAGCGCGCCTCGATGGCCACGCCCCGCCAATCGGCTCCGGCGGCCTCGAGGCGCTGGCGCGCCGCCAGGGCTGCCTGGGCGATGCCGGCAGGGTAGTGGCCGAGGCTGGATGCGAGCGCCTTTTCATTGCACAGGATGAGCACCGCTTCGGCTGCCGCCTGCGCCTGCCGCTCGTGATAGGTTTGAGCTAACAACCCGGCAATCCCGTCGGCCTCCGCTTGCACGGGCGGCGGCAGCTCCGGGAACTGGCGCGGCGGCCTGGGCGGTTCGACGCGCTGCAATGCGGAAATGATCGCCTGGCGCAGCTCGGGCAGTCCTTGGCCCTTGCTGGCGATAATCGGCAGGACAGGCACGCCAAGCGTAGAAGCCAGTTTCTCAAAGGAAATCTGATGGCCATTCTCGTGGGCGACATCGATCATGTTGAGGGCCAGGAGGGTAGGGTGGCCCAACTCGATGACCTGCGTGGCATAATAGAGGTTGCGCTGCAAGTTCGAGGCGTCGACCACCACGACAATGAGCGAGGGGGCCGGCAATTCCGGCAGGCGATGTAAGAGCACATCCCTCGAAATCTGCTCGTCGAGGGACTGGGGGCTCAGGCTATAGGTCCCCGGCAAATCGAGCATTCGCACATTCAATTGCGCCGGCGCGCCCAGCAACCGGCCTTCCTTGCGCTCGACGGTCACCCCTGCGTAATTGCCCACCTTGGCGCGCAGACCTGTCAGCGCGTTGAAGAGCGTGGTTTTGCCGCAGTTTGGGTTGCCGGTCACGACCACGTAGGCCGGCCGGGCAGCCGTGCCCGCGCCTGCCCGCCGGCCCTCCGCCCGCGGGCGCGCGGCGGCTCCTTTGGGTGCCGCGTCCGCCGTCAAGGCGGTGGAGCCTGCAACCGTGGGTTGGAGGGGCGAGATATAGACTCTTGGAGCCTTCGAGGATGCGGAACTCATCTGGCTGCTGCTGGCTTCTTGCGCCGCCTTCAGGGGACCGGCCGCACAAGGATCTGTTCCGCCTCGTGTTTGCGTAAAGTGAGGTTGTAACCGCGCACCTTGATCTCGACCGGGTCGCCCAGGGGCGCGAAGCGGACCAGTTCGACCATGGTCCCCACCAAGAGTCCCATTTCCATAAGGCGCGGGCGGCTTTCCGGGGGCAGTTTAATCTCCGCAACGGTGGCTGTTGTCCCGATGGCTACCGAGGTCAGCGGTTGAACGGCAGGCATAAGTTCCGAACGATAATCTCCAGCTTACCGGGCATGGACCTTCTCCACGAGGATCGAGTCGGCCAGTTTTTGGCTGATGCCCAGCCGCGCATTGCAGACCTGGCAGATAAAGCTGGATTCGCGGGCGACCAATTTGATCCGCTGCTCCTCGCAGAATCCCAGTTCGCGGAGCCGCTGGGTCATCTCCGGAGCTGTCGTAAGCTGCTTGATGCAGACCTCGACCCCAGGCTGCACGCGGCTCAGGGGACAAACCTCAGGGCCGGCACAGCGGCCTTCCAGGATAACCAGGGATGATTGCGCTTTTTGCTTCACCGCGCGAAGAGTATCGTAGTTGAGACTGAGTTGCAAGAAGGAACTGCGACGGTGCCGTTGCGCCTTGGCGGCTTGTTTGGCTATCCTGCGGCCGTCATGTATCGGAACAAAAAGGTCGTCGTGGTGATGCCGGCTTACAATGCGGCGCGGACGGTTCGCCAGACGTACGCGGAGGTGCGGGAGCAGCAAATAGTGGACGCGATCATTTTGGTGGATGATCGCAGCGGGGACGAGACGGTGTCTGTCGCACAGGGTCTGGAAGGGGTGCAGGTGCATGTTCACGAGGTGAATAGAGGCTACGGGGCCAACCAAAAGACCTGCTATCGGCTGGCCCTGGAGGCGGGGGCGGACATCGTCATTATGATTCATGCCGATTATCAGTACACGCCCAAGTTGATTCCGGCGATGGTTGCCATCATTGCTAACGGGCTGTATCCATGCGTGCTGGGCAGCCGGATTCTGGGGGGCTACGCCCTGAAGGGCGGCATGCCGCTTTGGAAATACGTGTCGAACCGCTGCCTGACGCTGGCAGAGAACATCCTGCTGGGGGCAAAGCTCTCGGAGTATCACACCGGGTACCGGGCCTTTTCGAGGGAAATCCTCGAGCGGCTCTGCCTGGCGGGCAATTCGGACGATTTCGTGTTCGACAACCAGATGCTGGCGCAAATCCTCTGGCATGGCTTCACCATTGCCGAGGTAAGCTGTCCGACCAAGTATTTCCCGGAGGCATCCTCGATCGACCTGCGGCGCAGCATTCGCTACGGTTTGGGCTGTCTTTGGACGGCGGTGCAGTTTCGGCTTGCGAAGATGGGGGTGGCGCGATGCCGGCTCTTCGCGCCGCAGGGCCATTGACGAAGTCCGAACGGCGGGCGAGACACCCGCCCAACTCGCAGGCCGGGACGCCTGCGAGTCCGTGCCGCGTCTGGCGGCACGACGCATGGGCCGAGCGACTTTGTCAATGGCCCTGTTCGCGCCGCGCCGCCAGGGCGAATAATTTCTCTATTGCTTCTGCCGTGGGATCAGATAGGATTGGGCCTTGCGAACCTGACCACCGCGCTCAGATGGGGCGAAGCCGGCTGAGGCGCTTGGTTGCGGCCGGGGGCCGTGATTGCGATGCACTATGCAGCGTATGCGGATACTCGTTCAGCAAAAAGATTCGGGCCTTTACCTCAAGGGCCTTGATGTCTGGGTGCGTAAGAGCCTTGAGGCAGCGGACTTCGTCAATTCCACCGCCGCCATCGACTTCTGCGCACAGCAAAGACTTGCCGACGTTCAATTGGTCCTCAAGTTCGATGGGGAACCATACGAAATCGTCTTGCCGTGCCAGCCCGGCGGGGCTCCTTCCACCGTCCGGCCGAGGGTATCGGCTTAGACCCGAGCTAAAAGGCATCCAGACGCAGGGGTCGAGGGTTGAGGGAGCGGAGCGCCGCCCCTCGACCCTCGCCCGCTGGATGCTGGATTGCCCATCGGCAGATGTCGGGCAAATGTCTGGCTATGCTGTTTGCGTGCGGCTACTGTGTCAACCATGAGCACGAACTTGATTGACGCAAGCACCCGAGAGCGGGTCGCTGAATTGGGCCGCCGGGTGCTGGGGGGCGGCGTTGTGAGCCGGGGCGAAGCGTTGTGGCTGTTCAACCTGGAAGACCGCGGGGGGATAGGCGAGTTGCTGTCGTGGGCCGGCCGGTTGCGCGAGCATTACAAGGGCAACAAGGTCCACCTCTGCTCGATCGTGAATGTCAAGGCTGGGGGCTGTCCGGAGGATTGCCGTTTTTGCGCGCAGTCGAGCTTTAATTCGGCCCAGGGTCCGCGTCACAGTTTGGTGGATTCGGAGGCGGTGCTTGCGGCGGCGAGCGAGGCGAAAGCCAACGGGGTCAATGCCCTGGGGTTGGTGGCGGCGTGGTCGTACTTGGAGGAGGGGCCTGTGCTGGAGGAAATCTGCGGCCGGCTTGAGGTCTTAAAGCGGAGCGGCAAGGCGCGGGCAGATGGGGCGCTGGGGATGATCAGGAGCCGCAAAGTGGCGGAGCGCCTGAAGCTGGCGGGCCTGGAATGCTACAATCACAACCTGGAAACGTCGGAGCGGTTTTTTCCACAGGTCTGCTCTTCGCACAAGTACGAGGAGCGGGTGGAGACGCTGCGGCACTTGAAGGCGGCGGGGATCAAGATTTGCTCCGGAGGCATTTTGGGCCTGGGTGAGAGCCGTGAAGACCGGTGCGACCTGGCGTTTGCGCTCAGGGAGTTGGGCGTTCACATTGTCCCGCTCAACATTTTGAATCCCATCCCCGGCACTCCCCTGGCCGGGCGCCAGCCCTTGCCGCCGCTGGAGGTTCTGAAATCCATCGCCTGCTTCCGCTTCATCCTGCCCCGGCGGGAGATCTCGGTCGCCGGAGGACGCATGGTCAACTTGCGGGACCTGCAGAGCATGGTGTTCATGGCAGGGGCGAGCGGCTTGATGGTAGGCAACTACCTGACCACACTTAACCGGCCTGTCGAGGACGACTTGCAGATGCTCAAGGACCTCGGGCTGGAGCCGTATTCCGAGAGCAGCGATGTATTCGCGGCGAAGATGGAATAGCCGCAAAAAAGCACAAGAGGCGCAAAAAAGCAGGGTTTATGTGCCTTTTCGCGGCTATCTGGATTGCGTCCTATCCTGCCGGCTCCTGTGCAACGTGTCCTTCACACGCAGACCTTGTTGTCGCAATTGGCGCAGACGGAGGTATCCGTCCGCTGCTGCATCCACGTTCGGCCGAGGGCTGTGAGCGTTTCGGCCTTTAGAATCTGCTCGGCCATGGGGAATACGATGCGTTCTTCCTTGTCGAAATGCTCGCGCGAGCGGCGGACGGCGGCCAGGAACAGGCCCCGGGCCTGCTCGAGCCGTTTGGACTTGCGGATGCGGCGGAGGTGCTCATTCATTTCCTCGTGCTCCTCAATGAAGGCGTCGCGCTGGCCCAGTTGCTCGAAGCAGTGTTCCAGCGGGCCGATGAACAACTCATCCTCGGTGTGCGAGTGGGCCTTCAACATGGATTCAAGCATCGCGGCCAGAGACTTAAGCTCGGCCAGAGTCTTGAGTTTGGGGGTGGTGGTCTCGATGTGATCGAGCATGTTGTGAAACACCAGGTGCTCCGCGAGCAGGGCTTCAGTAATTTTCATGGCAGCAACGATTTCATTTCTTTCGCCGCTCCCTTTGTAGCACAATGCGGGCGTTAGACCAGTCAATTCAGAGCGGTCCGGGGCGTGGAGCGTAGAGCGTGGAGCGCAGAGCGTGAGCACGCTCCCACGCTCCACGCTCTGCACGCTCCAACCCAAGCATCAACATCCCGGAATTTGTTTTGTACGAGCCGTTAGCCCCGCCCCTTCCATTTTTTTGTTATATTCTCCCGGTTCCTGGAACAGAGTAAGTGAAAGGCAAAGCCGGGCGTATTTCCTTCCCGGAGAGGAAAAGCGCGGCCACCGATGCGATGGAACGACAGCAAGAGTTGATGGCAGAATTTGTGGCGGGCCGCCACAATCTCTTTGCTTTTGTCCAGGGCTTCGTCCGCAACGCGCACGACTCGGAGGACATTTTCCAGGAGGTGTGGGTCCGTTTCGCGCGCGCGCTGGCCGAGGGGGGCGAGATTCGGGACCAGGCCAAATGGTGCCGCGGCACGGCCCGCAACCTCATCCTGCACTATTGGCGGGACCGCCGGAAGGCCGCCGTGCCGGCTGACGAGGAATTGCTGGACCTGGCGGAGTTGGCCTTCGCCGAGCAGTCGACCAACCAGGACTACTGGCGCGCGCGGCAGGAGGCGCTGACCGAGTGCATCCAGGAGTTGCCGGAGCGAGCCCAGAGTCTGCTGCGGCTGAAATACGAGCGCGGATTGCACGCCAACGAAGTGGCCGGCCAACTCCGGCAAACGAGCGCCGCCGTGCTGATGTCGCTCTCGCGCCTGCGCCGGTCGCTTCGGGATTGCGCGGAGAAAAAGCTCAGGCTGCAAGGGTTACAGCCATGAAGACTCTGGAGCAACTGCTGGCCAAATGGGAGGCAGACGACATTTCCCCGGCTGAACTGGGAGAGCTCAAGCAGTTGCTTGCAAGGCCCGAAGCCCGGGCCGAGTTGGTTGAGAATTGGCTGCTGGACGAGACGATCCACGACGCGCTCCGCTCGCAGCCCGCCGAGGAGGTGGCGGCAGCCCCGGCGCAGCCCTCGCCGACCCAGGCCCGGGCTGCAGCCGGGCCTGTCCGCGCGCGCCGCCGCCGTCTGCGCTGGCTGGTCTGGCATGAGGTGCGCTTCAGGATAGGCTGGTCGTTTGGGATTGCGGCCGCCGCCCTCCTTGCCCTTGGGGGAGTTCACTCTTATTTCCAGCACGCAGCCGTGGGCGGCATTGCAGACGTGCGCGCCGAGGTGACCGTCGAGCGCGGCGGGACGAGGCGGCCCGCCGTCTCAGGACGGATGCTCTACCCGGGGGACATCGTTCGCGTGCCGGCCGGGGGAGCGGTGGCCGTGACTTGGGCTGGCGAAGCAACCCGGCTGGACCTGGCTTCCGGCTCGGAATTGCGGCTGTTCAACCCGATGTGGGGCAAACGGCTTCGACTGGACGCCGGCACGCTCGATGCGTCCGTCGACTCCCAGCCCCTGTGGCGCGCGATGATAATCGCCACGCCCCAGGCGGAGGCCAAAGTCGTGGGCACCCAGTTTTCCCTTTCAGCCACTGCCGCCCGCACGCATCTCGAGGTGCTCGAGGGCGTGGTTCGGCTGCGCAAAAGGCTCCTGGCCTCGCTGAACGGCAGTCAGGAAGTCTTCGTCCGCGCGGGCGAGGCCGCCACGGCGGCCGCGGACGTGAAACTTGAGGCCCAGCCGATCACAGGCTCTTTGTCCAGCGATGTCTGGGCCGTGCCGCCTGGCACCGCCTTTGCCGACGCCCCGGCCAGGGGCACATTGTTGAACCAGCCGGGCCTCTCCGGCGCCCACGCCAACGCGGTCGAACGGCTGCGCGGCTATCTGCTGGCCCCGGTTTCGGGCGACTACACTTTCTGGATAGCCTCGCCCAGCGACGAAACCCCGGCCGAGCTTTGGCTCAGCCCCGATGACGATCCGGCCGGCGTGAGCCGCATCGCTTACTTGAGACCGCCCCCAACGGCCAAGCAGGGCACAACGCCGGTGCGCCAGAGCGGACCCGGGCGCAACCGCGGGCCGACCTCCGCCCTTCAGGCCGACGCGCAGCGGTTCCCAAGTCAAAAGTCCGCCCCGCAAAGACTGGTCCAGGGCCGGCGGTATTACATCGAGATTTGGCATGAGGGCATCGATCCCAAGAGGATCGGGCTGTGCTGGCGCCTGCCGGGCGAACCCGCCGCCGCCCCGCCCAAGCTCGTCGATATCCAGGCCCTTCGACCGCTTGGCGATGCTTGGAGATTGGAAAAGGGGACTGGAACAAAGTGAGGTAGTGAAATGATCATCGATGTTACCGTTTTCCGTGCCGACGGAATTGCCGGCAAGGGCGGCGGAGGCTCCGCCCGCGCCATTCAGGACAAAGCTCGACCGGCCCGCTGCCCTGGTCCGGACAACCAGCATCGGCCTGCTTCCGCAGGGCCGTGCCCCGGCAGATTCGAGGCGCCGGTCGCACTGGGGTCCGATATGGAGGGCGACTTCGTGCTGCGGCTTTATCTGCGCGACATATCGAACACCTCCAGGGCCATGCCGGCTGGAGGGCCGCAGGCAGCGCACCCGGGCAGGCTCAACGATTCAGGCCGGCAGCAGCTTGTGCTGGGCCATCTGCCTCGAGTCGTGCGCATCGCATTCGACTACCGGGGCCTGGGGCTGCCTCTTGGCGACCTCATTGGCGAGGGCAACATCGGCCTGATGCGGGCGGCCGAATTGTTCGACCCTGTCCGCAAAGTCGCGTTCGCCTGTTACGCCAAACCGTGGATTCGCGTGCAGATGCAGCGCGCCCTCAGCTACCAGGCCTGGCCGGTTAGCTTGCCGGCGGATTTCGCCTGGCGTCGCGGCCACGTGCAGGCCGCCAAGGAACGCCTGGCCGCCAAACTCAATCGGGCGCCTCAGGATACCGAGTTGGCGGACGAATGCGGGCTGGACTTGCCCGCCGTGCGGCGCCTGCGCTCGGCCCCGCCCCCCTCTTTCGTGCCGCTGGATAGCCCCTGCCCCGGCAACGAAACCGATCTGACGCTGGCTGAGGTCATCCCCGACGAAACCTCCCCCGCCCCGGATCGCCAGGCCGCCCTGCACAGTGACCGCGACTTTGTGGATCGCCTCATAGTCGCGCTCTCTCCGGTCGAGCGAAAGGTCATTCGCCTCCGCTTCGGCCTGGGCGACGGCTGCCAGCGCACGCTCGGGGAGGTCGGCCGGCTGCTCGGTTATGGCCGCCAGGGAATCCACCGCCTCCAGTCCGTCGCCCTGGCAAAACTCCGCCAGCACGCCCGCTTCCTGCAGGCCGCGCCCGGCACAAGGGGTGAAATCCGGAATCCGAAACTCTCAATCGCTAATCGTCGCTAATCTTCGCTAATGGGCTTTTTATTAGCGTGGATTAGCGTGGATTAGCGGTTCATTTCGGATTTCCTGCGCGCATCACCCTTCGCGCTTTCTGGCTCATCAAGCGGGCACAGGCATCCCGACATCCGCGTAGAGCTTCTTGGCGGCGTCGGGATTGGCCCATCGGACGAGGGCCATGAAGTTCAGCAGGGTGGGATTGTCGGGCTTGGCGTGGAACATGCTCTTGAGGCTGTTGACCACTTTAAGGTAGATGGGCGCATACTTTTCGTGGGTCAACCGGCTCACATAAGCCCCAATCACCGGCAAGGCGATGGCATCCGTCCGTCCGTCCGCGCTATAGGGTATCTGGCAGAAAATCCGGATAAGCGCGATGGAATCGGCCTCGATGAGGGCAAGCCAGCTCTGCCGGATTTCGTCGACATTGTACTTGGCATTGAGCCGATCGCGGATGGCGGCGGCGATGGCCGCTGAGTCGCCACGCCGGGCGACCATCTCCTTGATCCTTGCCCACGCCCTCTGCCGCTCGCTTTCGACCGGGTCTGCCTTATGGCCCTGTAAGGCGGCCAGTTTGAGCCCGAGTTCGGCGGCGACGGCCTTGCCCAAGGCCTCGGCCTCCTCCTTGCGGATGCGATCGCAGCCCATGATGAGCCTGACCACCAGGCCCTGCATGTCCGGGCTGACCAGGCGCAAGAGTGCGGCCAGTGGCCTTGGCGGAGGCGCCTTATGGGCCGGGATTAAGTGCCGTATCATCTCGGTGATCACCTGGTCCAGGTCCGTTTCGCCGGCCTTTGCGCCCCGCAGCCGATGGATGAATTTCAAGGTCTTTGCCATCCCCCCGCCTTTGCCGACGTTGTTGACGATCATCAACCGATGATCCGGGTTGGCCACAAAGGCCAGCAGCGCCTCGGTCGAGACAATCAGTTTTTCATCCAGGCTGTCCTCGGAGCCTGTGAGGGCCAACTGCTCGATGAGGCCCGGCAGGCGGTGGGCAAAGAGCATGTCCGGCGCCTCGGTGTCCGGGTGTTCGTAGAAATGAAGCAACTCGATGAGGAATGACACCCGGTGGAAGGCAATCCTCTGCGCGCGGGAGTGGTCGGTAGCCGCTTTGCTGCGCTGCACCCGCCCGTGCAACGCCAGCAGCCCCGGGCGCTTGCCGGCGGCCACGCCCGGGTCTCTGGCAAGCAGCGCCTCGAAATCCTCTTTGAAACCCAGCACGATCTCGTCCGGTTTGGGACGCGGATTTAGCTTGGGGTCGGTCGTCAAGTCGTTGAACAGGACCAGGGCCTCTTCGCCGAATTCCCGCACGATGCGCTCCCGGGGCACGTAGCCCTTCACGAAACAACGGTTGGCCCGCACCGCCCGCGGCGAAAAGAACAGGTCAGGCCGCGCCACGAAGGACTGGAGCATCTCGCTCTGCAGCGGGGTATCCAGCTTGATCAGCTCTTCGACTGCCGGCTTCAGAGCGGCGGCAATGCCGCGTTTGTTTTCGTCCAGGGTCTTGAGCAGCTCCGGCTGGGACAAGACGGCGCCGACGGCGTGGTTGGCCAGGGCGCTGAGGAACTGGCTGGTGTTTGTGTTGTGCTCAACCAGCTTGGAGACAATCACCCCCACGTCGTTGAGAGGCAGCTTGCCCACCAGGCTGGTGATGATCAACACCAGTTCGGTGTGCGACTTCTGCCGATGGTCGATGAGTCGGTCCAGCAGCAACCGCAACGTCTTGTTCTCTTGCGCCACCGCGCTCAGCTCGGCTTGCAGTTGCGCCACTCTTAGCGTCAATTCGCGCCAGCCCGTTTGCACCTCTTCAACGGAAGCGGTTGGCGTCGGCCCGGTTTCTTTGTCGGTCATCTGTCGGCTGTGTGTTCCTGCCAGGAGTTGGTTCGTTCCACGCCGCGCAGCCCGGGCGAGATTGGCTCCCGCCCATGCTCACAACGATCAGTTTATCTGCCACCGGCGAACCGTCAAGGCGAGAGTGCGGCCCCAAATCCACACCGGGGCGAAATGGCCGAATTGGAACTGGCCCAGCAATTGCTTCGTGCCGGACAGCCCGGTGCTGGGCTGCCCGGCGTACGACCGGCTTCCGAACCGCTATTAAGACACGCATACCGGCGGCTACGGCTACAACGGAGGAGGGGTGAGCGGAGTGGTCACTCTATTTGACGAACAACAAGGACCCGGATACGTGCCGCAAGGCGGTTGCGGGTTGCTCCCACGCAATTGGGGGGAAGTTATGACCGGTTATGTCTGGGAGCGTCCAGTCAGCGAGGGCCAGGTGATTAGGCCAAGCGAGATGATTGCCATCGGGGACACATGTCTCGGAGGTGATCCTGTTGTGTTCCCCCTCACGGCGGATGTACCAGATGCGACGAGCGAGTCCTACTGGTCTGCTGTTGGGCCGGGTTATCATTACGCCGGCGATTACCAACTCGGCCTGTGCGACACAGTCCTCTCATGGGGTGCCTTGTACCTGGCAGGCGCCCCCCTGATGGCCGGGTCGCGTCCCGAGGGCCCAGGGCCTTGCCCCAGGCGGACCTGAAGCGGCACGCGGGACGGTTCAATGTCAGCTTCTGTGATGGCCATGTCGAGAACCTCCGGCCAGCCCAGTTGTTTGACACCCGGCAGGACGCCGTGCTGAAACGCTGGAACCGGGACAATCAGCCGCACCGGGAGCTGCTGCCTTCGTGGATGCAGTAATTCACCACGACGGACCAGACCTGCCTGGGTTTAAACAGAAGCCAATTGCTTACAGATCAGGCCGCCTGGCTACGCACCCGTTCAAAAAAGCTCCGCTAGGAGCGGCATGCTTATAGTTAAGGCGCCTGGAAGGCTCCAAGCTCCGTCAGGAGCGGCATGTCGGGCCGAAACAGCAACCTCCGGGCGTATGCCGCTCCTGACGGAGCTTGAGAAGGACTCGGCTGGCTGGCGTTTCTATAAGCATGGCGCTCCTGACGGAGCTTTCCCCGGTGGCGGAATTGCGAACAGTTCAGCTAGCCCGGATATTTCACACCCGGCACGGAACGCCCACAGGCCGGAGCGCCGGCTTCAGCCGGCTTTGGGCCTCCGAACGCCGCAAGACAGGGAAAATGACAACGGCCGGCCCTCTGGGTGT
>Ga0181524_10001361_pt1 | contig 28233 bp, 20 predicted proteins | sample PEATcosm2014_Bin_34_FD_119761 | JGI IMG/M metagenome (GOLD analysis project Ga0181524, IMG submission 119761) | Peatland microbial communities from MTU Mesocosm Facility, Houghton, MI, USA - PEATcosm2014_Bin05_60_metaG | ecosystem: Environmental > Terrestrial > Soil > Wetlands > Peat | place... | reverse complement strand
GCTGCACTTCCACAGGGGCTTCGCCCCTATGGCGCTCCAAGACGCTCCTTCCCGTCGCGTCTTTCCGCGTGCCAGTACGCGCTCATACTCTTCGCGCGGCACCCCCTTGGAGGGCCTTCCGCGGCCCTCCAAACCTCCCGCGCCGTACAGCATTTCAGAAGTCCGCGTGGACTTCTGAAATGCTGTACTCACCGGCTCTGGAAGATCTCATAGGTCCGCGATTGGTCGTCACACAAGCGCTGGATGGAGACAGTGATTACACCGTCGGAATCGCAGGAATAGGTCTCGCAGACCCACTTGTCGTTCAAATCTTCCCGGTCCCGGACCATGCCCGGCTCGAGGCGCTGTTCGATTGGGATCGCCGGGTCGTACGGAAAAAGCAGTTCCGACCAGGCCCGAACGCCCTCCGACGGCCGCCCCGCCGCATCCAGACCGGCGCATTCCAGGTAGCGCAAGTGACCGATATTGTGGCGGGGCGTGTAGCGCACCTGGGAGCGGAGCGCGGCGCCGCCGCGCTGCGGGAGCGGCAGACCGGCTTTGAAGACCGGCGCGAAGTATTCCCGCCGCCCGTAGTCCGCCAGCCGCATGACCCCGAAGTTGCGGGAAAGAATATCCTGCAACCGGACGGCCTCGGCGCCATGGATCGCCGCCCCAATGGCCGTGGAGCTGAACGGCTTGTCGCTCATGATCAATCGCACGCCCGGAAACCGGCGGGCCAGCATCTGGGGAACGAGCGGCAGCTTGGATGAGCCGCCGACGAGATAGATGCCGACGAGACTCTCCGCCGTGATCCCGGCCTCGCGCGCCTCTTCGCCGCTGATGAGCCCGTTCAGCTTTTCCAGGGCCGGCTCCAGCAGCGCCCGGAGGTCCGTAAAATACTCGGACACGGGCACCTGCGCGAGCCCGCCGCTCAGCCCGGCGTCTTCCGCAGCCAGGGTGAGCCAGCGGCCGGCGCCGGAGCTGATGCTCTCCTTGATCTGCCGGGCCCGCATCAGCAACAGGGACCGCGGGAACGGCGGCAGCTCGTCAAATGCCGCGCCGAACGCTCCCGCGAAGCGCCGGGCGAGGATCTCGTCGAAATCATCTCCGCCCAGCCGCTCGATGCCGCAGGAGGCAACGACGCGGAAACCGCCCCCGGCAATCTGGACCAGCGAGGCGTCAAACGTGCCGCCGCCGAGGTCGAAGATGGCCACCGATGCCGTAAAACGCCGCGCGAGGATGCGGTTGCCCCGGTTCATGCGGTCCGCGAACTCGATGGCCGCTGCGCTCGGCTCATTCAGCGCGTCCAACACCTCGAAGCCGGCCTGCTTGAAGCAGTGCCGCGTCACGTAGCGCTGCGCGCCGTTCGCGTTGGTCGGCCACGTGATCACCGCCTCGAGCGGTTCTTTCTCCGGAAAGAGGCCCGAACGGACAACCGATTCGCGCAGCGCCTGGGCGAACTCACCCACGAGAATCATCGCATCGAACCCCTCGGGCCGGATGTCCCGGCGGAACCGCAGGCCCTGGGCGTAGTCGCGCATCAGCCGCTTGGGGGATTCGATGAGCGCATACTGCTCTTCCGCTCCGGGCCGACAAAGACATCGCTCCACGTCGGCGCCGAAGATCAGCCGGCCTGTGTGCCGGTCGTAGACGGCCGCCGAGGGGAACACCTCCCGCGCAACCGGGCCGATCGCCGTTTCCGTCACGTGGGGCACTACCGGATAGCGGCCGCGGTCGCTGAAGACCACCACCGTGTTCGTCGTGCCGTAGTCAATCCCCAGCCGCACCGCGTCAAGCCCTCCGATTGATGGCCACGCCGGCCTTGGCGACAACCCGGCCGCGGCAGGTGCGGTAGCCCGGGACGACCGTCTCCAGGATCACGCGGTCGGGCGCATCCGCGTCGTGCCGCTCCGCAAGCACCTGGTGGATGAGCGGGTCAAAGTAATCCAGGCGTTGCGCCTCGAAACGAACCGCTCCGAGGTCGTTCAGGAGCAGGTCGAGACGGTCAATGACCGAGCGGATCTTTCCCTTCGTTTCGGAGGCGGCCAGGGAGCGAATGGCTGCGACCTCCGCGATCACCGGATCCACGCGCGATTCGAGCAGCTCGGTCAGCAACCGCCTCATGGAATCCACGCCGCTCTCCAGCGCCGCATCGGCCGAAGGAGGCGGCGCGGAAACCCTCTCCAGCATCCGGCGATGCGACGCCAACTCCGCTAAAATCGCCTGCATCGTCGCCTCCGGCGCTTGTGCGCCCGCGATCGGTTGGGCGGCGGTGCTCGTTTCCGTTGTCGGAGGCTCTCGCCGGACCTCAACCGGCGTCCCTTTGCCATCCTCGGCTTTGGCGGCGCGGTTGCCGCCCACAACAGCGTCTTTAATGGACTTCTTCGCCTTCTTCATCCTGGCCTCCATGGCGCTCCACTTGCGTTCGAAAAACAGCTCGGTCAGAAGGAATTCTCCAGTCCTCTGCGCCCATTGTCGGGGGAACGCGAAGCGCGAATAAGGCGCAGACAACCGGTTGACCTTGTGGCTTGCTCTGACCCGGCATCAAGCGCCCTATTCTCACGACTCAGGGCGCTGCCGTCAAGCCGCGCGCCGCTTTCCATTCCCCTACTTCAAGAACAGCTCGATCACCGGCACGGCAACATTCGGTTTCTGCGCCGGCAGGTTGAGCACGAGCGTGTCCCGGGTCGAGCCGAGCTGACTGCCATGCCAACTGTCCAAGCCGGTCTGAATCTCGCTGGCATCGTTGAGCAACTGGGCGTACTCCACCCGCTCGACATAGGCCTTTCCGACGAGGTGCAGGTGCTTGTAGGGCCAGGCCAGCACGTGGACGTAAAGGCGTTTCTTTTCCGGATGGTAGGTGAGCGAGCAGTTCTTCGGACAAACGAATTCCCCGGGCGCCTGGGTGCAGCCGTAGATGCTGCGGCTGTGGCGCCTCATCCATTGGCCGATGCCTTGCAGGCGATCCATCGCCCGCTCATCGAATTCCCCGCGCGCGGTGGGGCCGACGTTCAACAGCAGGTTGCCCCCTTTGCTCACGCAGTCAATCAAGGTGCGGATCAGCTCGTCCGTGCTGCGCCAGGAGCTCTCGTCGCGGTGGTAGCCCCAGGAGCCCGAGAAGGTCTGGCAGGCCTCCCACACCACCGGCTTGCCGTTGACCTTCAGCCATTCCCGCGGCTGGACCTGCTCGGCGGTCTTCACGTCCCAGGCCCCCGGCAGGTCGAGGCGATCGTCCAGGATGACCTTGGGCTGGAGCTTTCGCACCAGCCGGACGAGTTTTTCGCTCTGCCAGTCCTCGTGCCCTTTGCCGCTGCCGTCAGGCTTGGGGTAGCTGAAGTCGAACCACATAATATCCACCTTCCCGAACTGCGTGAGCAGTTCCCTGACCTGCCCGTGCAGATAAGCGGCGTACTTCCTCTGATCGCGCCCCCGGTTCATCTTCTCACGGTCCGCATGCGCGCGGTAGGGGCCGATATGCGGGTCGAGGACATAATGCGGATGGTGCCAGTCGAGGAGCGAATGATAAAACCCGACCCGGAGATTTTCCCGCCGGAACGCCTCGACCATGAGCCGCAGCAGGTCCCTTCGGGCGGGCGTGTTCGGGGCTTTGTAGTCGGTGAGCTTGCTGTCCCAGAGGCAGAAGCCCTCGTGGTGCTTGGTGGTGACGACGAAGTACTTCATCCCCGCTTGCGAAGCCGTCTGCGCCCAGAGTTTCGGATCGTAGAGATCCGGGTCGAAGCGCTTGAAGTACTTCTCGTACTGCTCATGGGGAATCTGCTCGTTGTGGCGCACCCACTCGTGCCGCGCGGGCAGGGCGTACAGGCCCCAGTGGATGAACAGGCCGAAGCGGTCGTGGACAAACCAGGACGTATCGCCGTGAGCGGCCGCCGTCCGGGCGTGAGCGCTTCGCGTTGACGTTGGTTTCATTTAAGCGCCTTTCACAGGAATCAAGCCGGGATTCGTCATGGCGTCTCTGCGACGGAGCGACGCTTGTCGAAGCCCCTGAAACGGGGACGGCACGTCCGTCTGAAGGTCGTGCCGTTCCCCCTGCACGCTCAGTGTCGGATACAACTTCTCACTCGATCGTCCACATCGCCAGCGAGTCCTGGTCCTTCACGAAAACCCTGTTCCCTGCGATCACCGGATGCGCGTAGGTCGGCGTCTCGGCGACTTTGATCCGGGCCAGCTCCGCGTAATCCTGATCGCTGGGCTTGAAGGCGATCAGTTCGGAGGTGCTGGGCATCGCGAGGATGACCGAGCCGGCGTCGAGAATGGCCGCGAAATTTCCGCCCCGCTTGATCGTGTCAATCCAGTCCGTCTTGCCGGTCTTGGCGTCCAGGCAGAAGAACATGCCCTTGTCGGACAGGCCGAAGATCAGGCCGTCCTTGAGCACGGGCGTGTTGAACTGCACGGCGACTTGCGGGTTGCTCCAAAGCTCCTTGGCGGCGAAGCCGTCATCCTGCTTTTCGATCTTCACGGCCTTGGTGCCCCGGTTCTGACCGGCGTAGATCACCGTGTCCCCGTCCACGATCGGCGTGTCAGCGTTGTAAGCCATTCCCTGCGCCGGGAACGGGACTTGCCACAAGAGCTTCCCGTCGGCCAGGCCGATCCCGACGAGGCTTTTCTCCGTCAACGTCACGAGCTGTTTCACGCCGGCCACCGTCATCAGAGCGGGCGACCCGTAGTCCGGGCCCTCGCCACCCCATTTCCATTTCGGGTTGCCGGAGGTCGCGTCGAACGCCATGATCGCCCCATTGCCCGGCCCGCCCAGATACGCAATGGCCATTCCATCCACGATGATGGGCGACATGCCCGTGAAGAATTTGGGCACGACGCCGGGGAACTCGTCCTTGCGCCATAACTCTTTGCCGGACGCGGCGTCCAGGCAGGAGAGGACCCCGTCCGCGCCCAGCGTGACGACCTTTCCCTCCGCTACGGCGGGCGAGCCTCTCGGGCCCGGATGCCGGGCGGCCGGTCCCGTCACCGCTGCCGCCGCGTACTTGTTCTCCCACAGCGTCTTGCCGGTGGCGGCGGCGATACAGGTGGTGACCTCGTCATCGCCCTGCCGCGAAAAGACGTAAAGCTTGTCGCCCACCAGGGCCGGCGTTGAATCGCCCGAGCCCACCGTCACTTTCCACTTCAGCGTCAGCTCCTTCGGCCAGGTCGCGGGCGCGGTGAAGCCTGTTACCTTTCCGTTCCGCTCGGGGCCTCGCCACTGGGGCCAATCCTGTGCGAAGATGCGGGGCGCGCTGACCAGAATCAGAGCCGCCAACGCGGCGCCCATCAGGCGATTTCTGCTCTTCATCTCTCCTCCAGTTCGGCGTTTCCTGCGCCGACATTTCCAATGACGCCTATCCTTTATCGTTCCTGTCTGCCGCGCTCTCCTGGGGACCGTCTCTTGCTGATCTGTCCATCCTGTATCGGGCCTCCTCCTTTCTGCACAGGTTCCTTCTCACGGCGCGAAGTCGGCCGCGAGCGGTCGCTCATCTCGTTGAGTTTCAGACGCGCGCGACCCATATTGTGAGGACTGATCTCGCCCGCGTCAAGCAATTCTTGGGCGCGCCAATAGGGCTTTCATGACTTCGCCTTGAGTTCCTTACTTCCAGCCCTTAGCGTCAATCAGTCGACAGGAAAAGATGTCCGTACCGCTCGAGCTTGCGCGCTGCGTCGCCGCCGGTCCAGTGAATCTCGACGTTCGGCCTGCCGAAACGGTTGTGGCCGGTCAGGCTCACCTGGATCGCAAGTCGCCGGCGCTGCGCTTTCGGAATCCTGAACCGCGCCCAGGGCAGGACGGCTTCCACGGCGTATCCTCCGGGGATGCGACGCGACTTGCAGGAGGCCAGGTTCTGGGGGGAATCCCAGGGCTGGAAAACCCGCACCAAAGACGCTGAGTCCTTTCCCGGCGCAAGGAAGCCGATTTGGTAGAACCGGTTGCTGTGCCCGGGGCGCCCGGCCTGGTCGGATGGGCGGGCGTCAATGCAGAGCGTCAGGCGATCGGTTTGGCTGGGCCGCCGATCCTTGGCGGCCGGCGCATGGAGCTCGCCCTTCACCGCGGCCGAAAAATAGAGCGCCTTGTCGTCGTACGCGAACCGGCAGACGGCGCGGTTGCGGCCGAGGACCCGGCTCGTTCCCTTCGACAACTGCTCCCGGCGGCCCAGGAGGATCGGCACGGCGCGATGCGCCGCCCGGGCGCCCGATTTCCCGGCGGGCGCCGCAAACGCGACGTAAAAACTCTTCCCGAACAGGTCCACGGCGCTGCCGGACTTTACCGTTGCGCCGGTATCCACCAGGCCTGAAAATGGCCCGCCGCTGCAAGCGATTTCCAGCCGGGTGGTCTTGCGTTTGAAGGAATCGAGCTTCGCTGCGCTCTCGGACGGGATGACGCGCACGCCATTGGAATCTCTGAAGGACACCGCCGCCTCAGCGGGGTTATCGCTCATGTTGAGCAAGTCGAGCTTTCCTGCGAGGGTTGCCGACCACCTGCGGGACGTGGCGCGCAGTTCCTTCAAGTCCGTCGGGAGAACGCGCGCGAAGAGATGCCCATACGCTTCGTCGAGGGTGCGCACACTCTCCTTCAGTTGCCGGATGATGTCAATTTTCTGCGGGCACTTCGACTTGCAAGCTCCGCACGCCATGCAGTACCGCCCCTGGCTGGACAGGCGGGCATATGTCTTCCGCGCCTCTTCCTTGAGACCGTACACCCTCTGGTAGTTCAGGGCGGAGAAGTTGCCGGGGATGTCCACGCCGTAAGGGCAGGGCATGCAGTAGCGGCAACCGGTGCAATAAAGCTCCGCGAGCTTCTTGAACCGGCCCATAGTCGAGATGACGCGGCGCTTCTCGCCGGCCGAGAGCGGCGTCCTCTGCGATGCGACCGGGACATTCTCCTCCAGTTGGCGCAGGTCGGACATGCCGGAAATGGCGACCGTGACGTGCGGGTTCGACAGGACGAAACGCAAGGCGACCTCCGGGACGCTCCGCGCGCCCGGGATCATCCGGCGGATCTCCTCGGACTCTCCGCCGAGCCGGCCGCCGCCGACCGGTCCCATGACCACAATCCCCATCCCGCACTTCTCGGCGACGAATTCGAGCGCCGGCTCGTTCGAGCGGTCGAGCAGGTTATACTGGAGCGTGACCGCCTCGAAGTAGCCCGTGGCGGCGATCTTTTTCAGATTCTCCGCCGTATCGTGAAAGCTGAAGCCGATGTGGCGGATCCGCCCGTCTTCCTTCGCCCGCTGCATCCACCGTATCTGGCCGTCGGCCCCGTCCACATGCTCCTGGAATTCCTTCCAGTTCAGCGAATGGAAGTAATAGACATCTATATGGTCGGTGCGAAGGCGCTCCAGCGAATTCTCCAGGTTCGTCCACCAGGTTCGTTCGTCCCGCTTGTTGTAGTGCGGGTTCTTGGTGGAGAGGATCACGCGGTCGCGCATCCCCTCGAGCGCCTCGCCGATGACGCGCTGACTCTCCTGGTTGCAATAGCCCACGGCGGAGTCGAAGTAGTTGACACCGAGCTCCACAGCGCGCCGGAGCAGGGGGATGCTCAGGTCGCGATCCACGTGCTCCCCGCGCATCGGGAAGCGCATGCAGCCAAAGCCCAGCCGAGAAACGCGCAGGTTCGTTCTTCCCAGGGTTGCGTACTGCATCCGAATCTCCCGTAGTTGTGGACCATCGGCGCTGCGGAAATGCGCGTCAGCCCGGCCGGCTGACCGCAACGCAGCGAAAAGCTACTCTTACCTCTCAACGGTTCATCCGGCGCGTTTCTGCGTATCCTTCTTGAGTTCCGGCCTGGTCCAGCAATGCACCTGGCCGCGCAGTTTCCGGCCCGAGGCCAGCGCCCTGGCCGCCCAGTCGGAATCGAAGCTGATCAGTTTGATCCCTTTGTCAATGGTGTTTCGGTAGATCACCTCCATGTTGTTGAGCTCCGGCTGGCTCATGGCCACGCCGGAGACGCCGCGCATGGCGGACATGCTCTTGATGTAATGGTCGCCGCGGCCGCAGAAATGAATCGCGCCGCCTCCGAAGGCGTCGAGGAGACGTTGCTCATAAGGCCGGATGAATTCATCGAACATCCTGGGCGAGAAGTTCATGGCCGAGTCGGTCCGCAGCATGATCCGCCCCTTGTGAAGCAGGCCCCAGTGGAAACCGTAGCCGTCCATCGGCGCGGGGAGAATACGGTGCCACTCGCGCAGAAAGCTGATGTAGGTCCCGCAGACCAGGTCGAGGAAGCTCTTGACGAGGTCGGGATACTCGATGACGTCCGTAAAGAGGCGGCTGCCCCAAATGACCTCGCAGGCATCCATCGCGCCCTGCAGGTCGGGGTGATACACCTTCACATACTTGCCGATCCTGGGGTAGCGCTCCTGGATCGCCGCGAACCGCTTGCCCATCTCGAAGCTCTTGGCCCCCAGGCTTTGGTGAAGCGGAGGCGCGCCGCGGCCGATGAGACGCCTGATGGTCTCCAAATCGTGCAGCGGCATCGAGGTCGGCAACGTGTCCAGGTCGCGCTCCATGATGAAAAGTCGAACGCCGAAAAGGCTGGGCAGGATGCTGGTCCCGTAGTCGGCCCGGACCATCATGATCGAGCCGCTGGCCTTCTCCAGCGTTCGCGAGCAGTCGGCGAATTGCGCCAGGGCCATGAGGTCGTAGTCCTCAAGGGCATCATTAATCAAGACCTTCGGCCAGACGACTTTCGGAGGGGCGCCCCTCCTCCGCGCCGGGACGAACACCTCGCCCTGAAAGCGATTGTCGGCGAACTCTTTCCAACTCGTGAAAAGCTCTTCCTCAACCCCCTCGTCAATGCGATCTTCCAGGTCTTGCAGGTACTTGTCGAGATGCATAATCCTGATTCTTTCTCCCAATACGGAGATCCGCCAGGCATTCGCGCGCGACGGAGCGTGTCCCTCCACCAGACTTCCCTGATGTCGGACGTCAACGCTCGACACCCCGGCAATCGAAAAGAGACGCTTCTGCCGGCGGGCTTTTACATAATAACCTCTGCACGACTAAACCGCAAATAGCGAAGCCGAAGAAAACAAACGGCATCTGCCAAACGATGTAGTCGAAGCACACATGTACGGACGCATGCTTCTTGAAGATTACGAACCATGAAAGCGGAGCCAGGATTGAAAACCAGGTTGCAAGAATAAGAGCCACCATCTTCTGGTTTCTCCTGAAAGCGTATCCAATACCCGATGCGGCTGCAAACAATATCAAAAGATGCTCATAGCGTACTCCCCCATATAGGCGGGTCTCTCCACCCCACCCCGCTTTTCCCCATACTATGGTAGTTGGGCCGAAATAGGTGCCTCTCACGTAGGTAGTCACGACGGTACTCCCGCCCGCGCGCAAATTGCGAACGTACTCAGCAGGGAATCCAAGAAGGTCTGAATGGATTCGGGTTGAGAAACGAAACACGATATGGTTTATACCATCCCGAAAATGCCCGTCCACCGATGCTATTTGGAAACACAGAATTACAAATGTGGTTGCAATAGCAAGACACGCACCCGCAGCCAGTGTAACCGCAGCCGCAAGGAAACTGCGGACACGTATTCTGTGGAGTGCACTGTAGTAGACCAGCGGGACGACCATCATTATGAGTGTGGGCGTAATGAACTCGTATCCATTAAGTACGCATTTTATGAACACAGCAACGAACGCTACGGCTCCCAAGGTAATCAACTTCGGCGGGAACTTCCTCAGAAGATAGAACATCATTGCGATTACCGGCAGATAGAACGCCCATAACGACCAGAAGAAATTCCGTCCGTAAACTGTCAGCCACATCGAACATACTGCGGAGCCGAGAACCAGTAGAGCGGTGAGCATGCCAAGTTCCAGATAGAACCAAACTACGACCGCTGTGATGGCGCCCGCAGAAAGCAACGCAGTCAATGCGTGATAGAATTCTAATCTGTATGTGGGTTGGAGAGGTAAAACCTTGTCCAGCTCGCTGAACAGCATCCCCTCTCCGCCAATCTGAAATTTATACGGTGTATAACCGACGAATTCCAACTGACGCCTGTAGGCCCGGAAATGGTCGGAAAGCTCCTCGAAGTCAGACCGGGGAGGCTGGTTCAGAAGAATCGTTCCCAGCAGACCTCCGCTGGAGAATACCCCGTCTCGATGGGACTTGAGCATCCGAGCTACAACGCACCTCTCGTCCCACTGGTCGAAGGATGAGAACCACTGGTCGTCGGCTGTCCGCAAAAAATTCGTGAGTAAATTCAAAAACAACAGCAAGAACGAGAAACAGCATAGAGCTACAACTTTGGCAGTTCGTGATGAATTGTTGAACATGTGAGAGACGTGCTATTGTGCCAACATTGTCATCAAATCCGCCTCAGAGATGATTGTGAGGCCATATTTCTTGGCTTTCTCGCTCTTATTGGATATTGAAGCTGGGTCGGCTTGGCAAAGATAGGTCAGGTCTTTTCCTACACTATCTCGTGGCTGACCACCCTTTTCGGCAATCATCTTTTCCAGTTCCTTGCGCGGTTTCAAAGTTCATCTAAGTGCGCTGCGGTTTATCAGTCGCCAAGAAACTGTCGCCTAACGGCGTCTTGGCCTCAGCATAGCTCCAGGCCAACTCGCGTGCCAGCGTGCGAAGCTTGTCCCCGGCGAACCCTTCCGGGTAGATGGGCCACTCATAGCGGAACTCTTTCAGAACCTGGAGGTAGGGACAGTCCGCGCCCGGCTCTCGCAATGGCAGTTTTCCCGCTTCGCCGGGCTTCAGTTTATGTTCGTCCAGCAGGCATTGCAGGTCCCGCCGGCGCCCCGATCGTTGCGAATAGACTGTGGAATAGTCGGCAAGCTCCACGTCGCGCCTTTCTCGAATCCAATCGAGAAGCCGCCGGAATCGCTCTTTCAAGGCATGAACGTGCGCCGGCGGGCGAAGCGGGGCGGGCGGCGCCGGTGGCGGATGCGCCCCTCGGAAAAGCGGCGCATCCCAGAAGCGCGTCGTCACAAGCCGGCATGGATGGGTATAGACCACCATCACGCCGTCCTGCCCTTTTCGCGCAAGCGTATCCTCGAACGTGCGCTTGAAGCGCTCCTCCTCAGCAGCTTCCTCGCCCATGAAGGAGTCGAAGGCGAAATCATAGTTTATGGACAACAGCCCGCAGTACCAGGCCGGATTGAGGTTTTTCGCGGGGGCGGAGGCGCACCAGACTTTGACTCCGGCGGCGGCGAGCGCCAGCAACACGTGCGGCGTCCAGGAATCGCCCGGCGGACAGTAGCTGATCGGAACGCGCCGAAACGTCTCCATCACCAGCGCCCAGCCGGCCGCCTCGCGCTGCAAGACCCACTCGATCCCCTCGGCCAGCCCGACTCCTTCGAGCGCCATCGGAGGAACCGGCGGCGCGGAATGCTGGTCGGTGTGGTAGCCGATCTCGTGTCGCCCCAGCGCCTCGATCACGTCCTCGCGGCGCCGGCGCCGCAGGACGCGAATGACCTCGGCCACGCACTGGAAGGATCCCCGCATGCCGCGCGCGGAAAGCTCCTCGGCCCAGAATTTCTCGGCGTCCATCGCCTCGGGCGTTACATAGTCTTCCGTGTCGAAAGACAGGACCACCTGCAACATCTTGCGCCTCCCCAAAGGCGTCGCGCCATCTCAGCCGAAATCTGTTCCACGGCCGCCCTCCACAGGACGGTCAGGCATCGAACATCATATTCTGACGGCTGAGGCCAGTCTCGTCAAGCGAGCCGGCATTCTGTCAGCCTGGATTCCGCTCCTTGATTTTCTCCAGGTCGGGTGATAAAAGCGTGAACAGTTGAGCCGCCGCGAGGGCGGCCTGAAATCGCGAAAGGTCCACCGCGCTGATGGCTGAACCTGTTGTGCCGCTCGACGGTCGGGCCGACGAATTGCCCTCGCCGTTCGCCGCGCGCGCGATCCTCGCGGCCGCGCTGCTCCTGGGCCTGGTCTTCGCCTTCTGGCAGCTCGACTTCCCGCTGCAAGGCTCCGAAGGCCGCTGGGCGATGGTCAGCCGCGAAATGGCCTCCTCGCGCAACCTGTTCTCCATGACGATCGGCGGGCGCCCGTACGACGATAAGCCGTTCGGGAGCTACTGGCTGATCCTGCTGGCCTCGAAGTTCACCGGCGGCATGAGCGAGTTCACGCTGCGACTGCCGAGCGTGATGAGCTACCTGATGACGGTTCTGCTGGTGTACGTAATCGGGCGGCGGACGGTCGGCTCGCCGACGACGGCGGCGCTGGCCGCGTTCATTTACGCGACGATGTTCCGGATCCTGTACTTCAGCCGCGAGGCGAGCGCCGACGCACAGACGGTGCTGGGCATCGCCGCGGCGCTGCTGCTGGTGCTGGAGGCGGGCGAGAAGCCGCGCTGGTTTCTCTTCCCACTCATCGGGCTGGTCATGGGGCTTTCGTCGCTGATGAAGGGGCTTTCGGGATTTGCGGCGCCGTGTTTCGCCGCGTTCCTCTGGTGCCTGCTCGTCCGCGGCTTCCGGTGGCTGCGGCCCATTCCCGTGTTGCTCGGAATGGTCGTATTCGCGGCGGTGCTCGGTGCGCCGTTCCTGATCGCCCACGCGCAACAGGGCGGCTGGCATCCGGCGGAGCAGTTGTGGCGCGAGTCGGTGGGCCGAGCGGTCAGTCCGTACGACCATCGGGAGCCCTGGTACTTTTACCTCTGGAACCAGTTCGAGTTGCTCTCGCCGTGGTCGGCGTTCCTGCCGCCGGCGATCATCCTGTGGGTCGCTCGCGTCCGCGCGCGCGCCGCCAAGCGTGGCGGCTACGCGCTGGGGATGTTCGATCAGGAAGCGGAGCGCCGGCGGCTCTTCCCGTTCTTCTGTTATGCGGCGATTTTCCTGTTCTTCACACTCTCCGGCTCGCGGCGGACGTACTACCTGATGCCGGTGGCGCCCTTCGTCAGCGTGGCGCTGGCGCAGGCGCTGCTCGAGGATTTGCCGAGATGGGCGCTCAGGTTCGAGCGCACCCTGTTTGGGGCTTTCGCTGTCGCGATGATCTTGGCGGGCGCCGCGGCGCTTTTCGCGGGATGCCTGAGGCTCTCCCTGAGCGCGCCCCCGCAGTTTTTGAACTCGGCGGCGCGCCTTCTCCGCCTCGACGGCCCGATCGCTCCGGAGATGTGGCGCGCCGTGCCGCCGTGGCTGGTGATGACCGGGGCGGGAATCATTTTCGGAGCGGCGCTCGCCCGGCGGACGCTGCGAAACCGGCCGGCGCTTGCGCCGCTGATGTGCGGCGTGGCGGTCGCCGCGCTGACGATGGTGGGAATGCTCGACCGTTTCCGCGCGGTGGACCAGTCGCGGCCGATCTTCGGCCGGAAGGTGGACGCCATCGTGCCGCCCGGCGAGTGCATCGAACTGACCGGCACCGAAGACAAAGAGACGGGTGCTTACACGGGCATAGCGGCCGAACTCTACTATATCCACCGCGAGCCGGCCTCGGTCGCAAAGCGGCCCACGCGTTACCGGATCATCTACTCGCGCGCGCTGCCGCAAGTGCTCGCCGAAGGCAAGTACATCGTCCGCTGCAAGTTGTTCGAGGGCCTGTCGCCGGCAGAGGAGCGATCCACGAAGAATGCAACGCTGCTGGAGCGGACGGACGCACCGGCGTTTCAATGAAAAAGCATGAATGATGAAGCGCTTCGGCGTTCATCATTCGCAGTTCTGAGTTCCAGAGTCGGTGAAGAGCGCGTTCATCGCCGCCGCCAGCCGCGCGCGGTCCTTGCGCTCAGCCGCCCGGAGCGCGGCCTTGACGAGGCGTTCCTGGCGGAGGGTGAAGAGAACCGCCTCGCCTTTCGCAGGCATCTGCGGATAAGCGGCCCGCAGGATCCGCTCTTCCAGTTCGCCCAGGCCGGCGCCGCTCAGGGCGGATACGACCATGGGCCGGCAGCCGGTTTCTTCCTCGATCAACCGGGCCGGAATCGCGGCGGGCAGATCGCTCTTGTTGAGCACCGGCACGCGCATCCGTGTTCCGCTGCGCGCGAGGATGCGGCGGTCCTCTTCCTGGAGCGGGACGGAGGCGTCGAAGACCAGCAGGGCGACGTCCGCGCGGCGGAGCGCCTGCGCGCCCCTGCGGACGCCCTCGCGCTCGACTTCGCTTTGGGCCGCGCGGAGTCCGGCGGTGTCCACGAGCGTGAACGGCAGGCCGCCGAGGGACAGGCCCTCCTCGATCGTGTCGCGCGTGGTGCCCGGTTCCGCGTGGACCAGCATGCGGTCGAAGCGGAGCAGGGCGTTTGCCAGCGTGGACTTGCCGACGTTGGGCCGGCCGGCGATGACCAGCCGGGGCGGGCGAACCATGCCGCGCCCAAAGGCGGCCGTCGCGAGGAGCCGCCGCAGCCTTTCGACGACCCACGGCCAGTCTGTCCGCCGCAGCAGCTCGTCGCGCACCGCCGCCAGCGCGCCTTCGTGCTGCTCGATCAGCACTTGCGCCGCCCGGAGCGTGAGCGCGCGCGGGATCCGCTGAGCGGCTTCTTCCTGGATTCGGTCCACCAGGCCGAGCCGCCGCTGCCGGGCGAGGAATTCCCTCTCCCGCGCCGGCCGCGCGCCCTCGGCCATGAGCGCGGCCATCGTTCGCTGCGAAGCGAGCGCGCCGCCGTGGCCATTGATGACGAAGACGCCGTGCCCGCCGGCCTGAACGCATTCGAGCAATACTTCGTCGAGCGGAGCGTCATTGCGGACGAGACGCCCGTAGAGCAACCGGCCCGGCTCCATTTGCGCGACGCGCACGCCGTGCGGGTTCTGGAACAGGCGGTCGAGGATGGCTACGGAATCGGGGCCGGAGAGTTCAATCAGGCTGATGCCGCCTTCGCCGACCGGCGTCAGGCGACAGGCGAGCGTCCGCCGGGTGGAATCGCGCGCAGCCACTTTCAGTCGAGGACGAGGTAATAGGCCATGTTCTCGCGGTGCGGACGGTACTTGGCCATTTCCTCCTCGAACGAAGTCTGCGGGTGGGCCTTCTTGCCGAAGAGCGTTTCGTATTCTGCGACGTGCGCGGCGAGTTCCGCCTCGAGCCTCGTGATTTGCGTGTGTGAATCGCCGATCCGCTTGGCGTACGTCTCCTCATACTTGAACTCGGCCAGGCGCCCCAGTTGGTGCTCCAGGCGGGTCACGCGGTGCTGAAAGAAGTCGGCCGCTGCCGTCGCTCCCTTGCTCTTCGCTTCATCGAGCAGGGCCTTTTCCCCGGCAAGCTGTTTCTGCGTCAGCGCTTTCGACGCGCGGCATAGGTCCAGGTTATACTGCGCATCCGTCGCAAACCGGTGGTAATAGCGCAGAACCGCGACCGTGTCATTGATCCCGTCGAGGACATACTTCTCGGTCAGTGCGGCGTAGGACGCGGAGCCGCACGTCAGGACGAGCGAGAGAGCGATCACCCACCAGCGCGTTATGCGTGAGCGCATGTCGGTCTCCTCCAGTCAGAACTGTGCAGTTGACCGTATCGTACATGGGCTTGGCCCGCAAGTCAAGCCCATGCGCGGGCTCGAAATGACGGGACTTTTCTCCGTCGGATCAGTAGAATCATTCCGGCGCGCAATGGGAGAGAAGTCGGATGAAACCCAGGATTCTGCTGGTCAACCCGCCGATCTACGACTTCGCCGCCCATGACTTCTGGCTGCGGCCCTATGGGCTGCTGCGGGTGGCCGGCTATCTGCGCGGCCAGGCGGAACTGCGGGTGTTCGATTACCTCGACCCGCCGCGGGCGCCCGCGCCGCGCGACGCGGATGATGCGGCGGACCGTTGGGGACGCCGCCGCATCTGCCGGGCGCCGGCGGCGAAGCCCGCCGCTTTCGGCGCGCTCCGGCGCCGCTATCGCCGGTTCGCATTCGCCGCGCGCGAGCGCTTCGGCGAGTTCCTCGCCGACCGGCCGCCGTTCGACGCTGCGCTCGTCCAGACGGGCATGACTTACTGGTATCCGGGCGTCGCGGAGGTCATCGAGGACCTTCGGCGGTATTCTCCGGCAACGCGGATCGTCCTCGGAGGCGTTTACGCCACGCTTTGCCCGCAGCACGCGCGCAGGCTCGGCGCGGACCTGGTCATCCTCGGCGCGGACCTGGATCCGCTCTGGCGTGCGCTCCATCTCGCCCCGGACCTGAATGCGCCCGCGCTCTGGGAGGCGTATGAGCGGCTCGAGACGGGCGTCCTTAAGCTCAGCGACGGTTGCCCGTTCCGCTGCACGTACTGCGCGGCGTCGCGGCTTGCTCCGCAGTTTGCGCCCCGGCCGCTCCAGGTCGCCCTGGCCGAGATGGACCTGCTGCGCCGGCTGGGCGCGCGGGACGTGGCGTTCTATGACGACGCGCTCCTCTTCCGGCCGCAGGACGCGCTCGTGCCGTTCCTGGAGCGGATCGCCTCGCAGAAAAGCCCGGTGAATTTCCATACGCCCAACGCGCTGCACGCGCGGCTGCTCACGCGCGAGATCGCCCGCCTCATGGTCCGCGCGGGCGTTCGGACATTCTATCTGGGGTTCGAGAGCCTGTCCGACGCGTGGCAGCGCGGCACGGATGGGAAGGCGATGGGCAAGGTCGCCCCCGATGAACTGGCCCGCGCCGTGGCGCATCTGCGCGAAGCGGGCGCCGACCCGCGGGAGATCACCGCCTACCTGATCCTCGGTCATCCGCGGTCGGACACGCAGGAATTGGAAGCCTCGATGCGATTCGCGCACGGCCTGGGCGTGCGGCTGATGCTGGCGGACTTCTCACCGATTCCCGGCACCCCCGACGGCGAGCTCTGCCGTCAGTGGGTGGATATGGACGAGCCGCTCTGCCACAACAAGTCGGCGTTCCCCGTTGCGCTGCTGGGCGAACATGAGGTGGAGCGGCTCAAGGAGCTTTGCCGGCGCTTGAACCGCCGGTTGCGGCCTCCGCCGGCTGCCATCCCCGCACGCGGAGCTTGATGAGCATCCGCAGCGCGCTGAACGATTCGCCGATGTTGATCTTCGACTGGCCCGCCTTGCGCTCCAAGAAAATGATCGGGTGCTCCGCCGGCGTCACCCCGAGGATGCGGCAGCGCAGGAGCAGTTCCTCCAGCACGGCGTATCCCTTCGCCGTCAGCGTGGCCGGCTGCAATTTTTCGAGGACGTCCCTGCGATAGCAACGGAACCCGCTGGTGCAGTCGCGCAGCTTGACCCCGAGAAGGAGCCGCGTGAGGAAGTTCGCACAGGCGCTGTTGACCTTGCGGCCGAAGCTCCAGCCGACGGTGGCGCCGCCGGGGACATAGCGCGAACCGTGCGCCGCGCCGCGCCTCTCGGCGAGCTCGCGCAGCTTCGGCAGCGCCTTCGGGTCGTGCGAGAAATCGCTGTCCATGGTGCAGGCATAATCGCACCCGAGCGCCAGGGCGCGGCTCAGCCCGTCGCGATAAGCGGTGCCCAGCCCCAGCTTGCCGGCGCGGTGAAGCACGTTCACGCGCGGGTCGCGCGCCGCCAGCGCGTCCGCCGCTTCGCCGGTGCCGTCCGGCGATCCGTCATCCACGATCAGCGCGCGCCAGTCCGGCCCGTTCGCGAGCACCGCCGGCACGATCTCCTCGATATTCGGCCGCTCGTTGTACGTCGGCATCACCACGATGCAATTCATCGCGTCCCCCGGGTAACACTGACCGGCCGCTTCGCGCGCCCGCCGGCCGACGATGATAAGGGATGCGCCCGCGCAAGGCAAGCGGCGGATTTATCCGCGAAAGATATTGACATGTCGCCCCGAAAAACGTAAACTCGTGCGCTCAAAGCGGTTTCCGCAATTCCCAGCACAGTGCAATGGCAACGGTGCGGGGGAACTCTATACCTTTTCCGCGCCGCCGGCGCGGACAGCGCGCGACGAAAGGCCAGCGACGATGAAACGGACGGTTCGCACGGTTCTCAAGGGCAAATTGCTCGACGACAACTACGCAAAGCTGCTGCGCCTGCAGAACTCGAGGCTGAACGAATTGCTGGCCGACGCCGTCACGCTCTGCGAGCCGGAGTCGGTTTTCGTCTGCGCCGATTCCGAGGATGAGATCGCCTTCATCCGCGAACAGGCGATCGCGACCGGTGAAGAGATCCCGCTGAAAATCCCCGGTCATACGGTCCACTTCGACGGCCCCAGCGACCAGGGCCGCGACCGCGAAGTGACCAAATACCTCGTCCCGAAGTCCGGCTTCCTCGGCAAGGCGCTCAAGCAGATCAATCGCGAGGAAGGTCTCGCCGAAATCCGCGGACTCCTCAAGGGCAGCATGAAGGGGCGGGTGATGATCGTTCGCCTGCTCTCGCTGGGGCCGACCAACTCGGTCTTCAGCATACCCTGCGTGCAGTTCACCGACTCCTTCTACGTGGCGCACAGCGAGGACCTGCTCTACCGGCCGGCGTACGATCATTTCCTGCTGGCGCGCGGCGAGGCCCAGTTCTTCTGCATCCTGCACTCCTCCGGCCGACTGGACGAGCGGAAAGTCAGCGTGGACGCGGACCGGAAGCGCATTTACATTGATTACACGAAGGATATGATCTACACCGTCAACACGCAGTACGCCGGCAACTCCATGGGCCTGAAGAAACTGGCGCTCCGCCTGACCATCCGCAAGGCCGACCGCGAAGGCTGGCTGGCCGAGCACATGTTCCTGATGGGCGTGCACGGCCCGAACGGGCGCAAGACGTATTTCAGCGGCGCCTTCCCCAGCGCTTGCGGCAAAACCTCCACCGCCATGCTCCCGGGCGAGACGATCCTCGGCGACGACATCGTGTACCTGCGCAACATCAACGCCGAGGCGCGCGCCGTCAACGCCGAGCGCGGCATCTTCGGCATCGTCCAGAACGTGAACCCGGCCGACGACCCGGCGATCTACCGGGCGATTACGAACCCCGGCGAAGTCGTCTTCTCCAACGTCCTCGTCGCCGACGGACGCCCGTACTGGCTCGGCATGGGCTGCGACCTGCCCCGGGCCGGCGTGAATTTCACCGGCCCCTGGCAGGCCGGGAAGACCGACGCGCAGGGCAACCCGATCCCGCCGGCCCACAAGAACGCGCGTTACGCCATCTCCCTCCACGCCCTGGAAAACGCCGACCCTCAACTGGACAATCCCTCCGGCGTGGTCGTCCATGGCATCATGTACGGCGGACGCGACGCGCACGCCTACGTGCCGGTGCAGCAGGGCTTCGACTGGGCGCACGGCATCTGCGCCTACGGCGCCTGGCTCGAGACGGAGACCACCTTCGCCACCGTCGGCCAGGAGGGCGTTCCGGAAATCAATATCATGAGCATCCAGGACTTCGTCGCCGTTCCGCTGGGCAAATACGTCGCGAACAACCTGGAATTCGGCCGCGGCCTGAAGAAGCCGCCGCTGGTCTTCGGCGTGAACTACTTCCTGCGGGATCAGGCCGGCCGGTTCGTCAACGCCGTCCGCGACAAGGCCGTTTGGGTCAAATGGATGGAACTGCGCGTCCACGGCGAGGCCGGCGCGGTCCAGGCGGCCACCGGGCTGATCCCCCAATTCGCCGACCTCCAGCGGCTCTTCCGCCAGGTCCTCGGCAAGGAGTACGCGAAGGAGGACTACGTCCGCCAATTCACCCTGCGCGTGCGCGAGAACCTGGCGAAACTCGAACGGGTCGAGAAGTTCTATCTCACCGAGGTGCACGAGACGCCGCCGGCGCTGATGGACGTCCTGCAAGCGCAGCGCCGCCGCCTGCTCGAGACGCAGGAGCGCTTCGGCGACGCCGTCTCGCCCTTCGATCTGCCGGAGAATTAACGCAGGAATTCGGAGATGGGGTAATTGGGAGATTAGGAGATTGGGAGATTCGTAAAAGCGCAGCGCCCAATGTCCTAATTCCCCAATCTCCTAATCACCTAATCTCCCGCCACAGGAATCTTCATCCGCGCCGAGCACTTGGAGCACGTGAACTCTTCCCCCGCGCGCTTGCGCGGCGCGCGAAGTTCGATGCCGCACGCGCAGGGGAATGACACGAAATATTCCTCGGGCGGCGCCAGCGGAGTCGCCCACGACGCAGATAGAGGCGCGACACGAGTCGCCGCCATCCTCGGCGCAACCGGCCCGAGTTCGTCATCGGGATCCTGCTGCGGCCCGAGAATCTGCGGCAGCGGCTTCTCATACGGCTCCATCCGGACCAGGCCGAGTTTGAGAAGGAAAATCGCCAGTCCAAACCCGACCGCGAATCCGCCCAGGTGCGCCCAGTACGCCACCCCGCCCCAGCCGAGCGCCGCCCCGAGAATGTCGAAGACCAGCCAGAGCAGAATCATCCAGTAACTTGGCGCCCGGAAGACGCCGATGCCGAACGGCCATAAGTAGAAGACGCTGATGTAGTTCGTCGGGAACCAGACCAGGAACATGCCCACGACGCCGTTGATCGCGCCGCTCGCGCCGATGGCCGGCGCGTTGCTGAGCGACAGATGCGCGAGCCCCGCCACCGCGCCGAGCCCGAGAAAGATGAAAAAGTACGCCAGATTCCCCACTCTCACGCAGACGGCGTTGCCGAATACCCACAGGAATAACATGTTCCCCGCGAGGTGTACGATGTCCTCGTGGAGAAAGATGTAGCCGATCAGGCCGAAGGGCTTATCCCGGGTCAGCACGAACGGCACGATGTTCTGGATATGCCCCGGGAGCTGGGCGATCTCGAGCCGGTAGCAGATGAGCAGCAGCCCGAGGATAACCAGATTCGCGATGGGCCATCGGCGGATCGAAACGTCCACGCGGTAGGGGATCAACACGCCACGTTTCCTTTTCCGACGCGCCCTGGCCGCGCGCCCCTTGGATTCCCCCTGTATAGTAACTCCAGCGTGAAAAGTCAACCGGTCTGCGCGTGAAAACGCCGGGAGCGTGCGTGACAGCGGCGGCGGCCCGCGATAGGATAGCGGCATGGATCATCCGGTTGAAGTCGAGATTCATGACGTCGCGTACGGCGGCGATGGCGTCGGACGGCTGGCCGATGGGTGCGCTGTCCTCGTGCCTTTCTCGGCCGTCGGCGACCGGCTGCTCGTGCGGATTGCGACGCGGCACCGCCGTTTCGCGCGCGGGACCATCGCCGAGCTGCTCGAACCCGGCCCCGGCCGCGCCGAGCCGCGCTGTCCGTACTACGGCGTCTGCGGCGGATGCTGCTGCCAGCACCTGGCCGCCGGCGAGCAGGTCCGCCTGAAGGCCGCGCAACTCCGCGGCCTGCTCGCGCGCATCGGCGGAGTTCGGCCCTTGCCGCCCGTGGAGGAGGCGCGGCCCGCGCCGGAGGTCTACGGCTATCGCAACAAGATTGCGCTCAAGCCGGTCCTGTCCGGCGCGCGAGGCTCAGCCTGGGGATACACGCGGCGCGACAACCTCTCCGTTCTGCCGATCGAGAGCTGTCCGATCGCGCGCCCGGAGCTGAACGCCAGGCTTGCCGCCCTGCGCGCCTCCGGCGAGGCGGCGAGATGGCCTTCGCGCAGGCCGGACGCCGACAAACTCGTCCTGCGACTTTCGTCGGCGGGCGAAGTGCTGGCCTTTCGCATTCCGCCGGAGACGCTCCTCACGGAGAGAGTGCTCGATTGGCCGCTGCGTGTTCCGGCGGGCGGATTCTTCCAGGTGAACCCGCCGGTGCTCGACCGTCTCGCGGGCTGGCTGCGCGAGGCGTATCGCGATCTTTCCATCGCCACGCTGGCGGAGGGTTACTGCGGCTGCGGCGTGTTCGCAGTGTGCCTGGCGGAGTTCACCGGCGCAGAGGTGATCGGAATCGAGAGCGACCCGGCCTCGGTCCGCTGTGCGGAGGAGAACGCGCGCGCCGCCGGGCTTGCCCGCCGGCCGTGTGGAGGGCTTGCCCGGTGCCGGTTCGTCGCCGGGGCGGTGGAGGACCACCTGGAATCGGCGCTGAAATCGGCGCCGGACCTGAACCGGGCGGCGGTCCTTCTCGATCCGCCGCGGACGGGCTGCTCGGCGAAGGCGCTTGAGACGCTCGTGCGCCTCGCCCCGCGGACGATCATCCTGCTCTCGTGCAATCCGGCGACGCTCGCCCGCGACCTGGCGCGGCTGCGCGTTGGGCGGTCCTACGACCTCCGCCGCCTCGCCCTGTTCGACATGTTCCCCCAGACCGCCTACTTCGAAGCCGCGGCGATCCTGGAAAAAAAAGCATGAGTTCCGGTCTTATTCAACACGGAGACACGGAGGACACGGAGAAGCACTGAGGAACTTTTCCAGGATCCTAAAATTCTGATCCTTTCTCCGTGTTTCTCAGTGTTCTCAGTGCCTCCGTGTTGAGGAGATGGCTTTCACCGCGTTTGCGCTTTCGGCGATGAGCGGTTGAAGGCCAGCCACGCGACGACCGCGGTCAGCGCCGCAAGGCTCCCGATGATCCCGACGCGGAGCGTCGTCGGCTCATAGCGCATGACGACGCTGGAGTTTCCCGCCGGCACGCGGATGCCGCGCTGGAAGGCGTTGACCTCGGCGATGGGCGTGGCGCGGCCGTTGACCGTCGCGCGCCAGCCGGGATACCACGCGTCGGTCACCACCAGCAGCGCCTCGCGTTCGCTCCAGAGATCAATCGCCAGCGAATTCCCATCCGCGCCGTAGCCGATCCGCGTCACCTTCTGCTCGACGCGGCCGGGCTGGAGGTCGGAAAATTCCTTCGCCCACGGTCCGGAGCGGGCGATCAGGGCGGCTTCCTGGAAACTGAAATCGCCGTTCGTGATCCCGTCGAACGCATTTCGCTCCGTCGTCGGAATCCAGGCGCCGCCGACGACGTACGCCCGCGGCATGGCCTCGGCGACCGGTTCGATCCTTGCCGGCTCCAGAGCGGTCCCCGCCGCATAGTGGTCGAGAAGGCTGGGGTTGGTTATCGGGCTTCCCGCGTTGGAGTAAATCACGACGCCGTCCGTGTTCGACATGCGCAGCAGCCGCAGCTGCGCGTCCAGCGGTTTTTCCGAGTCTTCACAGTACGTCTCCAGGTTGAGGGCGCCGGGCAGCTTGAAATTGCCCTCCGCGTTCACGGCAAAGACGTGGTCGGCGATCGGCCAGCTCATGACGAGCCCCTCGCGCGCCCAGCGGAAGACCTGCTCATCCGTCTCGCCGTACGTATATTGCCCAGGCGCGTGAACCTTGAGGATGCGCGCGAGGCTGACCTCACCCTGCCCCGGAATCGCCGTCGCGCGACGGACCAAGAGGTCCGCGCTTCCCGCCGGAACTAGCGTCCATCCGGTGACGAAGAGGTCCGCATAGGCCAGGCCCACCAGCAGCCAGCCGGTCGCCGTCCGCAGACGGCTGCGCGACGACCAGAGCAGTACGAGCACCGGCGCGACGAGCGCCAGCAGCGTGAGTTTTGCCGCGTCCCGGCCCAGCGCGCTCCAGGGGATGCGAGGGACTTCGTACCACTGGAGCGACGCCAGGTTGAAGTATTTTTCGAGGACCAGCCTGCCCGCGCGCCCGCCGTCCGCCAGGCATACGGCGACGAACGCCGCGCCGAGGGCGAAGAGCGAGAACGTCCACCATTGCGCCAGCATCCGCTGCAAGCGGCGGCCGTCGCGCTCGGCCCGTTCCGGCGTCTCGGAAAGATAATCCAGCGCCAGCCCGGCCAGGACGCTCAGCGCGAAGACCGCACCGATCATGCTCTTGCTCGGCCACCGGAATTTCTGGAGGAACGGCAGCGCGTGCCAGCAGGCCCAGAAGAACAGCGTGTAGCGGCCCATCGCGTAAAGCGTCGAACCGCCCAGCAGCGCCACCAGGAAAGGCATTCGGACGCGCAGCCATGCCGGCGGCCGGTCCGCCCGCTCCGCCGCGCCCCTGAGTTCCGTCGAACGCGTCGCCCTTTCGGGTTTGGCGGCCCTGAGCTCCGTCGAACGCGCCGCAATCCGCATCAGCAGCGCGCCGACGAGCACGACCACCCCCACGACGCTGACGTAGAAACTGCCGCACCAGTACTCGAAGCACGAGAGCTGCGGCCACCCCCAGTACCGGCCGACATATCCCGGCACGCCGTACACGAACGGCATCAGCAGCGTAGCCAGCATTCGCGGATGCACCGAGGCCTTCTCGACCTCCGGGTCCACCAACCCGCTGTGGACCGACGAGGCCCGCACCAGTTCCCACGTCGGAAGGATCTGCGCCAGCGCCAGGAGAATCCCCAGCGCCACGATCGCCGCCAGCGCCGCCACCGGCGGGAGGAACGCGCTCCAGCGCTTCCGCTCGCGCGCCTCCCAGAGGCCGAGCATCACCGCGTATAACGCGATCGCGCCGAGCGGGAACAACGCGCTCTCCGGATGGCCCGCCAGCATTTGCACGCCCAGCGCCAGCCCCGCCAGCGCGATCCACCGCGCGCGCCTCGTCCGCGCCCAGAGCACGTACAGCAGCAACACCGCCGGGAACCACGCGATCGCCGCGTGCGACGGCAGGAACTCGATGCGCGTCAACCAGTACGTGTTGAAGCTCAGCATCGTCGCGGCCAGCAGCGACCCGAGCCGCGAGACCTGCCACGCCCGGCAGAGCGCGTACCCGGCCACGGCGGTCAGCCACGTGTGGAAGATCACCAGCGCCGCCGTCGCCAGCGTCACCGGCAGCAGCAGGTACAGCAGGTTCGGCGGATACAACACCGCCCCTTCGATGTTCGCCAGGAACGGTTCGCCGCAGCCGGTGTACGGGTTCCACAGCGGCAGGGCGCCGCGCCGGAGGATTTCGCGGGAGTAGATGTGCAGCGGGTAATGCTTCTGGAAGAGGTCGCGCATCAGGAAGATGGTGTCCGTTCGCAGGAACCGCGCGAAGAAGAGGAGGGCCATCGCGGTCAGGATCAGCAGCGGCCAAAGATTGCGGCGCGAGCCTGCTTTCAGTTCTCCCAGAACGCTCGGCTCGGAATCCATGCCGCTCTCCGCAGAACTCCCGCCGCCGCGGGAACGGAGATTATCATAACGGGAAAACGCCGGAGACGCGAGCCGAAGCCGGGAAAGCCTGCCCGGCGCGCCCGGAGAAAAAACACGCGCCCCGGACCGACGCGATTCGGCCCGGGGCGGAGCAAACTGCGCCTAACGGCGGACGGCGGCGATGATGACGTGCTGGTCGCCGTTGTGGTGCGGCACCGCGTGCTGCATTTTCGCCAGGAGTCTGCGTTTCTCCTTCTTCAAGTGGGCCTGCCGCCTCGCCTCGGCGGCCTGGTACTCGACAAGCATTTTTTCGTCCTTATATCCCGGACAGGCGGCGTGCCGCTCCCACATCAGGCGCGGATTCTCGAACACGCCGCAACGGTCGCCCAGGTTCAGCCCGCAGCCATGGCACTTCCGAACCGGCTTTGCGCTCAGATGCATGCGCGCTCCTTTCCGAAGAGACGCCGCTCGGATACCCCGCGCCGTTCCGCCGCGCCCGCTCTTCGCAGCGCCGCCGCTCCGGCGGGCGTAGAAGAGCCGGCCCCAGCGCCGACGGAATCGGCGTGCCGATGATTCGCCGCTTGAAAACCGTGAAGTAGTCGGAGGAGAGACGGAACGGCCGGTAAACCACCGCCTGTTGTGTCTGCTGTGCCGCCCGGAGCATGCAACACCTCAATGGGTTCTTACAATGAGTCTACCCGGCGGATCGGCCCGCGTCAAGAAAAATCTCAGCTCATCCCGCCCGCCCCGCCGCCGGATTGACTTCGGCCGTCCCGGCCCTCTATACTGTGAAACGGGCGGATCATGCGCGGTTCTCCCTTTTTTCGGATAGCTCGAATTGTCCCCTGACAGCTTCGCCATTGCGAAAGGGATTGTCGAAGCCGCCCTCGGTTTCGGCATCCTGATCTTCGTCCATGAACTCGGCCACTTCCTCGCGTGCAAGTGGATCGGCGTCCGCGTGGACGTCTTCTCCCTGGGCTTCGGCCCGTCGCTGAAGAAGAAATGGGGCGAGACGGAGTACCGCCTCGGCATCTGTCCGATCGGCGGCTACGTCAAGATGGCCGGCGAGGAACCGACGCCGGACAAGCCGCCGGAGCCGGGCGAATTCTACTCCAAGAGCGTCGGCCGCCGCTCGGTCGTCTTCGTCGCCGGCGTGGCCATGAACCTCATCTTCGGATTCGTCGCGTTCATGCTCGCGTATCAGATCGGCGTGCCCGTGCAGCCGGCAATCGTCGGCGGCGTGCAGCCCGGCTCGCCCGCCTGGAACGTCGGCCTCAAGCGCGGCGACGTCATCGAGGCCATCCGCGGCGTCAGCCCGCCGATTGACTTCGAGGACCTCAGCGCGACCGTCACGCTGGCCAGCCGCGGCGAGGGGGTCCGCCTGAGCGTCAACCGCGACGGCCGGCGGTTCGACGTGGTCGTTTATCCGGAATACAACAAGGCCCGCGGCCTGCCCGGCGCCGGCATCCTCGCGCCGGACACGCTCGTCCTGGCCGAGGTCCCGAAGGCGCGCCAGGGCAAGGACCAGGAGGATGCGGACCCGGATCGCCTCTTCCAGGCGGGGCTGGAGCCGGGCGACACGATCAGCGCCGTCCAGGTCGCCGGCGCCCGCGAGCCGACCCGCGTCGCCACGCCGGAAGAGTTCGAGATGGCCGTCGCCGATTGCGCCGGCAAGCCGGTGCGCGTTTTCTATCGGCGCGGCTCCGGATCCGCGGAGGAATCCGTCAGCGTCGAGCCCGAGCAGGTCGGTCATCCGCGCTGGCTGGGCATCGTCTTTTCTTCGAATCACGTCGCCGCCGTCCGCCCCGGCTCCCAGGCCGAAGCGGCCGGCGTGAGGTTCGGCGACGTCCTCGTCTCGGTCGCCGGCCGGCCGACGCGCTCGCTCGGCGAAGTCACCCGAAGCCTCGAAAAGGCCGATAAGCCCGTCCCGGCCGTCGTCCGGCGCGGCGACACGGACGTTGACCTCCAGCTTCCGCCGATGTCCAAAGAAGCGCTCGAAGCCTCCATTGCCTTCGAGCCGGACATGGTTGTGGACCGGACCGAGCCGGGTTATCCCGCCGAGCGCCTCGGCCTGCAGCCGGGCGACCAGGTCATCTCGGCGAACGGCGTCGAGGTTAAAGACACCGAGGAGCTGGCGAAGGTCCTGCTCGACGCCAAAGGGCAGCCGGTCACCCTCGCCTGGCGTCGCGATGGAACCGAGCTGAAGGCCGGCGTCACCCCGCAGCGGCGCTGGCTCATCGGGCTGCCGCTTCAGCCGCTTCGGACGATCATCAAGCGCGACCCGGCGCACTCGGTCCTCCTGGGCGCGCGCAAGGCTTTCCAATGGACGATCCGCGTCTATGCCTCGCTGCGAAGCCTGATCGTCGGCGATGTCTCCCTGGGGAACCTCAACAGCTTCGTCGCCATCGGCTACATGACCTATGCCGCCGCGCGGACCGGGTTGGGCTACTTCCTCTACATCCTCGGCGTGCTCAATATCAACCTCGGCGTTATGAACCTGCTCCCGGTGCCCGTGCTCGACGGCGGCCATCTCCTGTTCGCCGTGATCGAAAAAGTCCGCGGCAGGCCCGTCAGCGAGAGAATCCGCTCCACGGCCGGCTACGTCGGCCTCGCGCTGATTGTCGGACTTCTCATGCTCGCGTGCTGGAACGACCTCCGCCTGTTCATTGTGGGCCGCTGAGACCCCGTTGACGTCGCCGGGAAAACGTTCTTCGTAATCGTAATCTTACTCGTAATCATAATCGCCGTTCTCCGTTACGGCCAGATGAACGGCGATTACGAGTACGATTACGAGTAAGATTACGATCAGGGATTATGAAACAATTTTAGGAGGCAGGGCCATGTCCGACAAAGTCCAGGTTCACTACGACTCCCTCTTGAAGGAAACGCTCGAGCCGATGACCAGCGTCGGCCTGCTCCTCGTCGCGCAGGGGCGCAGGGAAAAACCCAACGCCATGGCGATCGGCTGGGGCTCGATCGGCTCCATCTGGAGCCAGCCGATCTTCATCGTCCTCGTCCGCCCCAGCCGTTACACCTATGAGCTGCTCGAGGAGGACGGCGACTTCACCGTGAACGTCATGCCGCCGAAGATGAAGCGCGCGGTGGACCTGTGCGGCAGCGTCTCCGGCCGCACCCACGACAAATTCGCCGAGGCGAAAATGACCGCGGCCCCGGCGCTGCACGTCAAGGCCCCGATCATCGCCGAGAGCGTCATCGCCTACGAGTGCCACACGGTGATGACCAACGACGTGCCGCCGGACCGCCTCGACCGCGCGATCCGCAACACCGCGTACGCCAGCGGCGATTTCCACCGGCTCTTTTTCGGCAAGATCCTGTGCGTCCGCGCCGACCGTAAACCCGCGCATTCGCGTTAACTGGAGTCTTCACCACCAAGTTACCATGTGGTGAAAAAAGGCCAGTGCCTCGATTGAGATGAGGAGAAAGGAACGTACAATTGGTTTGGCGTACTATTCCTTTTCCCTGTCCCGAAGGAGGACTG
>Ga0181524_10001358_pt1 | contig 28260 bp, 18 predicted proteins | sample PEATcosm2014_Bin_34_FD_119761 | JGI IMG/M metagenome (GOLD analysis project Ga0181524, IMG submission 119761) | Peatland microbial communities from MTU Mesocosm Facility, Houghton, MI, USA - PEATcosm2014_Bin05_60_metaG | ecosystem: Environmental > Terrestrial > Soil > Wetlands > Peat | place... | reverse complement strand
GATCCGTTCAAGGACACCTCCTCAGTGGCAATGAACCCGGTGATCAAGTTCACGACGCTGTTCGGCCTGCTCGCCACCGAGATCGCGGTGACCATGAAGAGCCAGGGGCTCAAGACTGGCATTGGCGCGGTCTTCTTTGTGGTGGCGCTGATTTTCGTCTATCGCTCGTTCTACGCCATGCGCATTCCCGAAGAGGACACCGCCGGGACCAACGGCAACCTGGTCCTGCCGCACAAGGTTCATCGCGAAGAGATGGCCGCCGGCCGGAAGTAACCGCCGGGCCTCGTTTTTTTGCCTGCACGCCCGCCGGGTGGAAATACCAAGCGGGCGTTGTTTTTTCGGCAAGCCATCGCCGACTGCTCATTCCTCCGCCACGAGTTGCCTGGCGACACGACCCGCAATCCCCTTTGAACAGCCCACGAGGGGCTGGGTCAAAGGCTTCGTGAACGCTGCGACTCTCCGCTCCCGCGCGCGCTACTGGTGGCGCAAGGAAATCCGTTGGTGGCTCGTATTGGGGTTGGTCATCTTCTCGATCCGCTCCTCGCTTGCCGATTGGAGCGATGTGCCCACCGGCTCGATGAAGCCAACCATCCTTGAAGGCGACCGCGTGTTCGTCAATAAGCTCGCTTACGACCTTAAAGTGCCGTTCACGACCTGCCACATCGCCCAGTGGAGCAATCCGCGGCGGGGCGACATCGTGGTCTTCTTCTCGCCCCGCGACGGCACGCGCCTGGTGAAGCGAGTGGTGGGCCTGCCGGGCGACACGGTTGAACTGCGCAACGACGGTCTGGTGCTCAACGGTCAGCCGGTCGAATACCAACCTATCGCGGAAGGGCGGCTGCGCGACCTGGCGGTGGCAGACCGCGCCAGCCAGGTCTTTGCCGTCGAACGGCTCGCGGGCCAGCCTCATGCCGTCGCGGCGATTCCGGCAGCGCCCGCGCTGAGGAATTTTGGCCCCTATCATGTGCCGGCCGGGCATTATTTCATGATGGGGGACAATCGCGACAACAGCTTCGACTCCCGCTATTTCGGGCCGGTTGAGCGGAATCGCATTGTGGGGCAGGCAACCGCGGTGGCCTTGTCTTTCGACCGCGAGAACTACTGGTTCCCGCGCTGGCAGCGCTTCTTCACTGCGCTTGATCGGTAAAGCGCACGCAGCGGCGGCGTCTGCTGCGCCGGCCTCTGGCGACTCTCGACTCGGGCCGCCGCCTATTTTTCCTCCTTGGTGTCTTTCGGTTCTTCCTTTTTCTCCTGGTCGCCCTTGGCTTCGGGGGCTTGCCTGACGGCCTTCAGGATGTCTTCGGCAGGAAGGATAATCGAGGTCATGCTGTCGCGATAGTTGCGGTTCCCGCCGCCTTTCGCGTTGACGGCGCGCATGACGACCACGCCGACGACCTTCCCGTCGAGTGAAAATGCGGGCGAGCCGAGCGTCGTGGCGGTCATGGTGCTGTCGGGGATGTAGAAGGTCCGGGGTTTCTGAATGACGCCGCTGACGCGCTCGACCGAGGCGGCGTAAGCGCGGCCCGCGGCGCTGTTGAGGCGGTTGAGGGTGATGACCTCGTCGAGCAACTGGGCGGGCGCGGATTTGCTTAAATCAACCGCGGCCATCGGGCTGGCGGGCTTGCTCTTGGGCCGGATGAACGCCAGGTCCAGGTCCTTGTCCCGCAACACAATCTCCGCCGGCAGTTCGGTGCCGTCGGCCAGCAGAATCTTCAAGTCGGTGACCTCCGTCTCCAGCTTGTATTGGGAAGATTGCTCGGCCATCATGCGTTGGTACATCTCGCTGGGATCACAGGCCGAGAGGGCGAGCACGGTCAGGCCGGAGGGATCGACCACCGTGCCGGTGAGGTCCTGCCGGGTCTCGCTCGACCTGGCGGTGCCGGAGTAGGACATCTTCAGAACGACCTGGACCGTGACGACCGCATGCTGGTTCTTGTTGAAGATGTCGCGGCCTTTCACGGCAAGTTCATCGGCGCGGCGCGGCGCGGCGCAGGACGCCAGCGCGAGCACAAGAACGACAAGGATAAAGTGTGCTGGGTAACGCATAAAAGTCCTTTGCTTGAAGGTTAGTTCTTCCAGTTCGGCTCGATTTCCAGATAGCAGGTATGAATGCCGCGCAGCACCTTGATTACCACGACTTTCTCCTTGTCGGCTGCGACCCGTTCCAGCTCGTGCCGCAGAGAGTCCATATTGCCCACCGGCCGGCCGGCCACTTCCAGGATCAGGTCGCCGGCCGAGAGCGAACCGAGTTCCGCCCAACTGCCGGCTTTGACGCTTTCCACCAGCACGCCTCGCTGCTCGCTGCCCCATTGCTCCTCGACCTTGTCGAAGAACGACACCTCGCGCGCCGTGAATTCAAACTCGTCGCTGCGGTACTTCCTCATCTCGCGCTGGAGGCGCGGCGAGCGGGCGAGTTCGACCGGAATCTTGAGCTCCGCCTTATCGCGGAGGATGGTCAATTCCACCGTCTTGCCGATGTCGTATTGCCGGATCAGGGCGGAGAGTTCGTCCTCGTATTCGGAGTCGGAGGCAGACAGCTTGCCGCCGTCCACTGCGGTGATGAAGTCACCCGGTTTGAGACCCGCCCTCTCGGCGGTGGTGCCGGGATAGACGCGCGTGATGTAAAAGCCTTTCAGCGCGGGCTGGCCGAGTTGTTTGGCGATCTCGCGGCTGATGACCTGCGTCTCGACCGGCAGCCAGGCTTTGGTAACCTCCAGCCCGGGGTCCTTGAGTTCCTCGAGGCCGATCCTCACCACCGCGAGGTAGCGCGCCGCCTTGCGCTCAAACGTCGCCATGGCCGGGACAAGCTGCGTCCGGCCTTCGGTCAGTTTGCGGCTCAGGGCAATCAAATCCTGCGTGTTCTTCACCGGTTGGTGGTTGACCTCGACGATCACGTCCTTGGGCTGCAGGGCGGGTTTGGCGCTGCCGGCGGGACCTCCCGGGCGAACGGAGGTCACCAGCACCCCCGCCAGGGTGGGCCGTTTCATTTCTTCAGCCAGCAGGCTCGAAAAGTCTCGCACGGTCAGCCCCCACGCCTTGAGCTCCTGCTGCCGGGGAAAAATCTCCTCGCGCTCGACTGGCACCGGATGGAGCGAGATTTCCTTTCCGTCGCGGTTGACGACCGCGGTGACCTCCCGGCCGATGGCCAGGCTGGCCAGCCGCCACATGAAGTCCGGCATTTGTTCCTCGAAGCGGACGTCGCTCGCTGTGTCGCCCAGGCGCAGGAGCAGGTCGCCGGGTTTGAATCCCGCTTTGTCCGCCGGAGAATTCTCGATCACGCCGCTGATCAGCACCCCATGCTTGTCCCGGGAGCGCTTGAAGAGCGGTTGCGCGTCCAGGCCGAGCCAGCTCCGCTGGACGCGGCCTTTGGCCATGATTTCTTTGGCCACGCTTTGGGCGAGGTTGCCGGGGATGGCGCCGCCCAGGCCATAACTGATTTCATTGATGCCAATGATTTTGCCACTCAGGTCCACCAGCGGCCCCCCGGAATTCCCGCCGTAGATCGCGGCGTCGTGACCGATCCAACGAACCAGCGAGCCGACGTCCTCGCCGTCCAATCGGAAGCGCCGGGTCGAACCCCAGAACCGCGGCATGGTCATCTCGGTGTTGCTGATGATGCCGAGCGTCACCGATTGGGAGAGGGCCATGGGGCTGCCCATCGCCAGCACGTGCTCGCCCACCTGTGCCTTCGACGAATCCCCAAACTCGGCGGGCTTGAACTCGACCGGCTCTTCCGGTTTGAGTTTAAGGACCGAAATATCCGTGAGCGGGTCGGTGCCCACCAGTTCGGCCTCGATTTCCTCGCGGTTCCACAGAGTGCAGAAGATGCGGGCGGCGTGGCCGGCGACATGGTGGTTGGTGATCAGGTATCCGTCCCGGGTGATGATCGCCCCGCTGCCGACCTCCTGCATTTTGACTTCGCGCCCGTCGCTGTAGTCGGTGGACACGACGCGAATCCGCACCAGGGCCGGCTTAACCAGGGCAATGGCCGAATCGATCTGCGACCGCAGATCCGAAGGGACGCTGCGCTCCGCCGCGCCGCTCTGGACGGCGGCGCTAACAAAGAGCAGACTGAAACCGAGAGCCAGCCCCTGGAAGACATGAAACGAATTGCTGCCAAGCATTGGAGTTCTTTTAGAGCAAATCCGCACGCTTGCAAGCACCGAATTGCGCGCCCTCGGCTCGTTCATCGGCGTCGCGAACTCGAAAGGCACCCCATCCAGCACCGTGACGTTGCTCATCACCGTCGCCAAATAAACTGCAAACGTGTCCTCAAACGTCACCTGCAGGTTGTTGGTGTTGGCGACTGACCCGGTGGCGCTGCCGCTGACGGTCATCCACCGGGGCGGCGAATTAGCAAAAGCCTCGACAGGGTTGACGCCGCTGGCGATGGCGGCTTTGAGCATCCAGCGCAAGCAAACTCGCGCCAGCAAACTCTCATCTCGGGGGCGAGGCCGGGGTGACGCCCGCCACGGCCCACCCCGATGGCCCCCGGAACCCAATCTTCAAGGCACAGAAATGGTGTAAAACCGTTGCGGATAATTCGTGGCGGTCAGGTCCTGGATCGTTAGCGGACTGGAGGTGATCGTGCCCGAACTAAGCTGAGTCCAACTCGCCAGCGGCAGAGCGACGTTCGTGGTCGCCCAAAGGATGTAGGAGGTGCTGCTGGCGTCAGCGGTGAAGGTCAGCTCGATATTGCCGTCACCCAATCGGTCGGCGCCGGTGATCTGCGGCCGCGCGATGATCCGGATACTGCCATCGTCCGTCAGGTGGCTGGTGTCCCAGGCCAGCCCCGGGCCGGGATTCGGCAGGACCAGGGCCGCAAACGAGCTGGGGTTGTAGGTCGTGGCACTGAAGAGCTGGAACGAGTTGCCGGCGGCGAACGACCCGGCGCCGATCTTGGTCACGACCAGCGTGCCGCCGTAAGTGACGCTGTACAGGCCGGTGACGAGGTCGCTGGTAACGGTGCCCGGATTGACCTTGACGATGTTGGTGCTGCCGGCCTGGAAGACGAGATAGGCGTTGTTCACCGCCAGGGTGGAGGTTGCGGCCGAGGAGAGACCGACGGACAGCGTGGAACCGCTGCCGAAGTTGATGGTCTGGCCGAGAACCGTGCCGATGCCAATGACTTCCTGACCGTTGCCAAAACTGAAAGAAGACTGCGCGGAGACATCCAGCGTGCTGCCGGCGTTGAGCACGATGAGTGGGCTGGGGCCTAAAACAGCATTGGCGCCCAGGCTTACCTCGGCATCCGGGTTAATGATAGTGACGCCGGTGTAGGTATTGGTGCCCTCCAGGTAAAGCGTCACCCCGCTTCCGCTGCCCACCGAGTCATTGGTGCTTACCACCATGCTGCCGGCGCCGCCGACCGGGCCCCAGAGTGACAGGGAGGAGCGCAGGCCGAAGTTATTGGTGCCGTTCAGGGTGACGGCGCCCTGGAAGTTGTTGGCCGCCCCGGCGGAATCAACTGTGGCGCTGCCGTTGAGGACCAGCACTTTGTCCTCGTAGCCGCTGCCGTTGACCGGGTTGACCGCCGCGTAGAGCGTCAGCGTGGCGTTGGACTCCACCGTAAGCGTCTTGGTGGGATCGCCCAGGGAGGTAGATCCCTGGAAGCCCAGGCGCCCGGCGACAATGTGGATGTTACCCAAGCCGGTATCCCCGATGGCGTTGATGATGTGCGTGCCCGGGCCTAGCTCCGTCAGCTTGTAGCCGTTCCCGGTCAACTTGCCGCCCGCGCCGCCTCCGTAAATGTCGAAGCGGCTGGCCGCGCCAATGGAGGCGTCGTTGGTGAGCGTCAGATAGTGAACGCCCTCGTTGGCGATACTGCCCGAACTGCTCATCAGCGCCGCCTGCCCGTTATAGCCATTGCCGGAGATAACAATGCTCTTCGACAAGATCGGAACGTTCCTCACGTCCAGCGAGCCACCATTGGTGGCGTACAGCGGCAAGGTGTCAGCCCCAAGGGCGGTTTCAGCGGCATATTGCAGAATGCCATTGGTGACCCCCAGCGTGCCGTAGAAGGCGGAATTGTTGGCATTCAGCAAAAGGGTATTCGTGCCCCCCTGGACGATGGTTCCCAAGCCCGCGCCATTATCGAGAATGGTCGAGCTAATCGTATTGACGGCCCCGTTGGCGAATTCCAGGACCAGGGTGCCGTCGTCATTGGTAACGTAGGAGAAGGTGGGAACATTGGTCATGGTCAGAATGAGGGCGCCGGTGCCTTCCATGTCCAGGATGCCGCCCAGCGGGCCGGCGCCCGAGAAGGTGAAGGCTCCCCCAGCCAGGCTGTTGGACATAGTCATCGTGAGGGGCGATTCGCTGTTCGACACCGTGACCGCGTGGACGGAGGCCGTGTCGTCGAATATCACAGCATCGCCGTTATACATGACGTCCTGTTTGCTGGAGGCGGTGTTATACCAATTGGTGGTGGTATGATCCCACGTATTCGGGTTCGGGCTGAAGCCGCCTTTCCAGACGAGGGTGCCCGAGTTGCCGCTCACATCCACCTTAATGGACGGATAGGTCATGCTCGGGTCCTCCATGTTGAAGCTGTAGCGCTGATTGTCAGACACAATCTTGAACTTCGCGGCGTCCGACATGGCCAGCGAGGTCCCCCCGTATTGCATCACCGTGTAGCCGGAGGAAACGCTGAGGGGCGCGATGGGCACAATCTTGATGTAGGTCTGCCCCAAGGAGGGAAGCGTCAGCGACCCGCCATCCGCCAGGAGGTCGTTGATATTGTTGCCGATTTGCGTGGGATCGCTGGAGAGCCGGATGATGTTGGTGCTGTTGGCGTTCAAGGTCAGGCTTTGGGCCGAGGTGGCCAGAGTCAGAGTGCCCGGGGTGTTCGCCCCGCCCGGAGCGATGATCGCGCCGGCATTGGCGATGACGCTGCCCTGGATTTGCCCATTGCCCATTAACGTGCCGCCGTTGAGCGTGGTGGTGCCGGTATAGGTCTCGTTGTTTTCAATATCGAGCGCGCCCGACCCGTTCACCCCGTTGTTCAGCGCGAGGCCGCCCGTACCTGAAAGCACGTTGCTCAGGGTAATGGTGCGCGTGGCCTCCGGCGCGAAGGTGATGTAGCCGGGGGCAGGGCTGTTGGTCAGGTTAGCCGGGATCGCAGCGCTCCAGGCCCAGTTGGCGCCGGCGTTCGCGCCGGTCCCGATGGAGTTGGTGCCTTGCGTGCCGCCGGTATTTGCCCCCATGTTGGCCGTGTGGAAGGTGCCCCCGGACAAATTGACGGTAATGACCTTGGTGCCACCCTGGCCGCCGTTGACGATGCCCGCGCTGCCAAGGTAGATATCGCCGGCCGAGACATTGAGCGTTTCGGTGTCGTTGTGCGCACCGGTGCCCGGGGCGGCAAATCCGATCCGGTACAAGTAGATAGTGCCCCCGCTGATATTGACCACGCCGTTGGTGCCGGCTTGGCAGAAAGAGATGCCTTCGGTGCCGCCTACGGTGCCGGGGTTGCGCAGCAGATAGACCGTGCCGCCGGTCAGATTGAAGATGGCCGAGCCACTATATGGTGTGGTGCCGTTGCCGCGGGCGAGACCGAACCAGCCGTTGTCTATGAAAGTGCCGCCGGTAATGTTCAAGGTGCCGGTGGTGCCAACGCCCACGCCCATTTCGACGCCGCAAAGCATATTCGCTGTGCCGTTGTTCAGTGTGAAGGTGCCGCTGGAATTGGCCGCGTTGCCCAGGATGAGGAAATCCTGGTAGAAGGTGGAGGCGTTTCTCAGGCAGGTGAGTGTGCCGTTGTTCATGGTGAAGGTGGCTGTGCTGGGGTTGCCATTGCCCAGGAGGAGAGAGTTCGAGGCACTGTTGGTTATTCCGAGCGAGCCTTGGCTCATGGTGAATGAGGCCGTGCTGTTCGCCGCCGAGGCGACCGTCAGGTTGCCGACGCCGTAAGCGTACGACGATTGGTCGTAGAGAACCGCGCCGGGGGTGAGGGTACCGCTCACGCCAATCTGTGCTATGTCCGTCCAATTCGGCGACTGGCCTGGCACATTGCCCGATACTCCGCCATTGCTGGCGGTCCAGTAGGCCCCGAAGCCGTATTCGCCTCCGCTGGCATTGTTCCAGCCATAGGTTGGCGTCGCTGCCTGGCCGGAGAAGGCGGCGGCGAGCAAGCCGACGGCCAGCACTGCGGCCGGAAGAATGCATCGGCCAAAGGCCGACAGGGAGGGGACGGATGGAGCATTTGTTTGTGATTTCATATCAGGTTGTTTCTTTGGTTTAGGTCTTTATGTTCTAGTGGCGACTGGGTTACCGACGTGATTGAACTTTCGGCAAATTCATACGCCCATTAAAGTACACCTTCTTTCCTCCTCCGGCAACTCATCAATTTGTATGAACCGGGCGAGGCGGCGGACCGCGAACCGTCGCGGTTCGCAGCGCCCAGGAACGAGCCGGGGATGCTTCAAGAGGGGCGCCCCGCGCAGCGCGCCGCCTTCCACTTCCGCCCAAGCTTCGAGCGTAAGCTCGGGAATCTCCAGATTCCCGGGCCAGATGACGTAGGCCTGGTGGCCGTCAAGTCGCAGGGCATAAGGATTCTCGCTTGAACCGGTGCCGGTCCAGCCGGCCGCGGACTTGACTTTCCTTGAGGAGGGCGACGAAACTGACCCCCTGAACTTCGAGTCACACTTTGGGATTATGAGACGAACCTTAAGACCTCTTCTGCGCGCGCGGTGGTTTTGCTGTTGGTTCAGCCTGCTCCTGGCCACCTGCGCTTTTGGCGAGACGGGAAGCCGGCTCGCCTTGGGCGACATCACCCAACCGGACTTCTTCCCCATCCTCCCGTGGGACCCCTATCATGGCTGGAGCAAGCCGTTTGTCGAGCAGCGGCCCAACGGCCTCGAGAGCATCGCCGACTGCAATTTCAACATGGCGGGCTTCGTCCAGCCCCGGGACCTGCGGCGTTGTGAGAAACTGCGCCTGGGCGCCATCGTGCTGCCCGACGACGACGACACGACCTCCCCCTCGTACCAGCGGGAGTGGAAAAAGATGTCGGGCGAAGCAATCGAACGCCGGATCAAGCAGATCATCCGGGCTGCGGGCAAGAGTCCCGCGATCAAGGGCTACTTCATCATGGACGAGCCGGGGGTCGTGGATTTCCCCGCTTTGGGACAGGCGGTGGCGGCGGTGAAGAAGCACGCGCCGGGAAAGCTGGCTTACATCAACCTGTTCCCGGATTACGCGACGCTCGGGGCGCCGGACCGGTCCCAGCTCGGCACGTCAAATTACACCGAATACCTGGAGCGGTTCGTCGCGGAGGTCAACCCGCAGGTGATCAGCTACGACAACTACAGCGTGCAGTACTCGGATGACCTCAAGAACACCGACAAGGCGGCCAGTTACTATCACAATCTCTTTGAAGTCCGGCGCGTTGCGCAGAAGCACCAGCTCCCCTGCCTGCACATCGTGAGCGCCAACCAAATCCGGCCGCCCGCGCCGATTCCATCCCCAGCCAACCTTCAGTTCCAGGCCTACACCACCCTGGCGACCGGCTATCGCGGCGTCACCTGGTACAATTACTACGGGCCGGGCTACCAGTACACCGCCATCGATCCCGCAGGCCGGAAAACCCTCACGTGGATTTATCTCCGGGATATTAACTCGCAGATAGCGGCCCTCGCTCCCGTGATGAGCCGCCTGATCTCGACCGGAGTCTTCTTCAGCGCGCCGGCGCCGGTGGATAACCTGCCACTGCTGCCCGGCAAGCTGGTGGAAACTGTCACCTGCCCGACGCCGGTCATGGTCGGGGAATTCAGGCGCAGCAATGGGGATGCCTATGTCATGATCGTCAACCTGAGCCTGGAAAGGTCCGCGAAGTTCACGCTCGCAACCAGGCAGCCTTGGAATGCCATCAAAATTGTGTCAGCGGTGGACGGCTCCCTCTCGGCCTTTGACCCCAAGAACGGCCTCTGGCTCGTGGCCGGTCAAGGCGTGCTGCTGGCGCTGGGACAATAAGGCAGCGTAACGGCTCTGTCCTCCGGCTTTGCCGGAAGTGATTGCCGGCCCGCGCCGCGACCTAATCCCCAATCCGGAGCACCTCCAGCCCGAGGATGTCCCCGTTCCCCGCTTTGATCCCGGCCAGCAGATCGGCGCCCGGCTCGGCATCAAGCTGGATGCGGCAACTGGCCGCCGCCGCGCCCTCAAAAATCACGTTCTGCACCTCCTCGATGTTGATCCCGGCTCGGCGGATCTGGTCCATCACGAACGCCAGCACGCCCACCCGGTCGTAATGGCGGACGACGACCTGCCACTTGGCCGGCGTGCGCGTCGCCAGGTTGACGCAATTCAACACCACGCCCGTCTTAACGAAGGTTTGGATGATGCGAATGGCCTCTTCGGCGATCGCTTCCTGCGCCTGTTCGGTCGAGGCGCCGATGTGGTGCGTGCCCCACAGGTTGAGCAAGTCGAGGATCGGGTCGTTGAAATCCGCCGTCGCCTCCGCCGGCTCCGGGTCGAAGACGTCCAGACCCGCGCGCAGCTTGCCTCCCTGAAGCGCGGCGCGCAACGCGGCCTGGTCAACCACCTCGCCGCGGGCCGTGTTGATGAGGATGGCATTCGGCTTCAGCAGCGCCAGCCGGGCCGCGTTGACCAGCTTGCGCGTGTCCGGCTTGAGCGCCAGGTGCAGCGTCACGATGTCGGCCTGCCGGAACACGTCGTCCACGCTCTCGCACCGCTCGACCCCGAGGTCCGCCGCTTTCTCGGGCGTGAGTGAACGCGACCAGGCGATGGTGCGCAGCCCGAACGCCTGGGCGCGGCGGATCACCTCCCGCCCGATCCGCCCGGTGCCAATCACCCCCAGGGTCTTGCCGAAGACGCCGTCGGCCTTGGAGAACTCCTTCTTGTTCCACTGGTGGGCGCGCAAGGCGACGGTGTTTTCCGGGATGCGGCGGTCAATCGCCAGCAGCAACGCAAACACCAGCTCCGCCACGGCAATGGAGTTCTTGCCCGGGCAATTGCTCACGAACACCCCCCGGGCGCTGGCGGTCTTCACATCAATCGTGTTGACGCCCGCCCCGGCCCGCAGCACCAGCGCCAGTTGGCCGGCGGCCTTGAGCGTCTCGGCGGTGACTTGTTTGCCGCGCACCACCAGAATCTTGAACGGCGCGATCAGCCCAGGCAGGTCCTCGGCCTTGGCCCCTGGCTTATAGGCAACCTCGCAGCCCAGGTGGTTGAGGCGGGCGATGTGCGCTTCGGAGAATTTGTCGGCAATGAGCGTCTTCATTCGTGTTTACCCTTCGGGCCGACAGTGACCCGGCCCAGCCGCCAAGGCAAGCCGGAAGAAGGACCGGGGGTGCTAACGCAGAGGCGCAAAGGGGCAAAGACGCAACCAACGAGGATAGAGGATGGAGGATTGAGGATGGACGGACTCGCCTCCGGGTATGCTTTTCCGCGCACACAAGCAATCTTGCTCAACGCGCGCGATTCTCGGGTAGCGTTGCAGAGAGCCGCAGAGGTTCGCAGAGAGTAATTTTTCTCTGCGTTCAGATCGGTTTGGCTTTGGTTGCGTCTTTGCCTCTTGGCGTCTTTGCGTTAACTGCCCTTTTTCAGGTCAAATCCCTGCTTGACAAATCTTCCGAAGTGTGTATAATAACCGCCGACACTTGGGGACCGCTGCGGCGGTTGCGCCACACCAAGGGGGGCGGGCTGTGGATGTCTGGCCTGGGGGGCAGGGCGAGAGAGAGAAGGGTGCGGAGGCTCAAGAATGTTTGCAACATCCTTGAAACATTCTTGAAACATCCTTGAAGTGTCCTTGGAATATGCTTGGAAAATCCTTGAAATACCCTTGAGACATGCCTGGAACTGGCGTGGGGCTACGGTATTGCTACGGGCCCGCTATGGCCCTGCTCCGGCCCCACCACCGCGTTCCCGGCGGCCCCGCCCAGGCAGCAACGCAGTCCAAGAGGGCAAGAACCTCTCTTTCTTAGTGCGTCTTCGTTGTTCGTTTTCAGCCCGGCGGCCCCGTTTCCGAGCCTGGCCGGCAATGGTTTCCCATCGCCTTCCGCACCTGCCCGCCCGGCCCCCGCCGCCCATTCGCCAGCGCCTTTGCCATTTCAACCGGCGGGCCTCGACCCGCCGTAAAACCATACTTTTCTGCGCTACGCCTGCATTGACGCCAGCGGCGCGCCCCTCTATGCTCGCGCCATGCGTAGGCAAGATGTCTCGTATCCGCCTCACGCCAGCCGGGCCGCGCGGCTTAAGGAAGACGCGCCCAAGGCCGTCGGGCGGCTTTCCGCCCTCGCGCATAATCCCATCCCCGATACCTGACACCAACCGCAAAGCAAGACGCCCGCACTTATGCACCTCCAACAAACCAAGTTCGGAAGCCGAGATACCGGTGGCCCGCAATACTATTTCCACGGCGTGCCGGAACCCGTGAAGGATTTCCTGCGTCGCAAGGGCGCTTGCCCGGTGGTACTGCAGACGCCTTACGGCATCGCCCGCAGCTCGTTCATAGCTGTGGGGCGCGACCATAAGCTCTCGCGGAGCGGGAGGGTGATGGCTGGCAGGGTCGGACACGACCGTATCCAGCAGGCGAGCGGAGAGGAGTCTATTGGTGAGGCCATTCGGCACTGGTATGGTCTGGCGGCTAGACAGGATTTTGAGTCCATCGAGGTCGAAGCCACTATTCACCCGGGTGGGCACTTCATTTTGACGCCTACGGTCGTCACCATGCGCGGAGCCAAGCGCCCGGTTACTCTGGAAAAAGTCGCCTCGCCACTCTCGTTCCATCGCGACTATCAGAGCAAGCTCTGGCGAAGGCAGATTGAGGCACGGCAGAAGCAGTCGGCCGAGGAGGTGGCTTGGGCCGGGGCGCAGATCAGCCGTGTCGTGGAGGTGCATCGCGGGACCGAAGCGCGGAATATTCATGAGGCGGACCTGCTATGCGCGTCCGGCGCGCTTTCCATATTGGGCGTGGAGCTGAGCCCCTATTTGGTGAAAGGGTACGATTGCCCCCTCACACGGTTCCAGTTTGGCGATCTGCCGGCGTACCCCTGCCCGATCGAGATCAAGAAGCGCTCGTCAGGTTTCAACTACCAGATCACGCGATACGCAGACTTGCCCCGCGCGGTGGTGCTGTGTATCGAGCACGATTTGGTCAATCCGCCGGACCACGTTGATATTGTCGAACTGTCCACCTTTGGGGAGTATCTTACGGATTGATGAACCGCGACGACTTCCAGCCCATCCTTGAAGCAATTCCTGCCGCCCGGCAGGAAGACGCCCGGCATTACGGCGTACACCCTTATTTCACGCGCCGTCCGGCGAATGTCGTCCGCAAGTACCTCGAGCGGTATTCGCGCGAGGGGGATGTGGTGCTGGACCCTTTCGGCGGGACGGGCGTCACCGCCATCGAAGCGTTCCTGCTTGGCCGCAAGGCCATCCAGAACGACCTCAATCCGTTTGCGAACTTCATTGCGGCGAACATCGCCGACACTTCACTGCCTTCTGTGGCAGCCCTGCGCCAAGGATTTGAGCGAGTCCACGATGTCTGCTGGGGGACGCTGGCAGAGATCGAGGCGAGCGAAGAGGCGGCGAGACGAAGGCTGAAGGAGCTTCCCTTGCCCGAGAACATTCCCCTGCCGCGCAACTCCGACGCCGGGTTGTTCTACGATTTGTTTACCCCGCGCCAACTCGCGGGCCTGGCCTTGCTCAAGCAGGCTATCGACCAGCAGACCTGCGGCGTCGTTCACGACTTGCTGTTGCTGGCATGGTCGGCTTCGGTCGCTAAGCTCAACAAGACGTTTCTCTCCGCCAAGGGCCGCGCGGCCAGTCGCGGAGGCTCGAGCATTTTCAGCATCTACCGGTACAAGCTGGCGGCGCAATGCGTCGAACTGCCGATTGGGGAGACCTTCCGGGGCCGATTCCTGAACGTGTTGGAGGCGAAGGAGGAGGTCCTGCGCCTGCGCGACTGCCGGGCGGGACGACGGGAAGGTGTCCTCGACAGCCGAAAGAACTTTCGGGTGCTCGCACACGACGCCGCAACCCTCGACGACGTGCTGAAGCCGGCCAGCGTGGATTACATCTTTACGGACCCGCCGTATGGCGCGTTCATCAGCTACCTCGACCTGTCAATCCTGTGGAACCACTGGCTCGGGTTCCCGGTCGGCCCAGCGACGCGTGAACAAGAGACCATCGTGGGTGGCGAGTGCGGGCACACGGAAGACCATTACAAGCGAAGTCTGGCCCGCAGCATCCAAACGTCCCTGAAACTTCTCAAGCCCGACCGCTGGTTCTCCATCGTTTTCCAGCACTGGGACGTCAGCTACTTCGCCACGATCCTGGAAACCGCCAGCCAGAGCGGGGCCGAGCTGAAAGCAGCCATCACCCAGACTGGCGACGTGATCTGGTCCATGCACAAGAAGAAAAACTCGGCGAGCGTGCTGGCGGGCGAGATGATTTTGACCTTTTACAGGCCGAGACGCGTGACCAAGGCAAAGAAGACGAAAGCTCCCGCCGACAACCGCGACCCGCAAGAGGTGCTCTCCGCCGCCTTCGACCTGTGCCTTGCCAACGGCCAAACGAGTTTCACCAGCGAGGCTCTATTCAACCGGTTGGTGATAGAGCTTTGGCACCGGCGCGCTCTTGGTTGCTTAGCGCTCAACCGCGAGGAGTTTTCGACTCGGCTGGAAGACCGCGGCTGGAGCTACAACCCGAAGACTCACCTTTGGGCGAGGCAGGAGGCTCCAGAAAGCAGGGCGGAGGAGCTTAGCCTCCTCGGTAGCTGAAATCTATTCCTGGGGCTTCCGCGATGAGGCGGGGGCGGCGGAGGTCCGAAATCCGCCAAAACGGGGAATTCTCTGCGTAATCCGCCCCTTTTTTAGGCTACGTGCCGCGCCAGAGGTCGCGCCGGTGGCATTTCCGCCGCTTTCGGGCCACTCCGCCGCCGCCGGGGCGAAACCCGAAGCCCGAAATCCGAAATCCGAAGCCCGGAATGGGATCAAGGCGGGGCTGTTTTTGGGCCTTTGGCAGGTCAAAACGCCGCGGGATGCACAAGGGAGTGCTTGCGGAGGGATGCCGGGGGATGCCGTGCGGGGTGTTTCCGTAGTACCAGGCTTGTGACCCGGAGCGCGGCCAAGCGCCGGCAGTGGGAACCCGGGCAACTCTTGTAACCCAGGCAACCCAAGTAACTGATTCAACTCAATTAACGCAGGTAACTTGGGTAACCCCAGCAACTCACGCAACTCCTTTAATCCCGCCCCCGCCTCCAGCCCGGTTCGTGTATTCCGTGGTGTCTTTCATGGCTCCGCCACCGGCTTGGCCGGCACCACCTCGCCCAGAACCTGCATAGGGCCTTTCCAACCCCCCTTCTGCGGCTGCACCCCAATCAATACCTTCCGGCCCGGCGCCGGTTCTCCAAACCGCTCCACATACCGCGCCGTGATGTCGCTCAGTCCCCCCGTCGTCCCCCGCAACACTCCCAAATAGACCGGGTTCCGCAGCTTGTTCCGCTTCGGCCCCACCGGCGCCTCGCCATACACCATGAGGTCTTCCACCACCGGCCCCGAAACCTTCAGCGCCAGCCGGAACTGCCCGTTCTCCCAGCTCGGAACCAGCGCCGCAACCGAGTTCGGCCCGAAACTCACCGGTGCGGGCGGCGACAGCAATAGTTCCCGCCCCGCCAGCGCCAACACCGCGTTGAGTCTGACGAAGAGCATTTGCCCCGTCAGCCCTCCCCACAGCCGCCGCCGACGGCTCCACACCTTCTCTCCCGCCGCAATCCAGGCCCGCCGCTGCTCCTCAGTCAGCAACGTAGAACTATAGGTCTGCGACACCGCTCGCATGATCGTCTGCATCCGTTGTCGGGGTGGCGTGAGGGGGTTGGCAGGGATCACATAGAGGCGGGCATATCGGCGGCTGCGAACACGGTAATAGACCACGCCCCAACTCAGGTCTTTGCCGACGATGGCGGGAACCTGGGTCTCGCGGATGGCTTGGGCGGCGTAGGCGCGTCGGACGGCGGGGTCACTGAGGGCGGCGGAGACATCGGTTCGGGTGAGCCAGGCAATCGAATCCACGGACCATCCGGGCCGGCCGCGGAGGTTGGCCTGGATGCAGCAGCAAAGGGGTGGGTCGCCCGCCGGCTTGGTCAGGGCGGGGGACAGATCGGCGCCGGGGTCGGGTTGCGCCGCCGCCAGGCAGCGGCGAATGACGTTGTGGGCCCTCGGGCTGAGGGGAATGTCAGTTGCTATGCTCATAGTGTTGTCTGATTGTATCAGCGCCGACTGCGGTCGGCGGCTACGGGGCTTGAATCGGCTTGAGGTTTTTTAGGGGGCGACTATTCTCTGGCCATGCCGATTTACGAGTTTCATTGCGACAAGTGCGAGCAAGACAGCGAAATCCTGGTCCGTTCCAGCCAATGGAAGGGGACCCGATGCCCGCATTGTGGGTCGGCGAGACTGTCCAAGAAGCTCTCGGTGTTCGCATCGTCCGGCGGCGGCAACCAAGCCAGCGCGGCGCCGTCCTGCGACGGCGGCGGTTCGTGCGGCTGTCGTTGCGGCGGGGGGAAGCACCGGCACTGAGTTGCGTTAGACCACCACTTCCCGCGCGGTGATCGCCCTTAGATCCTGAATGGCCCAGTCGGGCTGACGCAGTTTCAGTTCTGCGAGCCTGGAGCCGCCGGTCGCTACCGCCAATGCTTTCGCGCCGATGGCTCGCGCACAGCCTATGTCAAAGGGGGTATCGCCGATAACGAGCACCTGGTCGCCGCGCAAGTCTCCCCCGAGGAGGCGGCTGCCGCGCTGCTGGGCCACGGCGGCGATCCGGTCGCGCTCCTCGTGGTCGTCGGCGAAGGCGCCGGTTTGGAAGACGTGCCAGAGATTGAAGTGGCGGAGTTTGATCTCCGCGCCGAGCCGGATGTTGCCGGTGAGCAGGCCGAGCAAGGGCGGCTGCGGCAACGTCTGCAACTCGCGAAGGAATTCCCACACGCCCGGACAGACTTCGGTCCGGCTCTCAGCCAAGATGTGGTCGAGCCAAAAGACGTAATGATCGAAGAACCGCTGGAAATTATGGGGTGTGGGCGCGATCTGGTGGAACCCGAAGAACTCGCGCACGAGGCCGGTGTCGGTGCGCCCGGCGAAGTTCAAACGGTCGAACCCGTCCGCCGCGTTGAACTCGGAGGCGAAGGTTTTGGCGAAGGCCTTCACGCCCGCGCCGCCCGTGCGGACCAGCGTGCCGTCAATGTCGAATAAGACCAGGCGGACCATGTGTCGGGAAAGTAGGCGGCTCGGCGTCCAGTGGCAATGACATCTGTAGTTGGTGATTGGTGACTGGTGATTGGTGATCAGTCACCAGTCACCAGTTACCAGTTACCAGTCACCAATCACCAGCCTCTACCTCTTTTGGTTGTAGCTGGGTTGGGAGTATTTTTGCCGCACGAGCGCCTGCGTCTGTTCGGCGAGCGGGGCATCCGGCTCGAACTTCACCCACTGCGCTGCCTGCCCGGAGCACGCCACGTCGCACATCGCCTGCTGCCAATCCGCCCGTGCCAGGGAAAGAACCCCCCGGCATTTTGAGGCGTTTTGTGCGCCTGAATCCCAAGACAAAGGCGGACCCCTCACCCCGGCCCTCTCCCCTTCAGAAGGGGAGAGGGGGAACCGTCGCCCGATCTCCGGCGAATTAAGGTTCATGGGCAGCGGCGATAGTTGCACGGAGCCTTGAATAAGCAGGCCGTCTCGGGTGCGGCGCTGGGCGGCGCCGGCGATCTTCTGCCCGCGCCAAAGGAGGTCGAACATTTCATGGCCCTGGAAGCATTGGCCGGGCCGGGTCTTGCGGCAGCCGGGCGCAAGCTCGGTGGCGAGGTTGAGCCGGGCGAACGCGGCTTGAATCCATTCGTGCATCCGCCGATAGCTGTCCGTGGCGGTGAGGGAATACCAGTCGTGGCCGGGCGGGAACACCAGGCTGTAGGTCCAGTCCGCGTCGTGCGCCACGAGGCCGCCGCCGGTGGGCCGCCGCACGAGCGGGCGCAGCGGGGTCATCTGCTCTATCCCGGCATACTTTTGAAAGTAGCCAAAGGACGCTGCCGGCTCGGTCCAACTGTAAAAGCGCAGGACGGGCTGGCCGAGGCGCGCCGCGCTTTGCAGCAGTGCTTCGTCCAGGGCCATATTGAAGGCGGAATCGCCCGGGCCGGATTGGAGCAAATGCCAGGAGGAGGGCATCACGCGATGGGAAGCCGTTGAGGTCGAAATCCGAAACCCGAAGGCCGAAAACTGAAGGACATCCGAAAGCCGAAAGCCGAAAACACTAGGATCGGCTGGTCAGAGGGCGGACCCGCTTGGTTGTTGGCATCGGAGCACAGCCGCCTCCTGGCCGCGCGCCGCATTTTCGGCCTTCGGGTTTCGGATTTCGGCTTTCGGATTTTGGCTTGGGCGGTCAAACTAAAGAAGCCGTTCTTGCGGGCACGCCGAGCCGCGGGCAGAGCGCCTTGATTTCACAATTCGGGCAATCGGGGTTGCGCGCGGAGCAGCGGCGGCGGCCATGCCAGATGAGCCAGTGACTGAACATTGTCCATTGCTCCCGGGGCACCAGCTCCATCAGGTCCCGCTCGATTTTCTCAGGCGCCTTCTCCTTCGTCAGGCCGAGTCGCTGCGCCAGCCGGGCGACATGCGTATCAACCACCACGCCGCAGTTGAGGTTAAACGCGTTGCCCAGCACGACATTGGCGGTCTTGCGGCCCACGCCGCCGAGTTGCGTCAGTTCTTCCATCGTGCGCGGCACCCGGCCCTCGTGCTTCTCGACGATGGCCTGGCAACAGGACTTAATGCTCTTGGCCTTGTTGCGGAAGAAGCCGGTTGATTTGATGGCCCGCTCCAGTTCGGCGAGGGGCGCCTGGGCGTAGTCGGCGACGGAGCGATACCGCTTAAACAGCTCCGCCGTGACCAGGTTTACGCGCTTGTCGGTGCACTGCGCCGAAAGGATGGTGGCGATCAGCAGTTCGAGCGGGTTGGCATGGTCCAGCTCGCAATGCGCGTCCGGGTAAGCCCTTTTCAGGCCGGCGATGATCTTATTGAGCCGGGCGGATGCTGCTGCTTTGGTAGTCGCAATCACTTCGATGCCGCGGCCGGTTTCGCTGGGGCCTCGGCGGGCGCCGTTGCCGCTGGGACCGCCTTTTCCACTTTCAACGGCCTCGGATGGCCGAGGCGGCCGTTGGTCCAATCGTAGATGTAACCCATGTTGTTGAGGGCGAAATAGACGAGGGCCAGCAGGATGACCAGTGCGATCACCTTTGGCCACGGGCTCTTCTTTTCAGCAAACGGATCCACCAGGTCCCGCTGTGAACCGGGCGGCAGCGCGGCCACGCTGGTGAGCGACGCGCCGAACGGCACATTGATCTTGGCCTTGGCATTCACCGCCCAACCGTTGGCGTCCAGGATCGGGCCGAGGTTGCGTTTGCGCAGCTTGAGCCAGGCCAGAATCATTGACGGCCCGGAGATGAGCAGGATGATGGCGAGCAAGCCCAACGGCATCAACCCTTTCAAATTCAGGAACCCGCTCATGATGCCGCCCACCATGCCGCCGATGCCCGCCGCGCCCACGCCCAAGGCGGCGATCAGGCCGGGATCAAGCTTTTGCGCCGGCGGCGGGGGCGGGGGGGGGGGCGGGGGCGCTGGCACCGGCGCCTGGCCCGACTGGATTGATTGTTCGACCTGCACCGCCGCTTGCGCCAGCTTGGCTACGGACGCTTCGTCCGCGCTGGCGGCACGCTTGGCGATCTGCTCCTGAATCATCCGCGCCACTTTCTTGTAGGGCGCCCAGAAGGCCTGCCGGATGCTGATCGGGTTATCCACAATCTTGGTGATCGTCGCATCCCAATCCCGGCCCTTGCGGTCGTAAAAGACGCCGTTGCGGCCGGCCATCAGGTTGTCCGAATCACCATTCGTGAAAGCGGCCAGTATCTGCATCTTCTCGTTGGTGCCTTTTCGGACGCAATCGCAGTAGGCCAGATAGGTGCCGGCCAGGGACGTCATCACGGCATGTTTGCCGGGGTCCTCGACGGTGAGGCACAGGTCGCAGCTCCGCTGGTCCAGGTAAAGCGTCCCGGCCTGGAAGATCGCCTTGGTCTTGCGGCTGTAGAAATCACGGAACGAGACGAAGTTGTGGCAGAGCTTGTACAGGTCGCGATGATAGCGCACGAGCTTCTCCACCGACGCAATGGCGGTGAACTCCGGCTCGAGCTTTTTGTCCTCCGCGATGAGCGCGTCTATCTTCTCCTTCACCTTGCCGGCAAGAATCTCGCGCACGCGCGGCAGGCCGAGTTTCTCGACCAACCCGGGCGCTTTGCCGGCTGACCAGCATTCAAACGGACCCAGCTTGGCCAGCAGGCCGGCCCATTCGGATTCCGTCAGGGAGGTCCTGTCGCCCAAGAGGGGCTTGACGGCATCCGACTGCAGTTTAGTCAAAGCGCCCGCCCAGGCCGGGTTAACGCCTTCCTTCAGCGGCAGGGGCCGCCCCGCTTCAACGCGCGCCAGCGGGAACCCGGCAATCTCAGCGGCGGTGTCCGTGAGGTCCTTGGCTGCGAAGGCCAGGTATTCCTTCTCTTCGCGGTTCAGCGCGCCGACCGCGCGCGGGTCATAGGCCGCCAGCCGGCAGCGCGTAAAATAGTCCTCGACTTTGGCTTTGACGGCGCTGACGGCGGCGGCAGCCGCGAACGTGGCTTCCCCCAACGGCAGAATGGCGGCGGCGGATTCGGCTTTCTTCCACCAGTCCGCATAGACCTGCGCTTCGGCGAAGAACTGGTCCACCTTGGCCTGGCTCACCCCCGGCTTGCCACTGCGGTCGGTCTCCGCCCCAAGGCAGGCGATAATGTCTTTGATCACCGCCTTGACCGCTTCGTCCGTCGCCGACTCGGCGGGCACAATGCCGTCTCCGTTGAACAGAGTTTCCTCGAATTTCCCGGCGACCGTCGCCGTATCTTCCAGGCTGATGGTGTCGGCGTCCTTTTTCAACGTTGCCAGAATCCGCCTGGCCGACGCGAGCAACTGTTTGCCCTCGGGCGTGGCGTCCGCGATAGCGCTCAGCGGCAGCGAGGGGGAAGACTTCAGCAGGTCATCCGGCTTTTTCAGGAGGCCGCAAACCCACTTCGTGGCGGCGATGAGTTCGGGGGCGCGGATGCGGCCATCCTTGTCGGTATCAATGAGGGCCAGGGTCGCGGAGTCGAACTCAAGCCCGGTGGTGGGACAGGCCAGGGCGACCCACAGCTTCTGGTCGAGTTGATCGAGGGCCATGAGGTCGGCCCCGGTTTCCAGCCGGACCTGGTCAAAGCCGCCGGCACGAAAGAATTTCCATGTGTGGTTTGTGCTCATAGTTCTGCTAGTTGATCCTGCCGTTTACGTGACACCCGCTGCGTTGCGATTAGCGCGGCGGTAATCTACCTGAAGCCGGCACGATTGCCAACTATCAATTCCCCGCCGGCAGCTAAGCCAGCTCCGGCTCTTCGATCTCCGTCGGCGCGGCCACCAGGGGGGTCCCATCGCTCGCCTCGGGATACTCGAAAACCTTGCCCTCGTAATTACGAATCACTACGCGATCGGCATTGCGGCTGAGCACGTATTCCGGTGTGACGGGCACCTTGCCGCCGCCGCCAGGCGCGTCAATCACATACTCCGGCACCGCGTAGCCCGTGGTATGGCCACGCAGGCCCTCCATGATCTGCAAGCCTTTGCGCACGCTGGTGCGCAAGTGCGCGGACCCGGCGATCAGATCGCATTGGTAGATGTAGTAAGGCTTCACACGGCACATCAACAGCTTCTGCACGTGCGCCTTCATCACCGCCGGATCGTCGTTGACGTTGCGCAGCAACACGGATTGGTTGCCGAGGGGAATCCCGGCGTCCGCCAAGCGGCCCAGCGCCTCGCGCACCTCGGTGGTCAGCTCGCGGGGATGGTTCGAGTGAATGCTGACGAACAGCGGATGATATTTCCTGAGCGTCGCGCACAACTCCGGCGTGATGCGCTGCGGCAGAAAGATCGGTATCCGGGTGCCGATGCGCAAGAACTCCACGTGGGGGATCGCGCGCAGACGGCTCAACAGATGTTCGAGCTTCTCGTCGCCGAACAGCAGCGGGTCGCCGCCGCTCAACAGCACGTCGCGCACCTCGGGATGCCTGCGGACGTACTCGATCTGCCGGTCGAACTCGGGATGGAAATCGTAGCCGGTCGCGTTGCTGACCAGGCGCGACCGGGTGCAATAACGGCAGTACGCCGCGCACCGGTCGGTCACGAGAAACAACACCCGGTCGGGATAACGATGCACCAGCCCCGGCACGGGCGAATGCGAGTCCTCGCCGCACGGATCGCTCATCTCCCACGGCGCAACGTGAGTTTCCTCGACCCGCGGGATGACCTGCCAGCGAATCGGGCAGTTCTCGTCGGCTGGGTCGATCAGGTTGAAGAAGTATGGCGTGATGGCCAGCGCCAGCTTGTGATTGGCCAGCGCCGCGCCGGCGACTTCCTCCGGCGTGAGCGTCGGCATCAGGCGCTGGAGCTGCTCCACGGTGGTGATGCGGTGCTTGAGTTGCCAGTGCCAGTTGTTCCACTCCGCATCCGGCACGTCGGCCCAAAAGCCCCGCCCGGCCGGGCGGAACTCCTTGAGAGATTTTGCCAAGCTATACGATGGCGGCTCTTCGCCCTTCTCCGATAAAGCGTCAATGTGCATTGTTCCCCTAAAATTGGGTTAGCGCACTATAGATTTGATCCCCAACCTGTCAAGCTGGCGACCCTGAATTGTTCACCGCAACCCATGTAACCCTTGGAACTGGCGTAACTTATGTGGGTTCACGGTTCCCTTGACTTGGCTCAAGACGGGTATGTCCGATCCTGGTCGAGCCGCTCCGCCCCGCAGTCGTTTAACGGGATACGCAAGCTCCACCGCAATGGGCCGGCTCCGCTTCCGCGCAGCCGGCCTGTCCCTCATTTGACTCCTTCGACTCACTTAACCGAGTTAACCGAGTTAACTCATTTAACCCGCTCGACTCACCCAACCGCTTCGAGCGCTTTCGCCCCGGCTTGACCTTGCTCCGGCGCCATAAAGCGGCGCACCATTCTCTCCAAAGCATCGAGCCAAAGCGGGTGCTCGTTTAAGCAGGGAATCAGCGCAAAATCAGTTCCGCCCGCCGCCAGAAAACCATCCCGGCCACGCAGACCAATTTCCTCGAGCGTCTCCAGGCAATCGGAAACAAACGAGGGGCAGATCACCAGCAGTTTCTTGACGCCGCGCTCCGCCAGCCGGGGAAGCTCGAAGTCCGTGTAAGGCTTGAGCCAGGGCTCACGCCCCAGCCGTGACTGGAACGCCACCGAATACTTCTCCTTCGGCACACCAGCCTGCTCAACGAACGCGGCCACGGTCTTGAAACACTGCGCCCGGTAGCACGTGGCGTGGGCCGGGCTGGCCGTCTCGCAGCAGTTCTCCGCCGCCAGACAGTGGCGCCCGGTGGGATCGGACTTGCGCAGGTGCCGCTCCGGCAGACCATGGAAACTGAACAGCAGATGGTCGTAGCCCCGCTGGAGAAACTCCTGCGCGCTGGCCGCCAGCGCCGCAATGTAGTCGGGCTGCTCGAAGCACGGCGGCTGCACCTGCACTCGCAATGGCGGCGCGAGCGCCGCGGCCACTTCCTTCACCCGCTCCACCGCCGTCTCGAAACTCGACATCGCAAAATGCGGGAACAAGGGAATCAGCAGGACTTCGTCCACCCCCTTTTGCGCCAGGTTGCGCACCGCCTGCGGAATGGACGGATTCTGATAACGCATCGCCAGTTCAACCGGAACCGGGACCCGCCGCTGGAGCTTGGCCTGCACGTTACGGCTCGTGACCACGAGGGGAGAGCCGGCGGGGGTCCAGATTTTGTGATACGCCTCGGCCGACTGCTTCGGGCGCGAGGGCAGGATGGCAAAATGCACGATGCAGAAGCGCAGCAGCCAGTTCACGTCCAGCACGCGTCCGTCCATCAGGAACTCGCGCAGGTAGCGGCGCACGTCCCGCACCGACGGCGAGTCCGGCGAACCGAGGTTGACCAGCAAGACTCCCTTATTCATCTCTTAGGCTCATGCGGGAACCTGGGTCTCAGGCCGGCCCGTGGGCGCAGCCTTTAGAAACTCCCCTGCCCTGTCCGCCACCTTGCAGGCGGACACGATCGTGTCGCTCAACGAGATGCCGTCGCGAAAGTGGCCGGCGAAAAACAGCCCGGGCGCTTTCCCCTCGATGTCAGCCATCAGCTCGCGGTAGCGCCCGTAGCCGAGGTTGTATTGCGGGATCGCCCTCGGATAAAACACGCTGTGCTGGAAGGTCGGCTTGCCTTTTACGCCCAGCAACACGCGCAGGTCTTCACACGTCAGCGCGAAAAGTTTCTCCGGCGGCAGCGACGCCAGTTCCGGGCACCGCTCACCCCCAACGTAGCTGGTCAAGGTCAAATGCCCCGCCGGCGCGCGATTCGGAAACAGCGATGAAGAAAAGATCGTGCCCAGGATCTTGAAGCCCTCAACTTTCGGTATCAACATGCCATACCCTTCGCAGGGATGCGCCACGTCCTCGCGCCGGAATCCCAGCACAACGCTGGCCACTGGCGGATACCGAATCTCCGCGAAGGTCCTGAAGTGCAAGGGCATGGGCGCCTGCACCTCCATTTCCGCCAGCCGGAAGGCCGTGCCCGCGTAAATCACCGCGCTGTGCTCGGCGCGCGTCTGCTGGCCGCGCTGGCGCAAGTCGAGCGTCCAACCCTCGGGCGTCTGGGTGAGCCGGGTCACGGCGGTGTTGAGGCGCACGGCCTCCCCCAAACGCTCACGCAAAGTGTCCGGCAACACCTGCAACCCTTCGTCAAAGGAGAATTTCGGCGCGCGGTCTTTCGCAATTTCCCCGCGCCGTTTGCGCTCGCGGGCCCCGAAGATTTGGCCCTTGATAAGCGAGCCGTAGCGCGCCTCAAGCTGGCCCAGCTTCGGAAATGCCTGCGGCACCGAGAGTTTGTAAGGGTCGCCCGCGTACACCCCGGCGACGAGTGCATCGATGGCCTGGTCCAGAAACTCCTGCCCGAGGCGGCGCAGAACAAACTCGGCGACGCTCTCCTCCTTGCCGTCGCGGCGCGGCGGCACGAACGGCTCCCGCAGCACGGCCAGCTTGGCCCGCGCGGTAAAGAGCTGGGTCGTGAAAAAGCCCAGCGGCGACTCCGGCATCGCAATGGGCCGCTGGTAACGCACCACATAACGCGCCTCGGCCTTCGGATCGGGATCGAGCCGGCGCGACACCAACCCCGCGTCCCTTACGAGCTGGGCTACCTTGGGCGAAGTTTCGAGGATTGTATTCGGCCCGAACTCGGCCAGGTAGCCCTCCGCCCGCACCGACTGGATGGCGCCGCCGACCCGGTCGCTGGCCTCATAGACCGTGACCGGCACGCCCCGGCGCTTCAGGTAAAAGGCGGCCGTCAGGCCCGTCATGCCGGCGCCAATGATTGCCACGGACTTCATATCGTCCGCGAAAACCGGTTCTCCTTTCGCGTCGTCGCGTACGCGTCAAAGCGCATCGCGATGTTGCGGATGAGCAGTCGTCCCAGGTCCGTCACCATCAACCCCTGTGGCGTTTTCACCAGCAACCCGTCGGCCTCCATGTCGCCCAGCGACTCAAGTTCATGGGCGAAGTGTTCCCTGAAGTTGAGGCCAAGCAACTTCGACATGCCCTCGTAATCCAGGCCCAGGTCGCACATGAGGCGCATGATCGTCGTGCGGCGGACCTTGTCTTCCTCGGTCATAATATAGCCCCGGTGCAGCGGCAGCTTGCCGGCGTCCAGCGCCCCGTAGTAGTCCGGCAGGTCTTTGTGGTTCTGCCAGTAAAAGCCCTCCGCCTGCGAGATGGACGACATGCCGAAGGCGTAAATGTCCGCCCCGCCGCGGGTGCTGTAGCCCTGGAAATTCCGCTGCAATGTCTTTTGCCGCTGCGCCAGTGCCAGCTCATCCCCCGCGCGCGCAAAGTGGTCCATGCCGATATACACGTAGCCCTCGGAAGTCAACCGCTCGATCGCCAGCTTCAGCAACTCCAGCTTGGTCTCCGGCGATGGCAGCATCTCGGCCTTCAAAATCTTCTGCGCCGGTTTCATCCACGGCACGTGGGCGTAATTGAACACCGCAAACCGGTCCGGCTTCAACGACAGTATCTCTTCCAGCGTCTTCGCAAAGGCGCTCCGCGTTTGATAAGGCAGACCGTAAATCAGGTCAATATTGACCGAGTGAAAGCCCACTTCGCGCATCCACTCGACGACCTGCCGCGTCATCTCGAACGGCTGGATGCGGTGCACCGCTTTCTGCACCACCGGATCGTCGTCCTGCACCCCCATCGAGCCGCGGTTGAAGCCGACCTCGCGCAGCGCAACAAGATGATCCCGCGTCAGCCGGCGCGGGTCCACCTCCACCCCCGCTTCGATGTCCGGCGCGAACGCGAACCGCGCATGAATCATCTCCCCCAGCCGGCGAATCTCGTCTGGCAGCGAAAAGGTGGGCGTGCCGCCGCCGAAGTGAAGCTGCACCACTTTGCGCTTGGGATTCAGCAGCGGCTTCATCAAATCCATCTCCCGTTCGAGATACGTCACGTATTCGCCGCTCTTCTTCTGGTCGGCGGTGATGACCGTCGTGCAGCCGCAAAACCAGCACAGCGAGTAGCAGAACGGCAGATGGAAGTAGAGCGACAAATCCCGGTCCGTCTGGTTGTTGGCCCGGATGTTCCCGATGAACACCTCCGGCGCGATCTCCTTCGTGAAATGCGTCGCCGGCGGATACGACGTGTAGCGCGGCCCCGGCACGTTATACTTCTTCACCAGCGCCAGATCAACTTTCAGCATGTCTCATTCAACTGTAGCCGCCGACGTTAGTCGGCGCATTATCAAGATCGACTTTCAGCACGCTCATTTGAAACTTCTCACCGCGCTGACCAGGCTCTCGATGCTTTCCAGTTTCGCATTCGGCGGCACACCGTGGCCCAGATTAAAAATATGCCCGGGCCGCCCCCGCATCTCCCGCAGAATCCGGCCCGTCTCAGTTGCCACCACTGCCGGCGAGGTCGTCAGCAGGAACGGGTCGAGATTCCCCTGCACTCCCACACCGTCCGGCAACCGCGCGCGCACGTCCGCCAGGCGCACATTCCAATCCACGCCCAGCACCTGCGCGCCCGTGGCCACCAACTCATCCCAGCTCCCATGCGTGCCTTTGGAAAACACAATCACCGGCGCCCGCCCCGCCCCCGAACAGACGCTTCCCCCTCTCCCCTTCCCAAGGGGAGAGGGCCGGGGTGAGGGGTCCGTTCCTTCTCTCAATCCTAATCCTCCTCTTAATATTACTCTTAATCGCTTCTCGGCCCCACCGCCCGTCGAACTTCCCGACGACGCTCTCAAGCACCCGGTAATCTGCCCCATCCACCGGCCCGAAGCGGACCCAAAATCACCATCCGATAATACGCCGCCCAGGCTGTCAAAAATCTGGACCGCATCCGCCCCCGCGTCAATTTGCAGTTGGAGAAACCCCGTCACAGCCTTTGTCAGCTTCTCCAGCAACCGCCCGAAAAGCCGCCGGTCCGAGTAAAACAACGCCTTGGCTTTGGTGTATTCCTTGACCCCGCCCCCTTCCATCATGAAGTTCGCCAGCGTCCACGGCGACCCGGCAAACCCGATCAGCGCCGTCCGACCGCCCAGCGCCGACTTGATGAGCGGCAGCGCCTGGGCCACGTATTGCAGCCGCTCCGTCACCGCCTCCACCTCCAGTCGCTCGATGTCCGCCGCCGACTTCAGCAGGAACTCCATCTCGATCCCGCCCCGGTCGCGAAACTGGTAACGTTGCCCCAACCCCTCGGCGACGACGAGGATGTCGCAAAACAGAATCGCCGCGTCGAACCCGAACCGGCGAATCGGCTGCAAGGTCACCTCGGCCGCCAATTCCGGCGTCTGCACCAGTTCAAGGAAAGAATGCTTCTCCTTGAGCGCGCGGTATTCGGGCAACGCGCGCCCCGCCTGGCGCATCAGCCACACCGGCGGATGATCCACCGGACGGCACCGGCACGCATTCAGGAACCGCTCCCGGCCCGTCAAGGCGCCGGCCACCCGGTCCGCCGGCGGGTTCGTTTTACGCGAAGGAACTGTTTGGCTCATGCTTCCAGCGCCGGCATTCTAGCCGCCTTCCCCCGCCGCGTCAATCCGGCGGGTAGGGCGTGCTGTCCCCAGCGCGCCGTCCGCTGGCGAGGGAGGGCGCGTCCGCCCCTTTGCCGCGCTGCGTCTCTGCGTTG
>Ga0181524_10001356_pt1 | contig 28265 bp, 28 predicted proteins | sample PEATcosm2014_Bin_34_FD_119761 | JGI IMG/M metagenome (GOLD analysis project Ga0181524, IMG submission 119761) | Peatland microbial communities from MTU Mesocosm Facility, Houghton, MI, USA - PEATcosm2014_Bin05_60_metaG | ecosystem: Environmental > Terrestrial > Soil > Wetlands > Peat | place... | reverse complement strand
GGTATTCGGGGTTGAGCGGCGCCCCCTCGGCCTGGGCAAGATCGCCGGTGACCGGGGCAAGCCGGGCGGCGTCAACACCCTCAAATGAGATGCGGCGCACCGGCAGACCATTCCACTTGGCCAGGGAGCCGGCATCGGGCTCGGGGGACGCCTGGGTTGCCGGCAAGCCTGTGGAATTCATGACAGCGGCCGGTGCGGCGGCCGGGCCGGCTGGGACCTGGGCTGCGTTCTGGCTCCAGCCGGCGATTCCTCCGCAGATTCCGAAGGCAAGACCGGAAGCGAGCAAAACGCCAAGCCGAACCAGCCCGGCGGCGAGGATCCGTCCCCTCAGCCCGGGGAGCAAAAATCGCTCGCCGCGCCCTACCCCGCCCCGGCCCTGGAGAGTGCCCCGGCGCCCGGTACCCGGCGCCCGCCCGAGTTGCCGTGCCCCACCCCGCCCCGACCCTGGAGGGTGCCCTGGCTCCCGGTACCCGGCGCCCGTCCGGCGATGGCCGCAAAACCCCGACGGCTTTGTCCTCAAAATCATCACTCTTCCAATAATGCGGGGAACCAGCCTGCAGTTGTCCGTTGCCGGAGATCCTTGACCACCGATCGCCGGCCGCTCTTCCCTAAACCCTTTCCCTTATACTAAATCGAGGAAAGAAGCCCCGGCGCAGCAGCACAGGATTGCAGAGCGATCCCCGAGGAAGCGCATGCCCCAATCGAGGTTCCCGACGCGGCCGCCCGATCCGTCACTCCACCCGCCAGGCGGGGGAATGGCGCCTCAGGTCCCGGACTCACCCCCGGCGCCGATTGCGTCCGCGGTTTCATCCCATGCCGTCGAGGCCGATGCGCTTACTCGTGCCCAGGCCGGCGACCACCAGGCCTTCGCCCAGCTTTACTCCTTGCACAAAAGGCGCATCTATTCTTTATGCCTGCGCATGGTGGGCAATATTGCGGCAGCCGAAGATCTGACCCAGGAAGCATTTCTTCAGTTGCACCGCAAGATCGCCACCTTTCGCGGCGACTCGGCCTTTTCTACGTGGCTTCACCGCCTGGCCGTCAATGTTGTTTTGATGCATCTGCGCAGGAAGGGCTTGCAGGTGATTTCACTGGATGAAGCGATGGAACCGGCTGCCGAAGAGCGGCCCGGACGCAACTTTGGCGCTCCCGATCTGACCCTCGCCGGCACCATCGACCGGCTGGCCCTGCAGCGCGCCATCGACAATCTGCCGGCCGGCTATCGCATCATCTTTGTCCTGCACGACATCGAGGGCTATGAACATAATGAGATAGCCTCCATGCTGGATTGTTCGATCGGCAACAGCAAGTCGCAGTTGCACAAGGCGCGGCTGAAACTGCGGGACGCCCTGCGCGGCTTTCCGCGCAAGGAGGAGCGGCGATGACCGATGACCGCAAGAATCTGAGCTGCGCCGCATTCCAGGCCCAGTTGCCGGAGTTGATCGGTTCCGGGGAGAATGTCGCCGCCCATCCGCATTTCCAGAGCTGCGAGCTTTGCCGCGCTCTGCTGGCCGATCTGGAGACCATTGCCGAGGCCGCCCGGCAGTTGTTTCCCATCGTGGAGCCGCCGGACGAATTGTGGGAACAGATCGAATCGGCGATCAAGAACGAGGATGGCAGAACCGATTCCGGACCGACCGGCCAGGATTGACGGATTCTGCTCCTCTGAACTGATCGCAAGGGTCTCGCCCAGGAGCCCGGCGTCTCGCCTAAAAACTCCAGGCTTTGCCCAAAAACTGCCAACGGGCGGATCCCCGGACCGCGAGATCAAGGCGCGCGTGAATGCTTATCAACTGGTAGTTGACGAGTAGCCGGTAATACGTCCGGGATGCACCAATCATTCGGAGCTTCATTGAGCAGCGCGAGAGAATCGGACCACAAGGCCGAGTAAAAGCAGGAGAGCGGCGATGAGTTCACACAGCACCCACATGGGAACGGAGCGATCATTCAATCCAACCCAAGACGCACGACCGAAGAAGCATCCGGCCAATCCGAACCCCGCTCCAAGGAAAATGAGCACGGACCCGAGAATTCGCATAAATTCTCGTCTCCCCTTGATCTTGTAATTCTCGTCGGCAAACCGACCTGCAACCGTACCTTTTCTTCTCAATCTCGACACGAAGCATATACCGCCGGAGCTCCGGTTGTGTAGTCGCCCATCCTTCCCAAACTCGACCCCGGAAGGCCAAAAAAGGGGTTCTGTCCGGTTGGCCGGTCATACACCAACTTGGATTCGTATGGGATCATTGGCCGGTTCGTACTATGTCAAACTCGTCGGATTCCGCGTAGTCCATCGCAGGCATTTTGGTGGCTTCATGTGTTCGGAGTAAGACATCTTCACGGGCCTGCCATGCTTTCGCTCCCCCGAAGTAGCCGATGCGAATCTTGTTCTTTCCTTCCAACGTGATTGAACCTGAGATTCGAGCAGTCCCAGGCACCCAGTAGGCTGCAGGATTAGAGAGTTCCTCGTCGAGCGTGATCGATTCTCCTGGCCTAACGATCTTTGCTTTTCCGGAAGGGACGTCGTAGTATTTCGTGATCTTTACCCAGTTGCCACCTGCTGAGCGATGAAGCAATTGAAATGTTTGCATGTAGGTAGCTTCAGGAATCTCAACGCATGGAAAGTAAGCTTCCGTGTCTCCCTCGTTCTTTAGTGTGTAACGAATCGCGATGCGATCAGAGCCTCGTCGGGAGACTTGGATCGCGAGAATCACCAAGGCAGGTTTGACAGGCGTTTTCGTTTGGCTGATCCCGCCCATAGAGACGACACAACACGACAGGGCAATCCAAGCGGCGGCCTTCCCGGCGAAAGTCATGGCGTTCACTCCGGCACAGACTGAGAGGACGATTCGCACCTATTGTAGTTCGGGCCTATTTCGCCGGGGCCCTGAAAACGACGACCCATTGGCCTTCGAGAAGTGCTCCGAATTGGGGCTCTGCCCGGTTTGTCGGCAAACCGTCAGTTACCTTCCAGTAACCCCCGGTGATTCCGGCAGAATTCCGGCAAATCCGCTAAATTCGGCTTTTGCCCAAAAGGCCGGCCAAGAATCCCGTTCTTGGGGCAAAGCCGATTGCAAGCGGTTGCGAAGTTCTGAATCAGACTCGGTCCCTGAGCGGGAGCCTAAGCTTCACTCCGGCAAAATCATCATTGGGCCGGCCGGCTCCCCTCACCTTCCAATCGCTTTGGCCGATACACCTTTCGAGCAATTGTGCATCCAAGTTGGCAGCGGGTCGCGCGTTTGCGGGCGCCGCGTGGTGTGAGCGGACACGGGGCCGGCGGCGCGGCGCGGAAAGGGAACCCGGTCCTGCCCCAGACCGTATTGGTGGAGGCAAGCGCGGGCAAGAGAAGCAAGCCGGGATTGCCAGAAGGAGGAGATTCCTGAAACTTTTTGAAGTCTGCGCTGTCTAATGAAGGAAACCTGATACGAGGACACTCAATGCCGAACCAGCCTACGATTCCCGGCCCCACCAAGAGCCTATCCGGACAGAAAAGCTCCGGAGTGCGCAGGATTCCCGTGCTTCCGGTGCGGGATACCGTGCTTTTTCCCCATGCCGTGCTGCCGTTGACGGTGGGCAGAGAGAGCTCCATCCAGTTGATCGAGTCGCTGGGCGAGGAGCGGACGATTGTGGTGGCGGCGCAGATTGAGCCGCGGCTGGACTCGCCCAAGCCTGGCGATATGCACAAGGTGGGGACGCTGGCCACGGTGCACAAGGTTGTGCGCATGCCCAACCAGAGCCGTTTCGTCTTTACCGAGGGGGTGGAGCGGGTGCGGCTGGTGAGGTATAGCCAGACCGAGCCCTTCATGGTGGCGGAAGTGGAGACGCTGGTGGACGAGGCGCCGGCGGCCACGTCGGGCGTGGAAGCGCTGGTGCGCAACGTGATTGGGCAATTCCAGCAGATTGTGGCCGAGTCGCAGACGCTCTCCGATGAGTTGCGAACCATTGCCGCGAACATCGACGAGCCCAGCCGGCTGGTGGATTTTGTGGCCTCGTCGCTGCCCTTCCTGACCACCGACGACAAGCAGTTGCTGCTGGAGACGGCCAGCATCGTGGAGCGCCTGGAGCAGTTGAACAAGCACCTGGCCAAGGAAATCGAGGTGCAGCAGTTGCGCGCCAAGATCCAGACCGAGGTGCAGGACCAGGTGCAGCAGTCGCAGCGCGACTACTATCTGCGCGAGCAGCTCAAAGCCATCCAGAAGGAACTGGGCGATGTGGACGAAGGGCAGCGCGAGATCGAAGATCTGCGCCAGAAGATCGACGCCGCGGGAATGCCGGAGGACGTGAAGAAGGAGGCGCTGAAGGAACTCGCGCGGCTGTCGCGGATGTCTCCCATGGCGGCCGACTACTCGCTCACCCGCAACTACATTGAGTGGCTCGCCATTCTGCCGTGGGCAAAGAGCTCGGGAGTCAAGATCGATATCGGCAAGGCCAAGGAGATTCTGGACCAAGACCACTACGAGCTGAAGAAGGTGAAAGACCGCATCCTGGACTACCTGAGCGTTAAGGAACTGAAGCCGGATATGAAGGGTCCAATCCTGTGCTTTGTGGGGCCGCCGGGGGTGGGCAAGACCAGCCTGGGGCGGTCCATTGCGCGAGCCCTGGGGCGCAAGTTTCAGCGCATTTCGCTGGGCGGCATGCACGACGAGGCGGAGATTCGCGGCCATCGGCGGACCTACATCGGCGCGCTTCCGGGGCAGATCATCCAATGCATCCGCCGTGCCGAGGTCAACGACCCGGTGATCATGCTGGACGAGGTGGACAAGCTGGGAAGAGATTTCCGCGGCGATCCGGCCTCGGCGCTGCTGGAGACCCTGGACCCGGAGCAGAACAACACGTTCCGCGACAACTACCTGGACGTGCCGTTCGATTTATCCAAGGTGCTGTTCATCTGCACGGCGAACATTCTGGACCCGGTTCCGCCGCCTCTGCTGGACAGGATGGAGCTGATCTTCCTGCAGGGCTACAGCGAAGAGGAGAAGCTGCACATTGCCAATCGCTACCTGATTCCGCGGCAGATCAAGGAGAACGGGATTACGCCGGAGCAGATCGAGTTTCCCGAGGACGCGGTGCGCTGGGTGACGCGCCACTACACGCGCGAAGCCGGGGTGCGCAAGCTGGAGCAGGTTCTGGGGACGGTGTGCCGCAAGCAGGCGCGGCGAGTAGTCGAGGGCAAGACGGAAAAGCTGGTGGTGACGCGCGATGTGCTCAAGGAGTTTCTGGGCGGCATCCAGGTGCGCGTGGAGACCGAAGTCTCAGAGCGCGTGAAGCGGCCGGGCGTGGCCGTGGGGCTGGCCTGGACGCCGGCCGGCGGCGACATTCTCTTCATCGAGGCCAACAAGATGAAGGGCAAGGGCGGCTTTACCATGACCGGGCAGATCGGCGAGGTGATGCAGGAGTCGATGCAGGCGGCGCTGACCTGGGTGCGGTCGAACGCCGCTTCGCTGGGGCTGGCCGAGGACTTCACCAAGGAGATGGATCTGCACATTCACGTGCCCGCGGGAGCGATACCGAAGGACGGTCCCTCGGCCGGCGTGACCATGGCCACGGTGCTGGCCTCGCTGTTGACCGATACGCCGGTGCGCCCGCTGACGGCCATGACCGGCGAGATCACGCTCAGCGGCAACGTGCTGCCGGTGGGCGGCATCAAGGAGAAGTTCCTGGCCGCGCGCCGGGCGGGTGTGCAAACCATCATCCTGCCCGCCGAGAACCGCCAGGACGTGGAAGAGGACCTGACGCCGGAGCTGATGCAGGGCGTGCAGGTGTACTACGCCAGCCGCATCGAAGACGTGCTGGCCGTGGCGCTGCCGTTATTGAAGGCGCGGCCGGATTTGCTGCCGAGCGTTACCGAGATGCCGGTGAGCGCGGCGGCGTAAGCGTGACTGCGATCGATCGAACGAGGGGCCGGCGAACCTGCCGGCCCTTTTCGTCTGCATGGGGATCGGGGCCTGGCGCAATCTCTGGCGCGCATATCGGGCTTCAATGCGATTCGACTCCCTCAACGGCCTGTGGATGGTTCGACGGCGGCGTAGAAGAAGACCGAATGCGACAGCAGCGCTGGAGTAATTTGTATTTCTGCCGATGAAAAGCGAAGAATCCAGTGCGCGGATGCGCGAGAAGCGGTGAACATGGCGACCACGCAGGCCACCCCACATCAGATGGTTCCGTTGCACCTCTCGGGAAACACGACAGAGCAACAGAACAGGATGCTGCAGGAGTTTCTCGGCCAAGCAGTCCAGGAGGCCTACCGGACGGCGATCGAGCAACTGGACCAGCAAAGCGCGCAGGCGGTGCTGGACATGGCCAGGAAACTCAAGTCCGAGGTCGCCGAGCTGGTTGTCGAGACCATCGCGCGTCACACGGTGAGCGACAAGTACAAGGATGAGGAGGTGGGTTCGAACCGAAGCTATCCACCCACCTACCGGGTGCGGCCGGTGGAGGCGCAGGTAACGGAGTTGAAGACCCTGTTCCCCAGCCTCGGCAGTTGCCGTGAGAAGCTGGGCCGGCGGCCGCTGCCGGAAGGAGCCGAAGCCTGGTTCGCGATTCCACGCTGGCAGGCGCTGGCGCCCACCTACAACGAAGCCGTGGAGATGCTGGTGGGAATTCTGGCCGCCAAGCGCAAATTCTCCAACCGGATCATCGGCCGCATGGGTCCGACATATCTGCGCCAGAGCGAACGCTCGAAGCTGGCGGAGAAGATTCTGAGTGAGCAGCAGGAAGGGAACGACATTCTGGTGGTCGGCGCGCAGGCCGGCATGCTCCATCGCGGCTCCTCGGCGCGGCGCACCCGCGCGGCCATGGCCGGCAACGAGTTTGGCCTGGGCGTGTTTGCCTTTGGCTGCATGCTGCTGACGCATCCCGAGCGCCTTTCCTCCGGCGATACGCTGATGATCGACTGCGGCGGCGACGAGTACTCGGTGCGCGGCGACTATACCTTCGACCGCGTTCCCCTGCTCGACTACGACATCACCGGCCTCGAGTTCAGCATCTTCTATGAAGACCGGGCCCGGAATCTGTGGGGCACGCCCACCGGCTTCCTGTACAAGATGGTGTGAACCGCGGCCGCTTCTCGCGGGCTCCACGGATGTTCCGCCGACTGATTGCCGCCTGCCGCGTCTAACGGGCAGGCGGTATTCTTTTAAGCGTGATGCAGGTGCGAGTTCTCTCCTTCGGGGTTCTGAAAGACCGGCTGGGTTCGGCGGCGGCCACGGTCGAGCTGCCGGAAGGCGCCACCGTTGCGGTGCTGCTGGAGCGGCTGAGCAGCGGACAGCCGGCGCCGCAGCTGCTGGGCATTGCGGTGAGCGTGAACGCCGAGTACGCCACAGGTTCCCAGGTGCTGCACGAGGGCGATGAGGTGGGTTTGCTGCCGCCGGTCTCGGGCGGTGCTCCGCGTTCGGCGGACGTTTCCGGAGGCAACAGTGGGCACCGAACTGCGGTGATTGCACTGACCCGTGAGCCGATCGATGCGGAACGGCTTGTTACGGAGGCCAAGCGGGGCGAGGACGGTGCTGTAGTGGTTTTTGACGGCATCGTGCGTAACAACTCCCGCGGCCGTCAGACCCTTTACCTCGACTACGAGGCGCACAACGAACTGGCCGCCAGGCAGATGAAAGAGTTGGCCGAGGAGGCAATCAAGCGCTTCGGCATCCGCGACGCCTGGATCATCCATCGTCTGGGCCGGCTCAATGTTGGCGAAACCAGCGTGCTGATCATCGTGGCTTCGGCGCACCGGGCGGAAGCCTTCGAGGCCTGCCGCTGGCTGATCGACACGCTCAAGAAGACCGTGCCCATCTGGAAGAAAGAGACGTTTGTCGATGGGGCGGTGTGGGCGCCAGGCGAACCGTTTCCGCCCGGGCTGGCCGTCGAGCCGCCGGAGGCTTCGCATGAAGGGTAATTCCGGCGGCGTTGCAGGATGCGGACTCCCAGGTCTCCCGCCGCGGCGGGCCGGGACCTGGGGCGCCCGGCTTTTATTCCTGGTAGCGGCGTTTTTCGTGCCTGCGCTGGCGGCGCAGGAGCTCACCCTGCATGTGGACGTGAAGCTGGTCAACGTTTTTGTAAACGTGACGGACCGCGACGGGGCCATTGTGGGCGGGCTTGCGCGCGAGGACTTTGCCGTGGCCGAAGACGGGCGTCCGCAGCAGATTGCGGTCTTCGAGCGCCAGTCGGAGCTGCCCCTGAATCTGACGCTGGCCATCGACACCAGCGGCAGCGTGCGCAAGGACATGGCCGAGGAGGCGGATGCGGCACGGCGGTTTGCCCATGCCATTCTGCGCCCGCAGGACCAGATGAGCCTGCTGCAGTTTGCCACCGACGTGCGCGAACTGACGCCCTTCACCAACAAGGTGGCCCTGATCGATCGCGGGCTCGGCCAGTTGCGCGGCGACTGGGCCACGGCGCTCTACGACGCCATCGTCCTCGGTTCCGACCGGCTGGGCCCGAAAGACGGGCGCAAGGTGCTGATCGTGGTCTCCGACGGCGACGATACCGCCAAGAGCAGCACCTATGCGCAGGCTCTGGAGCAGGCTCTGCGCAACGAGGTGATGATCTACTCGATCATCGACGTGCCCATCGAGGCCAGCGCCGGTCGCGACCTGGGCGGCGAACACGCGCTGATCACGCTGGCCGAGCAGACCGGCGGCAAAAGCTTTTACGTGAGCGACGGCGGCCTCGACAAGGCCTTTGCGCGGGTGAGCGACGACCTGCGCACGCAGTATCTGCTGGGCTACTATCCGCAGCACCAGGAGGCGGGACGGAACTTCCACCGGGTGCAGGTGACCGTCCCCAGAGCCGCGGCGCAGGATTTCAATATCCGCCACAAGACGGGCTACTACATGGACGCGCCCGTCAAGGGCAAGTGATTGCGGGGTCCCGGTCCGATCTCCAGGAAACGCCGGCGGCGGACCAGTTTTCCGTTCGCCCGTCACTCACCCGGAACTCAGAAACTCAATCGTCACGCCGTCCCCGGTATTTCGCTGAGCGCAGCGGCGATTAAGCGTGAATGCAGCGACATTCCGGGCGATATCGGCGTCTTCCATTACTAATCAGCCTTTCAGAAGGTAAGTCATTCCCGGTGAGCGCTTTGGCTCCCAAGCGGAGGAGAGCGCCTATCATGCCTCCCAAATGCCAAGCCCCGCTCTGCGCGGGGAACGCTTGGGGGTATTTTCCTTGGTTGCAGATAGATCTCATTGCAAATGAGTTATTTGCAATGAGATGTGAGTCCCTCGCCGCCGAAACCCACTCCTAGACTTCCAAACAAGACTTCCACCCGGTGCTGACAGATCCGACCACTAGCATTGCATGGGTAGAATTCTGGCGAACCACATCCGTTCCAACTTCAGGCTCCTGCCTTGAGGCCCTCCTGCGAGGCCTCCTCTTGCATCAAACGTTCAAGTTGCGCTGCCAGACACTCACGCTCGAGTGCCGGCATTGTGTCTTGTATCTCGGCCCAAGGCGCCTCACCCGCGTCGCGGAGAGCGCGCAAAAGAGCCCATTCCCGAGGGCTGCCGATATTCAGCGACTCAACGGCCCATAGCGCTTCGTCCTCTGCTTTCCGCGGAATGCCGAGGTCCCGGCAAAGTGCCCGCAGGAAGCGCTCGCGCATTCTCACGGCCGCCACTCCGGCGGAGCGCCGGACGAGCATAGCCGTTATGCGCTCCACGCAGCAGTCTTCGGAGATAGTTCCGATCCAATAATCATCTAAGCTGGCGATGTAGGCGCGACACTCCAGGCTCGCGACTTCTTCCAGGGCCACCAGGAGAGTTGATTTGTATCCGGCGTGGGCCAGGCACATGGAAGCGAGCAGCCTCGCGGTCCGGCCGTTGCCATCGGTGAACGGATGAACGGTCAGAACCTTGAGATGCAGGCGTATCGCCGCGATGCACGCTGGTTCGACGCTCCGCGCATGCTCCTGGATGACGCGGTCGATTGCCGGCGGTACATGCTGGGAATGGAGGAAGTTGCGGTGGGGGCCGACATTCACCCCCACCGAGCGAAACTCCCGTCCGCCAGCCACCAGGTCGTGTGCGGTCAGGACGTCGTCCGACCCGAGCTGCCAATCCGGCGAAGCGGCGCGCTGCACCAATACCTCGTAGGCCTTGGCATACCGCGCCCCATCCCCAGGCTGGGCGTGGATTCCATCCCGCCGCATGCGGCCTCGCCACCGCGCAGGCGTCACCAGCGCGGCGTCCACAACGCGATGCTGATCTTCAAAACGCTCTGCCAATCGGGCGGTTGGCAGAGCGTTCTCGATCCGCGAATGAAATAGGTTTTCACGAGTACCGGGCAAGCTTAGCTATCCTTTCAGCCAGCCGTGAGGTACCTGCGCTGTCATGCCGGTCCCCCCCGTCTCACACACCATCTTCATCATCATCGTCATCATCATCATCGTCATCCTCCGGATCGTCATCGGTTCCGATGTCGTCCGGAGCGCCCGGATCGCCAGGGAAGCCGCCTACGCCCGGATCGCCGGAAGCAACCGGAACTGTTGGCGCAGAAGGAGCGTCAGTATCTAAAGGCGCTCCCGGGTTATCTTGCGAAGTATCCGACCCGCTTTGCGCCGCATCGGCCGCGGCGGCACAATCCTTCGCCGCATCTGCCGTAGCCTGTTGTATCGCGTCGAATGCGGCCGAAACCTGCGCCTGGATCTCATCTGTGGTTGCGTTGGGGTTAAGATCGATCCAGTTTTGCAAGTTCGATTGAATCTGGGCGATATCTTCTTTCAGTCGAGCATAGGCATCCTGGCATGCCTGGTTGGCGTCACTGATCCAACCTTCCTCGTCGGATCCTCCTCCCCCACCGCCACTGGCAGCACCCTTCAGGGCTGCAGCCTTGACAGCTGCAGTTTGCGTACCCGTCGCTGTATTGGTCCCGGCAACTGTGGCGGTGCTCGTGGTCGTTCCCGTGCCGGGTTGCAGATTGGCTATGGCGGCTCGCAATTGCTGGTCGGCCGCCAGAATGGCCGTATCCAGATCGCTCTCCGCCTGGCTCAACAGCTGCGTGAGCGATGGAACCAGTGTTCCGCCGCTTTGGGCCGTCTGAAGGATCGAAGCTTGCATCGACGAGAATGCATTTTTGATGCGATCCTGATGGGTGTAAAAGATCATCGAAAGGAACTGCATCTGAAGCGTGCGCTTGGCCCAGTCTGGGATGTTAGGCGTGCTGATGGTATAAGTCTGTCCCAACCCCTGACTCGAAAGCCCGATCCTGATCGCGTGGGCAACGGCGATCGAATCCCCAAAGCCGACCTGGCTCTGGTTGACAGAGGGTATCTGGTTCATCGGAGTGGAGGCGGTAAATCCGTTCGTTATAAGGAACTTGGTCGCGCTGCTCGCCGGATCCCAGGGAACCCCGAAGATGCTCAAAACCTGGCCCAGGTTCATGCTGTCGTAAAACGGCAATTTCACCGCGCAATAGAGAGCAGAAAATCCGGAACTGAAATCCGGAAAAACCGCAAATCCGCTGCTGTCGGTCCCGATGGCCCCCATGCTTGTCGCAAACGCGCCGCCCTGGAGGTTGCCGGGGTTGTGATATCTCCAGTTGAGGGATCCGCCCGCCAGTATCCGGTTGTAATAGACGGCAAACGGGGTTCCGTCTGGAGCAATGTTGGTGTAGCCCGGAGCCCACCAGTCAGTCGGCGTCTGCGGGTTTGGTGCCGGGGTTGCGGAGGTGTTAGTAGCAGTGCTTACACTGGTGCCGGCCGGAGTGGGGATGGGATGCGCGGTGGTGACTGCATGTTGCCGCAAGCTGTCGAGCAGCTGCTTTTGATAGGTACCTGTGCTCTTTGCTGGCTGCGAGACGGCCGCCACTGGCCTCGTGACGGCCGCAATCTGTTGCAGAAGTGTTCCCAGCGATGCGATAACGTCGTGCACGCCAATCGGTGCGGGAGGCGCGGGAGGCGCGGGAGCGACAGAAGCGGCAGTCCGCGAGACGTATGGGCGGGAGATCGGCCGCACCGCGACCGGCCTGCGCGCCATAGGCGGCACCGTCGGAATTGGCCCTCTTCCGGGTGGCTTTGAAGCCGCGGGTAATGTCTTTTGAATTGTATTTGGCATGGCAGGCTTTGGCGCTGCGGGCGCTGCGTTTTGAGTCGGCGGCATCACCGGCGGCTTCGGCGCCACGGGTGCAGCTTTTTGGATGCTCTTCCCCTTGCGGTCAAGGGGAGTAGAATTCTTTGGTCTACTAGTGCTCATTTTGGTCCTTTCTGGTATGTGGGAACAATGCTTCCTCGCCCCGTTGGCGTCAGGAAAGTCGCCGCCGAGATTCGTCCTTGAAAACGCGAGGATATGCGGTTTGGAATTGGGGACATGATAAACACGGAGATAGAAAAAGAAAAGCGGAAATTCCAGGGATTCAGTCAGCGTGTTGGGGACGGCCTCTGGGGAGCAAATGGAACAATTATAGGAAGCCTCCGTTCGACATCTCTTCCACAATCCACCCCGCTGTACAATCCCAATAGGATCCGTTGAACCGGCTTTGCGGTGGACCTCGATGAGGCTGACGCGCAGAATTCCGCTTATCGAAGCAGAGCGATGAAGTTGAATCTCATTCGTATCGAAAAGTCGGATTGCGTCCGCCGATCTGTCTGGGCAAGATCGTCAGCTGACGCCAACAGCCCAACGCACTCAACGAGCATCTCCGCCATTCTTTTCGGCCCCTGGGTGCGTGGTTCGCTATCAGGAAATTGGCTGCAGCGGAGCCGGAGTAGATGGACCCCGGAACCTGTACAGCCAGGTGACTTTTTTTCCACTCCGGGGTCTGCGCTTCTTTGGGGGGGCGAGCGCAGGAGCGCCGGTCTCCATCAGGTTTGCTCTGGCTCCGCTCTAAAGGCTGCTTTGCAGATAATTATCCCCATTTGGCGCACACTACCAATAGAGCGAAACCTTGATGCCTCTCGAAAGCCGGACCATGCGAACCGTCAGAAACATCGCCGTAGCTGTCGAGCCCGAGCTCTGCCGCGCTGGGCAAAAAAAACGAAATTCCGCCCTGTACGCCTGTAATGCCACTCAACCCGTTTCTCTCCAGCAACTTGCGGGACAGGAATCGGCCCCCGTACAGGATAAGTATTTCAGCATCCCTACCCTGAAAGCCATCATTTCAAAGGGCTTACGAGCCATTCCGCAAATCGCGCTTTCCACCGCTGTATGCCTGTAAAAACGCCCCCTTGCTCCGCATAAATCCAAGAAAAATAACCACTTATTCGTTCAACAATCCGCAAAGCCTCCGCGGCGCAATGCGGCGTTTTTGGGCCCAATCGCGCCTTCCTCTCCCGAGCGCCCAAGGAAGCCGCTCGATGGCGACAGATCAGTTGCCAAGTTGCCAAGTTGCCTGCGTTGCCGTCCCCTCCTGCATCTAAAATGGGATCATGACTTCACCATTGTCCTCGCGCCGCCGTTCCAAGGCGCCTCCGCCGGGCGAAACCGGGCAGGAGGCGCTCTACCTGCGCTCTCTCAGCGATCGCCAGGTCGTTGTCCAAATCAAGCTGCGCGACGGAGAGACGGTGCGCGGCTGGATCGAGTACTTCGACGACGCAATGCTGCGGCTGACGCGCGAGGGGCGGCCCAACCTGTTCATCTACAAGCACCAGATCCGCAGCATCTCTGAGGCCGGGCGGCGGCGCGATGCGCGCGCCGAGAGCCCCACCAGGCCGGCTTCGAATGGGACTGTTTCGAACGGGGATGCCTCTTGAGCGGCGCGGCGGCAACGGAGCTGGTATGGGTTCCCAGGGCCTCGGCCATTGCGCGGGAGGCGGGCGCGCGGCTGCGCGAATTCTTTGCCCAGGGCGTGGAAACCGAGTACAAGGGCGATGTGGACCTGGTGACGGTGGCCGACCGGACGGTGGAGAAGCTGATCCGCGGCCGGCTGGGCGAGGCGTTTCCGGAGCACGGCGTCTACGGCGAAGAGGGAACGCGGGAGCGGATGGAGGGCGAGTTTCGCTGGTATGTGGACCCGCTGGACGGGACCACCAACTTTGCCCACGGGTTGCCGCAGTTTTGCGTCTCGCTGGGGCTGGAGCAGCGCCCTGCGGGCCTCAAGCCGGACCAGGATGGAACGCTGGTGGCGGCGGTGATCTACGATCCCATGCGGGACGAAATGTACGCGGCCGAGCGGGGACAGGGCGCCCGGCTGAACGGAAGGCCGATGCGGGTTTCGCGCACGGCGGTGCTGGCCGAGGCGCTGGTGGCCACGGGCTTTCCCAGCCACAAGCGCCACGAGAACCCCAATGTTCACTTTTACCAGGAGTTCACGCTGCGCTCGCACGGGGTGCGGCGGGCCGGCTCGGCGGCGCTGGACCTGGCCTACGTTGCCTGTGGCCGCCTGGAAGCTTTCTGGGAGTTCAAGCTGAACCCCTGGGACACGGCGGCGGGGGTTCTGCTGGTGGAAGAGGCTGGGGGGCGGGTTACGGATTTTTCCGGCGGAGCTTTCCGGCTGGACAGCCGGGAGATTCTGGCCTCGAACGGGCTGATCCACGCGGAGTTGGTGGGGCTTTTCAGCGATATGTTTGCCGGGCGCGACCTGGCGCCCATCCCCACGCCGCATGAGTTTGCCCAGAAGCGGGCGGCGCGAGCGGCGGCAGCGGGATAGGCGCCTTGCCGGCGCGGGTGCGCGGGATGGCTGGCTGCCGGGAGCGAAAACGGGAAAGATAGCGGGGAATGATTGTTCTGATTCCCGCATCGTAAAATGCGGTTGCCGGAGGGCGAGTCAGCCTTTGGGGTCCTGTGCTACTATCAGCGTCGAGGATTTCACTCTCCGGAGAATTCAAAGATGGCATACGTCATTGCAGAACCCTGTATCGGCACCAAGGACACCGCCTGTGTAGACGCCTGTCCGGTCGATTGCATCCACCCCAAGAAGGACGAAGACGGCTTCGCCGAGATCGACCAGTTGTTCATCGACCCGGTCGAGTGCATCGACTGCGGCGCCTGCGTTCCGGCCTGCCCGGTTTCGGCGATCTTCGCGCAGGACGACCTGCCGGAGAAGTGGGCCCACTTTACCGAGAAGAACGCGGCACACTTCGGCCGCTAGTCGGCTTTTCGCTTCTTCATCCGTTTGAGCTTCTCCAAGCGCGCGTTCCGCCCCGGCGGGATGCGCGTTTGTGTCTGTGCGCCGCGGAAACGCACAAGCAGGGCAGGGGCGCTGAAGGAAGCGGGTGCTTTTGGCCGTTGGGTCTTCTTGCGGCAGCCTATTGGAGGGGCTCATCCGCCTCAGTGAATCTGGGCTCATCGACGGCGGGGGAGAAATCCAGTTGAGGAATCCAACCCTTGGGGTCCGGAATGGCTCCGGCGCCGGGAGTGATGGCAAACCGCCCCTCCCCGATTTCAACAAAATCGACGCTGTCGCCGGTCTTGAGCCCAAGCTGTCTACGGACGTGGGAGGGAAGGGTGATGCGGCCGTTGAAGGTGACCATTGCGGAGGGCATTTAGAACCTCTGAGTCTATTCTAACCTTTGACCGGGCGGCATTGTCAGGGAAAATTCCGATAGGCTACGGGGGTTTAGCTTACGCGTGGGCTCAGGCGAGCAGTTGCATGCCGGCATCGCGCGCGGCCCGGCGGTCGAAGGTGACGGTCCGGCTGCACCCGCCCGCCTTCGCGGAACTGGCGATCAGGCAATCGGCAAAATCCGCGTTGCCTTTGCGATAAAGCTGCAAGGCATTCTGCACCATGCTCACTTGCTCAATCACGATCTCCTTCCGTGTGATCAACTGACTCAGGACCGCCGTGATTCCTCTACGATCAAGGCGTTTCTGGCTGGTCATCACCCAAACAAGTTCTAGAATGGAGGCTACTCCAATCCAGCCTGGCTCTCCGATTGTGAGCGAACTCATTATCGCTTTGGCTATGGGGCTCTGCAAGGGGTCGTCCTGAGCAAAGAATCGGACCAGAATGTTCGTATCCAACCCGATCACGCGGCCTCCCCATCCCGGGTATTCTTGTTCGCGTCACTGCGTGTGGCCGCATCGAGCTCCGCGGCATAATCGAGGACGGCCTGATCCATCTGTCCGATCGTGGGCACGTAATCCAGCTTCGATATGCAGCCTTCCAGGTCCATGATCGAACCGGTCCTTGGCCGGAACGCATACTCGCCGTCCTCGATCTCATAGAAGTCGATCCGGACCCCTGGCTTCAGGCCAAGAGCCTTCCGAACCTTGACAGGAATCGTGATCTGGCCTTTGGAGGTTATGGTTGCAGTCGGCATTGAAATCCCCTTCTTTTCGAGAATACCTTACTTTTCTCAGTAATTCGTTACAAGGCAAGAAACGCCTTATATCTTAAGCGGTTCCTTACTCACGGCAAGCGATTCGTCCTGTCTGGTCTCCAACGGCCATCCGGCAGTGCGAAGATAGTAGACGCATGAGCGTGCTCACTTCAGAAGCGGTGGTTTTGCGCACCTGGCCGGTGAACGAGGCCGACCTGATTGTGAGCTTCTTCACGCGCGACTATGGGCGAATGAAGGGCGTGGCCAAGTCGGCGCTGAGGAGCCGCAAACGGTTTGGCGGGGCGCTGGAGCCGATGACGGTGGCGCGGGCCTGGTTTGCCGAGCGGCCCCGGCAGGAGCTGGTGCGGCTGGATCAACTGGAAATTGTCCGCTCCCCGCTCTCGGCCCCGGTTGACCACGCACGGATGGCGGTGCTGAGCTTTTTTGCCGAGGTGCTGGACGAGGCGCTGCCCGAGCACGATCCGCAGGAGACGGTCTTCCGGCTGCTGCTGGCGGTGCTGGAGCAGACCACGGTGGAACGGCCGTGGATGCCTCTGACCTATTTTTCGCTGTGGATGACGCGGCTGATGGGACTTTTGCCCGACATTGGCCATTGCACGGCCTGCGGCGAAGTGCTCACGGCCGGCGAGACCAGCTTCAACACACTGGGCGACGGGCTGTTCTGCGCCCTGCACCGGAACGGCAATGCGAGCGGGCTTTCGGCGGATTCCTGGCAACTGGCGCAAAGGATGCTGCGGGCGCCGGCGTCGACTTTTGCCGCTGAACCGTGGCCGCGGCGGCGCGGGCAGGACCTGCGGCGCTTTACCTTGCAGGCGCTGGAGCGGCATTTGGAGCGCAGGCTGCGCTCGGCAGAGGCGCTGGGACGGCTGGGGGCCTGATCAGGGCTGAAGGCCGATCGGGGTTGGAGGTTGATCGAGGCTGGAGGCTGGTAAAATTGGCTCAGTCCCGTCGAGAGAGAGTTTCCCGTGCCTTTATCCACTATTGAATCCTCAGCGGTTGTGTCTCCCGCCAAACCGGCCGCACTGACTTTTCAGGAGCTGTTGTTTCGCTTGCAGGGGTTTTGGGCGGCGCGCGGCTGCGTGCTGCAACAGCCCTACGACGTTGAAGTGGGCGCGGGTACCATGGCGCCGGAGACGTTTCTGCGTGTGTTGGGGCCAAAGCCGTATCGCGTTGGCTATGCGCAGCCTTCGCGGCGGCCGGCCGACGGGCGCTACGGCGAGAATCCCAACCGGCTGTTCAAGCACACCCAGTTCCAACTCATTCTGAAGCCGCCGCCGGTGAATGTGCAGGAGCTTTACCTTGAGTCGTTGGAGGCCCTCGGCATCGACCTCGCCCAGCATGACCTGAAGTTCGAAGAGGACAACTGGGAGTGGCCCGCGGGCGGCGCTTGGGGCGTGGGCTGGCAGGTGATGCTGGATGGGCTGGAGATTACGCAGTTCACGTACTTCCAGCAGTGCGGGGGCCTGGATCTGGACCCCATCTGCGCCGAGTTGACTTATGGACTGGAGCGCATTGCGGCTTTCCTCCAGGATGTGGATTCGATCTACGACATTGTTTGGGCGCGCGACCCGGAGACGGCCGCGGTGGTGACTTATGGCGATGTTAGGCTGGCCGAGGAGTTGCAGTTCAGTGTGTATAACTTCGAGCTTGCCGATGTGAGCAAGCTATGGGAGCACTTCAACCTTTACGAGGCCGAGGCCAGGGCGCTGCTCGACCAGGCCAATGCGCTGTTTGCCCGGAAAGACGCCGACGACACCGATCGGGCGGAGAAGAGGCGGTTTCCGCTGCTGGCCACCTATGAATTGGCGCTCAAGTGCTCGCACCTGTTCAATCTGCTGGATGCGCGCGGGGCCATCAGCGTGACCGAAAGGGTGGGCGTGATCGGGCGCATTCGCGCGCTGGCGGTGGGCGTGGCCAAGGCGTATGCGATGCAGCAGGGGAGTTAGCGAGGCAGCGGATCAGCTACTCAGCAAGTCAGCGCCGCTTGCGCGGCATCGGCAAGTTAGCAAGTTAGCGGAAAGAAACGCAAAGTTATGGCAGATTTTTTGTTGGAGATAGGGCTGGAAGAGATTCCGGAGCGCATGATTGCCGGCGCCGAGGCCGAGTTAGGCAAGCGGGTGAGCGATCTGCTTACGCGGGACCGGCTGCTCGGGCCGAACGGCAAACTGACGACGTATTCGACGCCGCGACGGCTGGCCGTGCTGGTGGAGGACGTACTGGCGAGCCAGGCGGACACCGAGGAGCAGTTGACGGGTCCGTCGTGGAAGGTGGCGTTCAAAGAAGGCGCGCCGACGGCGGCGGCTGAGGCCTTTGCGAAGAAGGCCGGCGTGGCTGTTGCGGCGCTCGAACAGGTCACCAATGCCAAGGGCGAGTATGTGGGCGCAAAGGTGAAGCGGCTGGGTCGCGCGGCGGCTGATCTGTTGGCGGCGGAATTGCCGAAGGAAGTTCTGAGCCTGTATTGGGCCAAGAATATGTACTGGCGCGCGGGCAAGCCGGAGCGCTTTGTGAGGCCGGTGCGGTGGGTGGTGGCGCTGCTCGATTCCGCCGTTGTTCCCTTGGAAATTGCGGGAATTGTGGCCGGCAATGCGAGCCGCGGACATCGCGTGCTGCACGGCGAGACGCCGGTGGTTGTCGATCGGGCGACAAACTACTGCGAGCAGTTGCGCGCGGCACACGTGGTGGTGGACGTGGCCGAGCGCAGGCAATCGATCCGAAAGGCGCTGGACACGGCGACGCGGAGGGTGGCTGGCGCTCGTTGGCGCGAGGATGGGGTGCTAATTGAGACGGTGGTGCATCTGACTGAGTGGCCGACGGTGGTGCTGGGCGACTTTGAGCCCGAGTACCTGGCGCTGCCGGAAGAGGTGCTGGTGACGGTGATGCGCGACCACCAGAAATATTTTGCCGTGGAGGGAGCGGACGGCAAGCTGGCGCCCCATTTTCTGGCGGTGCTGAACACGCAGGTGGACGACGAGGGCGAGGCGATCATCCGGCACGGCAATGCACGGGTGTTGCGGGCGCGGTTCAAGGACGCGCAGTTCTTCTGGGATTTCGACCAGAAGACGCCGCTCACCGAGCGCGTGGAGAGCCTGAAGGCGGTCACCTTCCAGAAGGAGTTGGGCAGCTATCACTGGAAGACCGAAGCGAACTTGGCCGTGGCGCGGGAACTGGCGGCGATGGTGAAAGCTGCCGGCGTACAGTTCGACGAGGCGGCGCTGCTGAAGGCTGTCGAACTGGCCAAGACCGACCTGACCACCGAACTGGTGAAGGAGTTTACCGAGCTGCAAGGGGTAATTGGCGGGCTCTATGCGCGGGCGCAGGGTCTGGGCGAGCGGGTTGCGCTGGCCATCTATGAGCAGTACACGCCGGCTTCGACGGAGGACGAGATTCCGCCATCAATTGAGGGGCAGTTGCTGGGGTTGGCGGACCGGATTCAGACGGTTACCGCGATGTTCGGGATTGGCGCCGCGCCGACGGGGTCGAAGGACCCGTTTGCGCTGCGGCGGGCGGCCAATGGGATTGTGAAGATTCTGGCGGAGTCGGAGTTGCCGCTGACGCTGGGCGGGGTGGTTGGAGCGAGCGGCGCCGAAGGGGCGGATCTTCTTCTCTCCCACCCTAGCGGCAAAAACAAAGACGCCGCGAGGGTGGGGCACCCGGTCGTTGGCGCCAATCGGGAACAAGTCGCGGCGTTCCTGCGCGAGCGGCTGCACTTCTATCTGAAAGACGTGCGCGGCTTTGCCTACGACGTGCTGAATGCGGTTCTGGCTGCGGGCGTGGACGATGTGCGCGACGCCATGGCGCGGGCTGAGGCGTTGACGGCGGTGCGCGGGTCAGAGGATTTCGCGGCGATTTCAGCGGCGTTCAAGCGCATCAAGAACATTCTGCGGCAGGCGGAGGAGAAGCAGTTTGAGCTTGGTTCGGCGAAGGACGTGACGCTTTCGGCGGAGGCGCAGCAGCTTTTCGACGCAGCTGCCGCGTTGGCGCCAGTGGTGGCGGAGTTGCGCCAGCAGCGGGCTTACGGCGAGGCGCTCATCTGCATTGCAACGCTGCGGCCGGCGGTCGATGCCTTCTTCGATAAGGTGATGGTGCTGGACCCGGATGCGACGGTGCGCGGGGCGCACCTGGGGCTGATCGACGAGGTGCTGCGCAGCTTCTCCGGCATCGCCGACTTCAGCGAGATTGTTACGGCGTAGGGCAGGTGTTTTTTCACCGGCCCGCTGAGGTTCGAGGTTTCCCACCCTTGCGATAGAAAAAAGTCGCAAGGATGGGGCACGGGGCTTCAGTGGGGAACGAACAAGAACGAATCTGCATTTGTGGTTTCCCATCACCCGGAGTGCCGGCTCGCAGGAGCTTGCGCCTGAGGCAAGGTTCTTTTGAAATCGGAGCTTTCTTCCCCGCATCGTCGGCTCCATCTTCACGTCTACAATCAATAGAGATGTCCGACACGCTTTATCTGAGTTTGTGGTACCCGAATCTGCGCCTGGCGGCGCTCCCCGACAAGCTGACAACGGTCCTGGGCGCCTTTGCCGCGCACGGCGGCGAGGCGCGGGTCTACGCGGCTACGGTGTGGCCGGTGAGCTGGAGCGAGCCGCCGGTGTTTCAGCAGGTGTATGGGCGCAGCGGGGGCGGGGCGGGGGGGGGCGGGGAGCCGCGGCTGGCGGTCGAACAGGCGCTGGAGCTGCTGCACGACGATTACGCCTACGAGTTCCAGATCGGCTGGAGCTTGTGGGAACTGGAGACCACGGGAGAGCTCGATCCGCGCTGGGTGCGGGAGCTGCGGCTGGTGCGGGTGACGGGCTACGGGCCGCTGTTCGACGAGGCGGCTTACGAGCAGGATGGGCATATCCGCGTGGACTTCGGTTCGGACGCGCCGTTTCTCGAAGAAGGCGTGGAACTAGACTCGGTGGCGGCCCGGCACGTGGAAGAAAATGTGCGCCAACTGGTGGAGCTGACCGAGGCGGTCGAGAAGGGTTCGGGGGCCACGGCGCGGCTGCTGTGGAGCGAGCTGGGCGAGAGCCTTGCCCAGCGGCTGGCGAAACGCTTAGGAGTGTTCAACTGAGCGTGCGATTCACCATTGAGCGATTGCGGACGCTGGTGCTGGCGGCAGGAGTTCTGCTGGTGGGTGCGCTGGTAGTGTTTCTGGCCGTGGGCAAATGGAAGAATCCGCTCAATCTGAAGGAACTGCCCAAGCGGCTGGGCCACGACATCACGGCGGATGCCAGCGGCTACACCTTCGACCATGCCTTTGGCGCGCACTCGCGGTACAGGATTCACGCGTCGAAGGTGGTGCAGTACAAACAAGGCACGGCGGTGCTGCACGACGTGAAGATCGAGCTGTATGACGAAGACGGCAGCCGCGTGGACCGCATCGAGGGCAACGAGTTCGAGTACGACCAGAACAACAAAACGGCGACGGCCGCCGGGCCGGTGGAGATTACGCTGATGCGGCCCGGAGTGGCGCCCGGTCCGCCGCGGCGGACACCCAGGGCGACGCCGGGGCAGGTGGTGGGCGACAAGGCGAAGGGCAGCACGCTGGCCACGGCAGTCGAGACGGCCGCGCGCGGCGAGATTCACGTGAAGACCAGCGGGCTGACCTTCGACGAGGACAGCGGAGTGTCGACGACCAGCCAGCATGTGGATTTTTCCATGGTCCAGGGCAGCGGCAGCTCCATGGGCGCCTCCTACGACTCGCAGCAGGGCCTTCTGGTGCTGGATCGGGCGGTGGAGTTGAAGACCGAGCGCGGCGGGGAGACGGTCAAGATTCACGCCCTTCATGCGGAGTTCGTGCGCGACGACAAGATTTGCAACCTTCATGCGGCCACGGCCGATTACCGGGGCGGGGAAGCGACAGCGGGCGATGCGAAGGTCCTGTTTCGCGAGGATGGATCGGCGGTGCGGCTCGATGCGATGAACGGATTTACCCTGGTGACCGCGACGGGCGGCCACATTGCGGCGCCCACAGGGTCCATGGACTTCAATGAGCACAACCAGCCGCAGCATGGGCATCTGGAGGGCGGGGTACGAATGGACTCGACGCGCGAGGCCGTGAATGGGGAGGGGCAGCGGCAGATGCACGGGTCAGCACCGACTGCGGAGCTGGATTTCACGCCGCAGGGCGAGTTGCGCCACATGCACATGGAGCGGGGCGTGGAGATGCACAGCGAGGAGCTGAGCGAGGCAGCAAACGGGCCGCTGCGGTTGAGCCGGACGTGGAGGTCGCCGGTGGCCGATGTGGATTTCCGCGACAACGGGCATGGGCAGACGGAGCCGGCCGCGGTGCGGGGGGTGCAAGGGGTGGTGGTGACGGGCGAGAGCCAGCGCGGCAAGGCAGCGCCAAAGCCCTCGCGGCTGGCGGCCGATGACGTGACGGGCGAGTTTGGGCCGGATTCGGTGTTGACCGCGATAAGCGGGGTGGGGCATGCCAGCGTGGAAGAGACCAATGCCGCGGGCACGCGGCAGACCTCGACCGGGGACCGGCTGGAGGCGCATTTTGTCCCCAGCGGGCAGGCGAGCAGCAAGGATGAGCCTGGCGGCGCAGGGCAGGTTCAGTCGGCGGTGCTCGATGGCCACGTGGTGCTGACGCAGGAACCGGCGGCCAAGCCCGGCGAGCAGGCGGAGGCGCCGCTGCGGGCCTGGGCAGGGCGAGCCGACTATGAAGGTACGGGGGAGTGGCTGGACCTGACGCTGAATCCGCGCGTGGAAGACGGCGTTCTGCAGATGACGGCGGAGAAGATCGATGTATCCCGTGAGTCGGGGGATGCGTTTGCGCACGGGAACGTGAAGGCGACCTGGCTGGATACGGGTATGGCAGAGGCAGGGGCGCAGGGCAAGCCGGCAAACGGCGCGGGCGGCCAGGGCGGCGCGGGTCAGGGCAGCGTGGCTTTGGGCGGGCCAGGTCCAGCGCACGTGATCGCGGCCGAGGCGCAACTGCATCAGGCGACCGGCGAGGCTACGTTTCGGGGGCATGCGCGGCTGTGGCAGCAGGCAAACTCGGTTTCCGGGCCGGTGATTGTGCTGGATAGGCAGAAGCAGACGCTGGTGGCCCGGAGCGCGGATGCGGCGGAACCGGTGAGGGCGGTGTTGTTGAGCGCAGGTGGGCCGGAGCCGGGCGCGGCCGCGCGCAGGCAACAAGGGGTTAAACCGGACAACAATGCGGGCGGCGAGGCGGGCGGGGATTCAGGCAAGGGTTCGTCAGGGAAGCCGGCCACGCCTTCCGTCATCCGGGTGCGCGGCGGCGACCTGAAATATTCCGATGCCGAGCGCAAGGCGGTGATGCGCGGCGGTGCTCTGGGCACGGTGGTTGCCGAGACGGCTACAGCGACGTCGGTCTCGAATGAAGTTGAACTTACGCTGCTGCCGGCGGGCAATCACGCCGGCAGGGACGGCGGTCAGGCGCAGGTGGACCGGATGACGGCTCGAGGGCACGTGGTGGTAACCTCCGGGGGGCGACGCGGAACCGGGGAGCAACTGGTGTATACGGGCGAGAGCGGGGAGTATGTGCTGACCGGGACCGCCGTCGCGCCGCCGCGGATGACCGATGCGGCCCGGGGCAACGTGAGCGGCGAGGCTTTGATCTTCCATAGCCGCGATGATAGTGTGAGCATCGAAGGTGGCGGACAGAGGACGACGACAGAGACCAGGACGCCGAAGTGACGGCGGAAGCGAGTTTGAAGGCTAGATGGAAACATTGAGCGCCGAGGGAATCGGCAAGAGCTACAAGGGACGGCAGGTGGTGCGCGCGGTGGACTTGCGCATTTCGCGCGGCGAGGTGGTGGGGCTGCTGGGGCCGAACGGCGCCGGCAAGACGACCTGTTTCTACATCATCGTGGGACTGGTGGCTCCCGAGACCGGGCGCGTGCTGGTGGACGAGACCGACATTACGCGGCTGCCGATGTATCTGCGCGCGCGCAACTTCGGCATCAGCTACCTGCCGCAGGAGCCATCGGTGTTTCGCAAGCTGACCGTGGAGGAAAACATTCTGGCGGTGCTGGAGGCGCAGCCGCTGGGCAACCGGGAGCGGCGGACGAGGACCGAGCGGCTGATTCACCAGTTGAACCTGGGGCACATTCGCACCACGCGGGGCTACGCGCTATCAGGCGGCGAGCGGCGGCGAGTGGAGATTGCGCGCTGCCTTTGCATCCAGCCCAGCTTCATCCTGCTCGACGAACCTTTCAGCGGCATCGATCCCATTGCGGTGCTGGAGTTGCAGAAGATCATCTTCGATCTGAAGGCCAGCGGGATCGGAATTCTGATCACCGACCACAATGTGCGCGAGACGCTGAGCGTGACCGACCGGGCGTACATCATCGCCGAGGGAAAGATATTCTTTGCCGGAACGCCGCATGAGCTGGGCAACAATGTGGAGGTGCGGCGCCTTTATCTTGGCGAGGGCTTCTCGCTGGGGTGATTCGGGCCTTTTCAACGGCAGGAGCAACCGCTGTAAAGTAGGAGCCCATTCGGGAGATTGCTGGGCAATTTGACCTTGTCAATCCCTGGAAGGGGCAAAGAGGCGCACGAAAGTCCGGACAGATTCCCAAAAAGATCGGGGCCTAATCTGGCACGAAAGGCGCGATCTGCGGTAATTTGCCCTATAGCCGTTTTCCAGCGAGACTACACTTGCATTAAGTCGAAGCGGGGACAAATCCCATTTTATGGCGCTGCTGCAACCAAAATTGACGCTGAAAGTCGCGCAACGCCAGGTCCTGACTCCGGGCCTGATGCAGATGGTGAGCGTCCTTGCGCTCAACAAGCTCGAACTGAAGGAGATGATCGATGCCGAGATGGTGGAAAATCCCGTCCTGGAAGAGATTGAGGAATCGGTTCCGATGCTGGATGAGGTTGCGGGCCGGCAGGAGCGCGAGGAACGGCAGGAGCGGTTGGAGCTTCTGGACCGCGGCGCCCCGGAACCAGCGGCTCCGCCCAAGGACTCCTTCGAGGAAGTCGATTTCGGATCGTACTTCCAGGACTATCTGGACCCCGGCTATCGCACACAACCGGAGTATGAAGAAAACGAGAAACCCTCGTTTGAACACTTTCTCTCCCAGCCTACGACTTTGTCCGATCACCTGGCGTGGCAGTTGGGAGCTCTGACGCTGGAGCCGCGGCTGCACGAGGCGGTTGAGTATGTGATCGGCAACCTCGACGAGGATGGATACCTGGCCGCCAGCGAGGAAGAGCTGGCCGGGGCTTTACAGCAGTTTGGTGGCAGCCAGGGCCCGGCGGCGGCTCTGGACGTTGGTGCGGTTCCGGACCCGGCGGCGGTTTTGGACCTGGTGCGGCGCGCAGTTGACCTAGTGCAGCATCTTGACCCCGCCGGCGTGGGAGCACGAGATCTTCGCGAGTGCCTGATGATCCAGATAGCGGCGCAGCAGCAGGAGTTCGGCCATTTGTATGCGCAGCGGGCGGGGGGGCCGACCGACGATCCGCATGGCAGCTTCCGCGCCGAGGCCGAGGCGCGGCTGGAGGAGCGGCGGCGCAGCATGGAAGTGGCGGCGCTGATTGTGGATCATCACTTGCATCTGCTGCAGAAGCGGGACGTGAAAGACCTGGCGCGGGCGGCTCAGATTACGCCCGCGGAGGCGCATGCCGGGGTGGACTTCATCCGCACCCTGGACCCCCGGCCCGGCCGGCTCTACAACCGCGAGCAGACGCGCCTGATCGAACCCGATGTGGTGTTTATCAAGCGGGGCGCCGAGTGGGCGGTTTCAATGAACGAGGAGGACCTGCCCAGCCTGCGGCTCAGCCAGCGCTACCGGCGGATGCTGGTGGCGGAGAACACCGACAAAGAGGTCAAGGACTACGTGAAGGAGCGGTTCCGTTCCGCGATGCAACTGATGCGCAACATCGCACAGCGGAAGAGCACCATTCTGCGGACTTGTGAAGTTATCGTGCGCCGTCAGCAGGACTTTCTCGAGCAAGGCGTGGAAGCCTTGCGGCCGATGATGATCAAGGAAGTGGCCGAGGAGATCGGGGTTCACCCCTCGACGGTGAGCCGGGCCGTGGCCAACAAGTATGCCCACACGCCGCAGGGGGTCATCGAGCTGCGCTTCTTCTTTTCCGAGGGTTCGAACGGGCCGGAGGGCGCCGACACGCCCTTGCTGGTGCTGAAGCGCAAGGTGCGCAAGCTGATCGAGGAGGAGGATGCGCGCCATCCGCTGACCGACGACCAGCTGGCCGCGATGTTGCAGGCCCATGGGATTCAGTTGACCCGCCGGACCGTGGCCAAATACCGCGAGGACATGGGGATTCCCTCTACGCACCAGCGGCGGCGGCGCGACCAGTGAGGGAACGACCGCTCGACCAGTCCAGCAAGCCGGGCTTATTGATTGCGCTCAAGGCAGCGGCATGTGGGCAGGAGCGAGTGCGATACAACTTACCGGAGGGACTTCAATAACTTCCTGTGGACGACCGGAGTTGAGCGGGTCGACGAGAATCAATTCCTGCGCAAACGCTCCCGGCGCCATGGGAACAAGCACGACTGCGCTGAAGATTCTCACGCGATTCTCTTTTGTTATAACAACGGCACTGTGGCGCCAGTCAGCGTGCCAGCCGATCGACCTCCGACCCGGCCAACAGGAAAGCTCCGGCGCCGAACACATAGCTCGAGGTTGCAGTGTAAGCTCCGGGGGCCGCTCCCACTGGCTGGATGCAGCCAAGGCGGCCATCCTCGTAAATGTGCGACAGAAGGCCAGCCCATGCTTTTTGGATAACAGGAAGATAGTGCGCGCGGTCGAGAATTCCCGTGTTGACGCCATAGGCGAGCGCATACACATAGAATGCGGAGCCGGAGTTTTCAGGCAAAGGATATGCCGATGCGTCGAGGAGTCCGGGCCGCCACAAGCCGTCGCCGCCCTGGAGCGATGCAATCTCGCCGGCCATCTGCTGAAACTGAGTTACATACTTTGACCGGGACGGGTAGTCGAGTGGCATCTCCGCCAGTACGCGAGCCAGGCCAGCCATCACCCAGCCGTTGCCGCGGGACCAGAAGAGTCCGCTGCCATTGGCCTCGTGCCTGGTGAGGAAGGTCGTATCGCGAAAGAAGAGATGAACACTCGGGTCGTAAAGGAGGTTGGAAGTGATCCACCACTGGCGGTCCATAAAATCAAGATACTTGCGGTCGCCCGTTATCCTGGCAAGTTTAACCAGCACGGGCGGCGCCATGAACAGCGCGTCACACCACCACCAGAGCGGCTTGTCCTTGTCGTCGGGCAATTGCATGACCGTATCCATGCGCGCGCGCATGGGAGCAAGCATGGCGGGGTCATGGATGCGTCGATAGAGGTCCAGGTAGGTTTGCCCGATGGCCTGGTCGTCTGCGTGGGCGAGGCGCGGACCCGGCTGCCAGTCGAACTTCTTTCCCATGCGCAACATAGCCTCGCGGTATTTTTTGCCACCGGCCGCATCGGGCACCGCCATGAACCCCGCATAGAGCGCGGCGTAGGTCCAATCCTGATCGAAGTCCGCCTCAGCACGGTTCAACTGCCAGTCTGCCACCTTGCGCATGGCGCGGCGAACGTCGTGGCGCGTGAGTTTGCCAAAAATGTCTGTGGCCAGTGGAAGCGCGATGGCAGGCGCATCTCCTACCGATAGCTGCCTGGCCGGCGCAGTGATTTGCCCTTGGAGGATGGAGGCGGCGCAGAGAAGAACGGCTGCAAAGGCGGTGCAGAATCGGCCGGCTTTGAGGTCCCATTGGCGAGGGGTCCAGCCGTCGAATTGGGCGGGCTCAGAGGGCATAAGGGCAATATTCATTTTTCTCATCCTCTCCGGCTCCCGCGGAATGCGGCCATCGGGATTCGCAATCAAAACTAGCCAAAGATATTTGAAATTTTGACCCCACCGGTCGTCTGTCCAATGATCTAGTTGTCAAGACGAGAACACAGGAGGACGACCGATGGAGACGTTCACCAAGCTGTTTGGCAGCCTGCTCGTTTTTGTATATCACTGTTTCGACCGCAATGTCATCAACGGGTACCTCAGTGGGTTGTCCCGGCCCGAACAGGTGGTTCATTTCGTTCGAGCGGTGCTCGGCATTCCGGTGGTATGCAAGGGAGTTCTCAGC
>Ga0181524_10001353_pt1 | contig 28305 bp, 16 predicted proteins | sample PEATcosm2014_Bin_34_FD_119761 | JGI IMG/M metagenome (GOLD analysis project Ga0181524, IMG submission 119761) | Peatland microbial communities from MTU Mesocosm Facility, Houghton, MI, USA - PEATcosm2014_Bin05_60_metaG | ecosystem: Environmental > Terrestrial > Soil > Wetlands > Peat | place... | reverse complement strand
GGCATCATGGATTCGCTCAAGAAGGCGGCGGCGCATCTGCCGCGCGTCGACGCCATCGGCGGGAGCGCGGCCGGCATTTATCTGGGCAATCGGGTGAAAGTGGCCTCGCTGTTCCGGGGCGTGACGCCCGAGGTATTCTAGCGCCGGGTCCGCAACCCGTTTCTGGATTTGAGGCGGGCCTGGAATGACGTTCCATTCGAGGTCATCAACGACGGCGAAGCGGGCCTTGTTCTTTGCGCCGCACCCCGTTCTTGTCGCCCTTATTGAATTGAGTTCTCTATCTGGTTTGCTTAATCTGGTTACAGGATCAAAAGGCTAATTGCAAAAACGTTATGGCCGAAAACTGCTTTCATGCCAGCATCGAAAGCGCCCAACACGGCGCCAAATCGCTCGCCCAATTTCTTGATTACGCCAACAAAAGGGGCATATCTGGCGCAGAGCCGTCCAACCTCATGCTCGGGGGCGACAAAAAGGGGATCGAGGATTCCTTTGCAAACGCAAAGCTGAGCCTGGACGGCGTCTCCGCGCATTGCCCCATTTGGGTCCAGACGATCGCCTGGACCGCTAGCCCGACCAGCCAGCCGCTGCGGATTATAGAGCCTGGCTGGCAAAAGCGGGGCATGCAATTCTGGAACATCCCGGACAGCGAGCTGAACATGACCCGCTACGCCGAGCTGCTCATCCACACCGGCTACCCGCAACCGTACTGGCAGGTCATACGCGCCAGGACCGCTCCCCTGGTTGTCGGGGCCGAAAGATACTGCGACGTGGACGCTACCGGCGCCACCGGCATCCGGTTCGTTCGGGACAATCTTTGCTTCCCGCTGGCCGCCGGCTCCTTCGAGGACGGCCGGGGGTCTCAACCTGGATTTCAAGGAGTCCGAAGATGAACTCAAATGATCATTGCGTCAGAGTATTCATAAGCTGGTCGGGAGAACGCAGCCGACGTGTTGCCGAACTGCTTACGTGCTGGCTGAAGTGTGTTGTGAACGCCGTCGAGCCTTGGGTTTCCACGGAGGACATTGTTAAAGGTTCTCCTTGGTTCACGGAAATAGGCGGTCAGTTGAAGCGCAGCCCGGTCGGGATTCTTTGCCTGACCCGCGAGAATATGAACGCTCCATGGATACTCTTTGAGGCTGGAGCCCTGGCCAACGGGTCGCCAAAGAGCCGCGTTTGCCCCCTATTAATCGACCTGAGGCCCAGTGAATTGAAAGGCCCCCTTGCCAGTTTTAACGCCACTACGCCGACCCAGAAGGACATGTTCAACCTTGTATCCACGATCAATAAGACGCTCGCGATACATGCTCTGCCAGAACATATTCTGAGGTTGACGTTTGATTCCTTATGGCCTTTGTTCCGAAATGGTTTTAGGAGCGCCGCCCACCGAGATAAGGGGAAACTTGGGCTGCGAAGGGCCAAAGCCAGGGATATGCCAATGTCTGCTTGTCGTCCGCTTGGGGGAAGCGGGGGGGCAAGTTTCTAACATCCTGTCCGTGGAAAGGCCATTGTCCTTCATGCCGGCGCTCCCGCTTCAAGATGCCAAGTCTATGCTTCGCTGGTGGGTGGGGCGGGGAGGCATGTTTTGTATATCCGGAGAATTAAAAATTTATCAGGGATCAAAAGGGGAGTGGATTGGCTCTTTTGCCCGGCAGGATATGGGAAACCTGGTCCCCCGCCTCCCCCAATTCATGACTGAGGCATTGTCGGCACCCTTCTGCTTCGATTTCTTCTGCCGCCCCTCACGCAGATCTCGAGGCTTTCGCCAATGGAAAATCCCACAGGGGATCGTTACACGCCGGGGAGGCACCTCGGGATTATTATTCACCTCTCAGGAACTCTGCGCAACGTGTTCTCCGGTGAGCTGGTCCGAGTATTTGCGTCTGCGCGTATTGCTTTGAGCTTCGGCTCATAGGCTGACAAGCTTCTGCCATATCCCACTCGCGATTAGACTACCTGTCATTCCTTCAAAAATGTTGCGGATTGATTTCATGCTCTCGTGGATAACGGTTTGATTCGGTTTCGGCGAGTGGACTTGTGCATCAATGCATTGGATCTCGGCCTCCAACTCTTGCCTTGCGTCACCCTGCAGAGGTAGAGCATCCAAACTCATCTTAATCTCTTCAAGGACAGCTATGATTTTGGCCAAATCAGATGTGTCCTTGCCCACCTGATAAGCACGGTTTCCAGCCTGCTGAATTCCTGAATGCGACATCTCACCGACGTTCGCGATATTGATCGTCGTAGTCGGTCTCGCATTGGTAATCTCTTGATTTCTATTTTGTTTCACAGCCATCCCATAGAAATCTGAAAAAAACGGTTGGAAAATTTCTGGAAGTCTGCCACAAGGCAGGCTCATGAAATACCAAAAACCTCCAACCACGTCAAAACTCACTCTTCTCCGTCAGATCTGCAACTACATTCCGCCCCATCTCGTGCCTAAATTGGCGCGGGAGACCGGCGTCGAAGAGAAGACGCGGACCTTCGATGAGTGGAGTCACACCGTCAGTCTCTGCCACGCCCAGTTGAGCCATAGCATCGGCCTCAATGATGTCTGCGATGCGCTGCAACTGAATTCCGGGCCTCTGTCCGCGATACGCGGGGCGACTCACCCCACGCGCAACAGTCTGTCGCACGCGAACAAGGTGCGGGGTACGGCCATGGCCGAGAGGCTCTTCTGGGAAGTGTTTGGCTATCTGGGCGAGCTCTCGCCCCGGTTCTGCCCCTTATGGGATGCCACCATAAATGATCTGCATCCCGAGCTTGAAATGCCTCTCCCGCTCGGGTTCGGAAAGCTTGTCTGCCTCCGAACGCAGCTTCTTGGCCGCTTTTGATCCAGCGGTGCTTTCCGGATTCGAGAATGTCAATATATTGCTCAATATATTGCATGACACTGCGTGGCGGCTTCGATGAAGGCGCGGAGGTTTTCGGTGCTGACGCCTGGGGGCATGCCGCCGGCACAGGAGAGGATGAACCTGGAGGGGTCGGAGGCTTCGGCCAGGAGCTTTTTGACGGCCGAGCGGACCTCTGCCGGGGAACCTTTGGCCAGCACGTCTCGGGGAGGCACATTGCCGAGGATGGCCAGGCGGTTGCCGCACATGCGGCGCAACTCGGTCAGGGTGTTGAAGACGCCGGGGTTGTAAAGGTTAATGCCGATTTCGGGGTAGAAGCCGATGGATTTGGCGCACTCGGCGTCGTTGTGAAAGAACTTTACCGGGACATCGACGGCATAGAGTTCCTTGAAGCAGGGCAAAGCGAATTCCCTGAAATCCTGTTCCCCGATGAAGCCGACGATGTCGTCCAGCAGGAAGATGCCCTGGATGGTGGGGAAGGTTTCGCGCTGAAGGCGGTGCCATCTTTTGAGGAAACCGGTGACCAGGCCTAGGAGTCTGCGCATCTTGCCGGGGTCGGTCTTGAGGGCGAGGAGGAATTCCGGGGCGCCCATCAGGAAGCTCGCGACGTTGAGGGGGCCGCGCGAGACCGAGAAGCGGATTCTGTGGCCGAGGCCCTCGATGCGCGGGCGGGCGCTCTTGAGCCGGTTGAGCATGAAGGGCAGCAGGCCGTCTGTGGCCGGGTTCGGCTCGGGCAAGTCGTCGATTTGGGCGAGGTCCCGAATGACCTTTTCAGCGAACGGAAACTCGTTCCTGTAGAAGAGGCATTTGGCCCCGAAGGCCGAGGGCTCGGTACACATGCCGAACTCGGACCAGAAGCCGGGCAGGAAAAGGAGCTGGGGGAAGGTCTCGACGGCCTTGCGGTTGGCCTCGAACCAGAGGCCCTCGTCGGTGAAATAGTCCAGGATGTCGCGGCCGGCCCAGTTGGGCAGCCAGGGGCAATCGATGATGAACCCGGCGGGCGGGCAGGGGAGGGGTTTGCCCTGGACAACCGCCAGGAGGTGGTTCCATTGGCTGTCAGTCATGTTCCGCTAAGCATCGCGCAGTTGTGTGGAATGTCGAGGGTCGATGCTCTCTTGCCTGCGGTTGCTCTTTGGGGGGAGGGTTGGTAAGGTGGGGGCTGCAAACTGCCAACTTATGCAACGTGATCCAAGTCCCAATCCGGCCGCCGGCCGCCGGCCTCAACCCGGGCCGCGCATTCCATGGCGAACAATCCTGCTGGCCGGGGGCATCTTCCTGGCCTTTATCGCGGGCGCCCTCGGCGCTCCGGTGAAGGTGACCGAGCGTCTAGAGGTCATTCCGACTTACCTGGCCGGGGAGCCGGAGCCGAACCCCATGTTCTATTTCGGCCGCAATTCCCAAGGCGCCGAGGGCCGGGTTTATCCGTATCCGCTTTACGACAAGCTCACCGGCGTCAAGTCGAACAAGGTGTATCGGGTGGTGTACCTCGAAAACGAGTATGTGCGGGTCGGCATTTTGCCGGAAATCGGCGGGCGTTTGTTCGAGGCCGTGGACAAGAGCAACGGCTACAATTACATCTACCGCCAGCATGTCATCAAGCCGGCGTTGATTGGGCTAATCGGGGCCTGGATTTCGGGGGGCATTGAATGGAACATCCCCCATCATCACCGCGCCACGACATTCCTGCCGGTCCAGTACCGGGTCGAAACCAAGGCGGACGGCAGCAAGACGGTGTGGGTGGGCGAGCTGGAGGTGCGCCAGCGGATGCGCTGGGCCGTCGGCTACACCTTGCGCCCCGGGCGCTCCTGCCTCGAATGCTACGTGCGGATTGTCAACCGGACGCCCTTGGTGAACACGATGCTCTGCTTTGCGAACGTGGCGGTGCATGTCAATGACAATTACCAGGTCATCTATCCCCCGAGCGTGCAGTTTGTGACCTACCACTCGAAAAACCAATTCACCACCTGGCCCATCGCCACGACCCGCTATAACGGGGCCGATTTCACCCGCGGCGTGGACGTGAGCTGGTACTCGAACCATTTCAACGCCAATTCCATGTTCGCGTGGAACTGCCAGGAGGACTTCTTCGCCGGCTACGATCATGGCAAGGAAGCGGGAATCCTGAGCGTGGCGGACCACCACGTGGTTCCCGGCAAAAAATTCTGGACGTGGGGCAACGGCCCGCGCGGGCGCATGTGGGACAAGATTCTGACCGACACCGACGGCCCTTACATCGAGCTGATGGCCGGGGCTTACTCGGATAACCAGCCCGATTATAGCTGGTTGCAGCCGGGGGAAACCAAGTCGTTCCGGATGTGCTGGTATCCCTTCCGCGACATCAAAGGCGTGAAGGAGGCCAACCTCGAGGGCGCCGTCAACCTCGAGGTCGGCACCAACGGCGCCGCTTTGCTGGGGTTCTGCGCCACCGCCCCGCACCGTGCCGCCAACGTCCTGCTCAAGGCGGGCAGCCGTGTGCTCCTGGACGAGGTCATCGCCATCGACCCTGGCAAACCGTGTCTCAGGCAAGTGGCCGTCCCGGCGGGCGTGGATGAGCACGACCTGTGCGCGTCACTGGCCGCAGAAGGGAAGGTGCTGGTGTCCTATTCGCCTCTGCGGCCGGCCTCGGCGCCCATGCCCAAGCCCGTCAGCAACCCGCCCGCCCCCAAAGACCTGGACACGGTGGAAGAGCTCTGCCTGGCCGGCCAGCGCATCGAGCAGTTCCATAGTCCCTCCCTGAATCCGGAGCCCTACTGGGAAGAGGCCCTGCGCCGCGACCCTGGTGACGCGCGGGTGAACACGGTGTTTGGCATTCGCAAGCTCCGGCAGGCCAGGTTCACGGAAGCGGAGGCCCATTTCCGCAAGGCCCTCGAGCGGCTCACGGCCAATTACACCACCCCCAGGGACGGGGAGGCCTTTTACTACCTGGGCGCGGCGTTGAAGGCCCAGGGCCGCCTCGGCGAGGCCACCGATGCACTCTATAAAGCGACCTGGAGCCAAGCCTGGCGGGCGCCCGCCTATTACTCGCTGGCCGAGTTGGCCACCCTGCGCGGCGACCGCGAGGTGGCGCTGGACCTGGTAAACCGCTCTCTGGAGGCAAACGCCCTGGACTCGCGCGCCCTTACCCTTAAGGCCGCTTTGTTGCGGCATGCCGGCCAGACCCGGCGCGCGCTCGCCATCCTGGACTACGCCGAGCGCCAGACCGACCCGCTCGATGTCGGCCTGATGGCCGAACGCTGGCTGGCCCAAGGCGGGAAAGCCGCCCCCGAGCTGGTTCAAAGCCTGAGCTCTTACCCGGCTACCGGACTCGAGGCGGCCGCCGGATATGCGGACGCCGGCCTATGGCAGGACGGCGCCGCCATCCTGAAGGCCATGATCCAGGCGGCAAAACAGTACCAGGAAGGCATCACGCCCCTGGCCTATTACTACTTGGGGGACTTCGCCGAGCGCCTCGGCGACGGCGGCAAGGCGGCCGAATACCGACGCCTGGGGATGACGATGCCTGCCGACTATGTATTCCCCTTCCAATGGGAGGCAATCCCGGTGTTGCGGCGGGCCATGGAACTCAATCCCGGCGATGCCCGCGCGGCCTATTACCTGGGCAATCTCCTCTATGACTGGCAGCCCGAGGAGGCCCTCAGATTATGGGAGGCATCTGCCGCCCTCGACCCGTCTTTCGCCATCGTCCAACGCAACCTGGCCGTAGCCTACACGCATCAGAAGTCCACCAACGACATTACCCGCGCCATTGCGCATCTCGAACAGGCTGTCTCCGGTCCCGTCAAGTACGCCCTGCACTTCGCCGAACTGGATGAACTCTACGCTGCTGCCGGCGCCGCGCCCGAAAAGCGCCTGGCGCTCCTGGAGCAGAATCACGCGGTGGTCGCTCAACGCGACGATGCCTTGTCGCGGGAAATCGGTTTGAAGGTGTTTGCCGGCAAGGCCGATGAGGCTATCGGGCTCATGACAGGCCGGCAATTCGCCGTCTGGGAAGGGGGCACGCTCGACGTGGCGGACCATTGGGTGAACGCCCATTTGTGGCGCGGCCGCAAGGCCCTGGCTGCCGGCCAGTTCGCGGCTGCCCTGGCGGATTTCCAGGCCGCCCGGACCATCCCCGACAACCTGCCCAGTGACCAGGGCGGCTCCGCCCGCAACGCCGAAATCGAGTATTGGCTGGGCCTGGCCTGGGACAAGACCGGGGAGCCGGCCAAGGCGCAGCAGTGCTGGCAACAGGCCGCCGCCGGCCTGCCAGCCGGCCCGCGCCGCCGCTCGGAGGGGCGGCTCTCTGAGCAGCAGGCCCAGGTCTATTTCCAGGCGCTCGCCAAGCGAAAGCTGGGCCAGGGCGCGGAGGCTGAAACGGCCCTGCGCGGCCTTGCGGAAGCTGCCGGCCGGACCCTGGAGTCGAGCGACTCTTCCGAAAGCCTGCGCCGGCGCCAGACCGAGGGCGCCAGGAAGGCCCTGGCGCATTATGTGCGCGGTTTGGGCCGGCTTGGCTTGGGCGAAAAAGAAGAGGCCAGGCAAGAATTCACCCAAGCCCTGCAAGCGGCGCCTGACTGCCTGGGCGCCAAGATGGAGCTATCGGAAGGCCAATGACGACGTACAAGAGAAAGGGAGCTGAACACTGTCCGGCGCCTTCCGGCCTTTGCCGACTCCACACCGAACAGCGCCCAACTCCCCCGCAATGGTTCAGCCTCGCTTTACCATAGCATCATCTTGGCGAACCGTAGCTTTTGCAACCGATCAACTGCTCACACTGCGGTTCTTTTCGTCAGCATGTTTGGTGCCATGCCATAAAACCTCTAGTTTGCAGGGAAATTGACGATCTGGTTTCCCGGCGATGCGCGATTTTCACGCATTTTGCGTCATCCTCACGCAACCGGGGGGTCAACCATCCCAACGCAAGGCTCGATGTCTGCACCGAGGTTGGGACCTTTTCGGGGCGAAGCAGGCAGAGGGCGGCTCAGGAATCAGAGGCCCCCGACGGCCCGGTTCAAGGCGTATTGGGCCTTGTCATGCTCGGTGACCGCCGTGACATAACCTGAACGCGCCTGCGTCAGGGCCTGTTGGGCCTGGAGGTCCTCCAGCACGATGCCGACTCCGAATTGTTTGCGCTGCCGGGTCAGGCGAAGCGTTTCGTCGGCGGTGCTCAGGTTGCGCTCGGCCAGGTCGATCACGGCCGCCGTGGAATTGACCTGGACCAGGCCGGCCACGACCTGAGCGATGACAGTGTCTCTGAGCTTTGAATCAGCGAGCTGCGCAGCGGCCAGCCGGGCCTTGGCGGCGTGGGTGCGCCCCGCATCGAACAGGCCGCCCGGACCAAGCCGCCAGCTCATGCCCACCGCGTAGTTTCGTTCGCTATTCAAGGTAGTGTCAGGACCGCCGTCAGGACCGCCTCCCAATCCGCCCTCGAACGCCTGCGCGCCGACCGAAGGAATCAACGGGCCGTAAACCGCGCCGGTCTTTGCGGCGCGCCTGGCCGCCAGGAAGGCCTGACTTTGCTTTAGCTCCGGGCGCGAGCCCAGGGCTTGCTCGACCAGCGCGTTGACCGAGGCATTGGTGGGGAAGAGCTTGAGAGCCGTCACCCCGGCATCCAGCGGCGTGAGTTCCACCCGTGAATCCAGGTGCAGCACCTGTGCCAGGTTTACCGCTGCGACCCGCCGCCGCCGCATGGCCTGCTGCAGCACGATCTTCTCTTGTTCGGTCTGCGTTTGGACCCGCAGTTCGTCTCCCTTGAAAGCGATGCCGGCCGTGACGGCCGCGTGCAGCTCCTGCTGATAATCCTGCGAGATTTGAATGGCTTGCCGGGCCACCTCGGCCAGCGCCTTGGCTTCGACGAGGTCGAAATACCCCTGGGCAGCCGATAGAATGGCGTCCTGGCGCTGGGTTTCCAGGGCCTGATCGGAGGCCCTGGCGAGTTGCCTGGCGGCAAGCGAGTTATAAATGGCTTCTCCCAGGTCCGTCTGTGCCGTGAGCGCGGCGCCAGGGTTATAGAATTGATAATGGGCGTTGGGGAGGGTTCCCGGCGGGACGTTTACGACTGCGCCCTCGCCGCGGTTATAGGCGACTCCGGCGCTGATCCACGGGAAGAACTGCTCGAGGGCGGTCTGGCGATTGGCCTGGGCCTCAGCCAGGCCCTCACGCGCGATTTGAATGTCGAGGTTCCGCGCCCCTGCCAACCGCAGCGTCGTCGGCAGGTCGATCGGATAAACCGCTCCATTGGTGAGCTGCGCGCCTTCAGGGAGCGTAGCGGGCAGGCCGCCCGAATAAGCCGCGTTGGTCGGCCCTTGCGCGTGCGTCGGCAGAACGTTGAGCACTGCCACGGTGGCGGCGAAGACCGCAGACCGCAAATCGTAAATCGCCAGTCTCACCTGGACTCCACGGGGTTGACAGATTGACCGTCATCGAGCGCTTGTTTGCCAAGGAGGATTACCGCCTGGCCAGAGCTGATGCCGGCGGCAATCTCGACATTGGCGCCGTCGTTGAAGCCGGGCTGCACGGGTGTCTTCCTGGCCTTTCCGTCCGCGACTGTGAACACCGAGGCGCCCGCTTTCTCGATCAACAACGCCTGGACGGGCACGAGCAGCGCATCGTGCTTCCGCTCGGCTTCCAGTTTGACGCTCGCGTAGATGCCGGGGCGCAAGGCGCCGCTCGGGTTGGGCATTTCGATTTCTGCCAACATGGTTTTGGTGACCTCGTCCAGGGCGTTGGCGCAGCGGGTCACCGAGCCGGGGAAGACCTTGCCGGGCGCCTCCTCGACCACGACCTGTGCCGGCGTGCCCTTGGTGATGAAAGGCGCTTCGCTCTCGGGCACGAACACTTGGACGCGCAAGCGGCTAAAATCCATGAGCGTGACCACGGCGGCGCTCTGCGCCGGCGTGCCCGACGTAGCGGCGGGAATGAAGGCGCCAGCATCGACAAACCGAGCCGTGACCACGCCGGAAAAGGGCGCAACCAGCCGGGCGTATTGCAGCAACGTCTGTGTGCGCTGCAACTTGGCTTGGGCGACTTCCCAGGCGCCGCGCAAGTCATCCACGGTTTGTGGCACGACCAGGTCGGGCGCCTTTTGCCGCGCCTCGGCCATGCGCTGGTAATTGGTGCGCGCGACCGCGGTCTCCGCCTGGTATTGTATCTCCTCGGCGAGCAGTTCGGGCACTTCGATCTCGCCGAGCAACTGGCCTGCCTGGACGGCGTCGCCCTTGTCCACCAGGAGCGTTTTCAAGTAGCCGGAGACCTTGGCATAGAGAACGGCCTGCTGGAGTGCCAGGACGCGGAAGGTCGGCAGTGTAACGCTGCGGGCTATCTCGCCCCGTTTGGGGAGAACGGTTTGGACGCTAAGCGCGGGTGGGGCCTTTGCTGGCGCTTGACTGCTCGAGGCCCTGCACCCGCAGAGGGCGGCCAGCCCGACTATGCCCATAAAGGCAAGAGATTCATTTCGCATAGTGACCGTTCAAGCGATGGGGTGGGTTTGACGTGAATGCCTTGGGCTGATATACCAGCACGCCGTTGGCGTGTAAAACACCTTCGTCGCGGCCTTTGTCGCCACCTGGGTCGAGAGTTTTTTTCATCTTTCTTTTCCGAACCGTCACGCCGCCTCCGCCATGGAGCTGTGCGGGTCCGTCGGGTCCAGCGAGGCCGAGCGCCTGTGGGCACGGGCCTGCACCAGTGCAAAGATCGACGGCAGCACGAGGAGGGTGGCCACGGTTGCGGCCGCCAGCCCGCCGACCACGGCTCGGCCCAGCGGAGCGGTTTGCTGGCCGCCCTCCCCTAAACCCAGGGCCATAGGCGCCATTCCGGCTATCATGGCGCTGCTGGTCATGAGGATGGGCCGCAGACGGCTGCGCGCTCCTTCTGCGGCGGCTTCGCCCGCGCTCGCCCCCGCCAGACGATTGCGCTCGGCAAAGGTCACCAACAGGATGGCATTGGCCACGGCAACACCTACCGCCATGATGGCGCCCATAAACGATTCGATGTTCAAGGTGGTTCCCGTCAACCACAGCATGAGGACAACACCCGCGACGACCGCCGGGGTCGTCGAAACCACCAGGAACGACAGCCTGAGGGATTGGAAATTGGCTGCCAGCAGGAGGAAGATAACCGCCACCGCCATCAGCAACCCGGTGCGCAAGCCGTCGAGCATCTGCGTGAGCGGGATGATCTGGCCGCGGACTGTGAGGGTTATGCCGCTGGGGGGTTGGCCCAGTTTTCTGAGCGCCGCATTGACCTCTTTGGCGACGCTGCCCAGGTCCGTGCCCGCGATGTTTGCCGTCAACGTCACCATCCGCTGCATATTGTAGCGTTCGTATTGGCCGACGGCGGCGCCCTCGGTGACTTTGGCGACATTGCGCAGCAGCACACCCTGGCCATCATGGTCCAGCACCGGCACGTTCTTGATCTGTTCGACCGAATCCATGCGAGCCTGCGGCACCTGCACTTGGACCTGGTAGGCGACGCCGCTGTTGGGGTCGGCCCAGTAGTTGGGCACCACAAACCGGCTGGACGAGGTGGCGGTCACCAACGCGCGGGACACGTCGGCCATCTTGGCCCCCATGATCCCGGCCTTCTCGCGATCCACGTTGACGTCCACCGTCGGATAATCCAGGGCCTGGCCAAACTGGAGGTCGCGCAGGGAGGAGATTCGCCGGAGGGCGGATCGGACCTGTTCGCCAAAGGCATGGTCGGCGGCAAGGTTTTGGCCGCTGATCGCTATCTCGACCGGCGTGGGCGAACCCAGGCTCATCACGCGGCTGACAATATCGCTGGGCTCGAAGGAGAAAGTGACTCCGGGTATCTTTTCAGCGAAGACTCTCCGCAGGCGTTCCTTGAGGTCCTCGATTCGGAGCGGCGTGCCTGGCTTCAATTGCACCTGCAGCACACCTTCCTCGGGGCCGCCGTTCCAGAGGTAAATGAAGTTGATCGGGTAAGGCGAGCCATGCACGCCCAGGAAGCCCAAGGTGATTCCGATGTTTTGCGGACCCGCCTCCTGCTTGATGAGTTCCAACGCCTGCAGCGCGATGGCTTCGGTGCCGTCAAGCTGCGTGCCTGCGGGCGCGCGCAGCCGCAGTTGGACCTGTCCGGCATCCACTCTCGGGAAGACCTCGACGCCCAACCGTCGGCCCGGAAACACGATGGCCGCCGCCGCCAGCGCCAGGTACCCGCCGAGGACCGCCCAGCGCGCTCGGACCAGCTTCCGGCCGAGGGCGCCATAGCGCTGTTGAAAGCGCGCGAACCGGCCCTCGGCTGCCGAGTGGCCGGCGGCTGCGGTTTCGTGCCGGCGCAGCACCCAGACCGAGAGGACGGGGACCAGGGTGCTCGACAAGAGGTAAGAGGTCACCATGGCGAAGCCGACCGCCAGCGAGAGCGGCAGGAACATCGCCTTGGCCGCGCCCACCATAAAGAGGGTGGGGCTGAGTATCGCCAGAATGCAGAGCATAGCCAACAACCGCGGCACGGCCGTCTCGGTGGTGGCGTCCAGCGCGGCTCGCCCAATCGAACGGCCTCGCATCAGGTGAGTGTGAATGTTCTCGATGGACACGGTTGCCTCGTCCACCAGGATACCCACAGCCAAAGCCAGGCCGCCCAAGGTCATGATGTTGATGGTCTGCCCGGCCAGCCAAAGGGCCAGCACCGAGCCCATCAAGGAAAGCGGGATGTTCAGGACGACGATCAAGGCGCTGCGCCAGTCCCACAAAAACAACAGCACCATCAGGCCCGTCAGCACTGCCCCCAGGGCGCCTTCCAGCGTCAGGCCGCCAATGGCGCGCGTGACGTAAGGGGACTGGTCAAACTCATAGCTGACTTTCACATCGGCCGGCAGCACGCCCTGGAACTTCGGCAAATTGGCCTTAACCAGGTTCACCACCGAAAGGGTCGAGGCCGCCGAGCGCTTGGTGACCGGGATATACACCGTGCGGCGGCCATTGACCAGGGCGTAGCTGGTGACGATGTCCGAACCGTCAACGACCTGTCCCACGTCCCGCAGGAAGACCGTCGGGAATGTCCCGGTCCGAATCGGCGCCGCCTCCAGGTCCTTAACGTTGCGCGCCACGGCGTTGAGCGGGACCATCGGGTACTTCCCGTTGATGGGCGCGTTCCCCGAGGGGCTGATCAGGTTGGCGGCAGTCACCGCGGCCACCACCTCGTCCGGCGACATACGGTAGGAGCGGAGGCGTTCGGGTTTCAGGTTGATGACGATGCTTCGGGCGCTGCCGCCAAAGGGAGGGGGCGCCGAAACCCCCGGCAACGTGGCAAACAGGGGCCTCACTCGATTCAAGGCCAAGTCCTGCATTTCGCCCACCGTCCGGCTGGCGCTCGAAAACACCAGGTTCCCCACCGGGACGCTCCCCGCGTCGAAGCGCATGACAAACGGCGGCACTGTCCCGGGCGGCATGAAGGCCCGCGCCCGGTTCACGTAGGCGACCGTCTCGGACATCGCCTGGGACATATCCGTGCCGGGGTGGAATTGCAGCTTGAGAATGGCGGCGCCTTGGATGGACTTGGACTCGACGTGCTCGATGCCGCTGATGTAAAGGAAGTGATACTCGTAATAGTAGGTGAGATAGCCCTCCATTTGGGCCGGGTCCATGCCCCCATACGGTTGGGCGACGTAGATCGTCGGAATGCCCAGCGTGGGGAAGATGTCGCGTGGCATCTGCTTTAAGGCCAGCAACGCCCCCAGAATGACCCCAAGGATGAGCACCACGACCGTGAGCGGCCGGCGCAGAGCGGATTGGACCAGGCTCATAGGGCGTTGTTCGATGCCGAATACCATTATTCACGTTCATCAGGTTGTCAAACCGGTGAGGTCGCGCGATTGGCGTAGAAGCGCCCGCCGCCCGCGCCCCGCAGGAATAGGAGCCCCGCCAGGCTCGTGCCGGACTCAGGCTAACGGGGCGCCTCGGGGGCTGCGGCGGGGTCGCCGGGGGCCAGCAGGCGCAACTCTTGCAGGCAGAGGCCGTAGCGGCTGCCGGGCGGGAGCGACTTGAAGGTGATGCCGCCCCAGCCGGAGCTGAAATTGGCGGCATAGCAAAGCCAGAGGCCGCGGCCCTCCGGGCCGATAAACTTCGAGGGGATGTTCACGAAGTAGGCCTGCTCGCCGAAGTTGGTCATGTGCGAGACGAGCTTCCAGGGGCCGGTCAGGCCATCCGATTCGAGCAGATACGTATTGTAACGGGAGACCGTGGTGCCGCCATCCGTCACGCACATCAGGAACTTCTTCAGCGGGGCATTGTAGGTCATAGTCACGCAGCCCATGTGGTCGCGCCATTCGGCAATCGGTTTGATCCGGGCGAAATCGCTCGTCCAGAGGGGACGGCCCTGGGCGTCATTGCCGGCGAAGAATTCGTATCTGCGCGGGTCATTCATGTTCCGGATGCCGGGCGTGACGCGGATGAGATAGGCCTGGTCGGCGGTAATCCAGCTATTGAAGGCATAGCGCCGGTTGGCGCCCTCGGATGCCCCCTGCGCGACCAGGTAGGCCTTGCCGTCGGGGGAGTGTTCGAGGTTCTTGCCGAAGTCCACGAAATGGGGCGCGCCGATCTTGACCGGTTCGCCCTGCAGGGCCTGCTCGCCAAACAAGGGCTTGTCCGGCGTGCAGGGTGTTTGGGTCCAGGTCTGCCCAAAGTCGGTGGACCAGCGGAAGCCGACAAAGGGCCCGAGCCAGGGCCAGTTGTAGGTGATGCCCTCGCGGGGCACCTGGCCGTTGGGGTGCAGGCAGTAGGTGCCGTAGTACCAGACGCCATTGTACACCAGGCTGCCGCAGGGGTAGCGCCCTTCGTAAGGCCGAGGGCTGCTGGCAAAGACGGCCTGGTTGGTGACCACCAGCTTCAGAGGGTCCTCCCCCAGAATTGTGGCATTGCCCGTCGCGGCCTTTTCCCCGCTCGAGCTCGAACTCAGGCCGTTGACGTTCCCATCGGTCCATGGTGAATAGAGGTTGCCGTCCGAGGCCCAGGATGGATACCAGGTGTCAGCACCGGTGTATTCAGCATGCCGCCCGGTGAAGCCGACGCCGACGAGCGTATCGGATTGCGCAAAGGGACATCCGGGCGGCGGCGTGGACGGCCAGGCCCGCAAGGGCTTGGGTGCGGTGGCGTTACCGGCGCGCTCGGCGGCGGCGGCTGCCGAGGCGGCCGCCAGAATCAACAACAGGCCAACTCGCCCAACGAGCGAGAGGACCGGGGCAGGGGACAAAGGGCGTGTTCCTGATGGTGCGGGGGCGCAGCGATGAGCTTTCATGGGCCGCATTTTGCAGGGCGCAAGGGGCGGTTGTCAAATGTGCGCATCTCGGGTTTTCCCGAACGGGCATGTGAGGATTATCGAGAATTGGAAATTGAGAATTTGACAGTGGCCATTGATAGGAGAGGACTTATTATGGCGGCAAGATGAGCATGAAAGTCGTTGGAATTCTCTTTTCATTGCTGGCGCTCGGGGCACTGATGCCGATGGTTGTCCTCAAAGCTGTTGCCGGAGAGGCCGGGGGGCCTGCTATCGTGCCGCTGCCCCTCAGGATCGAGTCTCGAGCCGGCGTCTTCAAGCTCGGGGGGCGGGCTCGGATTCTGGTGGACGCCGAGGCGAGAGAGACTGGCGGCTACCTGGCCGAGCGGCTCGGTCCGGCCATGGGGCGTTCTTTGGAACTGGGCGCGGATACAGAGCCGGCCATGGGAAACATAGTGTTGGCCACCCGCGACGCCAATGCCGCCCTGGGGGCCGAAGGCTACGAACTTGTTGTGACTCAGGATTCTGTTGTCATTCGCGCCCCGGGCGCGGCGGGGCTGTTTTACGGGGTCCAATCTCTGCTTGAGCTGCTGCCGCCCAGGGCCCTGGCGGCCAAACCGGGCGGCAGCGGCGACTGGACGATACCGTGCGTGACCATCGAAGACCAGCCGCGGTTCCAGTGGCGCGGGCTGCTGCTGGACGTGAGCCGGCACTTTTTCACCAGGAACGAGGTCGAGCAACTCCTGGATTCCATGGCATTGCACAAGCTGAACCGGCTCCAAATGCACCTGACGGACGACCAGGGCTGGCGCATCGAGATCAAGAAGTACCCGCGCCTGACAGAGGTTGGCGCCTGGCGCAAGGACATCGGCTTCGGCCTTGACCCCAAGGCCAGCGCCGCCTACGGACCTGACGGGCGCTACGGGGGCTATTACACCCAGGCCGACATTCGCCAGATGGTCGCCTACGCCGCAGCCCGCCATATTACGATCGTGCCGGAGATCGAAATGCCGGGCCATGCCGGCGCGGCCCTTGCCGCTTATCCCCGGTTCAGTTGCTCCGGCACAGGCTACACGACGGATGTTGGCGGCGGCATTTTCGCGGGCGTCTATTGCCCGGGCAATGAAGAGACCTTCCAGTTCTTGCAGGACATCCTTGCCGAGGTCATCGAGTTGTTTCCCGGCAAGTACATTCACATCGGCGGCGACGAAGTGCCCAAGGAGAACTGGCAGAAATGCGCCAAATGCCAGGCGCGCATGACTGCCGAGGGCCTCAAGAACGAAAAGGAGTTGCAGAGCTATTTTGTCCGCCGCCTCGAGAAGTTCATCAATTCCAAAGGCCGGAGCCTCATCGGCTGGAGCGAGATCCTCGAGGGCGGCCTGGCCCAAAACGCCGCGGTGATGGACTGGATTGGCGGCGCGGTGGAAGCCGCCGGCGCCGGGCACGACGTGGTCATGACTCCCACCACGCATTGCTACTTTGATTATTACCAGTCCACCAACCAGGCCGCCGAACCGCGCGCCATAGGCGGGTTCCTGCCGCTGGACCAGGTTTATTCGCTGGAGCCGGTGCCGGCGAAGCTGGACCTGGAACACCAATCCCACATCCTGGGCGCCCAGGGCAATCTGTGGACGGAGTATGTCCCCTCGTTCAAGCACGCCCAGTACATGATCTTCCCGCGCCTGTGCGCCCTGGCCGAGGTCGCCTGGTCCGCCAAGGCCGCGCGCAACTATGCTGATTTTGTGCGGCGCCTTGGCGCCCATTTGGAGCGCCTGGACCAACTGGGCGTCAATTACCGCAAGGGCATCCCGGAGAATTGAAATGGGCAGGGGGCGGGGCCGGCGACAAAGTTCCCCGCAGACCATCGCGGGAGACGGCGTGAGGAGTCTCTGATTGGTCCTTGGGCGCCCGAAGAAATCGGCCGCGCGCACCCTGGCGCGCGCTGCCGAGAAGGCTGTTGACAGGGGTCTATGGATGCTTGAGAATGCTCCTGTTGAGCGGCTGAAAGACCCGTTCAACTTGAACGACTTGGGTTGCGCATATGGCGGAATTGGCAGACGCGCTACTTTGAGGTGGTAGTGGAGTAATCCGTGCAGGTTCAAGTCCTGCTATGCGCACCAGCCCTCGGAATGGCAATAAAATCAGGCTTTTCTGGCCCATTCTGCCCTCCCTAATCACGTTGGCATAATCCTTTGGCATCACAGATTCAAGGACATTCACCGTTGTTCGTTGGTGCTCAGAGCCGTCGAAACGCAGCAAATGGACCCACCCAATCACGGCGCCCAACGAAGAAACCCTGGCGCGTGCGGGGCCGGTTGATTTGCCAGCGCGGGGCGTGGTGCCGGAAAATCTTACGCCCCCAGCTTGACTTGAGACGCACGAGAACGAGCTGACCCTACCGTTGAGACCCCCAGGGAAGCTGAAAAGACGCGTATTTCAACTGGATTCAACGGCGCACGATGAGGTTTTCCGGCGCTGAATCGGCCCACTGAAACGCGCACTAGGGCCCCATTGACCAGCGTTTTGAGTCCGACCTCGGCGGCCGTCGATAGGTGAAACTGCTCGTCAGCCGTGCCCTCCGGGTCAAGGCTGCGGAACTCTGGCTGAAGTTGGGGGAAAGGCGGAGGAGGCGTTGAGGGAATTGGGGAAGCTGGGGTCGAATCGAGGAGTGGGGGGTTGACGTGCCGCTGGGCGTCCTGTACAAAGGACTCTCAGCGATGAGCCTGATCACGACGAGAACGGCCGCTGAGATCCTCGGTGTTACTCCGGTGCGAGTGCGACAACTCATCCAGCACGGTCAACTTGCGTCGGAGAAACAAGGGCGTGACCACCTGTTGGTTGAGGAGGAAGTTCAGCGGTTTAATCGGCAGGGCCGGCGGCAGCGTGGCCGACCAAGAGGTAGTTCTTCAAAATAATTGTTGCGTGTGCGATAGAATTTGCTATGTTGCCGCTGTGAACTGAGAAATGCAGTATGCCGGAACCGTCAACGGATATTAAGTACCCTGAGCGTTACGTCCAAACGACTCTTTTTGGGCAAGGTGAGGCTCCGGAGATGGGCCCTAAAGGACGGGGAGCAGAGTTCAACGGGAAATCTGTGTTTAGCGACCCTGCTTTTGCTCAGAACAAAACCCTTCCCATCCACCGGTGGGTGCCGTGGATTGCGGGGTTCTCACAAGACTTCGTTCAAGATGCGCTGAAACGGCATCTGAACGGCAAGGGGACTGTTCTGGATCCATTTAGCGGGGTCGGAACGACGCTTGTTGAGTCCGTTCTGATTGGGCACGACGCTGTTGGGTTTGAAATCAACCCGTATGCGGCGCTTGCGTGCGAGGTGAAGCTGCGGTGCTATAGAAGCGACCCGGAGGCGATAAGACGCCATGCGGCTTGCTTTCGGGAGTTTTTCGAGAGTGCGACGGGCTCCGGTCGTGAGCCGCGGAGCAGGACTCCCGACGGGTTCAAGACGAGGGGGGAGTTCTATAGCCCGAGGGTCTTGAGGCAGGTCTTGATCGTTCAGGACTTCATTGAAACGGTCGAGGATGGAGGGATACGGGATCTTTTCCGGATCGCCTTTGCGTCAACGATGGTGAGCTACTCGAATTACTCCTATGAGCCGAGCTTGGGGCAGAGAAAATCTGCTGGAAGGGAGGGTATCGAGGACTTCCCTGTCGGGCGCGTGATTGAGGCTAAGCTCTCAGACATGGCGCAGGACATCACCTGGATGCGGAAACGGTTGGTCGGCAGGATGCCTAAGTCCAAGGTCATAAATCGGTCCTTTTTTGAATGCAGGAGGCACCTCGAACGCGGGTCCGTGGACCTACTAATCACATCGCCTCCATACCTTAACAACTACCACTACAACCGAAACACGCGGCCGCATCTATACTGGCTTGGTTTTGTCCAGAAGCCGAAGGACCTGGAGCCTCTTGAGCGAGATAATTTCGGTAAGTATTGGCAGACTGTTCGTGAGGAAAAATGCGTTAAGTTGCTTCCTGGAGTCGCGGTCCCGGAGATTGTCGAGACGGTTGGCTTGTTGAGGACGAAGACCCCTGAGAAGGGGATTTACGGAGGAAACGGCTGGGCGAACTACGCGGCTTCGTACTTTAACGACTGCTACCGGTTTTCTCAGTGCGCCAAATATGTGCTCAGGAAGGGCGGAACGGCTTTGGTCGTCATCGGCAACAGCATTCTTCAGGGCGTGCTGATGCCGACAGACCGCTTTCTTGTGAAGATCGCGGAGTCAATCGGACTCGAGGCTGTCGAGATTCACATCCCGAGAGCGACCCGCGTCGGGAACAGCATCATCCAGTCCGGGGTGCGGGTCGAAAAGGCGCAGGACTCACACACTTTGTATGAGGCTGTCGTCGAGTTACGGAAGCGATAGGCTGCGCTTGTGGGATTCGATTTTTGCTAAGATGTTCTCGAGTTTCGGCGATTCACCCCTGCACTTGGCAGCCCAACCCCTGCCAGGGTGAAGCACGTCCCACTCCGAGCGAGCCTGGTCAAACCTACCTTCTCCCGGGGTGTGGTTGCCGAAGCCGTCAACGAGGGTGTTCCACATTGGCTGATACTTACGGATGAGCTGGGCTTCGACGCTGGTGATCAGGTCAGCTTCAATTCCCTCCAGGACAACGAAGCGAGTTCTGAAATCGCGAGTGTTGAGGTTTGAGGCTGCCCGAATTGAGCCGGCGTGCTCTCGTAACCTCCCGATGACGGACTTGCTGGAGTCGCCTGACGCTGCCCTGCCCTTGCGCCATCCTGCTGGCACTGCCTTGCCGATGTAAATGGGAATGGCGCACTGCTTGGAGTTCAGCCTCCCTAAGTGTTCATAGTGCTCTAACGCGCCGGTGTAGTAAATGGCGTACACGCCGAGGCCGGCTATCGAAACCTGTGGGGGCATGTCATGAACTGGGGTCTGCTCGAAGAAGGCGATGGCCTCCTTAACTACGCCCTCCAACAGACTGGACTTAAACGTTTGGCTGGCCATCGGTTCGTCCTTCAGAGACAACTGACCGGTTCATGTTTGAAATGCTGGCATTCGGCCAAGTATATAGGTGGGATAAGCAGGTGTGAAAAGCAGTAAATAATGTATTGTGTGCGATAGGTTTATGTGTGGGAGGCGCGGCGAGATTTCAATATATTAACTGACCACCCTGGAGTTCAGAGCTAAGAAGAGGAATCCATTGCGAACAATCGATTCCCCTTTCTCAGACCCCAACCCTAATCACCCCTCTTCTCCCGTTCAAAAGATGTCGCCAATCGAGCCCTCCCCTTTGCCGAGTTCCTCAGGCTCGTGATCTGCTCCGCCATCAACTTGCAGAGCGGCACAGACTCGGTCAATACCCCGGCAATGGTCAGGCCAGCCGGTTCACTCTGGCCGTCCGCTCCGATCTCGAACGCAGCATAAAGGGCCTGGACAAACGCATTCTCGATTTCACTGCCGGTCAGCCCTTCAGTCACCTTGGCCAGTTGAACCCAGGTCAGGTCTTTGAATCTCGACTATCGTTATCAAGTTACATTTCAAAGATGGCTGGTCGTTCACCTTCATGGTTCACTTTCAGGGCTCGTCCTCACGGTTCACCTTCACGATGATGCCGCCAGGTTGAATTTACCCCGCCCCGTGCTGCAAACCGCTTGACCAGTTGAGACTCCCGCTGAGTTGTTCACTGGGTATTCACAGCATATTCTCCGGCCTCGCTCCATCCTCACAATGACCACGGCCGCCGCCTTCATCCACCTGCACCTCCGACCTGTGGCTGGTCAAGAGAACCGGTGCCGCGAAGAGCAGACAGCAGGAGAAGTCCGGAAGGAGCCAGCGGTGGATGCCATTGAGGGCATAGGGGCAAGGCCGATGGCTGTTTCGTTTTGAACTTGACCCCGCTAGCTTTCGGGCAGACGATCGCGGTGATGAATAAGTTATGTCGGGTTTCGGCAAGCCTAAGAGCCGCAATCCGCGGTTGTAACGGCCACCGGTTTAGCGGTTAGCTAACGCACTGTTTTGAGGATGTCAAATGGCCGAAGGACCGTTATTACCGCCTGAGCACGACTCCAGCCTTCACCAGGTCGCAGGCAAGAATCACAAGCCCGGGCCAAGCAAAGGAGACGGCCAGGATGATTGCCTCAACCGTTGTCCCTTATCCACGGACGCTCCGCAATTGATTCCTTGGCTTCCGAAGGCTGGCATGGACATCGTCGAGGCTAGCTTGGTTTGGATTTTGTGGATTGTGGGAAGTGACATTCAAGCGTCAGGGCATAAGTGCATCGGATATAGTTTAAATTGTTTGGCTGTCCTGATGTTTTTCCTTTTGTCGGCACAAGTCGCGTTTGGCAAATGGCAAAAGCTGCAGCTCACATGGGGGGTATTTGGGGCGTTTTCCTTAATTCCAATTGCAGTTTATACATGGTTAATTGTGGGTGTATTATCGGAGCCGAAGCCACATTTTACACTGGCTCTTAATATTTCCAAATCGATCGACTCCAAATTAGACACATTAGAGTTCACAAATAATGCTTTTGCACTAAAGAAGAAGACCCTTACAGAATTTGATGTTCGGGGCTTCTTGATGGTTCCGCTGGATTCAAACTCAATGTCGGCCACATTGAGGTTCGTGGTCGAGAACAACTCTGGCATAGCTGCTCCAACGATGGACGCGGCATTCGAGATAGCGAATAAGCTGACATTTTCCGTTGATCCTTTATGGCAAATGGCCCAGTCATTTGACGGGAATAGGAGGACAATCAGCTTCGAGAAGAACACGCCCACCCTAGATAGGAATGGCAATATGATGCCAGGCATCACGTTCGAGCACATTGCCGATAAGGCCCACGGAATCATCCTCGCACATTTGAGGGGCGTCGGTGCGACCCCATCTGACCTCGCTTTCCAGATAGCGTTTACAACATTCCCAATTGCAAAGCCTTACTTAACGGTGGCCAACGTCGTAACCAATGGCGGAACCCCGATGTTCGACTTTTCAACAAGTCTAATTGAACACGCGACAATCAATACTAGGTAACAGCAGACCAGATGTGGCGCCGTGTGCAGCTGACCAGGTCAACACCCTAAATGAGACTGTAAAGCACCTAAATTCAAGGATAGGCCCCTCTTTCTGTGATTTTGCCCTTTCTCAAGCCCTCAACCCCCAAGGTGAAGTTTGAGCCCAGCCCGGCCATTTCACTGAGGTGGTCGAGGCCGTTCAAACGCCAGGGACAGGGCAAGGCGGAGCAAGTGCAGGCCACCGGAACTAAGGCTGATGTCTTTAAGGACAGGGCTGACGGCTGGATGGAGGGCGGCGGTGGGGCCCCTGTAGATTTCTCTTGCAAACCCCTGGCAGGAGGTCTAAAACGATGAGCGTTGCATAAAGTCTGTGGTTGCCGGGGACTCTATTGTCCGTCCCGGTGGGGCTTGGGGACCTGCCGGACTTGATATGGACATGCTGCTTCTCGACAGAATGGAAATATATATGAAAACGGCAACGTCCATGAAAACGATACGGGCACCAGCAAGGATTCTTTCCGCCCTCATTCTGCTCACAACCATTGTTCCAGCGGCTTGGGGTGGACCATTTACCAACGGTGGTTTTGAACTGCCAACCCTTCCCGCCAACACGTGGTTTTGGTTGTCACCGGGAGTTACGAGTCCACCGGGAGTCACGAATCTGATTGGCTGGACTGTCGGGGGCTCAAGCACCGGGACGATCCTGGTCAATGGAATCCCTCCTCCTGGTATTGGGCTTAATCCGCTGGAAGGGGATCAACAAGTTATATTTGACGTTGATAACCTGCCCACAGGAGGAACCATAGCACAGACGTTCGACACCGAGGTCGGCCGCACTTACGCTGTCTCCTTTAACGTCGGGAAAGAGGAGGAGGCACCGGGAACTATGGAGCTGACCGCAACCGTTACCTCCAGCGATGGTTCTGTACTGGGGACTTTAGCTGCACCCCAAGCATCTTTGGGCTGGGGACCGACGAATACGCTGGTCTTTACGGCGACGACCCTCTCATCAACGCTGACCTTTATGGACACGTCAACGACAACCATCAATACCGACGTTGGACTCGACAATGTATCTGTTCAGGCCCTGGGCCCGTTCACCAACGGCTTGATTGCCTATTACCCCTTCAACGGGAACGCCAACGATGAAAGCGGAAATGGTAATAATGGCGTCGTCAGCGGAGCCACACTGACTCAAGACCAGTTTGGACGATCAGGGATGGCCTATGCCTTTAACGGCATTAACAGTTTTATCACCTCCAATATTCCCAACATCCCCACAGGTGCCACCCCAAGGAGCATTTCGCTGTGGGCCGCGGCGAACCCGATTCCTAGTATTGGACAGTGTTTGGCGTGCTGGGGAGCGGGCCAATACGGTCAGGCTTTTTCGATAGAAGACAATGGCTCTCCTTTAACGTGGTGGGGAGGTTTATTCGGTCCACCCCCCGCCGATGACCTCAATTCCGGAGTAATTGTGGATACGAACTGGCACCACCTGGTGTTTGTTTATGACGGCACTAATGCTTCAATAGCCGTCGATGGCGCTCAGAAGGCGACAGCGTCCAGATCACCTAACACTGCCTTTTCTGCTTTCATCGTAGGTGTAGGCATGGGGCCGGGAGGACTGTCAGGGTTTTTCAGCGGATCGATCGATGACGTTCGCATATACAACCGTGCCCTTTCCACAAACGAAGTGGCGCAATTGTATGCCATTGAGTCAGTGCCTCCACAGAGCTTTCTAACCAACGGTCTGCTCGCGTACTACCCGCTCACCACTGACGGAACAGACCAGAGCGGCCACGGCTTGAACCTAACCCTCAGCAATGTTGTGTTCTCCACCGTTGGCTCTGCCGAGGACATGCGCCCAGCCGCCTCTTTTGATGGAGAGTTATCCTATGCCATCGTCAATCAGGCACTAATCGCTGACCAGACAAACTGGACGTGGGCTGCCTGGCTGTACAGCCCGCAGGGTGCCACTGAGACCTCGAACGAGCAATGGATCTACATGGAGGGGCTGCAATCAGGCCCTTGCTTCGGCATAATCATAAATGATATAAACGAACCAGGCACGTTGGGCATAGCCGCCTGGAATGTGAGTTCTTCCGGTAACTGGATGCATGTTTATGTGCCCAACGTCCTCACCAACGGATGGAATCACCTGGTCTTTACGCTTGCCAACGGCAACGTAGGGAGCGAGACACTGAGCATCTTTTTCAATGGAGTACTCACCAATAGCTCCGTGTTCCAGAGCGTTGTTCCCCAGGGCACATCACCTATTGGCGTGATTGGCAACGGGTGGCTTCATAGCTGGCTGACGGCTCCTTGGAAGGGAAGCATGGCGGATCTGCGATTTTACAACCGTGCCTTGTCGTCAAACGAGGTCGCACAGTTGTATGCCATTGAGTCAGTGCCGCCACCGGGCTTTCAAACCAATGGTCTGGTTGCGTATTTTCCGTTCAACGGAAACGCCAACGACGCCAGCGGAAACGGGCACAACGGGATCGTGAGCGGAACGCTTCTCACAACGAATCGCTTTGGGAACGCCAACTCCGCGTATTACTTCAATGGCTCATCCGCCTACATTACAGTTCCCTTGAGCAGTAGCGTGTTCAGCAACGATTTCACGGCGTCCGTCTGGTTCAATACGTTCGATCTCGCAAACGCATGGCCGACGCTGCTCGATGAACAAGGCAATTCACCGTTCCGCCTGTTTACATCCGGAGATTCCTGCGGTTGCAGCAGTCCCGACCACCTTTTCTCCTACGCCACCTATCCCGGGCCTTCATTTAACTGGTGGGTGTCGCTTACCAACCAGACGACGCCAATCGGAACATACTGCCAAGCGGTTGTCACAAAGGCAGGGGGAACAGTTACCATGTACTTTAATTCTCAAGCGGTCGCAAGCAACACGGTTGCCTCGCCAACCACAATAACGGGCTCTTACTTAACCGTGGGGACGTTAGATCCGGCGGTTTTTGGGCCAGCGTCGGGAGGCTATTTTCACGGCATCATTGACGACATTCGCATTTACAACCGTGCCCTCTCCGATTCAGAAGTTCAGGCTTTGTACGCCATTGAGTCAACACCGCCTTCGCCGCCCCCTTGCGTTGCTTACGCTGCCACTGCCAACGTAATCGTCACGAATGGTTTTGTCATTGGCGCTACGATTACCGATGGCGGTTGCGGTTACACGAATACGCCAGTCGTGAGAATCATTGGTGGTGGCGGCAGTGGAGCAGAGGCCGTAGCCGTGGTGACGAATGGAATCGTGATTGCGGTCAACGTCGTGAATGCGGGATCCGGCTACGTCAACACGCCAGTTATAGCTATCGCACCACCATTCATTCCACAGCCCACAATGGGAATTGCGGGGCTGTCCCTGCTAACTTTCACCAATGTTGCTGTGGGAACCAACTACCAGCTTCAGTCTTTTCTTGGCGGCACTCTGTTCAACGTGGGCGCAGCTTTCAGCGCCACCAACTCGACCTTCACGCAGTTGGTCTCAGGAACGGTTAGCCCCAATGGGTATCGTCTGGCAGTCACCCCAGTACCGCAGCAGGCTTATGCTACGGCAATAGTCGACCTTGGCTTCGTAATAGGAGACACGAATCTCATCGGTGGGTCAGGATACACCACGAACCCTGCCGTGACCATACTTAACGATGGGGTTGGGAGCAACGCCACAGCAATCGCTTATGTGAGCGGGGGTAGCGTCACGAACATCATGATTACCGATGCCGGAATTGGCTACACCAACGGGGCCACTATCATCATCGCGCCACCTCCGGCAAATGCTCTTTCGCCTACTGTAACGCAGGTGATGGAACTCAGTTTTGCAGGCCTTTCACCCTACGACAACTACCAACTACAATATAGCCCAGCCGTTAATGGGTCTTGGACCGATTTCGCCACGCCATTCACCTGCACATCGAGCACAACCACGCAGTATGTCAACGTCAGCGGTCGCATTGGTTTCCTTCGTGTGAAATATGTGCCGTGATGCCGGGGATTAACCGCAAACAACAGGCACAATTCGTATGAACGACAAGATCCCGATCGCTAAAGCTGTTCCCATTCGTGATGCAGGTCATGATGAGGTGTGGCTTCAAAACCAGATCGCCGAGACCCCTTCCGCATTAGAGCTAGGTGACCTGGAGGTAGTGTCCAAGGAGAGAGCACAGGCAACCGGGGGGCGACTGGATTGTCACCGGGCGGATCAAAACCAGCCACCTGCGGGCGGAATCGGTCGAGCCACCCTGCTTGCGTAAGTGATTTTGCCAAAGTTGTGAATTCTTTTCCAAGCCAATCCCTAACAGCAACTTGCGGGGATTGGCTTGGAAAAGAGTTCACAGCTTACGTCGAAAGGGTGGCTGGATCGATTCCGCCCATCCCTGGCTGGTTTTGAGTGCCCCCTGACACCCCGGCACTAGGCGGCGATGCCGCCCTCGCGCCGCGGCGTCGCTCGGGCGCCAAGGCCGGGCGCGGCGTCGATGGCGTCACCCCCTGCTAAAATCCGTGCCATCCGTGAAATCCGTGGTAAAAACCGGGGCATGAAACACCAAAGGCTCACCGGCGAAATCCTGGAAGCTGACCACGGGTTACACGGATTTCACGGATAGAGCGGGACGGTCTGGCGCGCCGGGGGGCAGAGCCCGGGTTGGCGGCCCATCATCAACCCACGCTCTGGGCACGGAGCAATTGCCGGGCCCATCACCCCTGCGCCGCCGAGAAGGACACCCGCGCCAGAACGGTTCACGCCTCGTCGGTCTGAGGCGCAGCCTCGCAAAAACTTATCATCCGTCACAATGTCCAGTTCGGCGATGGCGGTGAAGGGATTGCCATTGACCTCGGACCTGGCCACAATTTTGAGATAGCGCGCTTTGGCGGGCGCCGGGAAGTTCACGGTTTGAAGTTCGGCGGTGCCGGGCCGGTTGGCGTTGGCGGCGGCTGGATGGCGGAGGTGGAGAGGAGGGCTTGGTCGTGGCGGAGATTATCCGCAGAATAGGGGTTGACGCGTGGATGTTAATCTGTTAAAAGAAGGCAAACGGCTGAAACATGAGCGTCACCAGGAACCGGTCAACCCCTAATCAAGGAGGGCTAATCGAGGGCAGGCGCGCCACGAAAGCCGGCAACAAAACAAACAGAGGAAACACAATGAAACTGAGGAGCAACATCATTGCCGGCGCCGCGGCGCTCGCGTTCCTGGCCATTACCGCTGGCAGCATTGAAGGGCAAGTGAGGACCATTGTTGCCTTCACGGGGACCGCCCTGGTGCAGGGCAGCTCCACCAAAAATGGCGCTGTCACTCAGTATGCAGCACCGGCCAAACAGGCCCTTGCCACAAAAGACATCCTCCAACATCTAGCGATAGATGAAAACGCGGCCGGAAAATACAAGTCAACCACTTTTCCCTCTGGCGCACAACTGGTGGCAATAATTAGCGATACTGCAGGTAACAAAGGAACTTTTCAGGTTTTGGACAAGAACAACAACCTCCTTGTGGATGTCTCAAACATCCTATCCATAAGCTATGGAACCTATGGGCACTCCGTTACCAGCGGTGCGCAGAATGACGACACCGGCCTGAGCGCTCCCTCTAGAACGGTCTCGAATGTTCTCACAATCTGCTATGACGACAGCGGTATAACTGGAGGTGTCGGATTCCGGTTTTACATGACGGGCATGATAACCCGCACGACGACAGACACCACACCCAGCGGTAAAACACGAGTTTATACGGAAACGCAATCAGGGACGATGTCAACCGCAGCGGGAGAAGGTGATTATCAAGGCCAGCCTTTTGTTTTCACCGGCAGCCTAACCCTTAGCGGACAGGGCACGTTTAGGTTGCCCTGACCGGTCAACGATTGAAGGGCGTTCCGGCTCGGCACGGATGGATTCCCGTCGAACCCATGGTTGACCGGTCGCCGTCGGCCAGCTTCCCTGCTGGATGAACGAGAGGGCTCAAGGCTCGATAGGGGATGGCGGTGAGGGCTTGGTCATGGGGGGAGATTATCTGCAAGTTCGGAGTCGACGCCACTTCCCGGATTGGCTAAAAGAGGGCGAACAGCCAAAGAAAAGCATAGTATGATGAAATCCACCCTCCTCATATTCGCGGCTAGCGCTCTCTCTCTAGCCCTGAAACAAGCGCATTGGGGTCCGAAACTGGGCGCGGGCCGATTTTTCGCCGAACGGTAACTGACAAAGAGGCCTTGGACCCGCCTCACACTTACCAAACCCACTGCAAATCCCCTC
>Ga0181524_10001351_pt1 | contig 28321 bp, 21 predicted proteins | sample PEATcosm2014_Bin_34_FD_119761 | JGI IMG/M metagenome (GOLD analysis project Ga0181524, IMG submission 119761) | Peatland microbial communities from MTU Mesocosm Facility, Houghton, MI, USA - PEATcosm2014_Bin05_60_metaG | ecosystem: Environmental > Terrestrial > Soil > Wetlands > Peat | place... | reverse complement strand
TGTAGCGCTCAAATCCGTTCGCCATCGCCAAGGTCTGCTGTTTCATCTTCATCTTTGTCCTCCGCCACCCACTCTATCCTCAACACCCGTGAATATTGGAGAACTTATTCAGAGTCTCCTTAGCAACAATGTGACGATTAATGCGGCGTCGGGATACGCGCTGACCGCGACAAGCAGCAGCGGATTCGCGGGCGTCGAAGGCGTCGGCTACGCGGGCGTGCTTGGCTCCGGCACGGCCTACGGCGTTTACGGCTCGGCCTCAGGCAACATCGGCGTGTACGGTGACGGCACCTACGGCTTGTTCGGCCAGGGAACCGGTTCCGGAAACTACGGCGTGTACGGTTCCGGAAACTACGGCGTGTACGGCTCCGGAAGTACCGCCGGCGTGTCTGGCTACACCAGCACCACCGCCAGCAGTGGCGTGTTGGGTCAGGATACGAGCACCGGGATCGGCGGCTACGCAGTGCAGGGCGTTTCCACCAACGGCCTCGGTGTAACGGGCACAGGGCCCATCGGCGTGTACGGTGTTGCCGCCAGCGGCGGCATAGGCGTGTACGGCTGGCAAACCAGCAGCAGCGGCTACGCCGTATACGCCAACGGAAATCTTCACGTCACGGGGGCCATTACCGCCCCGTCGGTGCTGAAGGACGATCGTGTCGTCTCGCTCTATGCCGTGCATAGCCCGGAGAACTGGTATGAAGATTTCGGCTCCGGCAGATTGGAGGACGGCGTCGCCACCATCAAGCTCGACGCCACCTTTGCCCAAACCGTGAATACCGAGGCCGAGTATCACGTCTTCATGACGCCCAAAGGAGATTGCAAAGGTCTCTATGTCACCAATGAAGCCGCAACCGGCTTTGAGGTCCGAGAGTTGGGGAGCGGGCAATCGAGCGTGGCTTTCGACTATCGCATTGTGGCGAAGCGCAAAGGGCTCGAAGGCTTGCGCCTGGAGGTGGTGAGCACCGATCATGAACAGGCGGAAGCCATGCGCAAGAATCTTGCGGAGCGGCCGTCCCACACGCCACGGCCGCAGCATCCGCCTAAGCCTCCGCAGCCCCCGCAGCAACCCGCGGTTCCCGAGCCGCCGAAATAGCTCCTAACGCACGGATGAAGGCGGAGGGCACGACGGTTCGCCAGTAATCGCAAGAAAAGGCACGGGGTCACCCGGCTCAGCCCGGGTGACTCCTATCCTTGCTTGTTCTGCGGTCGTTTACGAAACCGAGCCCTGGCGCTCAAAACCTCTGCAAGGGTTTGTCTGACAGTGGCCATGCGATCCGGCAGCATGATGTGCACGGTCAGGTCTTCGCCGTCACACATTAGAACAGTCCGCAGCTTGACCACCCGCTCGGCTCCAGCGTAATCTCGCGGGGGAAAATCGTGGCACCGCTGGCGTGCCCGAAGGAGGCTGCGCATGGCTTTTCTGACTGCTTTGTGGCTCCCCATCCTGCTGGCTGCCGTCATTGTGTTCGTGGCCAGTTCCATCATGCACATGGTTCTGCCCTACCACCACAACGACTACAAGAAGTTGCCCGACGAAGACAAGGCTCGGGAAGCGCTGCGCGGTACGCCGCGCGGTCTCTACGTCATTCCTTTCGGCACGCACAAAGAGATGCACTCGCCCGCGATGCAGGAAAAATATCGCCAGGGACCGGTCGGCATGCTGACCGTGTTTCCCAGCGGCCCGCCGGCCATCCCGAAGTTTATGGCTCTGTGGTTCGTCTATTGCCTGATCATCGGGTTTTTCGTGGCATACCTCACGTTTCACACGGTGGCTCGGGGCGCGGATTATCTGGCCGTATTTCGCGTGGCGGGCACGGCGGCCTTCCTCGCATACGGCCTGGGAAACATCAGCAACGGAATTTGGAAGGGACAGCCCTGGAGCAGCGTAATCAAGGAAGTCATCGACGGCCTGATTTACGGCCTGCTGACGGCGGGGACGTTTGGCTGGCTCTGGCCGCGCTAGGACGCTGGTCAGACGGGAGGGTGGCACCAACAGGGAGGCAGCTCTAAAGGCCCAGAAAACGGCTGCGCGTGGATTCGCTCGGAAGCGGGCAGGTGTCATAGCGGCCGAAAATGCGATAGCGGTTGCGGGCGATCGCCCGGTAGGCCCGGTCGCGCACGGGGCGTGGAACGAGTCTGAGTGCGAACGCAGCAGCACGCCAGATTCCGCCGAGTCGCTCGAGCAGGAACAGAACGGCGTCAGAGCGGGCGCGGAGAGACTCGTTGGGTCGAGTGTGGTTGAGGACGACGTACACGGTATCGAGGTCGGTGGGGCTCGCTCCGCGATCGGCGAGAATGCGCCCCGCCAGCACACTTTGCAGCGAGGCGAAGCGGAAAACGCCGTCGCGATCGCGGTCGAGGACAAATCGAACCAGGCGGTTACACAGTCCGCAGACGCCGTCGTAGAGAACGATGGGCGGGGGCATGAGCTAGACGGAACAGACGACTGTATCACCCTCGAAGATCAACATCCCCACCCCTTCGGCTACGCTCAGGGCAGCTCTGTCCCTCCAAGAAGCTGGGGATAAGGACCGGGCACCCTCGACTTGAGATTCATCATTGGGACCTCGAGCCGAGGCGGAGGAGTTCCTTCCGCAGGCGGGCGTGGCGCTGGGTCAGGCGGAGGTAGCGCATCTCGCTGGGCCCGGACTGAGAGCGAATGATCGCGATCAGATCGCGCTTTTCCTCGGGCGACCAGCGTTTCAAGCCGGGGATCAGCGCCAGGACCAGCGACCAGTTTTCGAGCGAGCGGCGCTCGGCGGGAGCCCAGCGCGCGGGGTTGATTCCAAGAGCGCGGGCGACTTCCCTGACCGATGCCTCGCGGATTTGGACGCTGTCTCCGCCGAATTCACGCGCCATGCGCCGGTTCACGCGCTGGGCAAGATTGCGGGTGGAAAAAGTATCCCAGGGGCCGGGTGCGCCACGGGGGCTGAAGCCCTGATCATCAAGCGAGCGCTTTACGCGGCCCTCAAAGGGCCGCTCTTCCACGGTGGTGGTCAGGCCAGGATGTGCCCCAGCGGCTAAAGCCGGCAACCTTAGTACAGCCCTATCGGCACCCTTCGGCTCCCCTCGTTCCTCGCTCAGGGCAGGCTCAACACTGGAAGTCGTGCCCCTCCGGGTCGGTTTCATTTCATAAAACACATGCGCTTCGGCCAGGCGCTTCAGCGTCCTTCGCGGCGTGCGATAACGCCGGTCGGCGGAGATCCTCTGCTCTTCCCTTCTAGCCAGTTGTTCGAGATCCGCCCGCCCGCAGCGAAAACCCAGCTTGCGGTAGAACCAGAAGGCGCCGGAGTCGAGAGCTTCATCATTGTTCTGGCCGATCTGGTAGGGGTAAACCGAGATGGTCGTCGCCCCCATCAGTGCGCGGAGCGAGCGTAACGCCTGCGCATAAATCCAGGCAGTTTCGCCCTGGCGGTAGGTGTAGAAGGTGTTGAAGCCGACCTCAATCCATTCGCCGAGGCCGATCGCTTCGATGTAGTTGATGGGAACGCCGTTCTTGAGGGTGAATCCGGCAACGTACGCCCGCAGCGGCAAGCGGCGCGACGGTGAAAGATTCCAGAAATGCATGCCGACGCCACGCCCCAAATCCGTGCGCACCACCGACCGCGGATCGCCCAGCGTGGTGCCGTAGAGTTCGCGGTAGCGGACCAGCATCACCTCACGGATGGTCTCCATGACGCGCTCGCCCTCCCGGCGCGAGAGCCGCGTGAGATGCGGCGCAGGTTTCGCCAGTTCCTCGGCCAGCGAGACCTGACTGCGGGTGAGGAGCGGCTCGGCGTGAATGTAGAACTGCCGCGGGCGGGTCCAGTTGCGCGTGCGGGAGAGCTTGAGATTGTTGAGATGCCAGCGGATCGGTATGCGCAGCGAATCGTACAATTCGTCGCGCTCGCGTTCCGGATGTACACGATCGAAGACTGGCAGTTGCTCGAAGCGGCGGATGAACCAAGCCAGGTCTCGCTCACGGCCACGAGCCGCATCCAGCCAGCTTCGCCACGGGATGTTGGCTTCCACGTCGGAGTCTTCCCGCAGCAGCGGAATGAACCGCGGCCAGGTCTGTCCCATGGCGCGCTCGGCGTCATAGTCATCCCAATAATCATCGCCTGCGATCTCCACGTTGCCGGGAACGCGGTCGGCCAGCCAGCGCGCGGCTGTGAAATTGAGCGTGTCCTGCATGGTGGTGCCGGCGATGCCGGAGGTATCGAAGTCATCGAATACCGACATGTCTCGGCCAAGTTCGCGAATCTTCCCGATGCGCTGGTGAAATGTATTCAGCAGTCTTTCGATGTGGGGAACTAGCGATCGCGCTTGCGGGAAGGCGCGGAGAAAAAGCAAGGCTTCGTGAAAACGAAGCAGCGCGTGCGCATCTTTAAAGTCTTGCGCCGAAATCTGACCCAGCAACCCTTTCGTTTCCGCGGCCGCACCCCGGCCAAATTGGCTCTTGGCGGTTTCGAGGCGAGCAAGAAGATCGTCGAGCGTTGGCGGCATGAGTTGTCCGGGTGGTTAGTGTAGCGCAGTTAGTCAAAAACCCACCCTAACGTCGCAAAAAGTGCGACGTTTAGGATGGGGCACCCGCAGGATCCGGGGACCTGGCGGACCCTTTGCGCCCTTCGCGGATCCTTCGCGAACTTTGCGGTTAAGATCTTTTACCGCAAAGATCGCAAAAAACCGCCGCGAAGAACGCTAAGACAAGAACGTACCGCCGGCTGCAACCCCCCACAATCTAATCCGGAAGCTTGCGCTCTCCTGTGATGGAAAACTTCCCTTCTGCCTGCGCCGCACTGGTTCCGGGCTGGCCGCCGCCCACGCTGACGCGATAGTCGCCGGGCGCGATCAGCCGCAATCCAGCTTCGTTCACCATGCTCAGGTCGCGCGGATCGAGCGTGAAGCTCACGTGCGCGCTCGCTCCCGCGGCCACATGAACCCGGGTGAATCCGCGCAGAGCGCGCAGTGGCACTCCCGGAACGGAGGGAAACATCAAATAAAGTTGGGCGACTTCGTCGCCATCGCGCTGGCTCGCGTTGCGCACGTCGGCCTCAACCGTGAGCGGATCGCCAGCCTTCAGATTCGTCGCAGAAACTTTCAGGTTGCTATACGCGAACTGCGAATAGCTCAGTCCGAAGCCGAACGGATAGAGCGGCTGTCCGTTGAAATACCGGTAGGTGCGGTTCTTCATGGCGTAGTCTTCGAACCCGGGCAACTGGTCGGTGCCCTTGTAGAAGGTCACCGGCAGCCGTCCGGCGGGGTTGTTCGCGCCCGCCAGCGTTTCCGCAACGGCCTTTCCTCCCTCTTCGCCCGGATACCACGCCTCCAGAATTGCATTGGCATTCTGATTGGCCCAATTCACCGCCAGAGCGCTGCCGTTCATGAGCACCACGATCAGCGGCTTCGCTTGCGCCTTCACAGCTTTGAGCAGGTCCTCTTCCTCTTGCGGCAGATCGATCGTGGTGCGGTCTCCGCCTTTGAAGCCGGGAATGTCCACGCTGCTTTCTTCGCCTTCAAGATCGGAGTTGATGCCTACGACCGCAATCACGACATCGGCGTCTTTGGTGGTGGCGAGAGCGTCCGGCAGCGGAGCCTCGCCCGGAGGAGTCCAGATCAGTTTGGCGACAGCGCCTCCACCTCCCTGAAAATATTCGAGCTTAACAGCGTATTTGCGGCCTTTCTCCAGCGGAACCGGAAGGGTTTTCGTGGAAGGCGCGTGCGTGCTCCAGTCCTCGACGATCAGTTTGCCGTCGAGCCAGAGCCGGTATCCATCGTCGCCGGTCACGCCCAGCTCGTAGGTTCCGGACTGATCCGGAGTCAGAAAACCGGTCCAGCGCACCGAATAATTTTCCCGGCCCAGACCCGGCGCCGGGCTTGCGTCATTGAAGTCGAAGTTCACCTCGGCATCGGTGCGAGTCACGACCGGCGCACCCTGCAGTTCCGTGCCCTGGAAATACTCGCCCTTGAGCCCCGGATGTCCGTCTGGTGTCGACAGAGCTGAACCGGGAACCGCCTTTCCACCACGCAGAAAAGCCGTGCCCGGCGCGAAAGTCACCGTGGCGCCCGTGAACTGCTGCCGGATTCCGTCGAGCACGGTGGCGGAACGGGAGGGAATGCCGTTGTAGTTGCCCAGCAGCACGGTCGGTGAATCCGCCAGCGGGCCCACCACGGCAATCTTCTTTACGCTGGGGTTCAAGGGCAGGATGCCGTCGTTTCTCAGCAACACCATGGTCTCACGCGCGATGGCGAGCGCGAGCTGGCGGTGAGGTTCGCTGTCGTTCTCGCTGAAGGGCGTCGCGGCATACTTGACCATTTCCGGAGGATCGAACATCCCCAGGCGCATGCGGGCGCGCATCAGGCGCTTCACCGCGACGTCGAGTTCCGACTCTTTCAGCAAACCCTTCTGCACCGCCGCTACGTAATGCGAGTAGTCGCTGCCGTTGCATTCCAGATCCATCGAGTGCTTGATAGCCGCGGCGGCCGCTTCGGGCAGCGTGGCCACGAAATGATGTCCTTCCTGAATGTCCTCGACCGCGCCGCAGTCAGAGACCACGTAACCCTGAAACTTCCAGGCACCGCGCAACTGGTCTTCGAGCAGGAAAGTGTTGGCGCAGGCGGGCTCGCCGTTGATCCGGTTGTAGGCGCACATGACCGAGCCGGCCTTGGCTTCGGTAACCGTGGCGCGGAAGGCGGGCAGATAGGTATCTTCTTCGTCATGGCGCGACACCACGATGTCCATGCTGTGGCGCGCAGGCTCCGGACCGCTGTGCACGGCGTAATGCTTGGGCGTCGAGATCACGCGATAGTACTTGGGATCGTCGCCCTGCATGCCGGTCACGTAGGCTACGCCCATGCGCCCGGTAAGGAAGGGATCTTCGCCGTAGGTTTCCTGGCCGCGTCCCCAGCGCGGATCGCGAAAAATATTAATGTTGGGCGCCCAGAAATCCAGGCCGACGCCGGTGTCGTTGCCGTGGCGAATGTCTTCCTGGTGCTTGGCCCGAGCTTCGGTTCCAATCACTGTCGCCATTTCATGAATTAGCGGCGTGTCGAAAGTGGCAGCCAGCCCGATCGGTTCCGGAAAGACGGTGGCCGTGCCGGAGGCAACGCCGTGCAGCGCCTCGGTCCACCAGTTGTAGGCAGGAACCTTCAGGCGCGGAATGGCCGCCGCCAGATGCACCACCTGCGAGGCTTTCTCCTCCAGCGTCATGCGCGAAACCAGATCATCCACGCGCTGATCCACCGGGACATCGGGATTGAGATAAGCGGGCGTCTGCGGAGCAGCAGCCTGTTGTGCCGCGGCTGGAGTGGTGAGGAAGGCGACAAACACGAAAAACGTAGCGACACAAAGAGAGCAGAATGAGCGGTTCAAAATAGCCTCCTTACTAACCTGAAACACACGAATGAGCTAAGTAGCCGGGATCCAGTGCTTGCGGTGCGCAGGGTCCCGTTTCTCGGGCCGAACGGCGGTTCCTTCTGGAACCCACATGCAGTAATTTTCACCCTGAGATTTGCAATTCGCAGCTGGGTCCGCTTCCACCTGCCGGGTGAGATTGTCCAGAGCAGGCATATCCGAGGCAGCCAGGATCGCCTGATTGTGGTCAGCGCGGCTGACCCGTGTGAGGAACACAAGCCGCACGTATTGGGCGCTGGCGGAGAAATCAAATAGACGCACACGCGGTTCCGGTTGCCGAGATGCTTCACCGTTTATTGTGGTCTCGGCGGAAACGAAGACAACCACAACGCCAGAGTTGCTTCCGGGCGTGACAGCGTAGTAAGAAGTTTCGTAACCGATAAAGTCATCTCCGGCGGAAAGCTCAGGCATGCCGCCAGCGACAGCGGTTTCTTTGAACTCCGGCTTGTACTTACCGGACTTGAGGACCGGTGTGACCGTCCGGATTCGCCATCCGGGCTGCAGGTCCACATAACTGCGCTGGATGATCGGTGCTGGCTCGGTATGCGGAACACGCGCCGCGCAGCCGAGGACGGCTGCGGTCACTGCCAGACATAAAGACAAGTGAGCCCGCGTCGGGACATCCACTGTTCCCCTGCAGCAGCTCATTTCACTCTCCGGGAGGCGACCAGAATCCGCGTCCAGGGCTGATCGTCGAGGCGGCTGATCTGCACGCCGGGATGGCCGTGGGTTGTATCGTGAATGAACTGGCCGTCGCCGATGTACATGCCGGTGTGAGTGATATGTTTCGCCGACGAACCAAAAAAAAGCAGGTCGCCGGGCTGAAGATCCTTGCGGTCCACGGCCGTCACCCCGCTCCACTCGGCTTGCAGGTCGGCATCGCGCGGCATTTGAATGCCGCGGCTGCGCACCAGCATCTGGGTGAAGCCGGAGCAATCGTAGCCGAATGTGGAGCGGCCGCCCCATAAATAGGTGAGCCCGAGAAACCGCTTGGCCAGTTCAATGGATTCCGGAATGGTCAACGGCTTGGGGTCGGCGACGACATCGCCCGCCCGCACCCACTCCTTGCGCATGTCGGGCAGGCGGACGTGCAGCCAGCCTTCATCGTCGCCTTTCCCTTCGGCAATCACTTCCAGGCGCGTTTCAAACGGAACCGTGATCACCGGCTTGTGCCGCGTGACGTCGGTCTCGTGATAGACATTGGCGAACAGGCTCTCGACCTGAACCACATCCCCCAAAGTGGCGTAGCCTGATCCGCTCAGCACCAGACGCAGATAGCGGCTGGGAGTCCATCCCTTGTAGTGATCGTCGGTCTGAATTCTCGACCATTCTCCGTGCGCCACCAGCAGCTTTACGTTGCTGCCGTAAAGAGCTTGTGAAACTACGTCCTTCTGGTCGCTCGGCCCGGAATACATGTTGGCGACGGGTACGACCACGACATGCACGCTGGATTTCGCAAACAGGCTGGGAGTGGCGAGCAGGGCGAGCAGCGCAGCCCCTGCGAAAGGAATCCGCGTGAATCGAAACTGGGCGGCAAGAAAATGTCGTCTTCGATCCGTCGGCTTGGGCGTTACGGCTGGCGCCTGGAACATAAACACCCCGAACAATGACGTGAAATCCTGAACCGGAGATGGTACCGGAAGAGAAGCCCCGCCCGCCAGCGGTTGTGATCACAGAAACCGGAGAGAACAGAACTTGGCCCTGCGACGGACGAAGTTGATCAAGACTGCTTTGCAGATCGCGATGGCGCGTCGAGGACTTCGCGCACCTTGGCGGCAAGAGTTGCGGGCAGAAAAGGCTTTTGCAGGAAGAAAAGTCCCTCGTTCAGCACGCCGTGGTGGACGATCGCATTCGTGGTGTAGCCCGACATGTAAAGCACCTTGATCCGAGGCCAATGCTGGGCCACGCGGCGGGCCAGTTCCGGGCCGTTCATCTTCGGCATGATCACGTCGGTCACTAGCAGATCGCACTCCGGTGTGCGCTGGATGACACTTTCCAGTTCTTCCGCCTTCGTCACCACCTCGACCACGTATCCGCGAGCTGTGAGGATGTCCAGCACCAGGCCCCGGAGATGTACATCATCTTCCACCAGCAAAATCCTCTCCGAACCGTGCTTGTGGTCGGTCCTTTCAGCAGGAGACGCGGCCTTCTCAACCTCCGCGTCCACCCGCGGAAAGCAGATCTTCACGGTTGTGCCATGGTTCAGTTCGCTGTACACCTCGATCGATCCGCCGCTTTGCTTGACGATGCCGTAGACCATGGGCAAGCCAAGACCGGTCCCCTTCCCCGGTTCCTTGGTGGTGAAAAACGGTTCGAAGAGCCGGGCCTGTGTTTCCGGGCTCATGCCTGTGCCGCTGTCACTGACCGCGAGAAGAACGTACCGCCCCGGGCTTACGTACTCATGCTTTCGAGTGTAGTTCTCATCCAGTTCGACGTTTTCGGTTTGAATGGTCAGTTTGCCGCCACCGGGCATGGCGTCACGGGCATTCACCACCAGGTTCATGAGTACCTGTTCGATTTGACCGAGATCGACCTTCACCGTGCCCAGATCGGCGGCCAGCACGGTCAGGACCTCGATATCTTCACCGATCAGGCGGCGCAGCATCTTTTCGACGTTGCGCACGATGTCGTTAAGACTCACGCGTCGCGGCTGCAACACCGTCCGGCGGCTGAAGGCGAGCAATTGCCGCGTCAGCGACGCGGCACGGTCCGCAGCCGCCTTGATCTGTTCGGCTTCGTAATGGAGTGGGTCGGAGGGGGCGGTGCGCGCCAGCTGCATGGTGCTGTATCCGCTGATAACGGTCAGCAGATTGTTGAAGTCGTGGGCGACGCCGCCGGCCAGGGTACCGACCGCTTCCATCTTCTGGGCCTGACGGAGTTGGGCCTCAAGAGCGCGCCGTTCGGTGAGGTCCGAGATGAATCCTACGACCCGAACCACCCGGCCGCTCGCGCCCCGAACCGCCCGCCCCTGCTCCCACAAGATGCGGTAGACATTGTCCTTGCGGCGGACACGATATTCGAATTCGATAGCTCCGCCCGTGGTTACTGCCGAGTTGCGTCTCTCGCGATAGTGAGCCACGTCGTCGGGATGAATCAGCGCGAGCCAGGATCGTGCCTCGCCAGAAAGTTCTTCCGCGGAGTATCCCAATACCTTCTGCACGCAGCCACCCAGCGTGACGTGGCCCGATTCCGGATCTGACTCATAGATGATCTGTCCGCTGGCTAACACGGCGTCATCGTAGCGGCGCTTCCAATCTTCAAGGGCGATGTTGGTCAGCTTGCGTTCCGTGATGTCCACCAGCGTACCTTCCAGGAGTTCGCTGCCGTCGGGCTGTTCTTCGATGTTTGTATTTAGCACAACCCACATGGGCGAGCCGTCCTTGCGGCGGAAGCAGACTTCCTGGAGCGCGGACGCGCCGTCGCTGCGCCGCATGACGATCCAGCGGTCCCGTTCCTCCGCGCCCCCGAAATACAGCTCGTGCATCGGGATGCGCATCATTTCCTCGCGGGAATAGCCGAACATGCTGGCCGCAGCCGGATTGCAGTCCAGCAGCTTCCCCTCGAGCGTGCTGCGAAAAACACCGGCCATGTTGCGTTCGAACAGGGAACGGTATTGCTGCTCTTTGGCGTGAAGAGCTTGCATGGTCAGCCGCTGGCGCCGCTGGGTCACCGCCAGACGGGTGTTAAAGAGGATGATCGAGAAAATCAGGCCAAACAGGCCCAGGAAAATCTGCTCCCGCACTATTTGGCGATACTTCACCAGCAGCAATACGGGAAGGATGAGCGATGGCAGGTAAACGAAGCTTACCCGCGCTATCCCTGGAATCTGCAGCGCCACGCTCTCCTGTTTCAGCGGTTCCCGCCAGAGAGTGGCCGCCAGCGTGATCAGGCAGAAAGGAATGGCCCACGCCAGGTCGTACCAGGCGGTTTCTGGAGCGTCGGAGAGTGACTGGGCGCGATTGCCGATCCAGGTTGAAGCCGCATAGACGCCCATCGTCACATCCCCACTGGCAAATAGAGTCGCCGGACGGAAGGGGCCCGGGTGACGATGGCGCGCGTCAGCAGTCCTGCGGTCAAGAAAATGTTGCGCCACAGGAGCAGTCGGTCCTCCACGGGGCTCACTGCCTGCTCGCCGTAAGTAAGCAACGGAATGTAAATGACGAAAAGATAGACGACGAGGGTCAGCCCCAAAATCTGGGTCGCGTCCAGGACCCATTCCCAGTTGATCGCGCCCTGGAAGTCTTCATCCGATAGAAACACCGCCACAAACATGGGCGCGGCAGAAAGGAAGAAGAGCATGAGCGGGACAATGCCGAAGGGAGCGTTCACCAGATAGTAAGACTCGTAGAGACGAAGGCAGCCGGCCAGGAACCATGTACCGAAAGCCGTCCCGGTAAGGTACCAGAATGGCCGGGCGATTCCGTCGGACCGGCTGCCGCTGAGAAAACAGACAACCGCCGTGAACAACGCCGAAGCGACCTTGAATATGTCGGACCACATCTCGACTTTCGGGGAATGTCCGAAAGCGGCGAGAAGTGCCAGGTGCGCGATCAGCAGCAGAACGGCTGCAAGGGCTAACCGGGGAAAGCGCGTACGAGTTGAGGCTCGCAAACTTCGACTGAAATCCACGTGCATGTAGGTTACTGCAATCTATCGTCTGGCGGACTTGGTCGCGTTGGGGGCACGCGCCGCCATTTTCGGAACGCTAGATTATACACGCCTCCGGAAGCGCAGCAACGACCGAGTAGGACGCCTGCCCGAAGCAGCGATTTTGACTCTCCGCGTTAGAAGTTGAATTTTATCGCCAGCTGGATTTCCCGCGGCCCCTGAGATGTATAGCTGATCTGCCCGAAGCTGGGATCGTCTACTGTTGTATCCGGCGTGCCGAATACCGGATGGTTGAACGCATTTCTGGCTTCGATGCGGAGTTCCAAATTCATCTCCTCGCGCACTCTGGCCAGCGAAATCACCTTCGCAAGCGACAGATCAGTGGTGAACGACTGGGGCGTACGGAGCCCTCCGTAGGCCCGCGGAGCGTTGCTCAGCGTGAAATTGGGCGTGCGCTCAAAAATGCATCCTGCCGACGCGGGCGCCGCGCAAGAGGAGGAATTCGCGAAGTACTGGTCCACCCAATCCCCGTGAGTTCGCGTGGGCTTTCCGAGAAGGGTGGGCCGCTGCCCGGCGTAGGTCGGCAAAGGGATCCCGTCGGCGAGGAAGAAAGTCATAGGCCTTCCATCGGCAATGCGCCAGATGCCGTTCGTCTTCCATCCGCCAATCACCGCATTCGCCCAGCCTGGCATGTGTCCCAGCAACATCTTGCCGCGTCCGACCGGCAGATCGTAGGTGTAGCTGAACTGCGTCACGTATGGAATGTCGAACGTGGAAAGACTTCGTTCCAGCCACGGCTTGTTGGGATCCTGCAAGCTGGTGAAACTGCCCGTCCAGGTCACATTGTCGTCGGCTTGCGAAGCATCGTCGATCGATTTCGACCATACGAACGTCACCAGGAACTGCAGGCCGTTCGCATAGCGCTTCTCCGCCTCCAGTTGCAGACCGTGATAGATGGAATTGGCGATCATCTGGGGTTCAATCGTAACGCCGGTGAACTGCGTATACGGAAGCAGCAGATTCAACTCCTGAGTGTATTGTGAGGAGAGCGTGCTGTTGGGATCGCTGATTGGTCCGCCGTTCAGCGAAGAGAACGGATTCAGTACGTAGGTCAGCAGGTTGTTAATGTTCGTCGATGGGTTTTCGACCCACGATCCCAGGTGGTCGATGTAGTTGGACCCGCTGAAAGGAAGATGAGTTCCCTTCTTTCCGACGTACTCCGCGTTGATCAACACATCCCACGGTAGTTCCCGCTCGATACCGAAGCTCCAGCTCTGCTCGTTGGGCGTCTGGTTAGCACCCGCAGTGCGGAGCGGGCCATTCGCGCCATAGCCAACGTCGTTCAGCAGTCCGAGAGAGTTTCCCGGGGGCTGAATCAAGCCGAAGGGGAAGGGATTGCTGAGATGCAACCACGGGGTGTTGCCCTGGTTCAGATACGTATTGATCACGTTGGTGTACTGGTTGAAGCCCTGGCCGCCGTAGGGCATCACTCCCGTTACGCCCGACCGGGATTGTCCGTAGTAAATCCCGTAGCCGCCGCGCACCACCATCTTGGGAGCAAATTGATAGGCGAAGCCGAAACGCGGCTGAATGTCGCTCCGGTCGGTTACATAGGTTGTGCGCTGGTTGGGAGTGGCAAACACCTCGCCCCCCTTCAATTGCAGCGTGACCGGGCCAGAGAACTGGTCGGTATAGGAAAGAGTCCCATTATTCAGCGGACTTGTCGCGTTCGGATTGAACCAGTCCATCCGGTTGAAGCGATCCGTCCGCGGCATGGTCACGTCGTAGCGCAAGCCGAGATTCAGGGTTAGTTTGCGACTGACTTTCCAGTTGTCTAGAGCGAAGAACCCATACTGGTAATTCTCGGTGGCCGGGCGATCCTGAATTTCATAGTAGGTGTTGCCGTTCATGGTCCCCATCAGGAAGCTCGCCATGGCATCGCCGCCGCAATACTGAAAGCCCGTTTGTCCATATATTGCTGTTTCGTCCGCACCCGGGCAGGCATTGGAACCGCTCTGGTCAAAGCTGAAGTAACCGACCGGAGCGTTGGTTTGAATGTAGTTCATCTGATGCAGGCGGCCATCAAAACCGAATTTCACCTCGTGCGGGCCGTGTACCTTGTCGAGCGCGACCGTCAGTTGCCCGGTGTCCTGGCCTAAGCGGTAGTTCCCGTAGGGATCGGTCCCCATGTCCTGGAAGCCGGCAGAATAGTATTCACTCAGAAAAATGGGAGGCACGCCCTCGAACCCGTTCGAATTGAGATACGACGGGAACCCGAGGGTGCTGAGCGGATTGGAAACGCCTTGCGGATTGTAGGCGTCAATATGCCACGCCCCGCGCGAAAATCCCAAAGTCGCGTTCAGCAACAATGTCGGGGTAAAGGTGTGGGTGTCGTTGATGGCAAACACGTGGGCCGTGCTGGTATTCGGGCCACCTTCGCAGGGATCGGTGAAGTTCCCGAAGCAGTTAAAGCTGGCGCCATGGCTCCACTGTTGCGAGTACTTTACGCTGACCAGGTTCTTCGGGCTGAAGCGGTGGTCGATCCTTATGTCGAACTGATCGTTGTAGCCGTGGTTGGCTCCTGATGCGGTCCAGTTCCTGTAAATCGTGCCCCCGGCAGCAGCGGAAATGTTCGGCTCGGGAAAGTAACTCATCATTTTCTTTGCGACGGGATCGATCAGATTTCCCAGTACCCCTGCAGTTGGCTCAAGACTCGCCGGAGGACAGGTACCGGTGCCCAGGGTGATGGCTGAAAGAGCCGCCTGATTACAGCCCGGGCTGCTGTATGTGCCTATATTGTTGAAGGGAATGAACGTGGTCGGGGTGTACCTAACCTGAGCACCCGCGGTGGGATCGTAGGCGCGCTGGTAAGGATCCCAGAGTTGCCCGCTCCCGACGACTTGTGTAATGTCATCGGCCTGCACGCACAGGCCATAGTTCGCACTTCCGACCGTCGTGTCCCATGCCCCGGGGTGATAATTGCCGCTTTGATCCGTATTTCCGTTTGCCGGGCACACCGCGCCAAAATCGCCGCCGCGCATGGCATCGCTGGGGACGCCGGCTTGGGAGGTTCCCAGGCCGGCACTGCGGGTCCCCTCATAGTCAAAGAAGAAGAAGGTCTTGTTCTTGATGATCGGCCCGCCGATGGTTACGCCGTAATCGTTGCGGCGCACATGGGGAAGTGGAGTCCCATAGCGGTCGTTGAACCAGTTGTTCGCGTCTGTGAACTGGTCCCGCGAGAAGTTGTACAGGCCGCCATGAAAGCTGTTCGTGCCCGAGCGCGTAATCATATTGACGACCGACGCGCCCGAAAAACCGTACTCGGCGCTGAAATTGGTCTGCTCGACCTTGAACTCTTCCACCGCCTCCGCAGATGGGAGATAGGTAGCGGCAGTAATTCCGCCGTTGGGTTCAGAATTCGTAACCGAGGCACCGTCGCTCAAGATATCTGCGGTAGAGCCGCGGCTGCCGTTGGAAACGAAATTTGTGCCAGTGCAGCTGCCACCGCCGGCGAATTCGGAACATTGATCGTCCATCTCGGTAACGCCGGGCGCCAGCGCAGCCAGCGCCACCACGTAGCGGTCAATCAGCGGCAGGTCATTGATAAACCTTCGGTTGACCACCTGGCCAGTCTCGGCATCCTCGGTTTGGATAGCCTCAGCTTGCGCCTCCACCTTGACGGTCTGGGTGGCGCCGGCAACCTTCAGGGTTACGTTCGCCGTTGCATTCTCATTGACGTCCACTCTGAAATTGGCGCTCTGCGCCTTTTGAAAGCCTTTGGCCTCCGCTGTCACCGCATACACGCCCGGAGGGATGGAGCGGAACAGGTAGCGTCCGTCATTGTCCGAGGTCGCGTTAAACGTGTATCCCTTTTGCTGATCGGTGAGGACGACCTTGGCCCCTTGCACTACGGCCCCGGTGGCGTCGGTGAGAATACCGCTTACCGTCCCGAAGTAGGCCTGGCCAAACAGTGTGGCGGACAAAAGAACGACGATGGCGAGGGTGAGAGTTTGCGCGGGTGACAGCTTGAAAGATGCGCTGCGAACTCTGCCGCGAAGCATTCCGAGGGATAGACTCACGTTGCGCCTCCTTGATCCAGATGACAAACGATCCGGACGACAAACGGGACGGGAGGTTCGTGCTGTTTCCGATCCCGTCCGAGGACTTTCCTGTCTTGCAACCGCATCCGCTCCCTGATCGGGCTGCGGAGAGACCCCTATTGAATCGTTTTATTACACCTTCGCCGACACTATGGAAAAGAAGAAGTACAACTGTCAAGTATTATTGTTGGCGGGCCCCGGTCGAGGAGAACCCGGATGGCGCCGGTCGAAGCCGGATCATCGACACGTCAGTCACCCAAGTGTCCTGTTATCAACATTTATTCCCGAATAGCCAGTCCCTCAGTCGCTGCTTACGGGTAGCCGGGTTTGGGCTGGCACCTCCCGTCAGCTGGAGCAATCGGACCTTTACCTGCAACCCTCCCGCCGGTGTGGTCGCCACGTTTGTGTGGAAGTGAGACGGGATCCCAAGGCGGCGAGCGCCATTCGTGTCATGCCGCTTCTCCGGATACTGTGTTATTCACCTGGTGACTGGCAGCGCAGTCTGTGGCTGCGGAGTGGGACAATAGGGCGTCGTCAAGTTGCCGGCTCTACCCCTCGGAGGAATCACGTGAGCTCCATAAACAAATTACTCGTTGATTTTTTATTGATTCTTATGCTGTCAACCACTGGCATCGCCAATAAGGTCAACACCGGTCTGTACGTTGCGACCAACGGCCAAGATTCAAATCCGGGGACAATCGAGAATCCCCTGCGAACCATCCAATATGCAGCCGACATCGCCAAGCCGGGGGACACGGTTTACGTTCGGGCGGGCAGCTACTGCCAGCAGTTGGCAGTCAAGGTCTCGGGGAACGCGCAGCAGGGGTTCATCACGTTTCAGAGTCAGCCGGGTGAGCACGTGGTTCTCGACGGCGGATGCCTGACGCCGCCGGAAGGCGAAAGCAGCATGGTGCAGCTGACCAACGTGAGCTTCGTGCGCGTGCAGGGCTTCGAGATACGCAACTATCGGACCAGCGACTATCGCAGCGTCCCGGGCGGAATCCGCGTATTCGGCGGCGGTTCCCACATCGAAATCCTTCATAACGACGTGCATCACATCGAGCAGAACTCCGCTCGCCGGTTGCGTCCGGGCAGCGGGGCCAACGGCTTTGGGATTGCTGTCTACGGTACCGACGCCACCACTCCGATCAGCGACCTGATCATTGACGGCAATGATGTTCACCATCTCAAGACGGGCTCAAGCGAGTCGGTGGTGGTGAACGGCAATGTAGCTGGTTTCCGCATCACGAAAAACTCGGTGCACGACAACAACAATATTGGAATCGATGTGATCGGCTTTGAACACACGGCGCCGGACCCGGCCGTCGACCGGGCGCGCGATGGAGTGGTAAGTGAGAACTCGGTGTACAGCATTACCGACAGAGGCAATCCAGCTTACGGCGAAACCGCTGATTCCGACGGCATCTACGTGGATGGCGGAACTCGAATTCTGATTGAGCGCAACCTCGTGCATGATGTGGACTTCGGCATTGAACTGGCCAGCGAACACCGCGTGGGGAGCACGAGCCACATCATCGCGCGCAACAATCTGATTTATTCCTGCCATGCTGCCGGATTCAGCATTGGAGGTTATGACTTGAAGCGCGGAACCACCGAGGACGTGGTCATCGTGAATAACACTCTCTACAAGAATGACACCTGGAAAACGGGGCAAGGCGAGTTCCTGATGCAGTTCTACATGCGCAACAATGTCTTCAAGAACAACATCGTGTATGTCGGCGAGCACGGACGAGCTTTGGCCAGCAAGTCCGGGCGTATGGATGGCGGTGCTCCAACCGTGACCATGGATCACAACATCTATTACTTTCCGGCGGGCTCAAAAGCGGCAAAATGGACTTTCGACCAGAAAGATTTCTCCACTTTCGAGGAGTATGTTTCGGCAACCGGCAATGATCAGAACTCCCGGTTTACCGATCCGCGATTTGTAGACGCTGCTTCAAACAACTTCCATCTGGAGCCAGAGTCCGCGGCGCGAGACAGCGGGGATAATCTGGGAACCGCAACAGTAGGTGATCAGGATCTTGACGGCCGGCCCAGGCTTAAAGGAACGAGAATCGACATCGGTTGTTATGAGACGCCGCTCCACGCAATGTGAACAAGCGCGATGCGCGAGGTCGTTCCCGAATCCCGGGCGGCTCGGAAGTCACTGTCGAGACCAAGTAATGTCCCAGTTTGCGGAAACAACCGTGTGGGGACAGCCGCCCCCGGCTGTCCGGTCGAGCGAAGCTCGACAGCGCAGTCCGCGCGAGCCACCAAACTGAGACATTCCCCGAGACCAGCATCGGTTGACTTTGCGGCTGCGGGCGCGGTGTCGGGATTTTGCGCTAAACCCACACTGACCCGCCATGGCATGCGCTTGCAGCGGCCGCACTTGGCAGGGGCAGCGTCGTCGTCCGTCGCTCCTGCCCTTTTTACGCTGAAAATTTTGGGCCCGCTAGATTCGCCCCTTGACACCAGCAATTACAATCCATCTGTGAAATGTCCGCACTGTCTCGTCGAGTTCCATGACCAACCTATGTCAATCTACACTGGTCAGGACGTGGATGGTCATTGGGCTGTCGTTAGCCGAAGCTGTCCGTCGTGCAAGAAACTGATCTTCATGCTGCAGAACGGTAGTCACCTGAGGGCAGGCGGCTCCCAAAACGTGGCTGCATTCCCTGGGTTAGCGAATCAGATCAGAGAATCGTTAGTACGACCGCGGGGCAGCAATCGCCCACCCTGCCCTGTCGATGTGCCGAAGGAATTTGCTGGCGACTACGAAGAGGCATGTCTGGTACTTCCCGATAGCGCCAAGGCAGCGGCTGCTCTCGGAAGGCGTTGTTTGCAGAAACCTTCTTCGGGATTTTGTGAAGGTTAAGCCGGGAAACTTAGCCGATGAGATTCAGCAGGTGATTGACAGCGGTAAGCTCCCTTCCGACCTGAGTGAATCAATCGACGCCATCCGAAACGTGGGCAACTTCGCTGCGCATCCGCTGAAGAGTCAAAACTCAGGCGCGATTCTGGATGTGGAGCCTAACGAGGCAGAGTGGACTCTTGACGTGCTCGAAGAGTTGTTCGACTTCTACTTCGTTCGCCCCGCTCAGCTCAAAAAGAAGAAAGCCGCCCTCGACCAGAAGCTCAAAGACGCTGGCAAGCCCCCGATGAAATGAGCGGCTTGGTGGGTTGGTTAGTTTGCGTCGTTCCCAGTTTCGCTAAAGTTAAAAATGGCACCGGGGGGTGGCGGGAATGCTCCGGCGTAATGAAGTCTGAAATTGGTAAATCGCGATTTCCCAAACACGTCCCGATATTCAACCCGTCCGTAGACGTAGATAGCTCTTGCTGCGGTGCCAATCTCAGCAAGTTCGATAGCAGTCAACGGACGATCAAACCACAGAGCCTTGTTGAAAACGGCGCCCTGGCCGAGATTGGTGTAGAACGCGTCATGCATTGGGGGAACGATCAGCGTGTTCTCATTTGCCACCGGAATAACGGCGATTTGCGCCCAACTCACAACGTGATAGGCAGGGTCTGTCCAGAGTTCTTTATAAGCATTATCACACCGGGAACATAAGCTCGGGCGGGCTGGGGCGGATTCAACATCGTGCCATCAAGTATTCCAGCATTATCCGGCAAGACGTAGGCACGCAATTGCCTTTCCGCGCTCTCACGCATGACCCTCAGCGTCCGCCAGGCAACAAAAATCGCAATAATAGCGACAGCGACCAACGGCCAATTGGCGATTAGCGGTTCGATGAACCACTGACAGTGCGACTTGGTAGGCTCATTGCTGGTCTGTGCGAACAGGGCCACAGCCATTAGGGGCGGCAGGGCAATCGGCCAGAGGTTTTTCATGCGGGAATTGTCTCACTGAGGGCGGGCTTACAAAAGAAATTTGACAACCCTGAAGGCTGGAACTAGATTGAGATGCGAGTAATACAGGAAGCCTCAGATCGTGGTCTTGGGCACCGCGATCTGAGGGTGGGCTGAGGCTCTGTGGTCTTGGACACCGCGGAGCCTTTCGCTTTAAAGCCAGCTATAGCACAAATAAAATTGTTATGTGGAAAAAGCCCTGTGGAAATCGTGCAGAACTGCAAAACTGAGAACCCCTGCGTTACCCCCTGTCAAGTGCCGTCTGTGTTACTGCCGCAGATTTGGGTAATTTCAGCACTTCCTGAATGATGCGGGACGGGTACTTCGCGCCTCCCGTCCTTTTAATTTATGCGCAACCACTACAGGCCTAGCCAGCCCAAACTGGGTCCATAGCGGGTCCACGGGATTCATCGAAAAGTGCGGAGGTGAGAAAAGAGGCGTAAATACTGGCTGCCCCCCAGGGATTCGAACCCCGATATGCTGATCCAGAGTCAGCTGTCCTGCCGTTGAACGAGGGGGCAGTTGGAATTGTGCGAGCCCGTGCTGCGGGCTCATTTTGATTTTATGGTCCGGAGCGAAGCGCGGTCAACCGCCAGCACGCGATCCGCTATGACAAAGGTGCGGGTGGGTTAGAATTCTCAAGACGCGCCTGATGCGTCGCGCGGGGAGTCGCTATGGTCACCACATTCGAGAATGCTTCCACCCTTTCCCATTACGCTGAAATCGCCCGCCGACCGCTCGAAGCCGAGCAGTGCGCGCTGGTGGTCATTGACATTCAGGAAAAACTCCTGCCCCCGATCTTCCACAAAGAAGAATTGGTGCGCAACGCGCAGCTTCTCATCCGGGCGGCGGGCATCCTGAAGATTCCCACGCTGGTCTCGACGCAATATGCCAAGGGATTGGGCGCGACCGTCCCCGAGGTCGCTTCCCTGCTGGCAGGAACGCCCGCCACCGACAAGACCATGTTCTCCTGCTTTGGCAGCGATGTTTTCTGCTCCCTGCTGAAACGGCTTCCGGGCCAGCGCAATACGCTGCTGCTGTGCGGCATGGAAAGCCACATCTGCGTGGCGCAGACGGCGCTGGCCGCGCTGCGCGAGGGATATCTGGTGCACGTCGCCTCCGACGCCGTCAGCTCGCGCGCGGAGTGGAACTGGAAGATCGGCCTGAAGCGCATGCGCGCCGCCGGCGCCGTGATTTCCTCCACCGAAATGATGATTTATGAACTGATGCGGGCATCTTCTTCGGCGGCATTCAAGGAGATGCTGCCCTATTTGAAAGGCTGAGACCGGCCCGCGGAGCCTTCGAGAACTTTGGTGTGCAGTTGGTGAGGAGGCCCGCCGAAGCCGCGATTGCTGCGTCGTAAGAGGCCCGACGTTTCTTCCTGCTCAAGCCTCTCGCTTTCCTGCCGATATAGTTCCCCAGTAGTGGTTCGCGCTGGGATGAGTCTCAAGAGTCGGTTCCGCGCTTTCATCGCCCTGGCCATGCTGGGGCCGGTAATTTTCTTTGCCCTCTGGCTGAGCCAGGAGCGGTCGCGCATCCTGCGGGAAAAAGAGGAAAAACTGCAGCCCCTGGTGGAGACAGCGCACTCCCTCTTGGCGCAGTGCTACCGGCTCGAGCAATCCGGCATGCCGCGGGCCGAGGCGCAGAAGCAGGCGATCCTGCTGCTCCGCAACATTCGCTTCGCGGGCGACAACTATTTCTGGATCAATGACCTTCATCCCACCATGGTGATGCACCCCACCAAACCGCAACTGGACGGCACCGACCTGAGCGACTTCAAGGACCCGAACGGCAAGGCGCTCTTTGTCGAGATGGCCGCGACCGTGAGCCAGCATGGGGCGGGGTTTGTGGCCTACGAGTGGCCGCGTCCGGGAGCCGACAAGCCCGTGCCGAAGATTTCCTATGTCAAGGGATTTGAGCCCTGGGGCTGGATCGTGGGGACGGAAATCTACATCGATGATGCGGACGCGCTCTGGAAGCAGAGGGCGATCGAGGCCACCGCCGTGATGTCCCTCTGGTTGGCCCTGTTGGCGGCGGTAGGCACTAGCGCCTGCCGGCGCACGTTTGGTCCCCTGAACCGCATGGTGGCCTGCATGAAAGACGTGGCAGAAGGTGAAGGCGACCTGACGCACCGCCTGGAAGTTCCTCCCGATCAGGAAGTGGCTGAACTGGCGGGATGGTTCAACACTTTCATGGACCGGCTGCGTGCCATCCTGATCTCGGTGGAGGGTAACATTCATCATCTAGCCGCCGCGGGCGAGGAGTTGTCGGCCAACTCCCGGCAGCAAGCACAGGGAGCGGAACAGCAGAAAGACCAGATTCAGCAGGTAGCCAGCGCGACGCAGGAAATGACGGTAGCAGTGCAACAGGTGACTGACTTGGCCAAGCGAGCGGCGGAAGCGACTCAGAACTCGGCGGAAGCGGCCCGCCGGGGCGGCAGGGTGGTGGAACAGAATCGGACGCGCATGCAGGCCATTGCCACCTCTTCGAGCGAAGCCGCGCACAAGATCGAACACCTGGGGAAGCAGTCCGAGCGCATCGGGCAGATTATCGGAGTGATTGAGGACATCGCCGACCAAACCAACCTGCTGGCTCTGAATGCCGCCATCGAGGCGGCGCGGGCCGGGGCCGAGGGACGGGGATTTGCCGTGGTGGCCGATGAAGTCCGCAAGCTGGCGGAGCGCACCTCCAAGGCGACGAACGAGATCGCGCAAATGATTCACGCCGTGCAGGAAGGTACGCGCCTGGCGGTTGCGGCCATGCAGGCCGGAACCAAAGAAGTGGAACGGGGCGTGGCCGCCACGCACGAAGCGGGCGCTTCGTTGCGCGAAATCATTGACATTTCCGACCGCGTGGGAGAGATGGTGACCCACATCGCCACCGCGGCCAGTGAGCAGGCCAACGCCACCCACTACATGAACCAGAGCGCCGGAAGCATTGCCGATATTGCGGTCACCACCGCGACGGGTGCGGTCGAGGCCACCCAGGCCCTGAACGATTTGGCCAACCTGGCCGGGGAGATCCAGGCGCAAGTGGGACAATTCCGGCTCGAATCCAAAGCCGACGCTGCGGAGCCGGGGCGGGTGCAGAAATCAGGGGCGCGCGCGGCTGCTGCCGGCTCCTAGTGTAGTGCGTCAAGCAGATCGTCCTTTATGGTTTGCGCTTTCCGGCTTCTCTTCGCAATCTTTGCGGATGTCCCTTTGCGCGCTTTGCGGTTAAAGGCTTTTCCTTTCTTCTCTATCCCCACGCGGAACACTCACGCGACATAACGGTCGCCATTTTCAACGCACCGCACTAGCTATTCTTCCTTCTTCTTCACCCGCACCACCGTGATCTTGGCGATGCCCTCGGCGAACGACGGCGGCTTCAGCTTGGCGGCCATGCGCCGCATCACATCTTCCGGCACTACGCGGTCGCGCCGCTGATGGCGCTCGATGCAGACTTCCAGCGGCACGTCGAAGAAGACGGCGTGCACCTCGTAGTTGTAATCCTTAGCCAGCTTGATCCAGTGCTGGCGCTCCTGCGGGGTGAGATTGGTGGCGTCCACATAATTCATGGGACGTTTAGCGATGAGCCGCGCCTTGAGCATCGAACGCAGGTTGGAGAAGACCAGATCCTGGAAGCGCTGCTCCCGGACGTCGTCAAACAGAAGCGAGCGCACCATGTCGCTCGAAAGCGGAACCACGTTGTGGCGCTTGAACCAGGAACTCTTGCCCGAGCCGGGTAAGCCAATGGCCAGAACAACAATGCCTTTGGGCAGGCGCGCCGGGGCCGCAGGCACGGCGGGAACGCTCGGTGCAGATGACGCGGGAACCGGGGCTTCGGCTTCGGGTTCGGTTTCAGCAACGGCCTCTGCCGAGGCTTCGACTGCAGGCTGGCTCGCCGCCTCCGGCGCTTCCGGAATGATGCCTTTCGCGGCGGCGGGAGTGAACGCCTGAGCTACCGCCTGTTGGCGACCGCGTCCGCCGCGTCCGCGTCCACCACGGCGCCGGCGGCTGCGTCGGGCTGCTCCGCCCGAGGCTTGCCCGCCCGGCTGCGCCGCTTCCCCGGGAGCCGATTCCCCACCAGAGGCTTGGGGTACAGGAGCCCGGTTTTCCGGCTCGGATTCGCGGTTCTTTGGTGTTTCCACTTCTCTGGCGGCAGGCTCGGCTTCGGGGTCGGGAGCGGCGTCGAAATAAGCCGGCTGCAGAGGCGGAGGCGCCGGCTGACTGGCCGGCTCCGTGGTCTTCTTCTTGCGGCGCTGTATGCGCTCGCGCATCCATTTACGCATATTCAGGCTTGTAACACAGATGGCGCGACCGGAGCAATCGGCGGCGCCGGTTTGCGAACCAGAACCGGCAGGGGAAACAAGGAAAGACGGTGACGAGCCGCGCTTCTTTCTCTCCGCCTACCGGTATCCATGAGCGTTATGGGGATGTTTCGGCAACCATCCTTATCCCGGCCAAGGGGGCGGCGCAACATCGTTCTGGACACCCGACTATTCGATTGCTTTTCTTTCGCTCCCAGCCTAGCATTCGCGGGAGGGAGGGTTCACTATGATCCCTTCTGTCCTAGTTCGGTTTCTGCAGCTTGGCGCGATTGTTCTTGTTGCAGCGTCTGCGTTTTCCCAGGCGCCACCCAAATACGACCCAGCCACCGAAACCACGGTTAAGGGTACCGTTGGAGAGTTGAAGCTCGTTCCGCCCACAGGCGGCAAGCCGATCGCTTATTTGGTCACGAAAACCGGCCCCGACAAAGAGAAGGATACGGTTCAGATCTTTCTTTGTCCCAAGAGCTTTCTCGACCAAATGGGAATCGCTTTCACAACCGACGAAGCGATTGAGGTCAAGGGTTCCAAGGTCAAGCAGGACGGAGCGGACCTGATCCTGGCTCGCGAAATGGTCAAGGGAGGAGAAACCCTAACCTTCCGTTTCCCAAACGGCAAGCCCGCGTGGTAGCGCCATGCTGTGAGCGCATTAAGCCGGGGAAGCGATTACGCTCGTTGACTTCGGTGGGCGCTGGTCAATGAGCGCTATCAGGATTTCTCAACAACAATCCCTTTGAGCCCGGTCAACCTTTTTGTGATTCGAAATCGTCCTTCGGAATTTGGGAATTTCCCGGGCGCCTATTTCGACGCCCGGGCGATTTGCGGTCGGACCTGCAGACGCGTTGTCCGTCCTTCTTGCCCCCTGGTGAACACCTTCGTTCCTGTGGCGGGCTCCAGGAAGTAAAGAAGCAGATCACTCGCCGTTTGCCTTCTCCTAGTTGCTCATGACCTGCATCAGGAAGTTGGGCACGCCGGTGGCAGCCACCGGTATGGACTGCCCCACCGCAAGGTGAGTGTCGTCCACAGAGTCGAAGCTTCCCGCAAGGCTCGGAATCGGACCGAGAGCGTTGGCAGCATTGACGGCGCTATTGTTTGAGTTGCTCGTGAAATATGTGACCAGGTAGTAGTCCGCCTCCGCTGACAGCGTGATGGCAACGGGATCCAACCGCACGAGGCAAACCGCAGTGGTGGAAACCGGTTGCAAAGGACAGGTGGACTTATTGGTCAGCGCAATGGTCGGGTTGGAGACGCCCTTCAACTTCACCGGCGTCACCGCTGTCACCTTCAAACTTCCTCGGGCCGTCGTGTAAAGCGCCATGTTCCCGACATCGACTGTGGTTCCGCCCACGAAGCCAAGGTAGAAGACCGCCTGGGTGCTGCTGATGGGGTAGAGCGCACTGCCTGGAACGAGATTGATCGCTGAGAAGCCTGACCAGGCGCCCGTGGAAGACGTCACGCTGTAGCCCGTCACCAGATTCACAGCCTTGGCGCCGGTGCCGGTACCGGGCGTGATGGTAAGGTCGCCAAAACCGTCGACGGAAAACCCGCCTGCGCCAGTGCCGGTTCCCTGCACGGCGAATGCAGGACTAGTGCTGGCCGCGGTTTTGACCGTAAGCGGTTGGGTGAAGGTATCGGCTAAAGCCAGGTTGGCGTAATCACCCGCAGCAACGCCGCCCAGTGAGGCGGCATTCACATTTGTGATGGCTGTGCCGTTACCGGAAAGAGTGCCTGCGTTGACCGAGGTTGCAGTGATCGCACCCGCGCTGAAATTGCCGGAGGCATCCCGCTTCACGATGGCGCTGGGCGTATCCAGGTTGGTGGGAGCTACTTTCCAGGCGAAGTTGAGCGTGCCGGTAGTTGTCACGGGGGAACTGCTTACCGTGAAGTCTGTGGTTGGAGCGGCGAGGCCAACGCTCTTCACCGTTCCTACGGTCCCCGGGAAGGTCTGGACCGCGGCGAAAGTGATAACACCGTTGGACGCGATGGAGAGTCCAGTTTGCGCCGGAGTCCCGCTGCCGCTCTTATAGAGCAGGTTCAGGGAGCCAGACGGACTGGCCGTGTCATTGCCCACTGCTTGCGCCTGCCACCGGAAATGTTGACTGACGGCTGCCTTGGAGGAACTGCTGAAGGACGAGGCGAGCAGGTCCAGTGGCTGCGAATTCGTTCCTCCGGTAGCGGTGGCAGTGCCGGTTGACGGCAACTGCAACGTGTCGGCCACCGACACGATCCCGCTGGACTGCGTGATGTTGGAATTCCCAAGATTGCTGGCGCTCGTCCAGAGGGGAATTGTATTAGCCGCGCCAGTGCCGGTCACGCTGGCTGCTGCTGCTAATGCAGCAGTGGCGGGACTCACTGACGCGCCTGGCCTGCCACTGTCGCCAGCCGCCGATGCGGGAGCCGCAAGAACGAAGGCGGATGCCGGCAAACCGCCGACGGTTTCCGCATCGGCTGCCTTCAGGGCGTAAGGAACGCTCAACAGCAGAACTCGCGGTTGTTCCACGCGCCCCTCGAGTGTCACTCCCAGCCAGCGAGCCTCGCCGGAGGCAAACAATTCCAGGGGCAGGCCCTTGGGGTCAATCGCACCCAGTTGCACGGTGTAGCGCCCGGCAGAGTCGAGGCGCACGTTTTGCGTTTCGATCCACAGCGGCGCGCTGCCTTCCTGCTCGGAGTAGAGAGCAAAGGTGATGCCCTCGATGCCATTCGGAGTCTGTCCGTTAGCCGCCTTGACGACGCCGGAAAAGGTGATCAGTCGCGGCATGGCGGCCGCGGGCGCGCTACCCGATTGCTGCGGAAAAGCCGGAAGGGCAGCCGATAACGTCAGCAAAACGATGGAAACACACGTCCGCATGAGCTTCATGGTCATCTCCGTTTGCGATAAGTTTGGGCTCCGAACAGAGCCATTTAGTCCAGGGGAACGACTCATCGGATTTTCTCCTCTGATGTGCGAGCCCGTTGGTTTCGGCGAGCCAACTCCTCAACAGTGCCGATTCCTCCGAATGCTTTGATCATTTGTCCACCTGCAAGACAGCGGGGGTGCCAGCGTGGACAAGAGGACTGCGACAATAACGAACCGAACGCGTATATTCATAAGTCCCCAGGGAGGGCGCAGTGCTCCATTGCGCAAGGAGGGACGGACGCACGATGCCAGATCCGCCCCTTGCCGCCTTCTACCCCCTCTGCAAGCAGTAGCGAGGAAAAGCGTCCAAAAGGGTAAGCCTGACCGAAAAATTCTCGGCCCGCGCCTCGGACGGCCCGTTAGCGGGTCTGAAAGAATGTGATAATTTCTGCCGTAACTGGGCTCGGATTATTGCCCCAGGTCCATGAGTGAAATCGGGATATTACGTCAATCCTTGCCGTTCCTGGCGACAAAACCGCTAGGGGCAGGTGAGTTGGGCGGTACCCGCGACAAAGCATCCTCCGCCGCAGGCGGTTATTGCCAAACAGTTTGCGCCGAACGGAAAGGGAGCATCATTCGCCCAGACTGTGTATGTGCCCACCGCTCCAATCGCGCATTGCGCCAGACCTGTTCTGCTTACTGATATGGCGCCTGTGGACGCTTCCTGGTAGCACGTACCCCAACCGGCAGAGAGCGGAGCGACCGTGTAGGGGGCGGTATTGTAATAGCCGCTGGCCATGAACTGCACTTGGCCATCAGGATAATCTTGCGCGTCAGCAGTTGCGGGGCTCAGAGCGATGGACAGAAGCTGACGGTTTGAACTCGGGTCTGAATTCGCACCGCATGACAGCGCAAGAGAAGCAACCACAGCCAGAGCGATCAGGGAGAGAGCGAGGCCAAGCTTTTTCATAACGCCCTCCTTACCGGATACGAAGCCAGGAGCAGGCGAAAAGTTGTCTCAGGATGCGGAATCCTGCCGCGTTTTGCAGGGTCAATGCATTATGAGAGAGCGGCCTTTAAATACGTAGTCGAGGACTGTGGGGCGGGGGGGAGATAGAAAAAGCTACAAAAGAATGGCACTTTACCTTGAGGGAAAGACTCCGTTGACGCGAATGATCTTTCCCCCAAGGAGGCAACTGCATGAGTCG